>Ga0302325_10006589_pt1 | contig 26024 bp, 16 predicted proteins | sample Palsa_T0_2_FD_201948 | JGI IMG/M metagenome (GOLD analysis project Ga0302325, IMG submission 201948) | Peat permafrost microbial communities from Stordalen Mire near Abisko, Sweden - Palsa_T0_2 | ecosystem: Environmental > Terrestrial > Soil > Palsa > Peat permafrost | place: Sweden: Abisko... | reverse complement strand
TTTCCCCTGCAACTCACTGGGCCCAGACCAACAGCGGCTCGCCAATTCCGATAGGCATGCGCATCCGCCTGAAAGCCAGTTTCGATATTTCAGGCTTTTCCGCCGAAAATCAGGTGATCCTCACAGCCATGAAAACATACGGCCTGATCCTCGCCGACAACGGCAGCGCGATCTACGTCACCGGCGCCGCCGACACGCGTTGGGACGACGACGATTTGCACCATCTCACCACGGTGGTGGGATCGGATTTTGAAGTCGTCCAGATGCCCACCGAAATCGATTCCGGCAACGTGCCCACCGGTGCCGCGCCGGTAATCAGTAGTTTTACCGCATCGCAGAACACCGTTTCCCCCGGCACCACGGTGACGCTCACCTGGAGTGCCAGCGCCGCTTCCTACCTGTTCATCGATCCCTCGGTCGGCACGCAAGTCGGCACCGTTCGCGGCACCAGCGCAACCGTGAATCCAACGGCCACCACCACCTACATCTTGAACGCCACCAACTCCTACGGCCGCACCACCGCGGCCGTCACCGTCCAGGTACAGTAATCGCCTGATTCGCCGCAGCGCTCCCCTGCCTGCACAGAGCCATGACCGCGTCATCTACAATTTGGCACGAACGCCTCGTCTCCGTTGGTCCTCTAGGTGTAAAGTAGCTGGCGTCTCCGAGCTCGAAACGAGGTATTCCATTTCCATGCGCATATTTCACCTCAATCTTCGCGTCGCGCTATTCGCCGTTTCGTTCCTGGCGCTGATCCCGTCCGCTCATGCGCAGTGGACCCCAATCAATCCGGTGACCACGGTCAAACAGCAGCCCGACGCCGTGCTGATCTCGATGCTGACCGGAGTGATGCGCGTTCAATTTTGTTCCGATTCGATCATTCACGTTACCTACTCGCCCACGTCATCCATTCCGGACGAGCCACAATTCATCGTCAACAAAACGAACTGGTCGCCTGTGCAGTGGAGCATGCAGGCAACCAACGACCAGGTGAAGCTCTCAACGCCGCGCATGAGCGTGGTCGTCACCCGCAAGAACAGTTGGACGCTCTTCAGCGACTCGGCCGGAAATAGACTCTTCGAAGAACGAAACCTTTCCATGACGCCCGCCGTGGTGAATGGCAAAAAGACCTATCACTCGGAAATGTTTTCCGATCTGTGGGACTCCACCGAAGCATTTTACGGCCTCGGCCAGCATCAAGCGGGCGTGTGGAATTATCACGGTGAGTCGGTGGACCTGGGGCAGGACAACACCAACATTTCCGTGCCCTTTTTTATTTCCAGCAACGGTTACGGCCTGCTATGGAACAACGCATCGCTCAGCCGGTTCAACAACCGCTTCCTCCACGCGCTGTATCTCAGCTCGCAAGCCGCAGACACCCTCGACTTCTACATCGTCTACGGACCGGACTTCGACCACATTGTCGCCGGCTATCGCGAGCTGACCGGCGCGGCCCCGCTGTTCGGTAAATGGGCCTACGGATTCTGGCAATGCAAGAATCGCTACGGCTCCCAGGCCGAAATTCTCGCCATCGCCAAGAAATACCGCGACCTGCACATTCCCGCCGACAACATCGTCCAGGATTGGTTCTGGTGGAACGTGATGGGCGAGCCCGTCTTCAACAAGAACTATCCCGATCCCAAGGGCATGATCGACGATCTGCACCAGGACCATTTCCACATCATGTTTTCCTACTGGGCCTTCTTCCGAAAGGGCTCGTCCGTCTACGATGATATGGACAAACGCGGATACTTTATTGACCGCACCATCGCTCCCGCCTTCCATCCCACCGGCATGGCGATATACGACCCGTTCAATCCCGATGCTCGAAAATATTATTGGGGACTCTTGAACACGCTCTACCAGATGGGCGCCGACGCTTGGTGGCTCGATTCCGACGAGCCGGAAAGTGAACACCGCGAGACGAACATACTGGCCACCGACAAAGTCGCTCTCGGAAATGGCGCCGACTACGCCAACATGTTCCCGCTCATGCATACCGCCGGCGTATATGAAGGGCAGCGCGCCGCCTCGGATCAGAAGCGCGTATTCATTCTGTCCCGCTCCGCATTCGCCGGGATTCAGCGAAATTCGGTCGCCGCGTGGTCCGGCGACGTCGAATCGAACTGGCTGAATTTCCGCCGCCAGATTCCGGCTGGTTTGAATTTCGAACTTTCGGGGATTCCTTACTGGACCACCGACATTGGCGGCTTCGTCTCCGGCAATCCCGACGATCCATCCTATCGCGAGCTTTTCGTTCGCTGGTTCGAGTACGGCGCTTTCTGCCCGATCTTCCGCGTTCACGGCACTCGCGCCACCAACTCCAACGAGCTATGGTCCTACGGTCCCCAGGCCCAGGAAATCCTCACCAGTTTCGACCGCCTGCGATATCGTCTGATGCCTTACATCTATTCCGTCGCGTGGATGACCACCAGTAAGGGCTACACGCCGATGCGCCCGCTGGTGATGGACTTCCGCACCGACGTCACCGCCCAAAACATAGCCGACCAATTTTCCTTCGGCCCATCGATCCTGGTGAATCCTGTCACCGAAGCCGGCGCCACCTCGCGCCATCTATATTTACCCGATGCCCGCTGGTACGACTTCTGGGACGGCACATCGCAAGCCGGCGGCAAGTGGATCGACGCCCCCGCTCCGCTCGATCGCATTCCGCTATACGTTCGCGCCGGCTCAATTCTGCCGGTCGGCCCAGAAATTGAGTACACCACCGAAAAGCCCGCCGACCCGATCGAATTGCGCGTTTACCCCGGCGCAGAAGCCGAGTTCACTCTCTACGAAGACGAGAACGACACCTACGACTACGAAAAGGGTGCCTTTGCTACCATCCCCCTCCGCTGGGATGACGTCGGCGGCAAGCTAACCATCGGCGATCGCTCCGGAAAATTCCCGGGCATGCTGGAAAAGCGCACCTTCCGCGTAGTTTTCGTTCGCGATAATCACGGCGCCGGATCGGCCTCGACGCCCGAGCCCGACAAAGTAGTCGATTACTCTGGCTCCCAGGTCACCGTATCCCGCTGAGCGCCCGGTAGCGAGACGTAAAATCCGATTATTCCTGGACTCCAACGTTTTTACTGGCGGTATGGTCGCCCCTTGGGGCCTGGACAACGCCACGCTGTCGCTCGGTGCCTCGAAGATATGCAAACTTATGTTGGGTGAGGTAGTTCGCGACGAAGTAGAAAAAAACCTGCTCTTGCACGCGGTACGCCTGGCGTCGGTCGACGCAGACAACTTGCTCAAGCAATATCGTCGGCTGCTACAGCTCACCAATCCCGAAATTGTTCCTTACCCTAGTCAGTATCTGGTTCGAGAGAACCGGCACTTGATCCGTCACGCTGCTGACGTTCCGGTGCTTCTGTCCGCGATGGCAAGCAAACCCGATTGGCTGCTCACTAACAATACGAAGCACTCTACCGCGGCGGTTGCGCAGCGCGCGTCGGTGCGCATTGCCACCCCGGCGGAGTTCTTCCGCGTGCTTTCCGGCTTGTTCTCCTAGCGGACTGTCATCCTTCTACTGGTGCGGATACATCCGCTGCTTCAGTACTTCGCGATACAAATCGCACTGCGGGCTCCGCAGCCCAGTGTGGACAGTCACCACCCGCCCCTCCTGCGTAAACTGAACGTACGTCTGCGTGCTGCCAAATTCCGCCCAGTTGGGAACCGTAGGCCCGTTGGGATTCCCGGTTTTGGCGAAGTTACTCCAGTATGTTTCCAGCCGGCCGGCGATTTGCCGATCGAGCGCGGTAAATTTCCCCGAAATATTCCCCGTCTTCGGGAAAAATCCAAAAATATACGGCAAATCCGCCGAATGCACCGCGCCCTTGCCTTCCTGCCCGGGAATCGCGTGGTTGAACTCATATTCGTACGTTGGATGGTGGGCCGCGCTGTGCCATTTCCCTTGTGTGCTTATCGGACAACGAAAAGACACATCCGCGATCCATTGATCCGCCGCCGAACCGTACATCGCATTCATCACTCCCGACCCACCGTTATCGACGCCATACACCGAAAGCGCCGGAATCGCAAAATCGCCCTCCGCATTCGTTATCATTTTTCGCAAATCGTCCGGCGTAGCGGACATCCCGAACTCGCGCGTAGTGGTTCCAATAATCATCGGAATCGCTGCCTCTCCACCCGTCGCAAAAATTTCCGCTGGTGAACGGGGGATCACCCAGCCGTCGACGTCCGGTCCCACCAGCGGCGGCTGGCTCGGATCTTGGCTGGGCGTCACCTTCACAATTTCCTCGCTAGTCTTTCCGCGCAGATAGTGTATGGCGCCCGCGCTGGCGGGTGCGTTCAGCAGCGCCGCCAGCCTCTGTCCCGATTTTTCCGCATCAGCCAGCGCCGGTATCGGAGGATTCAAGGACGACCCGCTCTCGGCGATCGCTCGCTGAAACTGATCCTTCGACAGTGGAGAGGCCATCAGCAGCCCGGTATCCTCGGCCCCGGCGGACTGCCCAAAAACGGTAATGTTCCCCGGATCGCCGCCAAACTTCGCAATGTTCTCCCTCACCCAGCGCAACGCCGCGATCTGGTCCATCAACCCATAGTTGCCCGAACCATGATGCGATGACTCCCGCGTCAGTTCCGGATGAGCCAAAAACCCAAATATCCCCAGCCGGTAATTGACCGTTACCAGCACAACGCCGTGCTGCACCAGCGTCCCATCCTTATATAGAGCACTAGACGCCGTCCCACCCAGGTTCCCTCCACCGTGAATCCACAACATCACCGGCAGCGGCCTTTTCGGAGGCCAGACCGGCGTGATGACGTTCAGATAGAGGCAGTCCTCCTTGCTGATTTCCGCGTCGTGTTTGTTCCAATCTCCAAGTGCTGGTTGGGCACAGGGAGCGCCAAATGCCTTGGCATCCCGCACGCCCGCCCACTTCGCCGCTGGCGCCGTCTCACGCCAGCGCAAATCTCCCACCGGAGGCTGCGCATAAGGTATTCCCAGAAATTCGGCGCCGCCGCCGTGGTGATGTACTCCGCGAAGTTGCCCGGCGGCGGTGCCCACCACCAAACCGCTGCCAGCCGGCCACGCCACCGCGGCACCCAAAAGACAAATGAGGGCAACCATCGCGAACGCGAAAGGGAAGCGCCCGCGACACGGCGAAGACAGCAGGGAACTAGACTTCATCCGACGCCTCCGATGTTCCAAAGACAGTATGACCCACCAGTTTCCTCCGTGAATTCCTAAAGCATGAATCGGTTCTACGCCCGCATCCCGCGGTTCTACGGTTCTGCGCCGTTATCTCTTCCGGTTTCCACTCTTCCCCGGTTTTGGGAAGGGTGGGCGTTTAGCCAGGCACAATCCACAGTCCTGGTTGCAGTTGCGCCAACCCGCCGGCGCTCAGCGCATCCACTCAAGCGCTTCCCGCATCCCGCAGCATCTCGAAATAAAAATGATAATGTTTTCGACATCCAGGATTGAGCGCCGCGCCGCACCCCGGACAACGGTACCCGCTTTCCATGTACTGCCGGATGCTCAGTTCCTCGCCGCAGGCGCCGCAAAGAACACCCTTCTGGTTCCACTCAGTCTGCGGCCACACTTCGGTAGCGTGTTCACAAAGTTCGCCGTGGCAGTCTTTGCACGCATAATACGTCTGGCAGCACTTCATCTTGATTGCGATAATATCCGTCGGCCCGTGATAATGCCGGCAACGGGTTTGCGGATCGAGATTGACGCCACGCACTTCCGGCCGATTCGGAGCCATGCCCCAAGTAACTGACGATTTCCGCAAGGTGTCAACAGCCCTCACCAGCCATTCCGCCGAGGACCAAAAACTCAGCCTCTCTCGCCATTCCGGGCTTTATCCATTCCGTGGTCCCGAACCCCGAGCGAAAACAACCCGGCCCACCACCCCGTAACAGTCTTTGCCGTGCGACAGTGCACCTTTCAGCCCGGTGGCGCATCAAATCAGTAACGAGAGGTAATCTCAATGACATTCGAAACTCAGCCGCCCCGAACCACCCTGAAGACCGCCGTTCTGATCCTTATTTTCCTTCTCGGAGCCGCCTTGTTCTGGAACCGCGCGGGAGCCGCTGACGGCGGCGCCACCCTTCCCGACCCTGCCGTGGACGCAGCGTCGACCGCGAGCTCCGGCAAGCAAACGGCAGTCATTGCCGGCGGTTGCTTCTGGGGAATCCAAGCCGTCTTCCAACACGTCAAAGGTGTGGAGAGCGCCACCTCCGGCTATTCCGGCGGTTCGGCGGCTACCGCCCACTATGATGACGTGGAAGAAGGAAATACCGGCCACGCCGAATCCGTGAAGATCGTCTTCGACCCGGCGCAGATTTCCTACGGTCAACTTCTCAAGGTATTTTTCTCGGTAGCCACCGATCCCACGGAACTCAATCGCCAGGGCCCGGACACCGGCAGCCAGTACCGTTCCATAATTTTCTACGCCAATGACGAACAGAAGCACGTCGCGGAGTCCTACATTTCTCAACTCCAAAATGCCAAATCTTTCCGCGATCCAATAGTCACTCAAGTTGTTCCGCTGCAGGCTTTCTACGTCGCCGAGGGTTACCATCAGAATTACGCCACCCTCCACCCCAACAATCCGTACATTGTCTTCAACGATGCGCCAAAGGTCGAGCATCTCCGCAAGCTGTTCCCCAATCTGTATAAGAAATAGTACAGAATAGGGGACGTCCCGGCGGGGGACCTGGCAGAACAACGACATGCTCATCTATTTGTTAGCCTTTATTGGCGGCGCACTTACAATTCTAAGCCCGTGTATTCTTCCCGTGCTGCCTTTCGTATTCGCTCGTGCCGACCAGCCGTTTCGCCGCGCCGGTTTGCCTCTGCTCATCGGCATGGCTCTCACTTTTTCGCTGGTGGCTATCGCCGCCGCATTCGGCGGACATTGGGTCGTGCGTTTCAACCAGGGCGGCCGCTATGTGGCCATGCTCGTCTTCCTGATATTGGGAATCACCCTGCTCTTTCCGTCCCTCGCCGAAACGCTTACTCGGCCTCTGGTTCGCGCCGGCAGCCGGCTCCAAGGGGGGCCGTCCGCCGAAGCCAGCATCGGAAATTCTTTGCTGCTCGGCGTTTCGACCGGCTTGCTCTGGGCTCCTTGTGCCGGCCCCATTCTGGGCCTGATCTTGACCGCCGCGGCGGTTCAGGGGCCGGGCGCTCGTACATCTTTTCTGCTGCTGTTCTATGCCATGGGCGCGGCCACTTCGCTTGGAATCGCGCTATTTGCAGGCAAGGAGGTGTTTTCCGCTTTGAAGCGCTCACTCGCGTTTGACATCTGGATCCGCCGCACTCTAGGCGGCGCGGTAATCATGGGCGTTGCGGCCATCGCTCTGGGATGGGACACCACCCTGCTCACCAAGTTCTCTTTCGTGAACACCTCCAAAGTCGAAGCCCGCCTGATTGACGCGGTCGGCCTCGACAAAGCCGCGGTCGTTTCGGCCAGTACAGCCCGCCCCCAGCCGGCTCTCCCCGACGAAGGGCCCATGCCCAACTTAAACGGCGCGATCGCATGGCTCAACTCGCCGCCCCTCACCCGCGATTCGCTGCGCGGCAAAGTAGTTTTGGTCGATTTCTGGACCTACTCCTGCATCAACTGCCTGCGCTCGCTCCCTTACGTCGAAGCGTGGGCGGCAAAATACAAAGATTCTGGCCTGGTTGTGATCGGCGTGCACACTCCTGAGTTCGCTTTTGAAAAAGAGCGCGCCAACGTGGAAAAGGCCGTTCGCGATTTGAAGATCTCCTATCCCGTCGCTATCGACAGTAATTACGCGATTTGGCAAGCTTTCAATAACGAATACTGGCCCGCGCATTACTTCATCGACGCCAAAGGCCGCATCCGCGGCCACCATTACGGTGAAGGCGCATATGACGAGTCCGAGCTCGTGATCCAGCAGCTTCTTAGGGAACGCGGCGCAACGTCGCTTTCCCCGGCAGCCACCGGCGTCTCCGCGACCGGCGCGGAAGCTCCCCCGGATATGGGGAATGTTCGTTCACCGGAAACCTACATCGGTTATCAACATCTGCGCGCTGACCAATTTGCTTCCGCCCAGCCGGTCGCCAAGGACTCGCGCAAGATCTATACCCTGGGCCCAAGGCTTACCCTCAATCAGTGGGCCTTGGAAGGGGCTTGGAAGGTGGGTGAAGAAACCGCGGTGCTCCAGACTGCCCCAGGAAAAATCCTGTTTCGCTTTCACGCGCGCGACCTTCACTTGGTGTTGGGAACCGCCAAGGATGGCAAGACGGTTCGTTTCCGGGTCAAACTGGACGGCACTCCACCCGGCGACGATCACGGCAGCGATGTTGACGCCAGCGGTGCAGGCACTGTTCAAGGGCACCAGTTGTATCAGCTCATCCGCCAAAAGGGCGCGGTAGAAGATCGGACCTTCGAGATCGAATTTCTGGACCCCGGCGTACAGGCGTTCGCATTTACGTTTGGCTAACCCGGAAGGCAGGAGCAGGCCATGCTAAATCGTCGGCAGTTTTTTGCAAATTCCGTAATCGCGGGTACCCTAGCGGGCTTGGCGGCGTGGCTCCGCAGTCCGTTCTTGCGCATCGCGCTTGCCAGCCCCGTGCCGGATAAAGACTCCGTCGCCGTTATTCAATTTAGCGACTCTGGCAAAAAGATTGGCCCTGCTCGTGTTCCCAAGGTGCACAAGACCGACGCCGAGTGGAGGGCGCAATTGAGCCCGCTGCAATATCAGGTCACTCGCCAGGCAGGCACCGAACGGGCATTCTCCGGTGAATACAACATTCACGACGCCGGCCTGTATCGCTGTGTCTGTTGCGACAACGCCCTGTTCAGTTCCGATGCCAAATTTGAGTCCGGCACCGGATGGCCCAGTTTCTGGGCGCCCATCGCCAAAGAAAATATCCGCACCGCCACTGACACCAGCCTGGGCATGGTCCGCGACGAAGTGTCCTGCATCGAATGCCAAGCCCACCTCGGCCACGTTTTCGACGACGGCCCCAAACCCACTGGCCTTCGTTATTGCATGAACGCCGCCGCCATGAAATTCGTTAAGCGTGCCTAGTGCGATTCTGGTTCGTCGTCTACCCAGCGTTTTGCCGCGGAGGTTCTGTGGCCTCGAAGTCCTCGCGCCGTGCCGCCGCTTGATCGCTCGCTCCAGATTCACTAAACTCCCCAGCGCGTGAAGTTCAGCAGCGACTTGCAGCGGAGTTCCCATGAATCGCACCAGCAAGATTGGTTCCACCACGATGGCTCTTCTCTTCGCCGCCAGTGCTATCCTCGCGCAGAAGCCGCGCGATCCCACCGCCGAAACTCAGAAAATTCTCCTGTGGACCAACGCCGCGCCCGGCGCCCTGGGTACCGCCGATGAAGATATCCCCACCCTCACTCTTTACCGAGCTTACGGAGAATCCAAGGCTCCCCGCACCGCAGTCATCGTCGCTCCCGGCGGCAGCTATGAATGGCTCGCGTCCAATCACGAAGGGCGCCAGGAAGCCAACTGGCTGAACTCCCTCGGCGTCACCGCCTTTGTCCTCAAGTATCGTCTCGGACCTAAGTACCACCATCCCATCGAACTCGGCGATGCCCAGCGCGCGATTCGCCTGGTGCGTTCCCGCGCTCAGGAATTCGCCATCGATCCAAACCGTATCGGCATGATGGGATTCTCCGCCGGCGGGCATCTTACCTCTACCGTCGGAACTCACTTCGACCGCGGCAACGCCGGCGCCGCCGATCCCATCGATCGCGCCAGCTCGCGTCCCGATTTCATGGTGCTGGTGTACCCGGTGATCTCCTTCACCGCGCCTTACACTCACGCCGGTTCCTCAAAAAATCTGCTGGGCGAAAATCCCGACCCCAACCTGCTCAAGGAGCTCTCCAGCGAGTCGCAGGTCACCAGGCAAACTCCGCCCACCTTCTTGGTTTCCACCAACGAGGATGTCGTCGTACCCGCGGAGAACAGTGTGGATTTCTACCTGGCGCTCCGCCACGCAGGCGTCCCGGCCGAGCTGCACGTTTTTGAGAAAGGTCCGCACGGGTTCGGCCTCGATTTTCAAGATCCGGTTCTCGGACAATGGCCCATTCTGCTTGCCAACTGGATGCGCAGCCGCGGTCTGATCGACGCGCCCGGCCACTAATCGAAATCTAAGACCGAATTTTGCTCCGTTGCCCGTAACGGAGCCTGAGGCCCAAAAAATGAAACTCGCAACCATCCTTCAGAATCGCACCAGGCGGCTGGCCATCGTTCGTGATGATCGCATCGTCGATATCGAGCTACTGCTGAAAACTCTGTCCAGCCGCCGCGTACCCGCGGCATTGCGCAGCGCTGCTGCGACCCTCCAGAAAGATCTGTCGGTGCCCGCGGATATGACCGCCCTGTTGGCCCGCGGTGATGCCTGGCTCCGCAATCTCGATCGTGCCGCGTCCGCCGTTTGCGCCGCGCCTCCTCAATCTCTGCCCAAGGGATTGCTCTCCAAGCAGGAGCGCGCTCGATTCTGCGCCCCCATCGCCCGCCCAGGAAAAATCGTCTGCGTCGGCCGCAATTACAGCGAACACGCCAAAGAAGGCGGCAGCGCCGTCAGCGAGCAGCCCATTCTCTTTCTGAAAGCCGCCACTTGCATCTGCGATCCGGGTGCCCCCATCATCATTCCCCGCAACTCCACCCACGTCGATTACGAAGCCGAGCTCGCCGTAGTCATCGGCAAGACCGGCAAAGATTTTCCCATCGAGCACGCCGAAAAATACATCGCCGGATACACATTGATGAACGACGTCAGCGAGCGCCAAATGCAGAAGTCCGATGGTCAGTGGTTTCGCGCGAAAAGCTGCGACACCTTCGGCCCCCTCGGTCCCTGGATCGTTACTCGCGACGAAGTTCCTGACGCCGGAAATCTCCGAATCTCCTGCACCCTCGACGGCCAGCTCATGCAGGACTCGAGCACCAGCAACTTGATCTTCAAGATTCCTTTTCTAATCAGCTATCTTTCCAATTCCATCACCTGGGAGCCCGGCGACATTCTTTCCACCGGCACTCCAGCAGGCGTGGGCGCCTACCGCACCCCGCCGGTCTTCCTCGCTCCCGGCAATGTGGTGTCGGTCACCGTGGAAAAGATTGGCACCTTGACCAATCCGGTCGGGTCCCCGGAATCGAAATCGGCATCGTCCTCAAGTTCGAAGCCCCCCCAATAGTCGGCGGATCGGCGAAAAATCTTATCGGTTAATTGCGCTAACCCCACTCTCCGCTCGCGCCTGTCCCATTTTTTTCGTTATCACTTTCGCGCACTTCCCCCTCGATTTCGTCTGGATGTTTCCAAGCCTTCCGTTAATATGAAGGTCCCTTCCTAAAGTGGTTTTGCCCGAGCGTGCCCGATTTCTCGTCCATTTTTTCGCTCGCGTCTCTGGGCCGGGCCGCTTCACCCCTTCGCATGTCTGAACTTGTGTTTTGCGGAGCGCCCCCGATGCGGAACTATCGCGACGATTCGATTTCCAGGAAGCTCACGCGCCTCAATATGCTGGTCGCTGGCTTGGCGCTAATCCTGGCCTGCAGCTCTTTCGTCGGCTTCGACATCTGGACCTTCCGCCAAGGTTCGATACGCAATCTCACCATTCAAGCGCGTTTCGTCGCCACCAATACCCTCGCTGCCATCGAAGCCAACGACTCTCCCCGCATCGCCAGCGTGCTTACCTCCCTCCAGGAGGTACCCAATATCATGAGCGCCACCATCTATTCGCCGGACGGCCGCATCGTGAGCGTCTACCACCGCGATTCCTCGGTTTCCGTGCCGGTATTTCCAGGCGGGTTAAAGGAAATTTCTGACCGCCGCCGGTTCCGCTCGCATGACGTCAACCTGATTTACGTCATCCGCGATCGCGACCGGGTCATCGGCTCGATCTATATCCAAACCGATACCCAGCGGCTTCACGAACGCCTGATGCGTTATCTCCAGATCGTCTGCGTCGTGATGATCGCCTCGTTGTTGGCCGCATTCCTGCTTTCCGCCGGTGCCCGCCGCTCCATATCGGATCCCATCATTCATGTGACCACCATCGCCAAAATCGTCTCCCACGACCGAAACTATCAGCTGCGCGCCACGCCTTCCAAAAGTCGCGATGAAATTGGCATGCTCATCCAATCCTTCAATGAAATGCTCGGCCACATCGAGGCCCGCGACGCCGATCTCCAAAGGCCCACGACGAACTCGACCGCCGCGTCGTGGAACGCACCGTCGAGCTCGAAGCCGCTAACAAGGAGCTCGAATCCTTTTCGTACTCCGTCTCCCATGACCTTCGCTCTCCGCTCCGCAGCATTGACGGCTTTAGCCAGGCATTGCTCGAGCATTGCTCCCAGATCCTCGACGCCAGGGACGATCCCACCTGGCTCGCATCCGTGCCGCCACCGAGCGCATGGGTAAGCTCATCGACGATTTCCTGAATCTCGCCCGTGTTACCCGCACAGAAATCCATCTGGAAAACGTCGATATCACTTCACTCGCCCAATCCATCCCCTCCGACCTCCGCGCCAGCGCTCCGCAGCGCCGCGTCGACATCACCATCCAGCCCGGACTCGAAGCTCGCGCCGACCCTTCCCTCCTGCATCTTAGCCTCGCCAATCTTTTCGAAAATGCCTGGAAATTTACTTCCAAGCGGCCCGCCGCGCGTCGAATTCGGACGCGCCGCTGGCAACAGCCATTCCACCTTCTTCATTCGCGACAATGGCGCGGGGTTCGATCCCGCCCACGCCGCCAATCTTTTTGGTACTTTCGCCGCTTGCATGCAGCCACCGAGTTTCCCGGAACCGGCATCGGACTCGCCACCGTGCAGCCCGCGGTCCAACGCCACGGGGGAATCATCTGGGCGGAATCTCAGCCCAATCGCGGTGCCACTTTTTATTTCACTCTCACACGGGGGAAATCTTGATGGATCCGAACGGGGAACAAGAATCATTTTGCTGGTAGAAGACAACGCCAATGACGAAGAGCTCATGCTCCGCGCTTTGCGCAAAAGCAATGTCCTGAACGAAATAATCGTCGCCCGCGACGGCGTCGAAGCTCTCGATTATCTGTTCGCCGAAGGCTCCTACGCCGGGCGCGACCTTCGTGTTATGCCCCAGGTCATTTTGCTCGATCTCAAATTGCCTAAAATTGACGGTCTCGAAGTTCTTCGTCGCCTGCGCGCCGATCCACGGACCGATCTGCTGCCCGTGGTCATTCTCACTTCTTCCAACGAAGAGCAGGACCGCATTGCCGGATACGGCCTGGGCGCCAATAGCTACGTCCGCAAGCCCGTCGATTTCAACCAGTTTATTGACTCCGCCCGGCAACTCGGCCTCTACTGGTTAATCATCAACGATGCGACCCCGCGCCGCAAATTGTCATCACCGCTCCGCCGCAACTAGGCGATCGGCCACCTGGAGACGCTCGCCGGCGTTTTGCGGGTCTTCTCATTCGCGTCTGCGTCGCGCTCGCTTATTTACTGCCCGCGGCAGCCTTCTTCTTTTTCGCGCCTTTCGTGCGCGCCTTTACCGGTGTGCTTGCCGCCGCGGTTGGATCTCCGGTCGCCGCTTTGGCCGCATCTCCTCCCCCGGCCTCTGCGATCTCTGCCAGCAGCCGCCCGCTCACTGCCGAGCGCGGTTCTTTCGCCGTTACGTCTTCGCTGGACGCGTAAGAGTCGCGATGCTTGATCAGCAACCACGACGACCGTCCGCTGCTGCTCCCGAATCCGCGCGTGCGCACCAGCACCCATGAGCCGCCCAGTTTTTTTCCGTGCAACGTGAATTTCAAATCGCCTTTCTTCATCGCTCCTTCCACGTCCTCTTGCTCCGGCTCCCACGTCCCGGTGTCCCACACCATCACCGTCCCGCCTCCGTACTCGGCCTCCGGGATCACCCCTTCGAAGCCTCCGTAATCCACCGGATGATCTTCCACTGCCATCGCCAGCCGCTTCACGCTCGGGTCCAGCGACGGTCCCTTCGGCACCGCCCACGACAACAGCACCCCGTTCCATTCCAGGCGAAAGTCGTAATGCAGTTGCGTCGCGCGATGTTTCTGAATCACGTAGAGCAGCGATCCCGTCGATTTCTTTTCCGCTGCTTTCGCGCCCGAAGGCTCGGGCGTCTTATCGAAATCTCGCTTTTTTCGGTAATCGGTAAGGGCCATCCAATTGTCCTTGTTCCTGGGCTGAATTCACGATCCCGCCCAATAGTTTTCGCGCCCCGAGGCTGGTTTCTGCGCCGGGCGGCGTCGATAGGCTAGCACCAGGGCCTTGCCCGTGGAATGAATCATTTTCGTGGATACTCGTCCTAAAAAGAGGAGTGGGCCGTTGCTCCTCTCAAAGCAACGGCCCTCTTTATGTTGGCAGGTTTTGCAGCAGGGATTGTGGGTGGGATTTGCTAGATCTCTTCTCCTTATTCCTTCAAAATTCGTTCAAACCTTTTTTGTGCGCTTGGACTTTCCGGTCGTGCCCCAGTCGCTCACTCGCTGCACGTCTCCGGTTCCGGTATTCATTCCCGAATTCAGAGTCTGCTGCGTGCTTCGTTCTGCAGCCTCATGCACCTGGCGGCGACGATCTGTTCCTTCTTCCAGCTCGCCGTGTTTCGGCTCCACCACATTTGACTTTTCAGGTTTGGTTGCCATTTCTCGGCCTCCTGGCTCTCAAAGTGAATTTCGATGATCCAAGGATAGTCAACCGCCCAATAGGGGTCGATACAGTGAATGGGGTAGTTCCAGTATAAAATTCGACTAGTACCCGGGCGGGAATCGCTAGGTTCATCCGCGCCGTGCGCAGACGCCTAAACTCTATGAGATCTGGCAGGATCCAGCGAGGGACAAATGGTCCGCAGCGGGGCCTTCGTTTGCTTCTCAGCGGATCGGGATCACCAAAGCCAGCGCGAAACCGAGTGCCAACGCCATCCCGATCCCCTAACCAAAACCTGCCGCTACTTCGCGGGTGTTCTCAGCAGCGCGTGATATTTGTTCAATTCTTCCAGTCTGTGCTGCCGTGACGCCGCCGTCGGTTTGAACTTTCCGGTCGAGCATTCCGCCGACCCCTTGGCATACACAATCACCAGACTCGATTGCTGCACGCGGCATCCGTACGAGCACGTACCGTCGCCCGAGTATTTGTACTTCTCCGCGTAATACGCCGAAGGATAATACGTCCGCGCCGCGGTATACGTGTGCGAGAGCTTCTGATCGAATCCCGCGCCCGTAGCGAAAATCGGCGACGCGCTGGTCCCGTCGTCCCAGTCCATCCATCCCTCGTGGCCGGTGATGTCGTTCCCGCCCGCGTCCAGCGTGCCGTTTTCCAGCACGATGTGAAATTGCGAAATGTAGTCGTTCTCGCACGCTTCAATCGGGCTCGGCGAAATCCGCAGCGTCCCGTCCACGCAGAATTTCGTGCATCCGTTTTTCGTCGCCGCGTGCCCGGCATCGTGCGCCAGGTCCTGGTCGCACCCCTTCAAATGGCACGGCGGGTACTTCGGGCCGGGCGCTTGCTGCGCCGAGGCCAATACCGCCGCCGTCGCCACTACTGCCACCCAAATGCCCCGCGATAGAATTCGGCCGCCCATGATCGCAAATCCTCCGTGAATATGCCGCGCCAAGCGCTACGTATTTATAGCCGAGAAAGTCGAACAGTCAAGGCCAAAGGTCCGTCCAAACTCCTGGGCGACTGCTAGTTGCCGCCATTGCAACATCCGAGCGCCCGCTTGGCGCCGGTCGCCCTCCCGCGGCGCATCCGGGGAAGTACTGGCACGACTTGCCCATTGACCCTATTACCCCCTCCGCCGTATCCTTTTCACTGTAAAAAGCCCCTAACAGAGGGCTTCGTGAGCACGCCTCTCACGCTCCGGCTTCGGCGCTACTTCGATTTTCGCCGGGCGTGGACATCGGCTCGCACCAGGTCGTCTGCTCCTGTTGCTCATCTTTCGCCATAAGTTGGTGAGCTGCTTTCCTGGTAGTTTGGCGTTACTTCACGCGGGGCGCGTGCGTGTTCGTCCAGGCTTGCCCGCCATTGTGCCCAGATGGTTCCGGATGGTTCTGGCAAGTTGTGTTCCGGTCTCGTAGCGACGAGGCCGTGTCCTGAGATTCAGGCTTGGGAGGATCGACCGCATGAGTGCATGCCCGGGTGTGCTTTCCCGCAATAACAGCGACCGCGAATCGGACCGTTTTCGCCCCTCCGTCCCGCTCGCCGCGCGGTTGGCGTTTCTCTTGGCGGCTATCCTGGCATTATTACCGGCTTCCTTGCGCGCCCAGAGCGTCACAACCTCCATCCCCGTACAGATCGAGCCCTATAGCGTTGCGGTCAATCCTGTCACCAACCAGATTTATGTCGTCAGCGCAGTTTCCGGCCTGACCGTCATCAACGGTGCCACCGGAGCCACCACCGTTCTATCGGATTCGAATGCCAGCGGTCTCCACGCCGTCGCGGTGAATCCCGTCACCAACTTGGTATACGTCGCCAACGGCAGTGGCAACGTCAGCATTTTTTACGGCGCCACCGCCACCACCGCGGCCAGCTACGACACCACCGTTCTCGACACCAACGCAACCAATCCTTGGGCCCTGGCCGTCGATCCGGTTTCCAATCTCGTCTACGTGGCCAACGACGGCAGCAGCAACGTTACCGTCATCTCCGGCACGTCGTATCTAGCCACGGTCGGCACCGGGGCCCATCCGGATTCTCTCGCCGTCAATCCGCTCACTCACGTAGCCTATGTAGCGAATCGCAATGCGGCCGGCACCCTCACCGTGATCACCCCGAATTTCGCCAACAATCCGGTCACCTTCGCCTCCTCCAGCCCCATCGCCGTCGGCAGCAACCCTGCGGCCGTCGGCGTTATGACCGCTAGCAATTTGGTTTTCGTCGCCTGCACTAGCGATTCCGACGTGTGGGAATTCAACGGAGGCAATCTCACCGCTCCGACTCAAATCATTCAGGACAGCCAGGCCGCCGGCCCGGACTCGATCGCCACAAACCCAGTCACCAATCAGGTTTACGTCGCCAATCTCGCCAGCGCCAACGCAACGGTCATCACCGTGGGATCGCCAAATGTGGTCAACGACGTGCCGCTCGCCTCCGGCGGCTCTGCCATCGCCGTCGACGTGGTCACCAACATCGCCTACAGCGCCGGCACTACTTCCGGCACCATCGGCGTCATTAATGGAAACTCCCTCACCGCCACCAATTTGAGTTCTGGCGGCAGCAGCCCGCAGGAACTTGCCGTAAACCCAGTCACCCACCGCGCCTATGTCGCCAACTACAACAATCCCGGCTCGATCACCGTGGTCGACGGCGCCACCAGTGTCACCGCCGACATTTCGACCAGCGTCACTCTCACCACCGCCATCGCCGTCGATCCGGCTACCAACCTCATCTTCGTCGCCGATAACACCAACAACAACGTCGAGGTGATCAACGGCGCTACCGATGCCGTGATCCAAACCGTGACCGTCGGCACCAATCCTGTCGCCATGGTCGTTGATTCCGCTCGCGGCTTCGTTTACGTGGCCAACAACGTCGACAACTCCAACATCGCTACCATGATCCGGGAAAGCGACTTCTCCACGGGAGGTATCGGCGATTCCACCGCCAACAGTCCCGTCGCCATCGATCTGAACGTCGTCAACAACACGGTTTTTATCGCCAACCAAAACAGCGACACTGTGTCTTGGGATCACGTTCTGTATCAGGAAGAAACCACTTTTAGCACCTACGCCACCTGTCATCAGCCCAATTCCGTCGCCGTCAACTCCGTTACCGACCTCGTTTGGGTCACTTGTAACGACGGCAACATCACCCTGATTAACTTTGGCCAGGGCTCTGTGAATACCTTCGGACTCTCGGCCGTCCCTGTCGCCGTCGCCGTGAACCCAGTTACCAACCAGGCCTACGCCGCCACCACCACCGGCGACATCGACATCATCGATGGCGCCACCATGAACATAACCACCGTGAACAACGGCAACCTCGCATCCAATAGGATTGCCGTGAACACCGCATCCGGCAAGGTCTACGTTCTCAATAGCGCATCCACTTCTGTCACCGTCCTCGATCCCAATAACAACAACGCCCTCGCCCAAGTGAATGTGGGGAACAATCCCTCCGGCCTGGCCGTAAATCCAGTCACCAACAAAATTTATGTCGCCAACGCGGGTGACGGCACCATTACCGTTATTGACGGACCTACCAATTCCACCTACCTCGTCACCGCCGCTAGCCCGGTGCCGGCGCCCGTGGCCGTAAATCCGATGACCAACACCGCCTTCGCCGCCGATACCTTTAACAGTACGGTTACCGCCATTTCGGAATTTCAGCCTCAACCCAGCGGACTCAACGTCGCCATCCAGCCGCTCGTCGGCGTCGGTACCGACACTTTGACCCAGGACTTTAATTTCAGCGTCACTAACACCGGCAACGCGCCCGCCGATCAGGTTCTCTATCAGGTGGACACTTGGCAAGGCCAGTGGCAGCAAGCCACTCTCGACTCAACTAACCAGTTCGACGGCATCGCCACCCTCATCCCCGGTTACCATATCCTCTACGCCTACGCCACCGCGGGCGAAGAAGCCACCGAAGCCTCCGGCGGCTTACAATCCAGCCCCATCATCGGCGCCATCACCTCTTATGGTTTCCTGGTCGCCCCCGCCTTGGCCCAGTTCTCTCACGAATATTTCAATACCAACTTCGGTACGCAGGCCGTGGGCACCCCAAGTGCTCCGCAAACCATCACCTTGGTCAACGACGGCGGCGCTCCGCTCAATATCACCAATATTTCGATGGGCGGAAATAATCCCTCCGATTTCATTATCAACGTGGGCGCCGCCCAGAATGACTGCAATAGTCTGGGAGGAGTATTGCCGGGTGGCACTCAGTGCAATATGTCGGTCTACTTCCAGCCGCAGACCGCCCTGGATGAATCCGCTATTCTCACCGTCACCGACGACTCCAGTGGCGTCCCTGGAAGCCAGCAGACTCAACCCATCACCGGCAACGGTGTTCCCCAGATCACTATCACCGCCAGCGGCGCGGGCTCGGGCAGCATTAGCGACGGCAACGTCAGCCTGTACACCTGCTCTACATTTCCTTGCACTGCCTCTTACCTGGGCGGGCAGATGATCACCTTCACCGCCAGTCCCAACGGTGGCTCCGTCTTCAACGGATTTAGCGGCGATTGCGACGGCACCGCTCCGTGTACTCTAGACATGAGCCAGAACCACACCTTCAACGCTGACTTCGAGCCGGCGGCTGTCACCACCTACACACTTACGGTCACCGAACTCGGCACCGGCACCGGGACCATCACCGACAGCTTGAACAAGCTCTCCTGCAATGCCAGCAGCGTGCCGATCACCTGCACGGGAACGTACAACAGCGGACAAGCTCCGCAGTTGACCGCGGCGGGGAGCACCGTGGGCCTGCTTACCTCCACGTTCGGAGGATGGAGTCCGAGTTCCAACTACACCGCTTGCACTGCGGCCGGCCTGAACAGTGCATGCACGGTTACCATGAACAGCAATATGACCGCGGGCGTGTACTTCGTTCCCCCGCCCACCATGGTCACCCTCGAGTACACGCCCACCACTCCCGCTAATACTGCCTATTTTAATTGCGGCGTCAGCAATCCCTCGCCTTCGAATCCGTGTACGAACCCCAGCGCGCACCAGCTTACTTTGGGGGTTCCCGCGGTCACCACATCGCAATTCAACTTGGTGGTCGTCGCTACCGAAGTCGCTCCGCTCCAGGCCGACGGCATCTGCGAGACCGGCAACACCGTGGCCAATGATTTCGATTGCCGCTTCGTCAGCTTTTTCGCGGGCCCCACCGTCGCCGCCGGGGTGCAAACGCCGCTGTGCGATGCGTACGCCAGCGGCGATTGCGTTTACTACAGCGTGTATTACACCGATACCGACGGCGTCCGCACCGAGCCCCCGACCAGCTACTACACTCCTCCCGTCACCTGGACCATCAAATTTAACGATGACAACAACACCGCCCCGGCTGGTTATTCCTCCAGCGAGCGGCTCTACGACGATCCCGACTACGAACCATCGCCCACCAGTCCTTACGGCACCAACTGTTCGTCGCCCATGGTCACCGGTACTCCGCCGGGGACTCCCGTAACAGACTCGGCCATCGGGCCCTGCCAATTTGAATTCGATATCACCACCTTTTTCGATCCTACGGAGGTTGTCGATCGCGGCATCGGCGGCGTTACCCAGCAATTCAACGACGTGGTCGTAGCCTTCCCGCTTTCCTCGGCCGCTCCCAGCCCGAGCCTCACTGTTACGGATACCGCCGACCCATCGCAGGCGCCCGCAGTTGGGGGCGTGCAGTCGTTAGCTTCGATTGGACTCACCATTGGTTACACCGCGACGATCACCAACACCGCCGCGCCCGGCAGCGGCAGCGCCAACAACGTCGTACTGACTGACACTTTGCCCAATGCTCCGGGTTTGAGTTGGACGATCGCATCGGTGAATCCTACCCAGGTGCTCATCAATGGAACACTCACCAATACCTGCACCATTTCCACCTCGAGCCCGCAGCAGCTCACCTGCAACTTCGGAAGTATTTCTCCAGTAGTGAGCGCCATCGTCGATGTAATCAGCCCATCCGTCACTGGTACGTTCTCGAACTCGGTCACTGTAACCGCTTCCAACAATCCCACCATCACCACCTCGCCCGCGAACATCACCGTATCGAGCACCGCCTTCAGCGGGTTGACGTCTCCGTCGCCGATTACCTACGACGCCGCATCCGTGGCGCTCTCCGGAGTGATTGGCTCCGGTTCGTTGCATCCGCCCACCACCGAGTCAGTCAGCGTCACCATCGATGGCATTACCACCAGCGCGCCCATCGGAATCGGCGGAATATTTTCCGTTCCGGCGTTCGTCACTTCCGCCATCCCGCCGTCCGCCACTCCTTACACCATCACCTACAGCTACGCGGGAGATTCGGACTTTAGTCCGGCAACCAACACCAGCACCACTTTGACGGTCAATCAGGCCACCGCCACGTTCGGCTCCCTGACCGCGTCGCAATCCACTACTTACGGTGCCGGGCCGATCACCCTGAACGGGGTCATAAGCGCGGGTTCCCTGCAACCGCCGAACGGTGAGACGGTGAAAGTAACCATCGATGGAATCTCGCAGAGCACTACCACCACAAGCGGCGGCGCCTTCGCGTTCAGTTTCACAACGTCAGCCATTCCTGCATCCGCGACGGCCTACCCCATCACCTACAGCTACGCCGGAGATACCGACTTCACTACCGCGACGAACTCTGCTACCGCGCTGACCGTCAATAAGGCCACCAGCACCTTCACCACGGTGGTTGGCTCGCAGTCGATCACCTTCGGTGCGGCGTCGATCACACTGAGCGGGACGATAAGCTCAGGTTCGCTGCATCCGCCGGCCGGCGATGCGGTGACGGTGACCATTGACGGTATCTCGCAGGGCACTACCACCACCGGAACCGGCGGCACATTCACACTCAGTTTTCCGACGTCAACGATTCCTGCATCCGCAACGCCCTACACCATTAGTTACAGCTACGCGGGTGACACGGACTTCACCACCGCCACAAACACCAGCACCACGCTGACCGTCAACAGTGCCGGCGGCACCACCTTCAGCGCAGTGACCGCGTCGCAGTCCATCGGCTACGGCACAGCGTCGATTGCGCTCGGCGGCACGATAACCGCAGGCTCGCTGCATCCGCCGTCGGGCGAGACGGTCAAGGTAACTATCGATGGGATCACGCAGAGCACTACCACCACCGGAACGGGCGGCACATTCACGCTAACTTTTACCACTACCGCGATTCCCGCATCCGCGACGCCCTACACTATCACCTACAGTTATGGCGGCGACACCAACTTCGGCTCGGCGACCAACGTCAGCACCACGTTGACGGTGAATAAAGCGACTGCCACCTTCAGCGTGGTGACGGCATCGCAATCGATCACCGCCGGCGCCGCCTCGATCGCACTAGGTGGCACGATAAGCTCGGGCTCGTTGCATCCGCCGGCCGGTGAGACCGTTACGGTAACCATCGATGGGCTCACCCAGAGCACCACCACCACCGGAACGGGCGGCACCTTCACATTCACCTTCACCACGTCCGCGATTCCCGCGTCCACAACGCCCTATACCATCAGTTACAGCTACGCGGGCGATACGAACTTCACCACCGCGACCAACACCAGCACCACGCTGACCGTAAACAGCGCCGCCGGCACCACGTTCAGCTCCATCACCGCTTCGCAGTCGATCGCCTACGGCACCGCCTCGATCGCTCTCGGCGGCACACTAACCTCCGGCACGAAACATCCGCCCGCCGGTGAGACGGTGAAGGTGACGATCAATAACGTCTCGCAGAGTACCACCACCAAGACCGGCGGCACATTCACACTAACTTTCACCACGTCCGCGATTCCCGCATCCGCCACGCCTTACACCATCACCTACAGCTATGGCGGCGACTCGAACTTCGGTTCGGTGACTAACACCAGCACCGCCCTCACCGTGAACAAAGCCACCACCACCTTCAGCGCGGTGACTGCATCGCAATCGATCACTGCAGGCGCTACCTCGATCGCCCTAAGCGGCACGTTGAGCGCAGGCTCGTTGCATCCGCCGGCCGGTGAGACCGTTATGGTAACCATCGATGGTCTAGCCCAGAGCACCACCACCGCCGGAACGGGCGGCACATTCACGCTGACCTTTAACACGTCTGCGATCCCCGCGTCCGCAACGCCCTACACCATCACCTACAGCTACGCGGGAGATACGAATTTCACCACCGCGACCAACACCAGCACCACACTCACGGTGAATGGCGCCCCTGGCACCGGCGGCCTGACCATCAGCCCCACCTCATTAGCGTTCGGCAACGTCTATCGCGGCACTATCCCGGTAAAAATGGTCACCCTGACCAACAACACCGCTTCCACCGTCACCATCTCGAGCGTCGCTCTCACCGCCGTGCCCGGCGGAAATTCCTACGACTTCGTAGGTCTGAATCTCTGCTCCAAAACACTCGCGGTGAAAAAGAGCTGCCAGGTCGAAATGAGCTTCGTGCCGAACACCGCGGTGAACATCGTGCAGTCGGCAATCCTGACGATTGCAGACAGCGCATCGAAATCCCCGCAAACCGTGGGCATGACCGCCACCGTAATCGATCCCGAAGCCACGCCCAGCCCGTCCAGCCTCAACTTCGGCACGGTGAAAAACAGTTCCACCAGCGCCGCCAAAACAATTACCGTAACCAACACCGGCTTAACCACCACCACCATCTCGGCGGTGGCGATCAGCGGCAACTTCGCTCTCACTTCCGCGGGCACCTGCAAAGCCGCTACCACCCTAACGTCGGGAGCCAAGTGCACCCTGGTGGTGACGTTCACGCCAGCAGCCAAGGGTTCGCTATCCGGCAAGATCACCCTCACCGACAACGCGCTCAACAGCCCGCAAACGATCAGCCTTTCGGGCACCGGGGACTAAGCTCCCCGTACGCTTAAGCACTCGACCGGGTCCCACTGTCCTGCGGTGCCTGTGATTTATCCGTACGCTCTAGGCACTCGACCGGGTCCCACTGTCCCGCGGTGCCTGTGATTTTATCCGTTGCAGGTGGGTGCCCCGCACGTCGGTTTTACGTGTGGGGATTTTGACGTACGCCTCTGCAGTTTTCTGTCCACCCAAAACCAAATTCGTCTCCACTCCAAAAACCGCGCGCAACCGCCCGGCGCTCCTACCTCCGAGTTTCGATCTTCACTCCCCGCGCATCCCGCACTAAATGGAACCCTCCCCCCGGAATATGCATCCAACTAAATAGCTCTAAATGGAAATTGCCGTCGGTGCAAGTGGGAGGCACTCATATGACTAGCAAACAAAAGCTAGCATGCTTATTCGTATTGCTCTTGCCAGTAGGAATTGTCTGGGGCGCTTCGTCCGGGCCCTCATCGGACGCCGGCCCGTCGGGAACCGTCCCGGTCAACATGGTGGTATCGCTGGAGGCCAAGCACGGCAAGGAAATCCCGACCATCAACCGCGAGGATGTCCGCGTCAGTCAGGGAAAAAATCGTCTCCAAGTCACCGGCTGGGTCCCGTTGCAAGGCGACCAAGCCGGCCTCGAACTCTTCGTACTCCTGGACGACGCCGACAGAACCACCGTAAGTCTCCAATTCGAAGACTTGCGTCAATTCATGACCGCACAGCCCGCCAGCACCTCGATCGGCGTCGCCTACATGCGCTATGGCTCCGCGGAAGTTGTTCAGAACCTTTCCACCGACCACGCGCTGGCCGACAAAGCCCTGCGTTTGCCGCTCAGTTCTGGCGGTGCGTCGGGTAGTCCCTACGAATCGATTTCCGATTTGATCAAGCGTTGGCCGCCGAGCGCCGCTCGCCGCGAGATGTTCGTCGTTTCGAGTGGCATCGACCGTGTCTACGATGGCGGACCGGACGATCCATATCTCTCCTCAACGATCGAACAAGCGCAGCGAGCCGGCATCCAGGTCTACGCGATCTATGCTTCCGAGGCAGGGCATTTCGGCCACAGCTATTGGAGATTCAACTGGGGACAAAATGACCTCGCCCAGCTAGCCGATGAAACCGGTGGCGAATTCTACGTCGAGGGTACCCAGACGCCCGTGGCGTTCAAGCCCTTCCTCGACCAGTTTGCGGATCGCCTCGGCCATCAATACCGTCTAAGCTTCCTGGCCAATCCCGAGAAGAAAGCGGCTTACCAGCGCATCATGTTGGGAACCGAAGTGCCGAACGCCGAGATAGTCGGAGCAGATCGAGTCTACGTGCCGGCAAAATAGCTGCGTCACGGCGTGGCGCCACACATCTTCGCAGCGCAGCGAACGGGTTAGGGTATTGCCAGTACCACGCAGCAGTACCCGACACCCTATGCTTCACTTCCCGTAGAAACAAAATCGAATTTTCCGCACTTTCTCCGCCCGCAAAAGCTCCGATTCAAGTACCATATCGCACGTATTTGCAGCAGGGAACTAAACCAACTCTCTCCACCGTCTAGGCGGGGCTCGCCAGGACGGTGCAGCCTTGCCAAGGGCCAACACCTTCAGACGTCAAGGCCGTCGCTTCAGTTTTCGGGGCCCTGATCGGTTCGTCCAGTTCGTAGCGCCCCCAATTGGGCGCACTCAGCAGAATCGCATGCGCGCCCGTCCGCGCTCACGACGGTGATTTGTACCTGTGCCATTTTCGCCCGGGAGAAACCGAATGACGTTTCCATCAGCGCACTTCGAAATTCGCGAAGGCCGCGCCTCGTTCTCTGAAGTTGAATCGAAAGACTCCGCGCCGGCCCAAGCCGCGCGATTCTTCGCGCGCCTCGCGTTGCTGTTCGCCGCCGCGCTGCTATTTTCTCTCGCGCCGCTACACTCCCAGGCGCTCCAGCAGACCGTCAACGTCGGTGGTTTCCCGAACGGCTTTGCGGTAGACCCGGTCTACAACCAGATTTACGTCGCCAATGCTCTAGGCGGCATCTCCGTCATTGACGGCGCCACCGGCGCGGTCACCCGCACCATTCCTGGCGATCCCACCGAAACCGCTTACGCCGTCGGCATCGACACTGTCAATCACATCGTCTACGTGGTCGACCACGGCGCCAATAAGGTAAACACTTTTACCGCCGCCACCCCTACCGTGGGCGCTTCCTTCATCAATTCGATCCCTACCGGCAATGCTCCGTGGGCGGTCGCCGTCGACCCAGTCCTGCACAAGGCTTTCGTCACCAACAACACCGACGGCACCGTGACTATCGTCAGCGGCACATCCCAGACCACCGCCACCGCAACCGTGGGCTCTAACCCCCAAGCCATCGCCGTCAACCCAGAGACCCACCAGGTTTTTGTCGCCAACCGCAGCCTCAGCAGCACCGACGGAACCGTCAGCGTAATCAACGGGAACACTAACGACCCCGTCGCGAACACGCCCCTTGCCGTCGGCAGCCAGCCCATCAGCGTCGCCATCAACACCTCCACCAATATGATTTACGTCGCCTGCGTCGACAGCCCCGACGCGGAGGTAGTCCAAATCGTCGGCT
>Ga0302325_10006588_pt1 | contig 26027 bp, 26 predicted proteins | sample Palsa_T0_2_FD_201948 | JGI IMG/M metagenome (GOLD analysis project Ga0302325, IMG submission 201948) | Peat permafrost microbial communities from Stordalen Mire near Abisko, Sweden - Palsa_T0_2 | ecosystem: Environmental > Terrestrial > Soil > Palsa > Peat permafrost | place: Sweden: Abisko... | reverse complement strand
TGTGGCAGCGCTCACGATGGGCCTGCGTCCCGCAGCGGGCTGGCTAGCGTGCGTGGAGTATCGCTCGTGCAGGCTTACCGCTCACACACCTCCAGCGCCGAGGGACAACGGCCGGCGGGCGCCGGAACAGCCCGCAGGCGTCAACCTGCGCGAAGCGCAGGCCTCGAGTTTCTACATTGTCACCGTGGGGCGGCCAATCGTGGCCGCAGCCGGCTGTCAGCCGGCCCCCCGCGAGCGAAGCTCGCGGGTACCTGCACGAAGCGCGGGCCATGCCCCTAGGCTGCGGGCTGCGCCGGTGCGAGGCCGCGGCGCTCGCGATGGGCGGCGCCCAGACGCGGGATGGCCGGTGGTGCAGCATCGAAGGGGCCCCGGCCGCCCAGCGCGGGCGCGATATCGCGTGTGGCCCATGGCTGGCAAGGTCCGGCGGCAGCCAGGATGCCGGGGGAGCCAGTAGTCCCCATCACCTGCGCTTAACCCTCGTCTAAAACGAAGTCCCCGGGTCGCCTGCTGCATGCAGACGAACCATGGCTGTACTTTCGTCCAAATGACCACCTTCAGGCCGGATTCACGTATAATCGAAGCGAATGGAGCGTAAATGGGGAAAAAGATAGCCATTGGTTGTGTCGGCCTGACACTCGTCTTCGTGTTGATCGTGGGAGTTTCAATCAGCGGAATCTACAACTCACTTGTGCAACTCGATCAGGCCACGCAAGCGCAATGGGCCCAGGTCCAGAACGCATATCAACGGCGCGCCGATCTGGTGCCCAACCTGGTGGCGACCGTCAAAGGCGCTGCAAACTTTGAGCAGAGTACCATGACGGCGGTTACGGAGGCGCGCGCCAAGGTCGGCCAGGTCACACCCGCCGCGATGGCAGACATCACCAAAGATCCGGCAGCCTTCCAACGGTACCAGGAGGCGCAGCAAGGTTTGTCTTCGGCGCTGTCTCACTTGCTGGTCGTCACCGAAAACTATCCGCAGCTCAAAGCGACCGCCAACTTCCGCGACCTTCAAGCGCAACTTGAGGGCACCGAGAATCGCATTACTGTTGAGCGACAGAGGTTCAATGAGGCGGCGCAAGCCTTCAATACTCGCCGGAGCAGCTTTCCAGCAGTGCTGATCGTCGGCTTCTTCGGCGATAGATTCGCAACCAAACCTTACTTCCAGGCACAATCCGGAAGCGAAAAGGCACCCGAGGTGAAGTTCTAAGTTGCTTCTGCGCCGTGGTTTGCTTGTCCTCATCGTCCTCGTTTCGACCGCGCTCCTATACGCGGCTGAAACACCCATCCCTCCGGCGCCGACACGGTGGGTCACGGATACCGCAAACTTCCTCTCACCGGAAGCGGTACGTGCACTCGACGCACGACTCGCGGCCTACGAGCAGGCCACCGGCCATCAATTGATTGTGTACATCGCCCCCACGACGGGCGATGCGCCGATCGAGGACTGGGCCGTCCGGGCCTTCGCCAAATGGAAGGTGGGCCGGAAGGGGCTTGACGATGGGCTAGCCCTTTTCATCATGTCCCAGGATCATAAGATGAGGATCGAGGTCGGTTACGGACTCGAAGCCATAGTGCCGGATGCGATCGCCTCCCGTGTGATCAACGAAGTGATGGCGCCTCGGATTCAGGCCGGCCATCCCGATGACGCGGTGACGGCGGCTATCGATTCTCTGACCGGAGTCATCGGCGGGCAGGCCAATGCGCCTCCGCCCACGCCAACTCCGGAGCAGTCCAAGCCATTGAGTGTGTTTCAATGGATCTTCTATGGCATCGTTGGGATACTGATCCTGGCCTTGGTCATTACGCATCCGGCACTGGCTTTCTACTTGTTGGCCAGCATCATGTCCGGCGGCAGAGGGGGTGGTGGCGGAGGAGGCGGCGGATTTAGCGGGGGTGGTGGACGGTCCGGCGGTGGAGGAGCGAGCGGATCATGGTAACCATCGACAAGGATCGGATCAAGCAAGCGATTCAGAAGGCTGAGAGGCGGACTTCCGGCGAGATCCGGGTTTCTCTCTCGCCGCTGTTCTGGGGTGATGTTCGGAAAGCCGCCGAAAAGGCATTCGAACGACTGGGCATGACCGCGACGAAGGACCGCAATGCCGTTTTATTCTTCGTCGTGCCGGCGCGCCGGAAGTTCGTCGTCTTAGGCGACAGCGGCATCCATGAGAAGGTTGGTCAGGAGTTTTGGCATCACATCGTCCGCAGCGTGTCCGAGAAGTTTAAGCGAGGTGATTTTACGGGGGGCCTCGTCGCCGGAATCGAAGCAGTCGGCGAGGACCTTGCCAGGCATTTCCCATACCACGCCGCCAGCGACTCGAACGAGTTACCAGATGACGTCGACTGCGGACCCGGGCTATGATGGTGGAGTCCGTGCATGTCCGACGTGACGGCGCTCGCGACTGGGCCACGTCGAGTTGCGGGATGGCTCGCGGCGCAACGTGAAGAGGCACGGCCGCCGGCGTGGGCGGCATATCGCGCGCGGCGTGTGCCTCAGTGCCAGTCGCTCGGGCGTGGTCATCGCGTTGCGCAGCGTTAACGCCTGAACGAAGGTGGCAAAATTCAGCGCCAACGCGCCGCGCGCATCCCATCCGCACGCGGGCGGCCGGCGACGGCGTCGGGCCGCGCAAGGCGCCAATCATGCTCCTGGGCTGGGGGCCGCGCCGGTCCGACGCCGCGGCGGCGCTTACGACGGGCCACGCGCAGTGGCAGGATGCTACTGACTGTTCGCGTAATCGCGGCGGGCGGCGTGTCGCGCGACCCACGGTGCCACACCTCCCGCGCCAGGGGCTCGGGCGTGTGGCCTTCCTGATGATGTGCTCGCAGGCCACGCCCTTCACGCCGGCGATGCCCTCACACGCGCAGAAGATCGAAACGTAAAACCGAGGTTTCCGGGACCCCAAAAGTGTCGTTGCATTCATGGTGCATCGGTTGGTGGGCCGGGCATTTAACTGACGCTTCTACCCGATTCGCCGCTCGATATTTGTGTACGATATGGCCGGACAACAGCCTAGTTCTTCAAGGTGGCACCGCCAGTGAACCGCCGAGACGAACCTCGGCGCGCTTTTCCCGGTGCTCTCGGCCGGCCCGTCAGGCCGTGCGGAGCCGCAAGAATCCCGCGCTCGCGAAGTAAATACCTTGAGACTAACCATCGATATGAAGTACCATCCGTACGTTTTGGCTATCGCGTGTTTCGTGGAATCGGTGTCATCATTAAGATGAACGGCAGCAGCCGTTCCGCTTGTAGTGAACTCACGAGTTTCCGTAAGGCGGAGCAAATTTGGAAAGGTTTTTCAATTGGATCGACTGAAAAGGGATCTCGCCGAAATGACCATTCGGCTGCTCGCCCTCCCGTCCAGCGCGTCCCGCGACCACGTGGCTTTGGCTGAGGTTGAGAGGATGGCTAACCAGGTGCTTTGGGAGGTTGCGGCCTTGAGGTCCCAGGAGACCTCCCTGCTGGGTGAGAAGTGCGGCGTGTGGCGCGTTCCCAAAACCACCGCCTGACTGTCGCTTGCGCCGGTATCTCCCAGGCCCCACCCGGTAATGATCCGTGCTGGACTTGCTGCTATACCCTGCTCCTCTTCGCGAAGGTTGCGCAAATAAGCCCGCGCCCTTTGCGGACCGTTTGCGTTGATCCCACCCCAACCACGTCAATCGTCCGCCGCCCGCACCCGCTCGGTCACGTCGGCCGCCATTGCGTTCCAGTCGACCATCACGGAAATATCCAACTCTGGGTACGAGGTGATCCGGACGGCGAACTTCCGGCGGCCCGGCGTGGCGACGATCCAACCCTCGAAAAGCTTTGTGAGATGCTTGCCGGCCGCCACGACCGCCGCCTCAAGTTCGGCCCGGCGATCCCGCGGCATGGTTTCGGAATCGAAGATCGCGATGGGCATGAAACACGATTTTCGCACTGCGGCACGTCGGCCATCCGCCCGCGGGCGGTCGCGGCGACGGACAAACGGGCGGAGGGCGCCCGGACTGGCCGCCGGGCTTGGCGCGCGGGAAGCGCCAGCCATGCGCCTGGGCTGCGGGCGGAACCGGTATGCGGGTTGGATGCGGATGAGTTCACGGGCGGAAGGCGACTGCATAGGAGGATGCGGAACGAAGACGATGTCAGACTCGGTTGTATAGACCGCAAGGTCGCCCAGAGGGTTTTGCCGCGCGCCAAAACCAATTTAGCATCCGTTTGCTGAGCTTTGTGTTCATCAAGAGCGCCGCGTGCTTTGACGAATCATCGCCGGTTTCGGTGCCGAGGTTTCTCAGGGCCGCGCGGAGGCGTCTAACGGTGAATATTCGTCTCTTATACGTATCTTCTCTGCGCAGACCGTGCTCGACTGACCCTCCGAATCCAGGTTTGGTCGTTCATTTTTCGCTTCTATCATGTCAGCCTTGGCACCACAGACAGCGCAACCCGCAGCCCAACAGCACGTCTGCCGCTACGCCCAGCCTGACGCCCGCGGCGTGCCCCTTGCACGACGCGCCACCAGCCATCCCACGCCTGGACGTGGTCCATCGGGAGGCGCACGGACTGGCGCTTCGCGCAGCCTGATGCCTGCGGGCCAGTTCCTGGCGCCCTCCGCCCGTCGTCCGTCGCCGCGACCGCCAGCGGGCGGATGGGCGACCAACGGTTCGCGACCTTCATTCGCCGGGATATTCTGGGTGGAATGGAGTATTTCTTCGCGTGCCCATATTGTTGGGCGCAGATATCGATGGTGTTGGACACTTCGGTAAGGGGCCAAGTCTATGTGGAAGACTGCGAGGTTTGCTGCCATCCGATCGAAGTGCGGTATACGGTAGAGGATGATGCCGTGTGCGACTTTGAAGCCAAAGCACTCGAGTAGTCCACCCCTGATACTGCGCGGCGATTGCGGTCGGAAACATTACGATGCCTTCGTGGTCCATGCAGCAGGCGAGCAACAGGAAAGGCTCCACCGACTGCGGTTCCCTGTGCACAAAAGAGCGAAGTCCATCGGACTCGTATCGCCAAGCGACCCATCCCAGCGCCCGCCGACGCGATCGGCGAGGAGACGCTGGCCGCGGCCAGGGCCTTCATGCGCCGCGCGGACGCCAAAACTCACGGCGCTAAGGGAACTGCTGGTACAGTCATTCAAAATCTCGCTTGACGGCGATAAGTGGCAGCAATCCGGTGTATTGTCAAACGGCCTAATGATCGAAGAGACGTGGCGTCGAATCCAGTGACCGACTCAATCGTCGATTCCGCCGGCAAGCGCCTCTTTCTCGATGACCGCTAAGCGACGGCTTATGGAGGCGAGCGGCCGCCGCGCACGACACGCCGCCCGCGCCGGCGCCGTGACCCTTCCACGATGCACCACCGGCCGTCCCGCCACTCGACGCGGCCCATCGCGAGCGCCGCGGCCTCGGGCCGGCGCAGCCCGTAGCGCAGGCGCATGGCTGGCGCTGCGCGCTACCTTGATGCCGGCGGCCAATTCCGGGCGCCAGCCGGCAAAGAACTGCCGCAGGCGCGGTCCGCCAAGCCGCCCGGGCTGCCTCAGAACTGATAATCCACCGGCTTGATGTTTTTGGCCCGCAGGTAGACAATGCACTGGCCGCGGTGATGCGCAGTGTGATCGACGGCCAGCAGCATCATTTCCATTCCGGTCATCTTGCCGCCTTCGCCATCGAAGGTCTTCATCATCGTGTCGTGCTGGATCGTGCCCATGGCGGAGATGACGAAATCGTACGAATCGTTGAGCATCTTGATCACCGTCGCCTTTTCAAAGTTGGCCGGCTTTCCGAGTGGATCCTTCTGGCCGGAAAGCGTGGCGAAGAAGTACGAATTCGATCCGGCGATGTGCGCCATCTGCTCGCCGAAACTCATCTCGGCGGGATTCGGCTTGAAACTATAATCGGCCGCAGGCATCTGCTCGGCTAGCGCCAGCACGTACTTCTTGGAAGTCTTCCAGTGGTCCACCAACTGCGGCGGCATTCCTCCCTCTTGCCCGAGAACGGGCAGCACGAGTGCGGCGCCCAGTAATAAAGTCGTCAGCGATCGGTACATAGCATCTCCCCTCCTGTCTACAATACTCTATCGTGAGGTGCCCGTAGCTGCACTGCATACAACCGGCTCCGGCAATAGCTTCTTGGCTTGAGCAGTGGCACGGAAAGCTATATTCCGTGTGCGGCTGTCTGAGCATCGAGACCTAGTCAACACCACACGACCGGGAGGGGGCTATTTGTCCGACCTACGGCTGGGCCAATGTGCTGGCTGTGGCCCAGTGACCGCCCGAGCCCCTCGGAGCGTGCAGCCCGTAGGCCGGAACATGGCTGCGCTTCCCGCTGATGCAGGCGGCCGGTTCCGGGCGCCAGCCGCCCGTTGGCCATCCCCGCGAACGCCAGCGGGCGGATGGGGAAATGCCCGCCGCGCGACGCGATGACCACGCCCGAGCGCTAGGCGCTGGAGGCGTGCGAGCAGCGGGCCGCGCGTGATATTGCTCGCGCCGGCGTGCCGCGCCCGTTCCACGACGCGTCACCGGCCATCCCGCAGCCCGATGGCGGCGGCCCGCCCCGCCGCCAGCCGCCCGTTGTCCGTGGCCGCTACGCTGTCTAAGGCCAGGGCCTCCATCCGCCCCGCCCGCGCCTGCGGCCATGCCGCCTTCCACCACGCCCCACCGGCCGCCTGCCGCTCGACGTGGCCCATCGCGCGCGCCGCGGCCTCGGACAGCGCCGCCCGCCCAGGCGCGTGGCTGGCGAGGGAGAGCAGTGGGCTGATCGGGTGTTGCTATCGGGTGGTTGCCGAGGAATAATCAAGCGGCAATCTCTTCCTTGTTACTCATGCGGGTGGGGGCGGTCCCGGCCCATCTTTTTTCCTTGAGCCCTGCCGTTATTGCCCTCGGCTGGAGCACGCTTCCTGCGGCAGTGGCGGACGGTCGCGGGCATTGGCAAAATTCGGCGCGATCCCATTGGATTTGGTACGGCTAGTTCTTGTTAACGAACGCGCAACTGGTTACAATCGGCGCGATTTCGTTTCGGCGTCAGTTCCGTGATAACGGCCCGTCAGCCTGTCAGTCGCTGGCCGCCGAAAACTGGCAATTACGGCTGTCGGATAGCCGAGGTGGAGCTGTCGGGCAAAATGGCACGTCAGAGGAGAAAAACTTTATGAAACGGTTCCTGTGGATGGTAATTGCAACATCGCTCGCGGCCTGCTGTCCGATGGGCTTGTCCGCTCAATCGGCTGCGAAAGCAGCAACATCTGTGCCGCGGCTGGTGCAGTTCAGCGGCATGTTGACCGGCAGCAGCGGAAGGCCGCTGGCCGGGTTGTTGGGAGTTACGTTCTCGCTGTACGAGGACGAGCAAGGGGGGGCTCCCATTTGGATGGAAACTCAAAACGTGCAGGCGGACGCGATCGGCCGCTATACAGTAGTGCTGGGGTCTACCAGCAACGAGGGGATACCGGCGGAGGCATTTTCCGGCGGGCAGGGACGATGGTTGCAGGTGCAGACGCAAGGTGCAAGCGAGCTGCCTCGCACGTTGTTGGTCAGCGTGCCGTACGCACTGAAAGCGGTGGACGCGGAAACGTTGGGCGGTCTGCCAGCTTCGGCTTACGCCTTAGCCGCGACGCCCGCGGGCGGACTGGTGACGCAAACCGCCACGGCCGCTTCCGTGCTTCCCGCGGCCGCCGCGCCGACAGGGCCGTGGGCCAAGGATGTGCTCAAGCCCGCCACCATCACCGGCTCGGGAACGGCCGGGGCAGTTCCCCTATGGACCGGCAGCAGCAGCCTGGGCAACTCCGAGATCAGCCAGACCAGCGGAGGAAACGTGGGCATCGGCGCCACTTCGAGCGTAACCAAATTTGTCGTAGAAACCTCCGAGGCATTTGGCATCGGCGGGGGAACCACCAACACCAGCGGCATCGCCATCCAAGGCCAAGCACAGGCCGCGAGCGGTAGCACAGTCGGCGTTTCGGGCACCGCGGCCAGCACCAGCGGCATCGGCGTCCAAGGCGTGGCCGATGCCGATAGCGGTTCCACGTACGGCGTGGCGGGCACCTCGGCGAGCACCGACGGCGTCGGCGTCCGAGGAAGAGCTAACGCTACGAGCGGTGAGGCGTGGGGCGTATACGGCATTTCAGCCAGTTCCAGCGGTGTCGGCACGGCGGGCCAGGCTACCGCATCGAGCGGTACGACGTACGGCGTGGAGGGCACCGCGGCCAGCACCAGCGGTGTCGGCGTCGCCGGCTACACCGGCACCGGATTCAGCTCAATCGGAGGCGCGCTGGAGGGTACCCCCGCCGGGGTGTGGGGTGATTCCGGCACCAATGGGACGCAGGGCGTGCTGGCCACGGCCGGTACAAGCGAGGCGCTCGCCGCATACAACAGCAGCACCAATGTAGCCACCATGTTTGTGGAGAATCAGACCACCAACACGAACGCCATCGTTTTTGCGACTTTCAGCGGCACGGGCGGTTTCTGCGACGCCTTTGTCAATGGCAATCTGACTTGCAGCGGATCGGTCGGCGGGCACGCCGTGCTGAGCAACAGCCACGACGTGGCCCTGTACGGAGTGCAGGCCGCCGATAACTGGATGGAGGACTTCGGCTCGGGCCAGTTGCATAACGGCGCGGCGGTGGTAACGCTCGACGCGGAGTACGCCCAAACGGTCAACACCGGCATGGACTATCACGTGTTTTTGACGCCCAATGGCGACTGCAAGGGACTGTACGTCACGCAAAAGCAGCCCGCCTCGTTCGAAGTGCATGAACTGGGGGGAGGCGCCTCCAGCATTGCGTTCGACTACCGCATCACAGCGCGGCGCAAGGGTATGGAGGACGTCCGCCTGGAGGATCTGACCAACAAGATCCAACGGGACACGCGGCCAAAATCCGCTGGCGGCCAACGGGCAACACAGCCTGCCCGGACTGCGAAGACCGCGCCACCTGCCCCCGCCAATATCCGATGAAAACTACTTGATCCTGGACTTCCCTCCGCCGGTGCCAGCCGCCCGTTGTCCGTCGCCGCGACCGCCCGGGCGGTTGGAGATACGCGCCGCTCGACGCGATGAACGCGCCCAAGCCACTGACACTGGAGGCGATGCCAGCGATACGCCGCCCGCGCCGGCACTGGCGCCCCTTCCACGATGGACCGCCGCGCCATCGCGCTGGACGTGGCCACCGTGAGCGGGGCGGCCTCGTACCGGTGCCGCCCGCAGCCCAAGCGCATGGCTGGCGCTTCCCGCGCGCAATGCCAGGCGGCCCGTCCGGCGCCAGCCGCGTCTTTCCATCGCCGCGACCGCCCGCAGGCGGATGGGCGACGCGCGCTGCGGAAGGCGCTGGATGTTCCCATGATCGTTCTGGCGAGCACGCTGCTCGACGCGATGACCACGCCCGAGTGACTCGCCGGTTGGCCCTCGGCCGAGGCTCGTCGATTAAAATCGGGGAATCGTCTCTGGAAAAGGAGGACTCGTTCCACTCTACCGCTCATACACCAGTCCCGCGGACGGCAGGATCGGAAACATGGTGTCCACCGTCACATAAGCCTGCCCGGTCTCCGGGTTGACGCCGTTCAGGCTTTCAAACAGGTAGTTAGTCCTGTTGGTCAGGTTAATAACTTCGCCGTACAGGGTCAGCTTCCACTTACCGCGCGTCCACGCTTTGTTAATCCTGACGTCGGTCCGATTGTAAGCGCCCAGCCGCTGGCTGTTACGAACGCTGGTCAGATAGTCATTGCCGTCTAGCGTGCGCAAAAATCCCGGAATTGGAAATCCGCTCCCCCAGCTTGACCGGACGCTTAAGTTGACGCTCGGCCGGACGCGATAACCAACATAAACATTGATGGTGTGGCGTTGGTCCCAATTCGACACAAACCGCGCCCCGGAGATTCCGTCTTGCATCCCAGTGTGTCCGTATGCGTACGATACCCAACCGGTAAACCGGTTGGCGCTGGAGCGCTGCAGGAAAATCTCCGCGCCGCGCGCATAGCCGCGCAATGAGTTGGCGTAAAGCGGATCGGCCGGCGGGAGAAAAATCGCGCCGTTCAAAATGCGCGGATCGAAGAATGGCTGGTAAATCAAATCGCGGTCGGCGCGATTGTAGGTTTCCAGCCGGATGCGCGTGCGCTCGCCAAGTCGTTGTTCAATCGCCGCAATCGCCTGGTTGGACCGCATGGGTAGCAGGCCGCGACCACCCAGCCGATTGTAATTCGGAAAGTTCGGGAAACTGTGCGTATTGGCCGAAGCCAAGCTGCAGATGGGTGGATGGTGTGAGGCCGATGGTAGCCGAAGCCACCGGCGATGTCACGCTCACACCGTCGGCCGAGTCGCCGTCCCAGCGCATTCCACCCGTCAGGCGCAGCCGTCCGTTCAGCGCCGCAACCGATTGCTGCACATATCCCCCATCCAACCGCGCCGTGCCGTTCCAGTTCTGCTGCCACGGCAGCACGTTGCCATCGAATTGCTGCGCGTAACCCGCATCGCGGGTGCGCCGCACGCTCCAGCCCGCGTCCAGCGGACAATTCGTTCTCCACATCCAGGTGGCCGTCGTGTTCCACACCCACTCTCCGTAATAGCCCGCGCCCAGCGAGATATCGTCCGGGCCGTTGTCGCCGAACTTCTCGCGCATCCAGGCGGCGTGAGTCGTCACCAGCAAATTATCCGCGGGAGTGTATCGCCAGCCTAGATTTGCCAAAGTGTAGTGGAAGCCGGCGTTCAGCAGCGAATTGAATCCCGGGTTGCTCCCCGCCGCCTGGTGCAGATCGGAATAGCTTTCGAGAAGGTACAGCGTCAGATGGTTGCGGGAATCGAGATCGTAGGCCAGGCGCGCCTGCACGTCTTCCCCACCGAGAGCCAGCCCGGTGTTGGGAGCTACCCGTTCGAGCAGGTATTGCAGATAGCTCTTGCGCGCAGCCACCAGCCACGATCCGCGCTTCTTCCTGCCCAGCGGCCCTTCCGCCAACACACCCGCGTTGGAGGCGCTGGCCTCGGCGCGCACCAGGGTTTCCGTGCGGCTGCCATCGCGCGTGTCTACATCCAGCACGCCACCTGAACGATCGCCGTATCGCACCGGCCAAGCCCCTTCGTAAAGCTGCATCTCGTCCACCAAGTCGCCGTTCACAGCCGTAGCCGATGCCGGAAGGGTCTGTCCAGGAAGAGTGTGAAACGGCTCGTGAAGCAAAACGCCATCCAGATACAGCCCGATGCGCGTGAAATCGACGCCGCGCAGTGAAAAACGCGCGTCGAAATCGTCGTTGGCAGTTACGCCCGGCAAATCTTGGACGGCGCGCAAGGGATCGTCGGCCAGTACGCTGCCCAGGTTCTTGGCGTCATTGCCCGCTAGGGTCAAAGTGGACGGGCTGTCCTGCGCCGCTACGTCGAAGGGCCCAGCCTTCACCTCCACGGTGTTTGTCTGACTTAGCGTATCCGGCGTCAGCACGACTTCGAAGTCTTTGGTCTCTCCCGCATCCAAATGGAAGGGCCGCTTCAGCAAGTGGTATCCGACGGTAGAAACGTGGAGTACGTAATCGCCCGGCACCACCGCAGGTAGATGGAAACGCCCCTGGGCGTCGGTGGTAGTGCGGTATGGACCACCAGCCAGCGTAACCTGAACGTTGCCGAGCAACTCGCCGCCTCTGGCGTCCACTACGGTCCCGTGAACTTCGCTCTCGCCCTGCGGCCAAGCCGGCAGCGCCAAGGCGAGGCAAGCCAACCAATGTGCGGATTTCACGATTCAATCTATAGACTACGCAACGCTGGCGCCCTTGGCAAGCAAGACAGCCTGAATACATATCGCCAGCACTCCAAGTTGCAGGCTTCGAGCACTTTTAGCAGTCTTCGCGCAGCCTGATGCTGGCGGCCCGTTCCGGCGCAACCGCCCGTTGCCCGTCGCCGCGACTGCTAGCGGGCGGATGGGGATGCTCAGGAGCATGGCTGGCGGTTCGCGCAGTCTGATGCCCGGCGGCGTTTTCCGGCACCCGCCGCGTATTGCCCTTCGCTGTGACCGCCGCGCGGATGGGGCGCGCGCCGCGCGGGAGGCGCTGCATCCTCCCACCATCGTTCAGGCGCGCCCGCTGCCCGACGCGATGATCACGCCCGAGCGACTGGCGCCAGAGGTGTGCCGGCGGAGGTGTGGGTACCGTGCGCAGCGATACTCCACGGTGGGCCTGGACCCGCGCCGTGCGTCTTGCGCATGGCGGCCATTCTCGCGGGCCTGAGTCTTAGTGAGTCTGGGCACTCCTTTCCGCAGTTTAGCGCGGCGGCCGCGCGAAAAAAATGTCTACCCCATGGAGATGCGACACAGACAGTCGGGGCATGACCACCCGCCCTGATACATAACGGCCTTAGTTTTCGGCGGCGGTTCGACCGCCCGCCAGGAATCAAACTCGGCTTCTAGCGACGGCAAGACGCCAGGGTGTTGCACCCCCGGTAACTTCCGCGGATGATCGGGACCGCCGACCAGCCAACTTATGAATTCGGTCGCATTATGGCCGACTGCTGCGTGACAGACTGCAGGACTGCGAGGGCGTCGGCACACTCTTACCGGCCTTCCGGAAGGCCGCAGACAGCGCCCAGTGGAACTCCGCCCCTGTGATGCTTCGCGGAGTTTGTACCTGTGGCGTAGCAGGCTCACCGCCGGCGGCACGTTGGGAGCCGTCTTCCGCTGTCTCCGGTGGGGTTGGCGGAGTCTGAATCGGCGTCGTCGTCGCACTATCTGTAGCATTACCAGGAGACGACGACGAAGGGATGTGTTTCTCATTAGAGATTGAGTCGGGATAGATTGCCGTCGCAGTACAGGTCGAGGAACGCCCCGAAGCGCATGGCCAGCGGCAGTTCCCCGTCCATCATGATTTTTTCCAGCCGGGGGAGCCATTGCATCGCGTACATCGCGCCACCTGCCTCCTCCCGGTACTTCTTGGCGTCGGATATGAAGTTCCACTCCCGCCTTCCCGATTCGCGGTCGGAGTTTGGGGGTGGGGCTGTCACTTTGCGTCTCCCTCTGGCAGACCGGATGGCGCGATGTGCTTCTTCCCAGCCAAGTCGCTCAAGACACCGTGCGCCAATTGTTCGCACCCATTGCCAAAACACGGGGCGTCGACCGCGTAGGCGAGCGCCAGGCGGGGAATGTGCAATCGTCGCCAGCTTTTCGAGGAAAACGGATCGATCTCGGCGTTCCTGGGGCAGAACGGACAGCTCGCCGGGCCGATCAAAATGTCCAGCGATCCTTCGGCGCCGGGCAGCGAAGAGAGGGGCTTCGCACAAGTGCATGAAAGCGAGGCAATTTTCGTCGCGTGCAACGCCGAAAGGAAGGTCGCGCCGTAACGCCGGCACACGTGCGGGAGACGGAAAGCCGAAAATCGGTCGCAAGGCGCAACGTGCGGAATTGAAGGGTATAGGGGCCGTTGTATGGCTGTCAACCGCTTACTTCTGAACACCCGGAGATTTCGTGAGTGTGCCCAAAAGCGTGCCCAAATTCAGGCACCCCCGGGTAACTGAGGGGAAACCGTATACTTGAATAATCAATGACTTGGCTGGGCTGAGTCCCCTTGTGTCACCTCAGGATCGGACTCATAATCCGTCGGTCGGAGGTTCAAATCCTTCAGGGCCCACCACCATTACCGCAAGCAGCTAACGATTTGCGGGAGAATGATAAGCGATGAGCTCATCATTGCGATGGCTGGTGCTGGCCGCCCTGGTTGCGTGCGGCCCGCTTGCGGACAGATTAACCGCACAGATCGATCCCTTCGCGCAAGTCGAAAAAATGCGCCGGGGAGTGAACATCGTCGGCTATGACCCGCTGTGGGACGATTTTGCGAAGGCGCGTTTCCACGAACGCCATTTCCAACTGATCCACGATGCGGGGTTCCAGACCGTGCGGGTGAACCTGCAGGCCTTCGCCCACATGGATGCCCGAAACCAACTGGACCCAGCCTGGATGAATACGCTCAACTGGGTGGTGAAGAACGCCCTGGCCAACGAACTCACCGTGATTCTCGATGAGCACGACTTCACGTCGTGCGCAGAGCAGGCCGACACCTGCCGGACGAAATTGCTGGCTTTCTGGCAGCAGGTCGCGAAGGCCTACAGGGATGCGCCGGCGGGCGTCGTATTTGAAATTCTGAACGAGCCGAACGGCGCGTTGACGGAGGAGCGCTGGAACGCGCTTCTGAAAGAGACGCTCGCATCGATTCGCGGAACCAACCCCACGCGCAACGTGGTCATCGGTCCCGCTTTTTGGAATGGCATCCACGCTCTGGGCAAGCTCGATCTGCCGGAGGACGACCGGCACATCATCGTCACCGTACACTACTATCTGCCCATGACGTTCACCCACCAGGGCGCGAGTTGGAGCAAGCAGACCGCGCACCTGTCCGGCGTGACGTGGGGCAGCGATGTCGAGAAGCAGCGCGTGGTGGACGATTTCGCAGGCGTTCAGCAGTGGTCGAAGGCGCACAACCGGCCGATCCTGCTGGGCGAGTTTGGCGCGTATGACAAGGGTCCCATGGAATCGCGCGTCCTTTACACGGCGTGGGTGGCGCGCACAGCGGAATCGCTGGGATGGGCCTGGGCTTATTGGCAGTTCGACTCCGATTTCATCGTCTGGGACATGGCCAAGGATGCCTGGCTGGAACCTATCCGGAAAGCCCTGATTCCGTAAGAGCGGTAATAGGTCCGCCTCCGGCCTGGCGGCGTAAGACGCCGCCGCAGCGCACGGCGCTGCCCCACTGAGATGACCTGCTTATTCTAAGTGCAGTCTAAGTGGGCAGCACGCAGTAACGCCACGTTGAGGCTGTTCAATTGCTTTACCAGCGTCTCTTCCCGGCCGGGCATCCAGGCGGGATGCAGTCGCTGCCGGCGTTGTTCCCCTGCTGGATTCAGCAGCGCCAGCCAGACTGCCAGCGCTCCCACGTTGACGGCCTGGATGGCATGGGTGGCCGTTGGCAGCATACCGGAGCCGTGCGTGCTTAGCATCAGGAAAATTGCCGTATTGCCTAGGAAATAGACGGAGAAAATCACGCTGTGGACAACCGTGTTGCGGTTCAGCGTGATGGGATACCGCAAGAGCAGGGCCAGGATCGTCAACAAGAAAACTACCAAGCTGAAGTAGACGGCGCGTTCGGCCACATAGTAGTAGGTCATCAGGTGGCCTTGCGTCGTATACCGGGAAGGAACGATCAAGCTGAATCCGGAAGCCAGCAAAGCTACGACAATCCCAATTACCAGAAACCATCGCCCAACTGTAGATAAGCCCCGGTAGTCTTGGAGTACCAGGGAATAGACCTCCAAAACCACCCAGACGTCGAAAACCCATGCAATCGGCTCACTCAGGACCCAGACCTTCTGGTAGAGGCCAGGTTTTGGCCCTATAACCGCGAGGGCCACATTCTGCAGAGTGAAGAAGATCAGGAAAAGAAAAAATGCCCGGTATCGGAGATGTAAATGCGAAGAGTAGAGCCGGACACTCAATAACGCCGTGCCCACCACTGTCAAGATATTGATGACGCTGGCCATACCGACTCACGCCGCGATTCCCGGCCGCCTCTAAGTCTTATCGGCAGCTTTCTTCAAACCGTGTTCACGGTCGTGCAGCACGCCGGACACCATCCCGCGCTTCCGCGTATAATCATATTCTCATGAAAGCTCGAGTATATGTGTCGCTGAAGACCACGGTGCTCGATCCCCAGGGCAAGGCGGTGTGCGCCGCGCTGGCCGGATTGGGCCATGCCGCCATAGCCGACGTGCGCCAGGGGAAGTTTTTCGACATCACCATTTCGGACGGCATCAGCCGGGAGCAGGCGCAGAAGGATGTGGAGACTATCGCGCAGGAAGTGCTGGCGAATCCGGTGATCGAGGAATACAGGGTTGAGTTGCTGGGGTAGTGCCCTAACACGGAATCGCGGCTTCACAGCCGCAGCCGTTCTGACGCTGGCGCTGGGGATCGGCGCCAATACGGCCATGTTCTCGGTGGTGGACGGAGTGCTTCTCAAGCCGCTCGCTTACCGTGAACCAGACCGGCTGGTCAGCCTGCATCTCCGCATCACTTCACTCAAGAATCTGGGCGTCCTGCCGCTTCCTCCGTTCGTCTACGATCTCTGGCGCGGTCACGCCACGGCGCTGGAGAGCATCGCCGTGGTGCGGCCCGACACTGAAAACCTGACGGGCACGGGCGAACCGGTGCGCGTGCTCAGCGCCCGCATTTCGGCATCGCTTTTCTCCACGCTGGGCGTGCGCCCCGCGGTGGGCCGGCCGTTTCTGGCGATTGAGGACCGTTATCCAGCAGCACAAGTTGTCATTCTCAGCGATGGATTCTGGCGGCGGCGCTTCGCCGCGGATCCCGCCATCATTGGCCGCAAAATCCTGCTGAATGAAGCGCCCTACCAGGTAGTCGGCGTGATGCCCGCGGGGTTCACGCTACCCATCGACGATGCCGAACACGCATCGCACTTCGATGTCCTGCTGCCCGCCGGCATAGCACCGGAGCAACGGCTGGCGCACGCCTACTGGGGCGTGGCGCGCCTCAAGCCGGGGATCGCGGTGGAGCAGGCGCGCGCTACGCTGGACGCCAACCTGGCAACCTTGAACGGCGGCCTGACGCGCAACGCTATCGTGTCTCCGCTCCGCAGCAATATGACCGAACGTGTACGGAAGGGACTCGCCATCCTGATGGCCGCCATCGGGCTGGTGCTTCTGATCGCGTGCGGCAACCTGGCGAACCTTTCGTTAAGCCGCGCACTCGCCCGCCGCAAGGAGCTTGCCATACGCGCCGCCTTGGGCGCCGGCCGCGGGCGCATCTTCCAGCAACTGTTCGTGGAAAGCCTGCGGCTGGCAGCGCTTGGCGGAGCGGCCGGCGTGCTGTGCGCGGGCTGGCTGCTGGACGGCATCCTCACTCAACTCCCGCAAGAACTGCCGCGGCGCGCGGGGATCTCGATCGATGGCCGCGCGCTCGTTTTTTCGATCGCGCTGACTTTTGTCTCCGCATCGCTTTTCGCGAGCTTCCCGGCGTGGCGTTTTTCCATAACGGATCCGCAGGAGGCGCTGCGCCAAAGCGCGCGCGGCGCTACAGATGGCCGGGGCGCAGACGCTTTGCGGCGGTGGCTGATTGCGGCGCAAGTAGCGATTTGCACCATGCTGCTGATCGGCGCGGGCTTGTTGCTGCGCAGCTTCGACAGAATCCTGAGCATCGACCCCGGCTTCCAAACGGAGCACGTGCTTGCAGCCGACGTGCCGCTCGAAGGCGGCCGTTATGAAGCGCCCGCGCGCCGCATCGCCACTTACAGCGCCATCGAGGAGCGGCTGCGTGGCATTCCAGGCGCGCTGTCGGCGGGGGCTGTAAGTTGGCTGCCGCTTTCCGGCGACCAATTCGTGAACCCGGTATTCCTGCCGAACGCGCCCCTCACTCCGGAGCGCATCCGCAACCTCCCTATGGCTCAAATCCGCTACGCCACGCCGGATTACTTTCGGGTTATGGGCATTGCGCTCCGTGCCGGCCGGATTTATTCGGATAGCGCCAGCGACGCGTGGAACGCGGTCCTGAGCGCCGGCGCCGCCAAGACCTTGTGGCCGCGGGATGCCATCGGCCAGGAGTTCACATTGGACGAATCGCCGCACCCGCGCATGTTGCGTGTGGCCGGAGTGGTGGCGGATGTCCACGACGAACTGCAGAACCGCGCGCCTCTAATGGTCTACCTGCCGCTGGCACGCATGCAAGGCATGAATCTATCGTTCGTGGTGCGCACGGCGCTGCCGGTGGAATCCGTGGCGCGCGCGGTGCGCCAGGCAGTATGGCAGGTGGATCGCAATGTGCCCGTCACGGCGATTCGCCCTATGCGCGATATCGTCGCCGCATCCACGGCCCAACGCCGGTTTCAAACGCTGCTGCTCGCGGGCTTCGCGGCCGTCGCCGTGCTGCTGGCTGCCTGTGGGATCTATGGCACGGTTTCTTACGCGGTGAACCAGCGGCGCAGGGAGATCGGCATCCGTATGGCCCTTGGCGCCCAACGCCGCGATGTCGCGAGCCTGGTGTTGCGGCAGGCATTCGCGCCGGTGGCTTTCGGCATTGCCGCCGGCGGCGCCGGCACACTGGCTCTGGTGCGGCTGCTGGCAGGCTTGCTCTTCGGCGTGGGACCGGCGGATGCGGCCACCTATTCCAGCGCGGGCATGCTGGTTTTGGCGGTGGCCGCCGTTTCATGCTGGCTTCCGGCGCGGCGCGCGATGCGCGTGGACCCGGCCGAGACCATGCATTGCGAATAACGACCTGTCCGGGGGCTGTCCCGGGAGCCGGCTTCGAGTACAGGTGACTCTCTAAGTGCTTTTTCGGCAGATACATATTTGCGGCCCGCTGGCTGGATTGGGCCTGCCGCCATTGCCGCCGTGCGCCGCCAACGCGACCGTTGCGCTTGACCTCGGGTCGCAGTGTTTGAGAGCATGCCCATATGGACGTCGAAGCCAAACAACACGCGCATGAGCTACTGGAACAGTTCAACCCCGGTCAGATTGCAGCGGTTGTGCAACTCCTCGAAGTCATGGTCGAGCCAAGCGACGAACCCCTGACCGAAGAAGACCGCCGGGCGGTAGCCGCCTCGCGCGAGTACTTCAGGCAAAACCCCGAGGGAGGCGTTTCGTTCGAACAGGTGGTCGCCGATCTCGGCTTCACGATGGATCAGATCCGCGGCAAGCAAGGCGAATGAGAACCGCGTGAAGAGAATCCGGTTCGAGCCGAACGTGCCGTCTGAACTCCGAGCCATCGCGCAGCAAACCGCCCTTGGCATTCTCAAAGCGTTGCACCGTTACGCCGAAACCGGACACGGAAGCGTTAAGCGGCTCTCGGGAAAGCACGAAGGCCTCTTCCGGCTCCGCATAGGCAACCACCGTGTGCTCTTCGATGAAAGTACTGTTTGTCGACGCTGACCGCTTGTAGCAAGTTGCGCTCGGCGCCCGCAAGGTCGCCAGTGGCTTCATCCCGCAATCCAAGCTCGACCCAAGACTGGGAATCCCATGGGTTCAAAGCGACCGCGCGTTGCAGCGCTTGCGTGGATGCATCCGGGTCGGTTTCCTGCAGCATGGCTGCCAGCCGGACGTCATAGGCTGCGCTGTCCGGTTCGAGGCGGGCCGCCTTTCTGGTTGCGGGGAGAGTCTGCTGCTGGAACCAGTAGTCCGCGATCGCCATGCGGACGCTCCAAACGCACCCGAGCAGAAGAATGGCGGACGTCGCGGCCGCCGCCGCAAGCCAAGCCGCCCGGATTGGCATCGATTTCCAGAGATTATAGAGACGAAATTGCTTAAGAGCCGCCGGAACGTTCGTGGCGGTGAGCTTCTGTACATCGAGAAGAAAAACCTGCCTTCTGCGATGCTCAATCGGTTGTTACGGCTGGCCGCTTTCCAGAATCCCGAGTTTTACAAGGCGCAGGCGATGCGTCGCAGCGCGCGCTCGCGGAATTCCGATCAACACGGGGATAGCCAGCAATGCGTACACTCTGCCGTTCCTGGTCCGTGTAATCCCTCACGCATACACGGCCATCATGCCGCCGTCCGCCACTTCCATGGGAAGCTCTCAACGAAGCTGAAAGGATCGCCGGAATCGCGGCATATTGGGTGTGAGGCTGCATGAAGCACATTATTCTGCCGATCCTGATCGCCGCCGCACTGCCGGCCGTCGACTTCCGGATAACGCCCGCGATGAATGCCTTCACCACCGAGCCCTACAAACGATTAACGGGAGGCGTTGGGAACCTGATCCTATCGCCTTTCAATGTCGCTATCGCCCTCTCCATGCTCCTTGCGGGTGCCCGAGGCTGGACCGCCGAGGAAATCCAGTCCGTCCTGCGGCTCCATTACGCCGCGCTCGGGAATTTGACCAAGGAAATGCAGGTTGACATGAACGGCAAGCGCCGGCCCGCAGGTCTGGGCAACAACCCTGCGCTATTGAAGCAACGGTAAGGAGAGGGAGCATGGGATGTCCATGGCCATGGATAGTGTTGTTTGCCTCAACGGCCCTGGCGGCCGATGTCAGCGGCACTTGGAAGTGCGACGGCGAGCCTAGAACACCCGGCTGCCACTACAGCGGGGCCACATTGGCGCTTAGTGCGGACGGACATAGGCTCAGCGGCGAAGTCACCTCGTGGTACACCTGTATCGGATCGCGTGCACCAAGCCTCCTGAAGTGGGTGATTGAGGACGGCAAAATTGACGGCGACACGATTACCTTCAGCATCACTTATGACTTGGGGGAAAAAAAGACCAAGTTCTCGTACAAGGGCAAGGCAAACGGCGATCAAATCGAGTTTGAGGTGAATCCAGTCCCATGCTCTGGGGGCACCCTTCACCGAGTGCATCCTCCGGTCAGATCCTAGCGGCAACCACGATACCGCACAATAGCCCAGGCGTGTGATCGGTCTGTCCTGATATGTATCTGCTGAAAAAGCACTTAGAGAGTCCCCTGTACTGGAAGCCGGCTCCCGGGACAGCCCCCGGACAGGTGGTTATTCGCAATACATGGCTTCGGCCGGTCCACGCGCATCGCGCGCCCCGACGGAAGCCAGCATGAAACGGCGGCCACCGCCAAAACCACCATGCCCGCGCTGGAATAGGTGGCCGCATCCGCCGGTCCGGCCCCGTCGAGCAGTCGCGCCAGCAGCCGCACCAGAGCCAGTGTGCCGGCGCCGCCGGCGGCAATGCCGAAAGCCACCGGCCTGCGCGGTACGGTACGATTCCGCCCGGCAAGGAAATCCGCAGGAATCCGTTCTCCCATCTGCCGGCTGCTGACCGACGCTTTGGGAAGTGAGAATTCGCCGGTGGGCGTATCCGGCGTCTTATTGGTACGCATCGCGGCGATCCCGGATGCGATGCACCGTGATGGTATCGGCTGTTTAACGAAGCTGCGGTGCCATCCACAATGCTTTCATTTGTTAATGCGCCGAGCGCGAGAGGCCTCCGCGCCTCCTTCTGGCGGTGAATGCAGGGTCAGCATGCACACCCTTTATCAATCGGGAACGTCTGAAATAGCTGCGGGCTCAACGTCAGGAAATTCTCAGCGCCCGTAAAATCCAGGATCGGCGGCCCGCCGCCCGTGGGCACCGAATCGTCCAGGAACACACCGGTCAGGAAGAAGCCCCGGTCCAGGGCAATGATGCCCGACAGGCCGTTAATTGAGGTCAGATCCGTCCCGCCTGGAAATGGAATGCCGGCGGCGTCTGAGTAAGGCTCGCCACCCCCTAGTGTGATCATTCCGGTGGCCGCCATTGTTATTTCCGGTACCGACCCAGCCGTAAAGCCGACCGCCGGCGGAAGTACGCCGCTAAACGCGACGCTTTGTCCGGCGGCAAAAATGTTAGCCGTGGCGGGAACCGTGACAGTGACTATCTGTTGGCCGCTGGCGCAATTTACTGCGAGCACCACGAGCGGCGCGAATCTGAGCAATCTCTTGGGACACATACGATCCGATCTTTGTGGGCAACGGATATACCAGCACCGATCCCGGCGCCAGTCACAAGACATTTGTCGTGCCGCAGGGCGCCACGCGGCTGTTTCTGGGCATCGCGGACGGGTGCGTATTGGCTTTCGGGCCTCCGGGCTGCTATCAGGACAACGTGGGCCAGTTTGTGGCGGCGGTAGAGCTGCACTAGCTAGCTAGACCCTAACTCAGTTGTCGATGGGTCTGCATAAATAGTGGGGCAGGCCCTTGGCCTGCGCGGGTCCCCTGGACCCGCCAGAAGAGAAAATGGCGGCCTGGGAGGCCGCCGCAGGCCGAGGGCCTGCCCCACTATCACGCCTGGATGGTCAGCATCACATTCGATTGGATGGGCAGACCGCTTACGGTGAGAGTAACAACCTGGTCGCCGCCGGTCAGTCCGGCGGGGACCTGCACATTGACCTGATACAGACCGGCGCCCACGAGCCCCGCGAACTGCACCTGAGCCGGAATGCCTCCGATGGCGGCCTGAAAGGCGCTCAGGTCCGCGGCCGGGTAAGCTGTGTCGAAGACCACACCGTCGGGGGCGGGCGGATTCGTCGGTCCCATGCCCGTGCCGAACAGCTCGATGTAATCGCCGGCCACGGCGGGACGGCTGGTATAGCCGCTTCCCAGAGCTCCCGTAGCGGCCACGTATTCGGCGGTTCCGGCAAAAAGCGCCGCCGCATAGGACGTGCCGTTTAACGTATAGGCAAACAGACCGGGGGCGATGGCATTGATCTGCAGGGACGCGGTGAATCCGCCGGCGGGAGTAGTCACTTGTACGCTGGCGAGACCGGTTACGGCACTCAAGGGCATTAGGAAATTCACCTGCCCCGGGCTGACATATTCGACATACGCAAACTGATCGCCCACCCTCACCTGCACGCTGTTGAGTTCCTGCGGCAGCGTGTCTCCGCTGCCGATCGCGGCGGTCCAATCCTGGGCCGGGCCCCCGAAACCCGATCCGAAGGCCGCCACGTAAGCGCCCGGCGCAGCCACCGGCAGAAAACTGGCGGCTTGCGCCACGCTGGTAATGGACACCGTGTTGGGGGGCAGTTGCGAGGCCGCCACACCGCGGGATTCGAACGCTCCGATGCAGAGGGTGACCACATCGGCGGGCGCGATGGAGTTGGATACCAGCGCGATATCGTAACCTTCGCCGAGATGCATGATGCAGGTATTCAAACGCTGCGCTGGATTGAGACCGTTTCCGATGCTGCCATTGTGCTGGTAGTATGTGCCGAAGTTGCCGACGTTAGTGTACCATCCGATGCCGTCTGTGAACATCTCGGTGATTACGGCCGCCGGCAGCACGCTGGTGCCGCGCAGGGCCGCGGCCAACATCACTAACTGGCGCGCGGAAGAGATCCATCCAGCCGGGCCTTCGAACCCGATGGGCCCCCAGTAATAGCCGGGCCGCGTGTCATTCGGGCCGCTGTAAGTCAGCGACGAAGTGGACTGGGCATCCGGCGTCACGCTGAAGACCGTGGGATCGATCCCCGCGGGTATCAGCACGTTTTGCGTGACAAAATCGGCATAGTCCGTTCCCGAAACCGTTTCGATGACGCCTTGCAGAATGCTGAAGTTAGTATTGTCGTAATAATAAGTAACTCCTGGTGTGCCTGTCAGCGGCTGCGCCAGGTAAGTATTCAGATAGCCCCAGAAATCGGTGCCGGCGGGCGGGCTGATGGGACCTTCGTTGGGCTCCTGCACCATCCCGCTCATCATAGTCGCCAGGTTGCGCAGCGTGACCACTTTCACCGACGGATCCGGATTGGGCACCTGGCTTTGAATCAGCGGCCAGAAGGGCGAATCCAGCGTGATCTGCGGGTTTTGCTGCAGCAGCACTTCCAGCGCGACGCCGGTCACTGCCTTCGAGACGCTGGCCAGGTTCAGGCGCGTATCGCCCGTAAACGGCACGCTCGGGTCTTGCGCCTCCAGCGGGCTGCGCGACCACCCCACGCCATTCGCGATGATTTCGCCATTGTTGGCGACCGCGTAGGCGTATCCCATCGAAAACGGCTCCAGGTTGGCTTCGAAATAATCGTCGAAAGAGGGCGCGTTGGGGAATGCCGCCATGGCTACCGGCACCATGCCGCCGGTGGCGGCCTGTTGTGCCGTGGCGGTCAGCGTGTCCCAATCCTGCGCGAAGGCGAACTGCGACGGTTGCACCAAGTCGCGCCAGCATCCGGCCATGTTGCCGGTTACCGGATCGAAGGCCAGTCCGACCAGCGTCTCCGCCGCCCACTTGCCGGCGACGTCGGCGGCGAACGGGATGGCCGGCTCATCGTAGAGCACGTAAGCGCCGGTACCCTGCTCGAAGACTGCGCTGAAGACGGTCGTATCCTGCTGTGGATAGGCCTGAATCCGGGTCATCCGATTGTTGCTCGCGCTCAGCGTGTTCCATTGGGTGACCAGATCGTTGTAGCTCAGGTCCCAGACCAGCGTCTGATTCTGGGGCGTGCCCGAAGCCAGCCAATAGCCGTAGTAGTTGAGCTGCCCGAACTCATACGCGATATTGAAATCCACCAGCGTGGACGATCCTTGTTGTTGTGTGAACGTCTGCTGAAAAGCTGTGGGGTCCGCCGTCTGGAGCAGCGAATATGCGCCGGTACCGGGCTGGAAAGCGCCGTAGAACCAAGTGCGGTTCATGTTCTGAATAGTCGTGAAGCACGACAGCACATAGCCGGACGCGGACATCGAGTTCACTTGGGCCGCGAAATCCGCCCAGGTTTCGGTACGCACCATTTGTATGGGCCCCGTGCCGGGAACGAATGATGCGGCGAATAGGGGTGTAACCGTGGGGAAGCCTATCACCGGCGTGGAAAGCAGCTTGTGTACCAGCGACGGCATGCGCCTGCGGCCGCGCGCATCGGTGCGGCTCTCGGCGGCCAGGCCCAGGCGTGGCAGAACGTGCGCGGCGGCAGCTCCGGCGGCGCCCAGGCGGATAAAGTGGCGGCGATTCAGCATATGCGTATCCTCCGGGCATCAAGTTTATCAAAACCAGCGGCTCATAACGACCTTCTGCTCCGTGTAGAAAGCAATGGCGTCGCGGCCGTGCGCGTGCAAATCGCCGTAGAACGAATTCTTCCATCCGGAAAACGGAAAGAAAGCCATGGGCGCGGCCACGCCTACGTTCACACCCACCATCCCCACCTCCACGCGCGAGGCGTATTCGCGGGCCGCCTTGCCATTCGACGTGAAAATCGAAGTGGTGTTGCCGAAAGCCGACTGGTTCACCAGGTGGATGGCTTCCTCGAGGTCCTTGACGTGTATCACGCTCAACACCGGACCGAAGATCTCCTCGCGCGCGATGGTCATGCCGGGAGCCACGCCATCGAAAACCGTCGGCCCCAGAAAGTAGCCGCCCTCGCCGGCATGCATGCGCTCGCGCCCATCCACCAGCAATTGAGCGCCTTCCGCGACTCCCTTTTCGATATAACCGAGCACGCGCGCGCGATGTTCCGCGGTGACCAGCGGCCCCATCTCGGTGCCCGCGGCGGCACCATCGCCGATGCGCAGACCGCGCACTTTGTCGAGCAAGGCATCCAGCAGAGGCGCACTGTCGCCCACCGCCACCAGGACGCTGCCCGCCAGGCAGCGCTCGCCGGCCGCGCCGAAGGCCGACCCCATGATGGCTTCCACGCTCTTCTCGACGTTGGCGTCCGGCATCGCTACCAGATGGTTCTTGGCACCACCCAGCGCCTGCACGCGCTTGCCGTGGGCGGCGGCGGTCTGGTACACATACTTCGCCACGGGGCTCGACCCTACAAACGAAATGGCGCGCACCAGCGGGTGCGCCAGCAACGCATCCACCGCTTCGCGCGCGCCGTGCAGCAGGTTGTAGACGCCCGCGGGCAGGCCTGCATCGTGCAGCAGTTCGGCGGTGCGCGTGGGCGTGAGCGGTACCTTCTCAGAGGGCTTCAGGATGAAACTGTTGCCGCAGGCGATGGCGAACGGAAACATCCACATGGGCACCATGGCCGGAAAGTTGAACGGGGTGATGCCGGCGCACACGCCCAGCGGCTGTCGAATGGTCTGGCAATCGATGCCCTTGGAGACGTTTTCGAGCGACTGGCCCATCATCAGGCTGGGCATGCCGCAGGCCACTTCCACCATCTGGATGGCGCGGCGTACGCTGCCGGCGGCATCGTCGACGGTTTTGCCATTCTCGGCGGATAGGATGCGCGCGATCTCGCCGGCGTGTTTTTCCAGCAGGTCTTTGTAGCGATAGAAAACCTGCACGCGCTCGACCACCGGCACTTCGCGCCATTTCAGGAACGCGGCGTGCGCGGCGCGGGCCGTGCGATCCACGTCTTCGGACGTGGCGTAGGGGACCTGCGCGATTACCTGGCCAGTCGCCGGATTGGCGATGGGGTGCAGGGCGCGGCCATGCGCTTCTTCCCAGTTGCCGTTGGTGTAGAACTTCAAGGTGCGGACTGCCGTCTCGGTGGCGATCATTTTCTCCTCCGATGCCTTTCGATCATCGTACAACGTGGTGGGCAATCGTGCGCTGTGGAGAATTGTCCAATACAAGATGAGCCTGAAACGAGGGCCCGTTTCCAATGGACGATGAGCCTGAAATGAGAAGTCGTTTCCAATACAAGATGAGCCTGAAAACGCGGGCGGCCAA
>Ga0302325_10006587_pt1 | contig 26031 bp, 20 predicted proteins | sample Palsa_T0_2_FD_201948 | JGI IMG/M metagenome (GOLD analysis project Ga0302325, IMG submission 201948) | Peat permafrost microbial communities from Stordalen Mire near Abisko, Sweden - Palsa_T0_2 | ecosystem: Environmental > Terrestrial > Soil > Palsa > Peat permafrost | place: Sweden: Abisko... | reverse complement strand
CGTTCCTGTGACCCTCCAAGCGCTTCGCGCGTGGGCGGCAGTCGCGTGCACCGCGGGGGCTTCGGCGGTCGGCGCGGCGTGCAGCCCCGCCGTCGAGACGGCGCCGATCGGAGCGGACGCCGCGCCCGCCCGAGATGCCTCGACGTTGGTCGACGGCTCACCCGGCGGCGTGACGGCTGCGGCCGAGCAAGCGTGCCAGAGCTTCGCCTACCAGATGTGCAGCTATCTGCAGAGCTGCTCGGCTACTTCTCTCCAAAACCGGTTCGGCGATACGGCGACGTGTCAGACGGTGCAACTGGGCACGTGCCTGAACTCGCAGCGCGCGCCTTCGACGGGCGCTTCGCCGGCCAAGGCCACGGGCTGCGTCGACGCCCTGTCGACATGGTTGTGCAGCGATTTCCTTTACGGCCAGAACGTGCCGCCCGCGTGCCAGACGGCCACCGGGTCGCTCGCCAACGGCGGGTCCTGCGGCGTCAATCAGCAGTGCCAGAGCGGCTACTGCGCCCTCCCGCCGAACGGCGCGTGCGGTACGTGCGCTGCGATGCCTCCCGTCGGGGCTTCGTGCGCCGAGTTCGTCTGCCCGCGGTCGCTCGCGTGCGTCGCCGCGACGCAGACCTGCGCCGCTTATGCCGAGCAGGGTGCCAGCTGCAGCGCTTCGCAGCCGTGCCTCGACGGCGTGACGTGCGTCGGCGCGACGGCGACGGCCCCGGGCACCTGCGAGGTCGGGGTCGCCACCGCCAACAGCCCGTGCGTGTTCACGGGAGCAGGTTGCGACTTCTACGCGGGCCTGGCTTGCAACGCCCTGACCGGCGAGTGCGAGACAGCCCAGCTGCAACCGCCGGGCGCGGCCTGCGGCGTCGTCGCAAACCAATCGGCGTCGTGCATCGCCGGCACCTGCCTTCGCGGGGCGTGCGTCGCGAACATCCCGATTGGAGGGGTGTGCGACATCGCGAGTGGACCGGCCTGCATCAGCAGCTCGCGTTGCTTCGTCACGTCCGACGGCGGCACGACGGGCACCTGCCAACTCGAGGGCGCATTCGCCTGCCCGTGACGGCGGAGCCTACCGCAACGGACACCGACCGACCTCGTAGCCGCTGATGCCGGCCACGTGCGACGGAAATCGCCTTCCTCTATCGGTGCCCGTAGGGCGCGACCGCGAGCCGCAGCTGCGTGCGCCTCCCCGAGAGGCACGCGAACAGGAGAAAGAAACAGCTGCACGCCATAAGAGCGGTCATGAAACCAACCTAAGCACGATCGGCGGCCACGCCATCAAGCGATTCGCCTCGGGACTAGCTGCTTAGAGAAGGCCCGCTCGCGCTTGGCTGCGTGGCTGCCTCTCCTGATTCGCATTTTGCCAAAGCGGCTGGGACGGATGCGCGTGAATCGGGGTCGAACGCGGGGAGGTGCGTGCGCCGTGGACGGCGCGTCGCTTGCACACGTCGACCGACGCTAATCCGCGTCGATCGAACGCGGGCGACCCGAATCACGGTCATCGCGACGTCAAGGGACGAAACCATGACTCGAAAGCCGCACTCGCCAACAACGCGCGTCCTGCTCGTCTACCCGGAGTTCCCGACGACGTACTGGGGATTTCAGCACAGCCTGCCTTTCATCGGGAAGCGAGCGACCCTCCCGCCCCTGGGCCTGCTGACGGTCGCGGCCCTCTTTCCCGACCGCTGGCAGATGCGCCTGGCGGATCTCAACGTCGCGAAGCTCTCGGACGACGAGCTTCTGTGGGCGGATGCGGTGCTCGTCGGCGGCATGCTCGTCCAGACGCCTTCCGCGCTCGAGGTCATCCGGCGCGCTCGAACCCTCGGACGAAAGACGATCGTCGGTGGCCCGGCCGTCACGACGTCGCCGGCACTGTTCGACGACGCGGACCATATCTTTCTCGGCGAGGTGGAAGAACGCGTCGACGCCGTCGTTCGGGCGGTCGAGCAGGACGGCGAGCCGCACCTGCTGGCCTCCATGCCCGAATCGAGGCCCGATGTCTCCAAGTCGCCGACGCCCCGGTTCGACCTGCTCGACGTCTCGCTCTACCAGGCGATGGCCGTGCAGTACTCGCGCGGCTGCCCGTTCGCGTGCGAGTTCTGCGACATCATCGAGATCTTCGGCCGCGTGCCCCGCTACAAGGGCCCCCCTCAGGTGCTCGCCGAGCTCGACGCCCTGCGCGGCCTCGGCTGGCGCGGATCGGTGTTCTTCGTCGACGACAACTTCATCGGCAACAAGCGCGCGGTCAAACAGCTGCTCCCCGAGGTGGCCCGCTGGCAACAGCAGCAAGGGTTTCCGTTCTCATTTTACACCGAGGCCAGCGTGAACCTCGCCGCGGACCCCAAGCTCCTCCGCATGATGGCCGAGGCCGGGTTCGACTCGGTGTTCCTCGGAATCGAGACGCCCTCGGTCGCCTCGCTCCGCGAGACGAAGAAGACGCAGAACGTCAGCATCGACCTGGGCGAAGCCGTCGAGACGATTACGCGTGCGGGCATGGACGTCATGGGCGGGTTCATCGTCGGCTTCGACGCCGACGGGCCGGAGGCCTTCGAGGCGCAACGCGAGTTCATCACGAGCTCGCCGATCCCCCTGGCCATGGTGGGCCTGCTGACGGCGCTGCCGGGGACGCAACTGTGGCGGCGGCTGGAGCGCGAGGGGCGTTTGCGCGACACATCGAACGGCGACGCGTTCACCCGCCCGAACTTCGAGACGTCGATGGGCGATGTGCCGCTGCTCACCGGGTACCGCGAGCTGATGCGCGATCTGTACTCGGCGCCCGGCTACTACGCGCGCTGCCGGCGTGCGGTCGAGACGGTCGGCGCTCCCACGGCGGGCGGCCGCTTCCAACCTCGCGACCTGGCGCCTGCAGCGCGCGCCATCCTGCACATCGGCATCTTGGGCGAGCGGCGCCTCCACTTCTGGCGCCTGCTCGCGAGCGGCCTCCGTCGCGGCCGCCACGCGTTGCGCCGTGCGTTCATGTTCGCCATCCAAGGCGAGCACCTGATCCGCTACACGGACGAGACCGTCCTCCCCCGCATCGATGGCGCCCTAGCCGAAGTGCGCGAAGCCCCCGTGACCAAAGCCCGACGCCCGGCCACGGTGCGCCTGCCAATCGCACAGGACGCGTAGCGCTCCCTCTCACTCGACCGCTGGGAAATGCCGGTGGCCCTCGGAGTCGAACCAGAGCAGGCGATCGAGGACGCCGCCTGCCGTGAGCTGCACTTCTGTGTGGTCGCGGGCGATGGCTTCGAGCGCGGCGCGTTGCTCGATGACGGTGCGCGCGAACCACTCGACGATTCGCATGAACGCGTCGGGATGGTCCCTGTCCGCCTCGCCGAGGACGAAGGCCCGCGCGGGCGCCGGCATCAGCGGGACTGCGTCCGGGACAAGCAGCGCCATCACTTTGCTCACGGCCTCGACGACGTACGGTTCGTCGCCGAGCGACGCCAGCGCGAGCCGCACGCTCTCCGCCGTCCCCGCGTCCTCTGCCCACGCGTCCGGCCCGCCCTCGAGCACCTCGAGGAGCGCGAGGCACGTCTCGTCGTGCGGCGGAAGCGCCCACCTCCGCAGCACCTTCGACACCGCGGGGCTGTTGACCAGCCAGCTCGCCGGCAGCGCGAACATCAGGCGATCGACGGCGCCGACGCCGCGACTCTGGGCTGTGCGTAGCCCCCGCCCGACGAGATCGTAGACCCGCGCGCCCGGCAGCTGCGCGCGATAAGAGAGCTTTTTCCCTTCGGCGCGGAGGTGCCACGTTGTGCCGCTGGGGAGCGCGATCGGAACCAAGTGTCGTGGCAGGGTACCGCCGCGGCGCTGCAATTTCGCGAGGTTTCGCGATTTCGCTGGCGGGAACGGCGCATGCTCTATCCTGAAGTCGTGGACAAGCCCGATCCGCTCTCGGTCGAAGCGCGCGCGTCGGAGCTCGTGCGCCCCCGTCCCAAGCGGGGATTGCCCATCGCGCCCGACGCGCTGCCCGGGGCTCGCCATCTGCCGCTCGCCGCCGAGGCGCGCGACATCGATCGGCGCCATCGTCCGATCTACGCGGTGTGGGAGATCACGCTCGCGTGCGACCTCGCGTGCAGGCATTGCGGATCGCGTGCGGGCCGCGAACGCCCCGACGAGTTGACGACGGCCGAGGCGCTCGACCTCGTTATGCAGATGGCCGATCTCGGCGTCAAAGAGGTCACCCTCATCGGCGGCGAAGCGTACCTGCGGCAGGACTGGCTCGAGATCATCCGCGCGATCCGTCAGCGAGGCATGATCTGCACGACGACGACGGGGGGTCGGGGCCTCACGGCCGACATCGTGGCCCACGCCAAGGACGCGGGGCTCATGGGGGCCAGCGTCTCCATCGACGGCGACGAGGCGACGCACGACCGGCTCCGAGGCGTCCCCGGGTCCTACCGGTCCGCGTTCGAGGCGATGAAGGCCATCCGCCAAGCCGGCTTGAAGCTCTCGTGCAACACGCAGATCAACCGCCTCTCGATGCCCCTCATGCCGGACATCCTGGAGACCATCGCCGAGGCGGGGGTGCGCGCGTGGCAGATCCAGCTCACGGTGCCGATGGGGCGCGCCGCCGACGAGCCGGACGTGCTGCTGCAGCCCTACGACTTGCTCGAGCTGTTCCCGGTGCTGGCCGAGCTCAAGAAGCGCGGCGACGCGATCGGCGTGCGGCTCTGGCCCGGCAACAACATCGGCTACTTCGGGCCGTACGAGTCCTTCCTGCGCGGGCACTACTTCCGCGGACACGGTGGCTCGTGCGGCGCCGGCCGCGCGACGCTCGGCATCGAGGCGAACGGCGCCATCAAAGGCTGCCCCTCGCTGCCGTCGACGCCCTTCACGGGCGGCAACATCCGCGACGCCTCGCTCAAAGACATCTGGGAGCGCGCCGAGGCGCTGCGCTTCACTCGTGACCGCACGACGCGCGACCTCTGGGGCTTCTGCGCGAGCTGCTACTACGCCGAGGAGTGCATGAGCGGCTGCACGTGGACGAGCTTCGTCGCGTTCGGTAAAGCCGGCAACAACCCCCTCTGCCACCACCGCGCGCTCGAGATGGCGCGCGAGGGCAAGCGCGAACGCATCGTGCGCGTGGCCGAAGCACCGGGGCAGCCGTTCGACTACGGCCTCTTCGAGATCGTGGTCGAGGACGTCGCGTCGCCGGCCCGCTCGGGAGGCGCGTCGTGACCCGACCGCTCCTCACGCCTTGCCCGTCCTGCGCGCGTCACGTCCGCGTCCACGAGGCGTCGTGTCCGTTCTGCCAGGCCACCCTCCCGTCGTCGATCGCGGCGCTCAAGGGTCGCGAGCTGCCGCGCGCGCGCCTGTCACGGGCGGCGCTCTTCGCGCTGGGCACGAGCGCGGCCACGGCAGCGACGGCCTGCGGAGGGATGACGACGCCGTCCGGCACGCCCGTCGACTCCGACGCCGCGCAGGCCGACGGCAACGCGTCGAGCAGCGGGGGCGACGACGACGGTTCGATGATCGGCGCCCAGCCCCACTACGGCGCCCCGGCCGAGGGTGGCATCTTCGTTCAAACCGACGCGGGCGCGGAGCCGGCCGACGCGGGACCCTCCGACGCCGCATCGACCTACGACGGCCCCATGGCCATCGCCTCCTACGGACTCGGCCCCATCGGCGAGGACGGCGCAATCCATGTCCTGCCGCCTTACGGCGGCCCCGTTCTCCCTGAGTGATAGTCTCCTAGGAGGCCACTATGACCCAACCGCACCTTGCTGCTTGCCCTTCTTGCGCGCGTCACGTGCGCGTCAGCGAGTCCGCGTGCCCGTTCTGCCGAGCGGCGCTCAGCGACGCGTTCCGCGCGACCCCGGCTCGGCAAGCCCCTCGCGCGCGCCTCACCCGCGCCGCGCTCTTCGCGCTCGGCACGGGGGTGGCCCTCACGCCCGCGTGCTCGTCGTCGTCCTCGGGCTCCCCGGGAGAAGGCACAGCCCAGCCATTGTACGGGGCGCCCGGCATTGTCGCCGACGGCGGCGAGAGCGACGCCGGGAGCGAGGGCAACCCAGTCGCCGAGGCAGGCGCAGGCGCGGATGCAACCCCCGGCTCCGAGGGCACCTCCGATGCCGCGACCGACGCGTCGTCCGGGACCGAAGACGGCGGCCCGAGCGCGCAGCCTCTGTATGGAGCCACCGCTCACGAAGACGGCGGCAGCTTCGCGGCCCTCTACGGCCTCGTCGGACACTGACGAATTAGCGAACCTTGTAGCGCCGTCCGTTGCGCGCAGGCGCGGCCTTGGCCTTCACCGTGCCGCGCTTGGCCTTCTTGCCGGCGTACGGGTCGAACGCAGTCGCGGGCGGCTTGGAGTCGCTCTGCACCCCGGCGACGCCCTGGAGGCGCCGCAGCTCGTCGCGCAGGCGCGCGGCCTTCTCGAAGTCGAGATCCTCGGCGGCGGTGAACATCTCGAGGCGCATGGCGGCGATGCGCTCTTCGATGTCGCTCGTGGCGCCCGACTCGTCACGCGCGCCCTTGGGCAGCTTGGGCACGTTGAGGTAGTCGATCGTCCCGCTGGCGGGGTTGATGTTCATGATCGCGCGCACGACCGTCTGCGGCACGATGCCGTGCTCGACGTTGTAGGCCTCTTGCACCACGCGCCGGCGGTTCGTCTCGCCCATCGCGGTCTTCATCGCGGGCGTGATCGAGTCGGCGTACATGATGACGCGCCCGTTGACGTTGCGCGACGCGCGCCCGATCGTCTGGATGAGCGACCGGGGGCTGCGCAAGAACCCCTCTTTGTCGGCGTCGAAGATCGCGACGAGCGACACCTCGGGCAGGTCGAGCCCCTCGCGGAGCAGGTTGATCCCGACGAGCACGTCGAACTCGCCGAGCCGCAAGTCGCGCAGGATGTCGATGCGCTCGAGCGTGTCGATGTCCGAGTGCAGGTAGCGCACGCGCACGCCGAGCTCTCGGTAGTACTCGGTCAAGTCCTCGGACATACGCTTCGTCAACGTGGTGACGAGCACGCGCTCGTTCTTTTCGCAGCGCAGCTTGATCTCGCCGAGCAGATCGTCGACCTGGCCGGCCACCGGGCGCACTTCGATCTCCGGGTCCGTCAACCCCGTCGGGCGAATGAGCTGCTCGACGATGACCCCCTGCGACTCGCGCAGCTCGAACTCGCCCGGCGTCGCCGACACGAAGATCGCCTGCCGCACGTGCTGCTGGAACTCTTCGAACTGGAGCGGCCGGTTGTCGAGCGCGCTCGGCAAACGGAAGCCGTACTCCACGAGCGTCTCTTTGCGCGCCCGGTCGCCGCGGTACATGGCTTGAAGCTGCGGCACCGTCTGGTGCGACTCGTCGATCACGATGAGAAAATCGGAGGGGAAGTAGTCGAGCAGCGTGGGGGGCGGCTCGCCCGCCTTGCGGCCCGACAAGTGCCGCGAGTAGTTCTCGATGCCCTGGCAGAACCCCATCTGCTCCATCATCTCGAGGTCGTAGAGCGTGCGCTGCTCGAGCCGCTGCTTCTCGAGAAAGCGCCCCGCCTTGTCGTAGAAGTCGAGCCGCTCGAGCAGCTCCTCGCGGATGCTGGTGATGGCGCGGCGCATCTGCGCCTGAGGCGTGACGTAGTGCGAGCCGGGGTAGATGGCGTACCGCTCGAGCGTCGTCTTCACGCGACCGCGCAGCGGGTCGACCTCTTTGATCGACTCGATGTCGTCGCCGAAGAACTCGATGCGGATGGCCGTCTCCTGCTCGTACGTCGGGAAGATCTCGACGACGTCGCCACGGACCCGGAAGCTCCCGCGGTGGAAGTCGACGTCGTTGCGCTCGTACTGGATGTCGACGAGCTGCCGGAGCAGCGTGTCGCGGCGGAGCGACTCGCCGACGGTGAGCTGGATGACGAGGCCGTGGTAGCTCTCGGCGCTGCCGATGCCGTAGATGCAGCTCACGCTCGCGACGATGATGACGTCGCGGCGCGACAAGAGTGCGACCGTCGCCGAGTGGCGCATCCGGTCGATCTGGTCGTTGATGATCGCGTCCTTGTCGATGAACGTGTCGGTGGACGGGATGTACGCTTCGGGCTGGTAGTAGTCGTAGTAGCTGACGAAGTACTCGACCGCGTTCTCCGGGAAGAGCTCGCGCATCTCGCCGTAGAGCTGGGCAGCGAGCGTCTTGTTGGGGGCCAGGATGAGCGTCGGCCGCCCGGACTGCTGGATGACGTTGGCGATCGTAAACGTCTTGCCAGAACCGGTAATCCCCAGCAAAACCTGATGCTTATCTGCACGTTCGAGCCCGCCAATGAGCTGCGTGATTGCCGTGGGCTGATCGCCCTTAGGCTCGAACGCTGTCGTCAAGCGGAAAGCGGCAGACATAGCAACACCGCACTATCGCCCACATGAAGGGCAACTGGCAAGCGGGGCTTAGCTGCCGGGCTCTACGGCGGCGATCAGGCCCTTATCCCCGCTGAAGACGATGGCGTCGAGGAGGACGGAGTCGTGGACCAGCGCGAGGGCCGGGGCGCCCCGCTGGATGACGACGCGGCCTCCAGCGCCGCCAAAGCCGCAGGCGCGGGCGCCGTCGATGGAGCCGGCGCGCCAGAGGGCCTCGGCAGGCCACGGCACACGCGACGTCACGCGCGTCCGCGTCCGCAGGCGCTCGTTCGTTTCGAGCGAGCGCAGGTCTTCGATGGGGTCGGTCATCACGTGGCTGTCCGTGCCGGTGCACAGGGTGACGCCGGCCGTGCGCAGCATCGTGAGATCGGCGAGCCCGTCGCCGAGGTCGCGCTCGGCCGTCGGGCAGATGCACGCATACGAGCGAGCGCTGCCAAGCAAGCGGGCCTCGTGCGGGAGGACGTTCGTGGCGTGGACGGCGACGAAGCGGTCCGAGAGCACGCCGTGGTCGGCGAGGAGCTCGAGGGGGCGCCGGCCGGTCTCCGCGAGGCACTCGTCCACCTCGCGGATCTGCTCGGCGACGTGCATGTGAAAGGGCATCGCGTGGCCCGCCGCGTAGTCGCGCAGGGGCAAGAGCCACGACGGCGGCACGGCGCGCACCGAATGCGGCGCGATCCCGACGACGACGTCGGCGTCGCTCGACCACCGGGCACGCAGGGCCTCGACGTCGCGAAGGACGTCGTCGACGTCGGCGTCGCAGAACCGCCGCTGCCCTGGCTCGGCAGAGCGCCCAGGGCCCGCGCGGTGGTAGGCGACACGCAGGAGGGCGATGCGAAGACCGGCGCGCCTCGCTGCCTCAATCACGGCGTCGGCAAGGATCGTGCGATCGTCGTAGGGCGTCCCGTCGGGCTGGTGGTGAACGTAGTGGAACTCGCCGACGGTGCGCACCCCGGCGCTGGCGAGCTCGCGAAAGGCGACGAGGCTCACGTCGTGGATGGATTCGGGCGTGAGCGACGACGCAAGCTCGTACATCGCCTCTCGCCAGCTCCAGAAGTCGTCGTGCCCCGGCGCGGCGGGGCGCTGGGCGCGCCCGCGGAGCGCACGCTGGAACGCGTGCGAGTGAGCCGTCGCGAGGGCTGGCAGGCGCAGCGTGCCGTCGGGAGAGGCAACGAGCACTTGTCGCTCACCCTCCCCTCTTCACTACTGCCGCATCATCGACGCGCTGGCGGTTGTCACGTACGAAAACGCTGGCCAGTGCCGGTACCACGACGTGTGGATGACGATGCCCCCGTCCGCCGGGGACGAGTCTTGCCCGATGGTGCCGACGACGCGCAGGAGCGACCGCGAGCTGACCGACCGCGGCCCGATGTCGTCGTCGCCGCGCAGCGAGACGAGCGCATGGACCACGCCGAAGTCCTTGTCGCTCACCGTGACGCGGCACGAGTCGTCGTCGGTGGCCGTCGTGCACAGGTTGCGCATCTCCAGCCGCCGCACCGAGAGCGTGAGAAGAGCTTGCCCGCCCGGCCCGGCAGCGCGCTTCTCGACGACTCCGAAGAGCACGACGGTCCCCTTGCGCCACTCGTCCGGCTGCCGCCCCACCATGACCGGGTCGTACTCGCGCGCGGAATTGACCATCGCGTCTTCGTCGCCCTGCGGCGCGTATTGCGGGGCATGGCCGTACGGGCCGGCACCGTGGCAGCCCGCCAGGGATCCGGCGAGGAGTACGGCGACCGCGAGCGGACATCTCATCGCCCTACCCATCAGGCCTCATCGGAGCGAGCCATGGCAAGCGAATCCGCGCCGTCCCGGCCACGCGACCACAGTCGCAAGCCCATCTCGAGGGCCATCAACCCGAGCAGGACGAGGGCCACCTCGCCGCTCGCGTCGACCGACGCGCGGCTGCCGGACGCGCGCGCACCCGCGGCCGCCGGGGAGTACGGGCGCGGTCGAAGGTCGAGCTCTCGCTCGTCGGGCGCCGCGACTCGTGCCTCGTCCTGTCCGTCGACGGCGATCCGGTAGCGGCCGACGAGCGACGGCGTGACACGCGCGACGCCGTCGTCGCGGATGGAGGACACGTCGCCCTGAGGGCCGACGACCCGCACGTCCCCCGCGCCCGCGAACTTCCACGGCGTCCCGACGTCGCTTCGTCGCGGCGTCGCGCGCTGTCGTGCCACCTGCAACCATCCCTCGAGCATCGCCAGGAAGGCCGGGCGCAGCGGCAAGTCGCTCGCGTCGACGGAGAAGGGCAAGGTCACGATCCACGCCTCGCCGCGCCCCATCGTGCGCCGCGCGACGAGGGGCGCGCCGTCGGTCCAGTTGACGAGCCGCTCGAAGGCGCGGGCGTCGTCGGGGTCGAGCGTCGCACGCCGCTCGGCGCCGAGGTCCGCCAGGCTCTGGACGGATCCGACGAGCGGGCCGACGGCGCTGCCCAAGTCGGCGCCTGCCGAGCGATCGACCGGAACCCACGCCGAGGCCCGCGACAGGATCGGGTCGAGGCTCGCCCCGAGCGGCGCCGCCGCCGCACGCGACCCCAGCGCGACGAGCGCGACCCCGCCCCGCTCGAGGAACCCTGCGAACGCATGCCGCTGCTCGGGCGTGAGGCCCGGCGGATCGTCGAGCAGCACGCCGAGGTAGTCGGCGAAGTCGGCGGCGCGATCGGGCGGGGCCGGGATGGGCCGGAGGTCGACGTCCGCCCGGAGCGACGCGAGCGCCTGCTCCACGATCGGTGCGCCGCCCGTCGCCACGGTCTCGCCGCTCGTGTCCGCGACGACCGCGATGGCCCCACGCCTCGCTTCGGCCACGACAGGGGCCACGTCGTCGGAGGCGATGGCGTCCGTGCCAGTCAGCCGCGCGCGATCGGGGACCGCGTCGTCGCTCGGGAGCAAGACCGTGACCTCGCCGGAAGAGCCGTGCCCGATCGATCCGCGACCGAGCGCCTTGCCGGAGGCGTCTTCGACCACGACGTCGCGCCCGGCGGCGCTCTTGCCCGGGCCGCACGCGACGGTGACATGAACGCGTATCCCGCGCCTGTCCGCGCGGAGCAGCGCGCAGTCGGTGGTGTCGCCGCGCAGCTCCGGCAGCGCGATCCACACGGGGACGGGCGCCCCACCGCCGCCCTCGCCGGGATCGTCGAGCGGAGGTCCATCGGGGTGGCCGTCCGCAAGATCGCTCAGCAAGACGATGCGCCGGTCGACTTGTGGCAGCGACGAGACGACGCCACGCGCCAGCGCCAGGGCCCCTTCGAGGTCGGTGCTGCGATCGCTCGCGACGATTCCGTCGATGGCCTGCTGGGCCGCGCCGAGGTCGGTCGTCGGGGCGAGGGACACCCGGGCCGGTGCGCCTGCGAGCACGACCGCGATCGCATCACCTTCACGTGCGGAGGCGAGGAGCTGGCGCGCCCCCTGGCGCGCACGCTCGAGACGCGAGAGCCCGTTGTCCCCCGCGAAGGCCACGCGCATGCTCATCGAGTCGTCGACGACGAGGGCCAGCGCTACGGATGCCCCGCCGTTGCGTTGCACCGACAAGCGGGAGCAACGGATGAGGGGCGTGGCACCCAGCACCGCGAGGGCCGCCACGGCAACCGCGCGCGACGCGAACAGGGCGCGGTCTTCGAGCCGTGACGGCCGGCGTGTTTGCTGCGGCAAGGGCGCGACCAGGCGGGCCGGGGGGAAGGGCTGATCCTCGGCGCGGCGACGGCGCAGGCGGTGCGCGGCGTACGGGACCGCCACCAGAAGGGCGGCGAGTAGCGCGAGCGACGAGACGAAGGCCACGCGCCCCTCACCGGACCGCGCGCACGATGTCGCGAAGGACGCGAGCCGGCGAGTCCGTCGTCTTCGCCCTGACGAATCGCGCGCCGCGCGCGACAACGGCGTCGTGCCACTTCGCCGCCAGCGCTGCCATCGCCGCCAGGTACCGGTCGCGCGCGCCTTCCGCGTCCGTCTCCACGACGGTGTCGCCCTCGAGAGACCGCAAGCGGATGGGGCCCTCGAAGGGGAAATCCGCCTCGGCGGGCGACAGCGTCTGGACCACGACGACGACGCGTCCGCCCGACACCAACCCGGACAGACGATCGGCCGCATCCTCCGGCAGGTCGATCAAGTCGCTCAAGACCACGACGATGGCCCCGCGGCGCGCCGACCGGTCGAGCCACGCGACGGCGCGGTCCACCATCCCGCGATCGACCCGGGCGTCCCCGTCGGGCTTGGCCGCGTCGAGCGACGCGACGACACGCTCGAACTGCTCGCGCCCGCTCGACCGCCCGACCGGCTCCGCGGCGCGCCCCGCGAGGTACGCCAGGCTGACCGGGTCGCCCCCGCGGAGAGCAATGCGCGCCAGCGCCGCCGCCAGCAGCGAAGCGAAGGCCATCTTCGTGGCCGGCGCGCCCGGGCCGCGAAACCCCATCGACGCCGAGGCGTCCACGATGAGACATAGCGTCCGATCCGTCTCCGTCTCGAACTGACGCACGAGCAAGTGCTGATGGCGCATCCACGAACGGCGATCGAGCCACCTCAGGTCGTCGCCCGGGACGTACTCGCGATAGCCGCCGAACTCGACGCCCGCCCCGCGCAGGGCGCTGCGGTGCGCGCCCGCGTAGATGCCTTGGGCCACCTGACGCGCCCGGATCCGCAGCGGCGTCAGCTCCGACCAGAGCTCCTGCGCGAGGACGGTCACCGCCCTCTCACGGAACGGCGACGTCGGGAGGCAGCGGACCGGCGAGCTGCGAGCGCCCCGGATCGAGGAGATCGCGGGCGAGGTTCATCTCGCTGAGCTCGACGCCCGTGCCGGCGACGACCTGGCGCAGCAGATCGTCGCCGCCCTTGGTGTCGCCGGCGGCGCGGTGATCCATCGCGGCGTAGAAGAGCGCCTCGTACTTCTGGATCGGGGTCTTGGCGCTGGCGATCAAATCGTCGCCCTTCAGCTTGCCTTCGCCGAAGCGCGCCAGGGTGGTGACCCATCGCCCGTCCTCGGTGACGGCGCCGAAGGCGCGATCCACCGCGGCCGACGGCGCCGCGTGCAGCTGGCGCTCGAGCAACCGAACCCAGAGGGCGAAGTACACGAGGTCGTCGCCGTCGAGGTCGGCGCCGACCGCCCGCTCGAGGCCCTCGCGCGCGGCCGGCAAGTCGCCGCGGACGAACGCGCGACCGACGAGCAGCTCGATCGTCTGCGCGGCCTGGCGCCGGTCGCCGGGGGCGGCAGCGTACGCACGCTCGAGCGCGCGCTGGGCGGGCTGCGCGGCCCCGAAGCGATCGAGCACGCGCGAGAGCACCCGCTCGACCCGGGCGCGATCCGCGTTGGGGCCACCGCCCCGGGACTGCACGAGCTCCTTCAGCGCCTCGGTGAGCGGCGTGCGCACGCCGGCCACGTCGCCCTTGTCGCGGGCGACGTCGCTCATCAAGAGCAGGATCTCGCCCCGAAGCGCGGGGTCGCGAGCCGCGTCCTGCGCGGAAAGGGCGTCGCTCAGGTGCTGCAGGGCCGGCTGCGTCTGCCCATCGCGCCACTCGATGCGCGCGAGCGACAGGAGGACGGCGCCGGACTTCTCCTCGGCGGCGGAGCGCGTCAGCAAGGTGCGCGCCTCGTCGATCCGCCCCTCGCGCAGATCGATCTCGCCCATCGCTGCCCGGAGCCGCGCCGGGCTTGGGTGAATGGCGCCGGCGAACGCGACGCCCGACACGACGTCGAGCAGCGGTTCGGCGGCCTTGAAGGCGCGCCGCGCCGCGTCGGTGTCGCCGGCGTCCTCCTCGACGGCCATCGCGTCGAGGGAGAGCGCGAGCACTTCGCTCGCCGTCTTCGCGTCGGGGTGCGCGCGCAGCGTCTCTCCGAGGACCGTGGGCGTCGCCTCGGCGAGCCCCAGCTCTTCGAGCGCGACGCCCAGCGAGAGCGCCACCTGCGGGACCGTGGGATCGAGGCGGTAGCACTCGGTCGCCGTGGCGAAGGCGGCCGCGCCGAAGGTGTCGCGGTCGTCGGTGAACTCTTCTTCTTCGTGGCCCGGCTCGTGAGCGACGAGCGTCCTGAGCTGGCCGAGAAGGCCGATGCAGCGGTCGGCCGTACGCTCCTGCGCGGCCACCTCGAGCGCGACGGCGAACTGCGGTCGCTCGGCCTCGAGCAGGTCGCGCGCTTGGGCGTGGTCGATGGCCGCGAGCGCCCCCGCCGCGTTCGCGTCGCGCAGGTAGAGAGCCGCGAGCACCAGAGGCCCCGTCTCGAGGGCGCGCCACGCCTCGGCGCCCTCTTCGCGAGCCGGCTGGACGTGCGTTCGGCGGAAGCGATCGCGGAGCGCGACCGCCTTGCCCAGCCAGTCTTCCGTCGCCTTGACCGCGTCGGTGAGGGCCGCGTCGCTCGGCTCGAGCAAGCGCCGGCGCACGGCCACCCGCTCGAGGGCGCCGGCGCTCTCCAAGGGGCCCCCCGTCGTGATGGCGTCGTGCGTCCACGTGTCGAGCGCCTCGATGTGGTGCTTGGTGTCGGCGTCGGGCCCGATCTGCAGGAGCAGATCGTAGAGAGCGCGGGAGCGCCCCTCGTCGCCGCGCGTCGCGAGCTCGCGCACGGCGCCCCGAATGGCCTCCGGGCCGTCTGGGCCGAGCATCCCCTGCACCGGCTCGCCCACGCGCGCGAGATAGAGCCCGCCGCTCACGGCGACGACGCCGCGATCGGCGCTGCGCGCACGGAACCGCGCCGCCGCACGCGCCATCTGCCGCGATTCGACCGCGCCGAGGCGGACCGCACGCTCGACGGACCCCGGCGCGCTGAGCAGAAGGTCGTGAACGGCGACGGAGAAGTCGTCGTCGCTCACCGCGGCCTGCGGCGGCATGGCCCGCTCCGGCGTGGCCGCGGCGGACGTGGCCCCCCGGTGAACGGTGCACGCCGCGAGGTAGGGGACCGCCGCCAGGAGCGGCGCCAGAGGACGCAGAAGTCTCATCGGACGAGAGGCTAGTCTACACGCGCACACGGACGCTGCGAGCGGGGCGGGCAAGCCGGCCCCGCACGCTCGGGTTTCTTGGATTCCCGGCGGCCGTCCTGCCGTGGCATCATGGGCCGTCGATGCTGAGCGACTCCATCCGGTTCTACGCCGCCACCGACGTGGGCAAGGTCAGGGACCACAACGAGGACAACTTCCTCGTCGACAAGAAGCTCGGCCTTTTCATCGTGGCCGATGGGATGGGTGGGCACGCGGCCGGCGAGGTGGCGAGCGCCATCGCCGTTCGCACCGTGCACGAGGAAATCAAGCGCGAGAAGGAGCTGCTCGACGACTACGCGAACGGCGCGACGGGCGCCAGCAAGGTCACGACGAAGGACGTCGTGGCCCTCGTGGAGCACGCGGTCCAGCGCGCTTGCTTGAAGATCCACGAGGAGGCCCGCACCGACACGGCCAAGCGCGGCATGGGCACGACGCTGAGCGCGATCGTCATCGTCGGGCACCAGGGGTTCATCGCGCACGTGGGCGACAGCCGCATTTACCTCTCGCGCGGCGACAACGTGCAGCAAGTCACCGAAGATCACACCGTCTTCAATGAGCTCATCAAGCGCGGCAAGCTCACCCGCGAGCAGATCGAGAAGGTTCAGCAAAAGAACGCCATCACGCGGGCCGTGGGCGTCTACGAGCGCGTCGAGGTCGACACGCTCGTCATCGAGCTCATCGCGGGCGACGTCCTCGTGCTTGCGAGCGACGGCTTGCACGGATACCTCGAGACGGCCGACGAGCTGAAGTCGCCGCTTGGGCTCGAGGGCGACGCGAGCGTCAAGGCCCTCATCGCGCTCGCCAACGACCGCGGCGGCAAGGACAACATCACGAGCCTCGTCGTGCGTGTCGGCGAGGAGGGGGCCGCGGACACGGCTCGCGCCAAGCGGCTCGCCCTCGAGCGGAACGTCCTGTCGAAGATGCCGCTCTTCTCGCGGCTGGCCGAGCGCGAGCTGCTCCGCGTCATGCAATCGGTCGAGGTCCGCGACTACAAGGACGGCGACGTCATCATCCACGAGGGCGACAAGGGCGACGAGCTGTTCATCGTGCTCGACGGCAAAGTCCGCGTCTCGCGCGGCGATCAGACGCTCCTCGATCTCGGCCCCGGAGAGCACGTCGGCGAGATGGCGCTCATTCGCAGCGTGCCTCGCTCGGCTTCGGTCTCCGCCGTTGGCCCCGCGTCGCTCATCGCGATCCGCCGGGCCGACTTCTTCGAGATCCTGCGCAAAGAGCACGAGATCGCCGTCAAGATGCTGTGGCAGTTCCTCGGTGTCCTCGCCGACCGGCTCGACCAGACGTCGAGCGAACTGCACAACGCGAAGCGAGAGCTCGCGGCCGAGGACATGACGGCGGAGATCTTCCCGGATGTCGACGTGGAGGAGTCCACGCCCTCGCCGGTCAGCGGCGCGTGACGCGCCATGCGTGAACCGGTCCTCGGGGCCATCGCGCTGCCTTGCGCGGTGTGCACCTTGCTCGGCGCGTGCGGGCGAACGGAGCGAGCGTCCCCCGTCGCCGACGCCGCCACGTCCACTCCCCCGGCGAGCGCGTCCTCGAGCAGCACCCCGCGACCGCACTGGGGCGAGGTGGCCGCGGCGATGGCGCACCAGCCGTGCCGCATCGTCGGCCTCGAGGGCGACGTCCGTGCGGAGGACGCCGCGCAGCCTGCGCCCGCCCACGGCAAGTCGGGGTCGGACGCGGCGGCGGGATTGGCCCTCGTGACGCAGCAAGAGATCCCCGTCGAATCGTGGCTCCTGCTCGGACCGGCCTCTCACCTCGTGGCCAAGGATCCGCGGACGACGCGCGAGACGACGTTCCTCGGCGCGGGCCGCGTCAGGCCATGCGTCGGCCGCAGGGAGGAGTCGTGGGTCGCCTCGGGCGCCTTCGAGAGCATCCTCGGCGCCGGCGAGACGCCCGGGGCCGAGGAGTGGGTGGTGACTCCACTCGCCGTCGTCCGATACACGTCGGCCAAGGTGCGCATCGAGGTGGGGTCGAAGGCCACGCGTACGGCCCTCGTGTCGGGCACCGCGTTCGCGTGGCGCACCGACGACGCGAGCGCGCGGCTCGGCGACGGGGGATTGATCGACGACGCCGGGACGGAGAGCGACGGATGGCAGAGGGTCACCGCGGGCACGCTGACGTTCGAGGCGTCCGCGGCTCCTTCGGCGACGGCGCGGGCGCGCGCTGCGGTCGAGCAGTGCACGACCTTGGCCGATCGATCCCGCGATCTGGGGGCGATGCTGATGGCCCCGAGCGTCGGCCTGCCCGAGGCAAGCGCCATCACGGAGCAGGTCAACGGCCGCCGGCTCGCGCGGGCTGCCTGCGCCGTCGCCTCTCTGCGCGTGGCCACGTTGCCTCCGGCCGCGTCGCGCGACGCGCTCGAGGCCTCGCTGGGCGATGCAGTGACGGCATGGACGGCCGTACCGCTCCCGGGCAAGGGAGGCAAAGAAGGAGAAGGTGGCGGAGGCAAAGGAGCGGAGAGCGGCGGGGGCACTGGCGCCTCCCCCGTAACCCATTGACATGCTTCACGCCGGACCGATAGCGTCCCTGAGAGCGGGAATGATTCGGCTCGAGGCGGGCGTCGCGGGAGTGCTCGTGCTGATGATGGCTGCCCGCTCGGCAGAGGCGGACGAGCCGGTCGGCGCGCGCGAGCCACGCCTGATGAGCGAGACGGCGGAGATCACCTCCGTCGCCGACGCGTTCGACGGGGACGATCCGTTCGATCTGAACCTCCTCGTGGGATTTCACCAGTCGTGGAAGCACGCCAGCATCCGTCGCGAGACGACGCTCGGTCAGGCGGGGCTCTCCACGGGCGGCTTCGTCCCCGCGACGGAGAACATCGCCAAGTACTCGTCGTCGATGTCGACGCTCGACGTCGGAGCCGATGTGGGGATCTACCGCGACTTCGCGCTCATCCTGCGGGTGCCCGTCATCCTGAGCTGGTCGCAGAGCATGGGGGACTTGAACGGATCGGCGGCCGTCGACCCGATGCTGCTCGCGGACCCGGTGGGCGGCCAGCCGCTCTTCTCCGTTCCGTTCAGCAGCCCGACGCGGAGCGGCGTCGACTACATCTCGGCGGGGCTCGACTGGGCCATCTACAACCAGCAGCGCGACATCACGAAGCCGACGTGGGTCGTCGGGGTCGAAGGCCGCCTCGCCGTGGGCACTCCACTGCACGCGTGCAATGCAAACCCCTCCCCTGGGGTCGTCGAGTGTCCCGACCCCTCCAACCCCACGGTGAACCGCGACCCGGGGATCAGCCGCGGCATGGACTCGATCATCGTCCACACGACGTGGTCCAGGCGCTTCGGGTACGTCGAGCCGTACAGCGGATTCCGGGTGCAGGCCGACTTCGCGCAGAGCCGCAGCGACTTCGAGGCGTGGAACCCCACGAACGACCTCGACCGGACGCCGCCCCTGCTCGGCTCGTTCACGATCGGGATGGAGGTCGTCCCGTTCGAGCAGCGCGAGTCCTTCCAGCGCCTGAGCGCGGACTTCCGGTTCGAGGGGACGTACCACTCGCCGGGCCGCGAGTACTCCGAGCTCTTCGACGCGCTCGGATCGTCGCAGGCCCCGTCGCTCCGCACGCCGAACCCCTCGTCTTATTACAACCCGAACCCGGGCACGCCGATCAGCGCGACCAATCCCAGCGTGGCCAACCCTGCCACCGAGAACGTGTACTTCAGCGGCATCACGGAGCAGCAGGCGTTCGGCAGCTTCGCGTTCTCCGCGTCGGCCACGTACCAGGCGGGCGAGTACGTGAAGTTCTCCGTCGGCACGGCCCTGACGTACGCGCAGTCGCACCTCGTCACGGCGGCCGACACGTGCACGCCCAACAACACCGTGCCGGACTTCGCGGGACCTTGCTCGACGACGAGCGGCGGCACGACGACGGTCCTCGGCTCGCCCAACCCCGACCACCGCGACGTCATCGACCTGCCGGGCCATCGCTTCTCGGTCGACGACACGACGATCGTCGACCTCTGGGTCCGCGGCGTCGTGATGTTTTAGCGGTACCTTCACGATTGCCCCGTCGGGGTACGCCATGCGTCTCGGGCCGTTCGCACTCGCCTTCGCTTCGCTGACCGCCTTCGCGTCGGCGGCGCTTGCGGAGACGAAGCCGCCGGTCGTCATCTGGCCGACGCTGGTGCCCGCAGGCGATGGGCCGAGCGGGGCGCCGCTTCATCGTCCGCAACCGCAGACGGAGCGCGACGTCTTCGCGCATGCGCAGGAGCTCGACGCGACGCTGCGCGACGCCGTGCAGGACCTCGGCTTCACGCTCTTCGTGGCCGACGACGGCCCAGCACCGGGGCACATGCGCGATCAGGACCTCGTCGAGCGCGCCGCCCGGTCCGCGGAGACGGGGACACCCGAAGACGGCACGTGGGTCGTCAGCCCGCGCGTCGAGGCGGCGAGCGGCGGGGACTACGTCGTCCGCATCGTCGCTGTGCCCCCGAAGGGACACGAGCTCCGCGTCCGGGTCGAGACCGTCCCGGCCGATTCGGTGAGCGTGCGCGGCCTCGTCATGCTGCGCGATCTCTTGACGCCGGTGACGGCGGCGCAAGCGACGTTCGAGCAAGAGCGCGAGCAGGCGGCGAAGGGGTCGACCCAGGGCATCATGACGCCGCTGCGGTCGCAGGGCCGCGCGGTGCTCGCCGTGAACGCGGGCCTGTTCGGCGGGTTCACCGCCTACAGCGCGCAGCGCGCGAGCGGCTCGGACGACCCGCGCGTCCTCTATCCGCTGCTCGCGCTCGGCACGGGCATCGGCGTCGGCGGGGCGCTCCTCGTCGCCGACGAGTGGGACGTGACGACGGGCGGCGCGTGGTTCCTCGCCGCGGGCGGCTGGTGGGGCGCGGCCTCGGCCTACTTTCTCTCCGTCGGGACGAACGTGCAGCCGACCGACGAGCGCTACGCATGGGCCGTCGGCGGGGGCTTCGCGGGCGTCACGCTCGCGGCGGTCGCCTTGACGCGCTCTCCGTTCGACGACGGCGACGCGATGCTCGTGCACTCGGGCGCGGCGATCGGCTTGGTGCTCGGGGCCGCCGTGCAGCTCCTCGACGAGGGGTCGACGGCGAAGGGCACCCCGAGCTCCACCGGCATGGGCGTCGGGACAGCGGCGGGCTTCGTGGGCGCGGGCCTGCTCGCGACGCAAGTGACGACGTCTCCTTCGCGCGTGCTCTTGATCGATCTCGGAGTGGGCGGCGGCGCGCTCGTCGGCGCGGCGGCCGCGAGCCCGCTCATCTTCCAGAACCCGAAGCCCGGAGACGTCCGCGGCTGGCTGTCGGCCGGGATTGCCGGGGCCCTCGGCGGGGGCGCGCTCGGGTGGTGGCTGACGCGCGACGTGGGCACCGCGGGATCGAAGGCCGACATCGACCTACCGGGCGGCGTCCCCGTCCCCGGCGTCATCGGCGAGAGCGTCACGCGCCGCGGGGCCGCCCCAGTCTACGGCCTCGCGTGGTCAGGTCTGTTCTGACATCCCGCGCGCGGCGGCGACCGCGCGGATCTCGTCGCGGCGTTTCGCGAGCTCGTCGAAGTCCTTCACGGGGAGAAACCGCGAGGCAGACCCGTCGCGCGGGACCTGGGCATAGGCGGCGGGCATCGCCGCCGTCAGCTCCTGCAGGAGCCGTTCGAACTGCACGGCCACGCGACCCCCGACCTTCTTCTCGACCTCGAACCATGCGTAGCCCACGTTCGTGTGCGCCAGGGCCTCGGCCTTGACGAGGAACGTGTTCGTGTTGAAGACGCGCACGGTGGCGGCGTCGAAGCCCGGCGGCAAGCGGAACTCCTCGAGCACCTGCAGCCGCCGGACGGGCCGGCCCGCCCCGTCGTCGGCGTCGGCCCACACGGGGATGCCGCCGCGATCGCCCGAGACCTTGGGGGCGACTTCGACGAGGACGTCCCGTCCGCCGTCGATGAAGAGCCCGAGGAGGGCCTCGTCGATGGTGGCGCCGAGGTTGTCGAGGTTGGCGATCCACACGTACTTGCCCCCCCTGGCCAGGAATGCCTCCAAGAGGCCGGAGCGGCGCAGGGCGTCGGGCAGGTCGCCGTGTCCTGGAGCGTAGGTGCTGGGCTGACCGTCTTCGCCGAAGAACAGCCCCCCCTCGCGGGTGAGGCGAAGGCCGAGGTCTTGCGTGAACGTGGCGACGTGCGCCGGGGCGTCGTACTTCGCGAGGGCAGCGCGGATCGGAGCGTTCGTCGCCTCGCTCGTCATGAGCCACAGCGGCACGGCGACGCCGGCGCGCCGGGACCAGTGGCGGTTCTCGCGCAGCCGCAGCTCGAGGAACGTGGACCCGTCGAGGGCCTCGACCAGCGCCTTGACCACCCCGCCCATGCGGGTCGCCATGCCGCCGGCCAGCACGCAGAAGGCCAGTTCGCCCCGGGCGATGGCCGCGGACCCGATGGACGCGAGCCGCGTGTACTCGGCGGAGCCCGGGCTCGGGTGAACGACGATGTCGCCCTCGCGGGGGGCTTCGACCAGGCCCCGGACGCGATTGCGCTCGTCCCGGTCGACCGCGGCTTCCCCGCGGGCCCGTGCGAAGAGGGGCGCCGCGAGGGTGACGAGGCGGTCCCCGTCGAACCCCGCCGCGTCGAGGCGGGCCCGAAGCTCGGTGGGGAGGGCGGCAAGCTCGCGTCGAAGGTCGGATTCGCTCATGGTAGACTCCGCCCGAAGTTGCCTCGAACGAGGTCCCGAGCCATGGGAAACGTAGCCTTCGGCGCGTGCATCTCGTGGGCCATGCTGACGCTGCTCGGCGGGTGCGTCGTCGAGGCCGCTGTCCCGGTGCCCAACGGCGTCGCGGTGGGCGGTCCACCCCCGCAACCGGTTAGCGAGATGAGGCCGCCTCCTCCCAATACGCGCATGGTCTGGGTGGCCGGATATTGGCATTGGACGGGCATGCAGTACACCTGGATCCCCGGCCACTGGGAGAGCGCGCCCCCGGGGCTGCTCTGGCGGGCTCCGCGGTACTCGGTGCGCGAGGGCGCGTACTTCTACGAGCCTGGCGGCTGGCTGCGCGGGCCCTGAGATGCGGGGCCGATTCGTCGTGAAGGCGCGGAGGACGGCCCAGAGGATGACCGTCTTGCTCGCGATGACGGCGATGGGGGTGCCCGCGCCCGCTCGCGCGCGCGTCGGGGATGCTCCACCAGTGGAGCACGAGCCCATCGCGCCCGACCCGCGCGAGGATCTGGCCATGGGCGTCGTACTCGCCGGCGAGATGCCCGCAGCCATCCGCACGCCCGCGGGCGTCATCGTCGCCGCGCCAGACCCCTTGCGCAATCCGTCCGGGTCCGACGGCCTCTACGGCGCGAGCGGAAGCCCCACGTTCGTCCCCGATCGAGACACGCAGCGGCCCGACATCAACGCCTACGACGACCCTTTCACGCCCTCGACGGCGCCTTTCAAGCGCCTGCAAGCCTTCGATGCCGTGGACGACGACTACACCCTCCGGGTCTACGACCAGCACCTGGTCCGGATGCCGGTCGGCGCGACGGCCGCGCCCGAGCCGGAGGAGGCGACCTTCTTCGCCGACATGGTCCTCGACCTCACGCCCGACCGCGACGTGCTCATCCCGAGCGTGGCGCCGGGGGCGCGCATCGTTCGGGCGCGGCTCGGATCCGGCGCGGTCGACGTCGCGTACCGCATGGTGCGCGACGGCGCCGACAACTGGTTTCTCCAGCCCCTGCTCCTTCGCGCGCCCGTGCGTGCGCGCCTCGTGATGCAGCTGGCCGTCGCCCGGGCGGCGTTCGGCGGCCCTCTGATCGATTCAGGGTGGAACGATCTGCCCGTCGTGCCGCCGCTGCCCCCGCGAGCGGCGCGGGAGGCAGCGAGGGTGAGCCGGGTCATCGGCGTCAGCCGCGCGATGCGGCCGCGCGACGCCATCGCTCGAATGGTGCAGTACTTCCGCGGCTTCACCGACGCTGACGACCCGCCGAGCGGCCGGGCGAGCGTCTACCTCGACCTCGCCCTGTCGAAGAAGGGCGTCTGCCGGCACCGGGCTTTCGCGTTCCTCGTGACGTCGCAGAGCCTCGGGATACCGACGCGGCTGGTCGAGAACGAGGCCCACGCATGGGTCGAGGTTCACGACGGGTCGCGGTGGCGACGGATCGATCTGGGGGGAGCGGGGCGGCTGACCAACCCGGCGGCGATGGCCTCGTTGGACCGGCCCGTGTACGACCCGCCGGTGGATGCGTACCCGTGGCCGCAGAGTGCTGATCGCGGGCAGGACTTCGCTGGGGCGGGCGCGGGCGCGGGCGCGGGCGCGGGCGCGGGCGCGGGCGCGAACGCAGGCGCGGGCGCGGGCGCGAACGCAGGCGCGGGCGCGAACGCAGGCGCGGGCGCGAACGCGGGCGCGAGCGCGAGCGCGGGCGTGAGCCCTGCGGCAACGCCGCGCGCCGCGGCCTCGGTCGTCGTCACCGTGACGGACCGGGACGTGCACCGGGGCTTTCCGTTGCGTGTGACGGGGAGCGTGCGGGCCGACGGCGAACCGTGCGCGCACGCGGCCGTCGATCTCTGGATGCGCCGCGCCGGCGGGGGAGCCGGCGAGGCTGGAGCCGATGAGACGCTGCGCTTCGGGACGGCGGCCACGGGCGACGACGGGACATTCTCCGGCGGCGGGGTCGTCCCTGGCTCGGCCTCGCTCGGCGACTACGATGTCATCGCGACGACGCCGGGCGACGTGCGATGCGCCCCCGGCAGATCGTCGCCGTAGACGTGCTATCAAGGAGGCGATCGTGACGCCATCGTTCCGCCGCTTCGCCGGCACGCCCACGTACCTCACCAACGAGTCGCTGGAGGCCGCCGTCAACTGCGCCCTCGCGCTCGAGCGCCCGCTTCTCGTCAAGGGGGAGCCCGGCACCGGCAAGACGCTGCTCGCCCAGGCGATCGCCGAGACGACGGAACTCGAGCTCATTCACTGGCCGGTCAAGTCCACGACGCGCGCGCAGGACGGCCTCTACGTCTACGACACCGTCCAGCGTCTCTACGACGCCCGCTTCGGCGACGGCAACGTCAAGGACATCCGGCACTACATCAAGATGGGCCCCCTCGGCCGCGCGTTCAAATCCGAGAAGCGCGTCGTGCTGCTCATCGACGAGGTCGACAAGGCCGATCTCGAGTTCCCGAACGACCTGCTCCACGAGCTCGATCGCATGCGCTTCGTCATCCCCGAGACGGGCGATGAAGTGATCGCCGCGCACCGGCCCGTGGTCATCATCTCGTCGAACAACGAGAAAGAGCTGCCCGACGCCTTCTTGCGTCGCTGCGTCTTTCACTTCATCGACTTCCCCGATCCCGACCGGATGAAGCGCATCGTCCGCGTGCACCACCCCAACGTCGACGGCGCCCTGGTCGACCAGGCCGTCGTCGCGTTCTACGAGCTCCGCGCCGTCCCGCGCCTTCGCAAGCGCCCGTCGACGAGCGAGCTCGTGGACTGGATCACGGTCCTCATGCAGGCCGACGTCGGGCGCGACCGCTTGATCCGCGAGCTCCCGTTCCTTGGCGTGTTGCTCAAGAAGGAGCAAGACCTCGAGCTGCTGAAGGCCGTGCGCGCTGCGGGCGGCGTGCGCCGGTAAGACGACGGTTGCTCTAGACGACGGGCAGGCGCTTCTTGCCGCCGCTTCCGCCGCTGCGATCGATCGTCGGGCCCGCGTCGTCGTCGCCGTGGGCGGCTTCGCATGCTTCGAGGACGCGATCGGCCACCTGTACGAGGGCCTTGGCCGCTTCGCTCGCCGGGGCCGCCTGCACCACCGGCGTCCCCTTGTCGCCCCACTCACGCACGGCAGGGTCGAGCGGCACCTGACCGAGCAGCGGCGTCCCGGAGAAGTCCGCGACGGCCTGCCCGCCCCCCTTGCCGAAGAGCTCGTGCTTCACGCCGGCCGAGTCGATGAACCAGCTCATGTTCTCGACGACGCCGAGAATGGGGATGTTCACCTTCTTGCACATCGACACGGACTTGTAGACGTCGTCGGTGGCGACGGCCTGCGGCGTCGTGACGACGACGGCGCCCGTCACTTTGACCTTCTGCGACAGCGTCAGCGCGATGTCGCCCGTGCCGGGCGGCAGGTCCATCAGCAGAAAGTCGAGCTCGCCCCAGGCGACGTCCTTCATGAACTGCTGCAAGGCCCCGTGCAGCATCGGCCCGCGCCAGATGACGGCGGCCTTCGGGTCCTCGAGCAGAAAGCCGATCGACATCAGCTTGATCCCGAAGCGGGCGAGCGGCTCGATCGTCTTACCGTCCATCGACACCGGCCGCCCCGCCACCCCCAGCATCGTCGGGATCGACGGCCCGTAGATGTCGGCGTCGAGCAGCCCGACCCGGTAGCCCGCGCGCCCGAGGGCCATCGCGACGTTCGTGGCCACGGAGCTCTTGCCGACCCCGCCCTTGCCGCTCATCACGAGCACGACGTTCTTCACGCCGGGCAACGGGTCGTCCGGCCCGACCGCCCTCGCGCGGAGCTCACGCGCCGCCGAAACCTGGCTTTCCTCAGCGTTCATTCGGATCGAACGGAGTAGGCCCCCACGGAGGGATCGTCAACCCGGGGGCACGCGTGGGCGTGCGCGCGAGCGCAAGCGCGTGCCCGTGCGCCCGCGTGTGCGCCCGCGCTCGCGTCTGCGCCCGCGCTCGCGCCCGCGTGTGCGCCCGCGCTCGCGCCCGCGTGTGCGCCCGCGCTCGCGTCTGCGCCCGCGTGTGCGCCCGCGCCCGCGTGTGCGCCCGCGCCCGCGTGTGCGCCCGCGCTCGCGCCCGCGCCCGCGCTCGCGCCCGCGCT
>Ga0302325_10006586_pt1 | contig 26037 bp, 25 predicted proteins | sample Palsa_T0_2_FD_201948 | JGI IMG/M metagenome (GOLD analysis project Ga0302325, IMG submission 201948) | Peat permafrost microbial communities from Stordalen Mire near Abisko, Sweden - Palsa_T0_2 | ecosystem: Environmental > Terrestrial > Soil > Palsa > Peat permafrost | place: Sweden: Abisko... | reverse complement strand
GATCCACTGGTAGCGAACAACACGTCGGCAAGTGATTTCACAATCGAGGATTTGGTGAATCATGAGCGGCCTGTGTCGCTGTACCTTGTGGTTCCACCCTCGGACAAGATCCGTCTGCGACCTCTGATCCGGCTGATGTTGACAATGACCGTGAATCGGCTCACCGAGAAGATGGTTTTCCAGGGTGCTGAGCAGAAACGCAACAGACATCGCTTGCTGTTGCTTATCGACGAGTTCCCTTCTCCGGGGATTCGAGGTATTGAGCAGAGGCAAGAGCGGAGGATTCGGACTGGTCCAGGAAGACGACCGTATCCCGGACCTCTTCGTGCGCGGGCGTGGCACTTATTCGCCAAGGTGAACGTGGCCAATCCTGTTGGGACAATTCAGAGCATCGAACACACAATAAGGACTCTGGACAAACTCGCGGCGGAGTAGCAAAATCGCGTGGCGCGGACCGAGAAAGAACTTGTGGACTACCAATCACAAGCGGATCGCCCGTTCGAGCATGAGGAGCGTTTGAAACAGCTCCTCAACCGCCAGTCCGAACTTAATTCCCTCTTGGATCTCGACGAGGGCGATCAACAGGGTGTCGAATCAGTCTCGGAACTTCAGGAGGAACCTGAAGCAGAGCGGGCGGCTCCTACTCTCCACGAAGCCGTAGTGATGTCGCAAAAATGGCCGAAGCGTACATGCAGGCGTCGGGAACCGCTATTCGAGAAATACCGATCTCCCAACGCGAGCCACCGGAAAGAGGTTCAGTGTCCGGTCAGACGGTTGCGAAAGATGAAGATCATATAGCCGTTGCCACCGCTGCGAACAGCTTTGTGGTCGTAGAAGCGAGTTCGCTGGGCCGCGTTGTACAAATCGGCGAACGGCTGTGTTTGCGTTTTCATCAGGGCCGCGCGTCTCTCGACAACGGACGCGATCGAGGGAGATGAATTCCGGGGCCCGGGTTGTTAGCCGCCTCACCGGGCTCTCTGGGGCAAGGACATCAATTTGCGATATTTCGGCCGGGTAGTTTCACTCCACCAAAATCGGTTTTGGAAGGAGCCAAAGCGGCGACACTGAGACTTTAGTCAGTAGCACCACCTCAAACCCCACGTAGATCCTCAATGGCCACAACACGTGTGCGCGGATTGTGTGTCCGCCTGAGGTATCCAGCAGGGCGACCCGTCCGTGATCGCGAGATCGTTTGTCGCAGCTTCAATTTCATCTACACGCGGTCACCTGAAATACTTTGGCAAACGCAGCACATCGAGTCCATTCCGGAGCTGTATGGAGTATGGAGGAAGTAGTATTGTAAAGCTGTATCGTTCTAAAATATTTCTCTTGCATAGAGGTACTTCAAACATCAGTGTCACTTCTTACCCTTTTAGCCAATCGCTACCATACCGACAAGGGAACTTCAGAAGCGGAAGCCCACGGCTACACCGAATTCTATTCTTTCTTGTTCGAACAATTCCGATATGACCGGTTCTCCATGTTGGAGATTGGCCTTGGCAGGCTCGGCATCGAAGGCACCGTGCCCACGAAAATGGCACTTAGCATTCCATCCGTACGCATGTGGCTTGATTTTTTTCCAAACGCCTTTTGCTACGGATTCGACGTCCTTGACTTCAGTCAAGTGTCACTTGATCGTTTTGGATTCATTCGAGGTGATCTTTCGGATCCTGTTGCACTCGACATGCTTTTCACCAAGCTGCCTCCGCTCAAGCTGATCGTTGACGGTGCATCTCACGCCTCATTACATCAACAGTTCGCCTTGACGAAACTATTTGATAGAGTGGAGCCGGGCGGGTTCTATGTCATCGAGGATCTTCACGGTGCTCCTGAGTTGGAAACGGTGCGAAAAACGAGTACTGTGCTCGAAGAGTTTCTCGAAACGCATGTGCTCAAGTTTGACTTCGCTTCCAAGGAGTCAATTGAGCGAATTACTAAGGAGATAGGAAACACGTTTGTCCACCGTACCAAAGCGGCCGGGAGCAATCGATGGTATCCGAAAATGGTGGTATTCCAAAAGCGATAAGAGTCGATCCGCCTCGGGGTAAAGTAATACACAATGGCCTCAGTTTTGACGAGTAATACACAGTGGCTTCAATTTTAACGAATTGAGCAGCCGGTTATTGCATGGAGGTCCGGAGGTCCAGACATCGCCCCAGAAGCGAATCACCGGGACGGACCACCACTCTCCTCGGTTACCGGAAAGAAAGAATACTTTTGTGTGTTCCAATAAACTTCAGCCTCATCGTCCGGGAGGATAACGTGTCTATACCATGGCAAATGTCGACAGGTGTACCTTCCTGCTACTCGTATCGCTCGCAAGTGATCAGTCGGAGTAAAGTAGCGTTTGTTGTATAGCGCAAATGTTGTGTCGATGGACGCGTTGTAAACTGTGTCATCGGTGCTAGTCTGCCCAATTGGATGTTCCCAGAATTGTGCCTCCCACTCCCAAATCTGGTAGATTCTTGAGCCAAATTGATATTTGTCGGTCCGCATGAGATTTCGATCCGCGAGATCAAGAGCAAATCCAGCTTTGCCGACTCGATGAAGTTCGGTGAGCAAAATAAGTTCAGCAACAAAATCTTCGGGCAAAGACGAGCTTAACATCAAATCAGGATCGGTCACGCAGAAATACTGCGGTAATGTTAACAAGTTCTTCGGCTGAAGAAATATATCGCGGGGGCCTCGGTTGTTATCGAGACGAATGACGGTCAAATCAGATTCAAGCGTCGAAAGACAGTTCAGCATCGGCGGGAACGTTGAATTATTGTCGACTATTATTATGTTCTCAAATCCAAGCAGACGCAGTTGAGAAAGCATCTGCGTAAGGTAAGTCGGATTGTTAAATACCGGAATGAAAATTGGAATGCACGTTTGCAAGTGCGCCGCCACAGAATGCACGCGTCTGCGTTGCTTGAAATCTGCATCGACAACAGAGGAGCTAACCGGGTTTGGACCGAGGCCCTTGGAGTGAGATGGAACTATGTCTGAAACAGATCGAGGCTCTCCAAGTAGAGCCGTCACCCTCGTGTCGTTGCATCGAGAGCCGTGGACAATTGGAACATCCGACTGTTCGAGCAGATCGAAGAACTGATCCAAGCGCTCGTCGTTAAGGGCCTCCGAGTCGGTGCAATAGGATCGCATTCGGCGTGTTCGATTCACTGCGACCTCAGCAAGATAACGATCGCCTGGAATGAAGTCCGTGCATCTGGGGTCCTGAATAAACTCCAAGTAGGGTGGTAAACTTTTTAGATAGGCACTTGTTGCCATCCAAAAGTTCCCGGCGAAGAAGCCAAAGCCATGTGGTCTGGCACTGAGTTGCAGGGGACCACACGCATCGTAATCATAGTGCCACATGAGAAAATCAGCCCACTTATCTCCTTCCGCGACAAAGCCATTCAAATATTTCCTCCATTTCTCAAACCTTGCTCTCGGCGGCGCGTAGCTGACAGCCTTGGAGTGGAAATAGAGTATCGGAAGGCTTGAGCGACGAGCCATCTCGTCCACAACGACCATCGCAGGGTGCTCGAAGTCATGAAGCCTACAAATACGCACCTCGAAGGGCACAATGTTGGTTATCTTGGTGATAACGTTGCTGATCTCTTGATTCAGGCTGTGTGGCTCGATGTGATCGTTGGTACCAACCGTTACTACGGCCTGTCGAAGCGTGCGATTTCCTAGTAGTATGGGGAGTTGTTCGCGAATGACGTGTCGCCAATGGTTCAATGCAGCAACGTGATATATAGCGTTGAATGCCATCACGAAAGGGGCGTTGGCAATTGCCGATTGAGAGTTATTGACGGATAGGCCCCCCAGGATGAACGGAGGTTCCTGAAGCGGTTCATAGTGCTTTCCCCATTTTAGATCCAGTGAGGCATTCGGTTTCGTAGCCCGCGCGGCAACCGGGGTATTTCTGTCGCTGGATCAGTTGCCATACCTCCACGGAGATACTGCCCACGGGCGATGCTTTTTGTTTCTGCAAATGGGGAAGTTTCATTCGCCGAATCTTGTTTTCCTTCGCCAGTCGAGCAAGCTGTTACCAATCGCGTTCGCCTGAGGGCGATTCTCGTGCCTGTAAACATCGTCCATGGGGGCTTTGCCAAAAGCGGGATGTCGATGTTCGAATGTGAGATGGCGTGCCGCGATCACGACGCGGTCCTGTCGGGCATGCTCAGTGAAATCGTTATCGCAATATACTGACTCGTACGCCGGATAGAGTGCATATCCCCATCGAGCATACAAAGTTCGGCTCATCATTTGAATCGTCATGAAATGGTCATCGTTGGGGCTTCCAGTCGAAACATGAATGACAAACTCTGCCTCTAGATCAGGGACCACTTTTAAAAGCTCTGTGTCCCAATGTTTCGGTGGAAAGAAGTCATCCGAGTTCAGGATTATAATTCGGCCCGTGGATGCATCCGCGGCAACGTTCCAATTGTCGACCGAGCAATACCGATTAGCCTGCGATATGCAACGCCATCGACCCTCTCCGTCTCTAATCTTATCGAAGTCTAAAGCGTGCACTCCGACAATGTATTCGATGTCATTTGGTTTGTCAGCATTGGCAAACCACTCCGAATAAGATGCCTCCCATCCCGGGAATCGAGCGGTCGCATGACAAATGCTAAATGATGGAGTTGATAGCATAGAGCGGTCTGAGGTGTCATCCCTCCCTAATTTCAAGAGTGGACTCTCATCCCGGATGCGCGGGAGAAGGAGCCCTGGTCAAAGCCGAATTCAATTCGCGTCGTAATTAAACATCTCGTACCAGCCTGAAACCCATGTGTTGCGTTGAGGCCTCTGGCTCCGTGCCCGTACGGGCCGCATTGCGGTAACGCCAGCAATAGGACTCGTGGCAGAGATATGAACCACCTTTCATCACTCGCTTATCTCCGTATGGCGGGCCGATTGGGTCAAAACGCGTCGCCTCTTTGTGCCAGCTTGCATCAAAGTTATCCGAGCACCACTCCCAAACGTTGCCGACGGCATTGTAAATGCCGAATGCATTCGGCTTAAACGCGTTGACCGGTGCAACGGTCGTAAAACCATCCTCGCCTGAATCGAAATTTGGAAACTCGCCCTGCCAAATGTTACACATATGGCGACCGTCCGGTGTTAGTTCATCCCCCCATGGATAGGTCTTCTGGTCGAGTCCGCCCCGTGCGGCATACTCCCACTCAGCTTCGGTTGGAAGCCGGTAGCCTCCCCAAGCGCAGAAGGCAACAGCATCGCTCCACGAAACATGCACTACAGGATGATGCGAGCGCCCGGTAATGTTCGAATCGGGGCCCTCGGGATGTGCCCAATCGGTGCCATCGACTTGCACCCACCAGGGTGTGCCTGGAGCCGCTGGACCCGCTGCTGGTTCGTTCACATGGTTGCGGAACACAAATGACCAGCCGAAACACTCTGCCTCAGTACGATACTCCGTTGCGCGTACAAACTCCGCGAACTGTTCGTTCGTTACAGCATATTTGGAAATGTAAAAAGAGCTGACGGTAACTCGCCGCACGGGGCCTTCACCATCAGCTGCAAACGCATCGGGCGATTCACTTCCCATGTGGAATGTGCCACCCTCCAGCCGCACCATGTGCTCAAGCGATCCAGCTGAGATGCGTGGACGGCCCTTAGACGCCTGGATCGATGCGCTGTATCGCTCAAGGCTGGTCTTGGACGGAACACAGCAAAGATGGGCCATGTTAAATTGCCGCCGAAGCTCCCACTGGAATCCATCGAATGTCTGCGTGAAAACGTAGTTGCGCGATTGCGTGAAGGTATGCCTCATGCTGTCTGGCGAAGGTCATCACTCGCTCAATGTTTTCGCGGACTTCATCAAGCCTGGCAATTCCGGGAGGCATTTTTTCGTGCAATAGCGCAATGTGAAACCCGAACGGTGTCGTGAAAATATCGGAATACTGGCCGGGCTCCAACTCTCGGATGACCTCCTCAAAATCCTCCACCATGTGACCAGCCGGGAATTCTCCGAGATCGCCGCCCCTGTCCTTACAATCCGAGTGACGGTTGGCAACATCGGCAAAAGGCTCGCCGCGCTCTAAATCGTCCATCGCCGCTTCAATACCAGCCTCCGCCTGCTCCTCGCTCTGCTCGTGATTGACGTGCTTCACAATGTGCGAGGCATGGAACATTTCTGGTCGGTTGAAGTTGAACCGATTCGCGTTATAGAAACCCTCGATCTCCTCTGGGGTAGGCTTAGTTGCCCCGGCGACCATCTCCTGCCGGATGCGCTGCACGCGCATATTTCGCTCGATCTGCCGGCGGAGTTCGTTATAGTCGAACGCAGAACGGCAACCTGATCGCGCTCCCATACGAGCCATCTCCTGCTCTAGCGCGGCGGCATCGATCGGCCGCGGATCGTTAACCGCCGCTTGCTCGACCATAACCCGATCTTGCGCGCACTGCTCGGCGGCAGTACGCAACTGGCGTGCTCGCTCTGTAAGGTCAGCAATTCGTTCCCATTGGGGATCTCTCCCAATTCGGCCGAACTCCTCCCGTATCAGTTCTTCGGAAACAAGCTGACCATTCACTAGGTACGGCATTTGTTCTGATTATGGCGTCAGGTTGAATAGAACCATCACTCCGCCAGAGCTGTCGGGTTCGATGAGATCTGGAAGGCCAGTTTTTGGCGATTGGCCCTGAAGGTTCTCGACGAGAATACTGCTAGGAGATGAACCTGTGCCGATACCAATGGGGCTGGCGTATGTCGCGTTGCCTTCGCCCAAAAAGATAAGAAGTGTGTCTCCACCTAACACGCTGATATCTGGGATTCCATCTCCATTGACGTCGGCCACCAAGTTGATCCCCGGGGTGTTTATGACAGGTCCTGCAAGCAATTGGTCGGAGGCGAACGCGCCGGTTCCGTTGCCCAGCAGGACGACAGCAGCACCGCTGTCGGTTGCCATTAGAACTAGATCTAGATTCCCGTCGCCGTTCAAGTCCGCGAGAATCGGTTGAACCGTGTATTGCCCGAAGCTCGCAGGCACTTGATTGAATCCACCATGCTGATTGTTCAGCAGTACTGTCGCTGTGGCGAAACCATCGATGGTGAGCACTATATCCGCCCAGCCATCGTTGTTGATATCTCCGACTGCGATTCCGGAGAATCCGGGGGAACTCGATACAATGCTAGTCGGGTTCTGGAACGTGCCGTCGCCATTGCCCAACGCGATCAGGTTGCCGGAACTCACGAAATCAAGCTTGCCATCGTGATTGAAATCGCCCAGCGCGAGGTAGCCGCCCGATTGCGTCGGCGTGGTGCTCTTTAACGTGAATGTTCCGTCGCCGTTGCCCAAGTAAGCATTGACAGCGAGCGATGGCGTGTTGACCGGAACGAGCAAATCAGCGATGCCATCGCCGTTCAGATCGCCCGTGACCAGACATGCCGCGCCGGGCAATGCGATGTTGGTTCCAGCGCTGAAAGGCGTCAGGTATTTTCCGGTCCCGAGAAGAATGGAAACGCCACTCGCATTGTCCACCGCCAGATCCGGCTTGCCGTCGCCATTGAAATCAGCAGCCGCGCCGCATCCGGCGCCACCAGTGACATTGGTCCAAATCCCGTCCTCCATCAGGCCCTTACCCACATTCAGCAATACCGAGATCGCGGCATAACCGCCGACGACGATGTCAGTTTGGCCGTTGCCGCGAAGATCGGCCAAGACTACATTGCGGATCTCCAAAGCCCCTTCGATGGGATAACCGACTGGCTTAGTAAAATAACCCCCGCCCAATCCGTAGGCCACAGCTCCCGACTCGGAAATCAAATCACCGATGCCATCTCCATTGAGGTCTCCGATGGCTAATCCATTCAGGTTCACGCCCGGAAGACTAACCCCCTTGGGTCCGACGAAGCCTCCCTTGCCGTTGCCGAAAAAGATCCAGACATCACTAGAGTAGGGAGCGTTGACCGCGATGCTCGGCGGACCACCCTTGGTCAGGCTACCAACGGCAATCGCGTTCGAATCCTTGGGCGGAGTAAGTATCTGCGCTGTCTGGAATGTGCCGTTACCGTTGCCAAGCAGGACGGCGATGCCCGCCCCTCCATCAGCGTTGGCGCTCGGCGTGGTTACTGCGAGGTCGAGCTTGCTGTCCAGGTTGAAATCCGTGGAGGCGATATTCTCGGCGCCTGACAGAGTAACTGCCAGGACCGCTGAATTGAAGGTTCCATCCCCTTTGCCGGTCAGTAGCCACACCCCACTGTCACCAGCAGCGGCGATATCCAAGATGCCATCGCCATTAAAGTCACCCACGACTGAATACAATACATCGCCGTCGTTGATCGGATAGTTCACGCCGGTCTGAAACGTGCCGTTACCGTTTCCCGTCGCCACCACAATGCCGTTTGTGTTTGGAAACTCAAGATCGATTTTTCCGTCACCATTGAAGTCTGCGGGCACAAAGGAATAGCCATTATTCGCAGATATGCGCGAGTATGGCCCTGGGCGGAACGTACCGTCACCATTGCCGAGGAGCACATTAACGTTGCCAAAATCATTGGTAATCAGGTCCGGTATTTTGTCGCCGTTGGTATCGGCCACCTGCACGCAGTAGCTGTAGAGGCCTGGATAGTCGCGGCGGGCGAAGAAGGTGGGTGTCTTGGGAGTGGCGCCTCGCGCTATATTCGCCGCGAAACCTAACGCGATGAGCTCTGAAGTTAGAAACGCCACAAATTTGAGTGAGGTCTTCATCAGTTAGTCTTTTCTTCCCACACTTCCAAGCATTATTCTTGTCCCGACCAAGCTTACCACTGGTAAAACACGTTATTTGAGCCATTACCCGTTGGCACAAAACTGTATCCCGTTAGTTGGCTTGTGGCATTAAGGTAGTTAAAGTAATTATCGAACGCTGTCTGGACGGCCGCCGTAACTTGCTTCGTGTAATCGCTGCTGCTGTTCCCCGTATTCAGGAAGTACAGTTCGTCAAGAATCGGAAAGCCGTTGTTGTTGCCGACGTTCAGAAAGTCAGTTAAGTACGGCTCCGCTAACGCCGATACCGATGCGCCATTCAGGAATTGATTGCCTACTTCCTGTGGATTGGCATTCCCCTTGGAAGGCGAGTAATTGTAGAATTCGTAGTCGACGGGAATAGAGGCGTTACCCAAAATGCCCTCAATGGGTGCGCTGCTTGCATTCAGCGTGTTCCAGTGGGTGTATACGCCCAGCTTTCCACCGCCATAGCTCATCTGGTTAAAGAAGGGCGCGGCATTGTTATTGACCTCGGTCTGGTCCACTGTCCGGAACGCAATGGCGTGGCTCGGCTGGAAATTGTTACTGCCACCGAAGATGATATCCATATTGGCGGACGGATACTCATCCGTGGTATGCAGAACGAACGGCTGGTAAACCCAATAGGTACTGTTCCCGTATGGATGGTTCGCGTTGTTATTGTTGTAGAGCGGGATACCGGAAATCCTGCGATGCGGAACGCCCGGTGACGGATAGTAGGAGATGCCGTTGTTATAATACATGATCGCGTCGAAGATGGACTCGCGGTTGTTCAGGTAGAAGATCATGTCGTTGTTGTTGGAGCGCCAACCCATGTTGCTGTCACTCCCGAGAGCAAGCGAATAGAGATACGGCAACAGATCTACGCTGGAGCAAGTATAGGGAAGAACCAGAGGGAATCCATTGCCCGACGAGTTGTTTACCGCTCGAAATTGAGGATAGTTGACGATCAGGGGAACGTTAAGGGACTCGTCATAAAGAGCGCCGCCTTTGCCGTGGAGACCGTGGGACCCGACATAGTCACCATGGTCGGAGGTAAAGATGACGATGGTGCTGCTGTTGTAGCCTGACTGATAAAGACCAGATGTAGCTGATGGATTTGTGCCGAGCACCTGGCCAACCTGATAATCGACGCAGGATTCCAGCCAGGCATAGTAGTTGAGAAACATCTGCCAAGCTTGGGTGTTCGACCAGACACCGCTGTTGTAGGTCGGCGCTTCGATAATTCCGGTGGCATTATTCATGCTCTGCTGAAAATACCACTGGAGATGGGGCTTATTGGAACCTATGATCGGCGTTTCGAAGTTCCACGGGCCGGCGCTGTTACCGGTGCCGGGTGGCAATGCCGAATAGAGGCTGCTGTTAAAACCGGGGATCAACACTTCGTCGATTGAGGAGGGAGCGTCGCCTTGAGGATAGCCGGGATAGCTCGTGTTGCTGCTGGCCATTGGCGCCGGTTGATAACCTGTTTTGCTTACGGTGTTGTTGCTGCCAGGCGGCATGAACTGCGTGTTGTTGCCAGGCGACACAAAGCCGGAACCCCACGGAAAATCGCCGATGTCATGAGGGTTAATAAAACTAACTGCGCAGAACCAAGGGGTTGTGGGCCCACTCGTGAGATAGTAGTCCGTGAAAGCGGAAGCGATAGCGGCGTCGCTAAGCTGGCGGTAGAGGTACTCTGGCAAGACCGGCTGCAGGCTACCGCCGCTGTTGTTGTAGTAGACCGGATATCCCGAGGTGTTGTAGCCGAACGCAGGCACGTCGTAGGTGGGTGCCGGGGCCTGCACCGAGTTCTGTGTGTAACTGTCGAGGAAATCTCCGCCGGCACCTTCATTCAGGAGACCGTTTGGCGAGGCATATCCCCGCTTAGTAAGGAGCGATGTCCCTGCCGGGTATGGATTCGAGATGTTTGTGGTGGGAATATTGAATCGTGAGCTAAATCCATAATCGCTTGGACCATGAGCCCCGGGTGAGGTATCCGTGGAATTGCCAAGGTAACACGACAGATGCCATTTGCCGATCCATGCACAGTCGTAGCCGACATTCGAGAGGACATTACCAATCGTTGGGAAACCCACGTTATTGTTCCCCACAGTCCAAGAGGGGTTGAACGGCAAGAGGGAAGGGGTGTACACAGAGCCGCTCGTGGTTTCAAAAATGCAGGTTTGCTGGGAGTATAGACCGGTAAGCAGGCAGGCGCGCGAAGGCGTGCACACGGTTGCGGCCACGAAATAATTGGGAAACACAAACGAGTACTGCCGGGCCAACTGCGTTATGTTTGGCATGATGGTGCTGTAAGTGCTAAGCCAATTATTGCCGGAGGGTAGCCAGAAGGCTGGGTTCCGCATCTGATCTACCATGATGAGGAGAATGTTCGGCGCCTGGTACGCGGCAGGAGTCGCGGCATTCGTGGGCGGCGTTGTCGAAGCGGGAAGGGGCGCAGGGTAGATGCCGACATTCGTGAGCGCTGGGTCTACTGGGATCACGTTCCCGAAAGAGTCCTGGTAGTAATAGACCTGGGAGGCGGCAGCGCTCGGCTGAGCGCGGCCAAACTGAAGACTACTTGCTGCGGCAGCCGCACCCATGGTGCCCACGAATGTTCGTCGCGTTATCCGCCGTCGATTCCTTTTTTCCTGCCGGTCGCTTGCAGGCTTGTCGCTCGCTGGCTTTTCGTCCACTCGCGCATCCTCCTAATGGGATCAGAAGAAGTTAGGATACTCTTGTCGCACTAATTGGCTTGTTTGTCAAGAGGATATCCCGACGAATTCGGGCCATTTCCGTACGGCGAGTACCATCCCTCAATCGATGCGCAGACCAACCAGCTCAGCATAATGGCTGGAATTTCTTTAGGCACTCCTAAGGCAATCCCCGCTAACAAGGCGTAGAAAAACGACGGGCAGTAGCCGACCGTTGAATGGCTCCCAGTCTCCTAATTGGGTGCAAATGCCCCTTGCTCTTTTGGCTCGTAAGTTTGTAGTATACCGAGATGTACAACCCAGACCAACTCCTTGATCCTGTTGCTGACGTGGAATGGGCAGAGAACAACGGCATTCAGAGCGCCCCAAAGAAGACGAGTTCGTGGTCCAGACACGTCAAGAAAACAGTTTACACGCTTAATGTGGGGGATTATGCCCCAGAACTTTGCGCTCTAACGTACCCGCTCATGCAGGCATATGCGCGCAAAATTGGCGCGGATTTCTATGTAATCCGTGAGCGTAAATTTCCTGGCTGGCCTGTAGTCTACGAGAAGTTACAAATCTATGAACTGGGGCGCGAACAGGGTAACGACTGGAATATCTACATCGATAGCGACGCACTTGTAAACCCAGAAATGTTCGACATAACGGAGCAGCTTAATAAGAATACAGTCTGCCATAATGGCACCGACATGGCTGGCATTCGATGGAAGTATGATCAGTACTTCCGTCGCGACGGAAGGAATGTCGGCTCATGCAATTGGTTTACTATTGCGTCGGATTGGTGCCTCGATTTGTGGCGACCGCTCGATGATCTCACACTGGAGCAGGCAATGGAAAACATAAACATTACTAACGGCGAGCGTAACTGCGGCCTTTGCAAAACGGAACACCTGATTGACGATTACACGCTGTCACGGAACATCGCCCGCTTCGGGTTGAAGGTGCAAACCGTTATAGAAATGTGCGGGAGACTAGGCTGGCATGCCCCGAGCGGCGCTCCGGTTTCGCCTTTCCTATTCCATAAATACACCATTTCGAACGAGCAGAAGGTGCGGGAGATGTTGATGATCTTGAGTACGCCGCTTGGTCAGACGTCACCAGTTGGTTTGGGTTGGGGGTTGCTGACCCCACAAGGGGTGGCCGCGTACCAGGCGAAATGGGGTGTACGATTCTAGTGGCTGCGTCCAAGCTCAGGATAAGCACGAATGCCAAAATTTGATCGACTAACGGTTGTAGCAGTCGACGGCAGGAGCGATGGTACGAACGCTGTCTATTCGATCTGTAGGACCGTCGACGAGTTACCCGGCTCCCAAGGTTTGCTTATCGCTGCAGGGAGGCCAGCCAATCTTCCTGAACAGGTGCAGTTCATTGGTATAGATCCACTCGACTATTCTCAATACTCCCTCTACCTGATCCAGTGCCTCTATTACCACATTCGAACCGACTACGCATTAATCGTTCAAGATGACGGCTGGGCGCTTAGTGGCGTCAATTGGAACGACGAATGGTTCAATTACGATTACATTGGAGCACCGACACATGTAGCAGGAATTGACGGGCGCGTATACCTCAACTACTCTTGGGTCGGGCATCCGAACGTTGTCCCGGTTTTGCAGGGGGGCTTCAGCCTGCGGAGCCGTTCTTTCCTTGAGGCACCGACGAAGTACGGGATTTGTTACAAGCTACCCGATATTCCCATCCTCCGCTCCGAGGACATTCAACTGTGCCTGATGTTGAGAAATCAGTTGGAGCAACGCGGCCTTAGGTTTGCGCCCGTAGAGACTGCTCTCCATTTTTCCGTCGAATACATGAATCCGGTGGTTCACAAGAATCTTGATTTGGGTAAGCTGTTCGGGCACCACGGCCAAACACGAAGGTTGCGGTCAAATACACTGGTCGAGTGTGGCATGACACAGACAGAAATCGACGGCACGTTTGGCGAAAGAGATATTATCGCCTTGCTGGAGCGCTATGGCTACGTTATAAACAGAAGATCTCAACCAAGCGAAGTGTGCGCAAAGGCATCCGAGGAGTTTTTCTTCCTGAACTTGAGCACAGAGGCCGGTCCCCTATCCTAACAGCAGCTGGTCGCATTTGCTAACTCGCTGGCGCTGCGCGCTCTTCTGGAGACCAACAGTCGGAGTGTAGTCGATTTTGTAGACAATAGCCGCGTCCTCTCTGCAAACCGGGGCAACTACTCGTGAACAGATCGACTACGCCAGCACGCGGTAAGCGCGGGAGTGAGGCGCTCCGACTGCTGCCAGCAGGCGGCTTTGCTTATGAAGGCTGCGGGCACTGTCAGATAGTCAGATAGTTTAGTCGCCAGTTTTCAAATCGGCTGCTTGATTCAAACCGACCACTGAGACTTTTTATCAGTAGCACGGGTTCGCCGGTTCGCAAACCACGAATAAATCTCTGTCGCCGAGAGATGTGTGTGCGAATTGTGTGCCCCGGTCGAGCCAAAGTGAACCGATTCCACTTCACTACGAGCCAGGTGATCGGAAGTCCAATCTCTATGGGTTGATGGTGAGGAGAGCTCAGATCGAAAGATCGAAATGAGCGAGGACGCAAACTGCGTGGGGCCGTTGGATGGGCGTAGCCAGCTTGAATTCTCTCTTTGTGACCATCAGGCGGCAGTCGAGCCCTGACGATTCCCATTGCCGAACGGCCGTGCCTTCGGTTTGCTGTAAAGATAATCCAAAGTACTGCGGCCAATCCGACCCACGATCTCCGCAACAGCATCCAAGTGGCAACGTTTGTATTTTTTTTGGCTCCCGCAGGGACAGAGTTCATTCCGGCCCGGGTGAGCATGCCCCAGGATCGCTGGAAACAATGCGGCGAAGTGGGCTGTGTCGCCGTGAAGCAGGGCGAGCATGAATTCTTCATAGCCGCGTCTTCCGTGTTTATACTGGCCGCCTGGCCATGTTCCGGTGGCGTCGAAAGTCATCTGCCGCTCCAGGAATACCGTCACCTCATCCAGAAACCGCCGCAGCCGGTTCGGATCGTCTTTATCCCATGGCGAGCAGGGAGGAAGCCACAGGCAGAATTGGCCGTCTTTGATGATGTGCCGGTCTGCCGATACTGGGAATCGACTTGCAACGTCGAACGCTGTCGGCTCCGACTCTGGGTAATCCCTGGGGAACACCACGCGTATGGCAATCGAGGTGGCGACGCCACAATCTGTCTGCAGGACGAAGTTGCCCTCAAGGTTGATCCGGCGACCATCGGCATCGAGCTGAAAGCGCAGGCCGGGATAAAACCCTTTTACAAGAGCCTCTTCGGCGCGCAGGACGTTTCCGTCGGAACGCTCGAACCATGCTTTCGGCTTAGTCGGCGAACGACCTTGACGGTACAAATGAACGACTCCCTACAGTCGCCTGACTGCTCACCAAGGCTCCCTGCGCACGGGACGCAACGTGAACGGTTTGATCGAACATGGCCGCCTTGCGTGCGCGTTCAACCTTGTCTTGGGTCAAATTGGTCGCGATGTAGAGCTCACGGTTCTCGCGCCATACAAATAGCTTCTGAAGGTCTTCGTCCAGCTGGACGTGGATGGACGCCGGGATGGCGATCTCTCCCCCGGCAGAGCCTTCCTGATAGGTTGCGGCGTCCTCCACCGAATCGCCGATGCAGATGCGGTCACGGTGGCCATGTGTACCCAGCTTGGAAACCAGAGTTGTCCCCACCGAAGATCCAACCGCCATCCCGAGTTCCGAAGCCTCCGGCAAGAGCTTCTTAATGACGAGCTCCATTGCAGACTGCAGGGCGACAGCCGTATCAACGGCCCGAACGGCGATACGCTTTTCGTCACCTTGCGGCAGATGGAAAAGCGCCTGTACTCGATCGCCCTGGAACTGAACCCGGATACCTCCGAAATCATGTTTCACAATGGAGGCCATTTCTTTGCGGACGGCATGGAGCACCCGCAACGCCTCCTTCGCGTTGCTCTCGGCGGCGGCTTTGTCAATGTATGCCGTAAAGCCAGAAACATCTCCGAAGACCGACGCCGCCACGACGCGTTTATTGTTTCTGATGCCCAAGCTGTCCATGTCGATCAGGACTTCGGCGTCGCTATATTCGATCTTGTTGAGTGGATAGTTGGCCTTATCGTCCCTGACGCGCTGAAGCGATGCAGCGCGGTCCCAGGTGATCCCATAAGCGTTGAGAGACGCATCGAGATCTTCGGTCGAAACAGAACCCATGTCATAGACCGGGACGCCCAGCCGGTCGTCCTCGACGGCGTCGAAATAGTCTTGCAGGGCTTCCGGCAAGGCGTCATAAATTTCCGACGTGACCCGCAACGCGCCGGTGCCGGTCAGAATCTTCGCTGCATAGTTCGCCGGCGCGCCGAGAAAGAGAAGTTCACGATCGCCGCGATGACCATTTTTCGTGCCAATTGCATTACCGAGCGCGGCGCCACCAGAAACCGAGAGGTTCGGCAGCTTGGCGAACTCCGGGTTGAAGATACAACAGACAAAGTGCCGAGTGACCGCCTGCAGCAGTACCGCGCGGGCGGCTATCTCTTCGCTGTCACAGATCGGGCGGAAGAAGAGAGCGTGAAGCTTGGCACCCTGAAAGTGAATCCGCACGCCGTCGAAGATGTTTTCTTCCTCAACGATGCGGGCCACTTCGCGCTCATAGATGTGAAGCGCCTGGACGACCCGGCGGTAGTCCTCGCCTTCCGCCGTCATGGTTGCGAGATCGGCGAAGTTTGGGACATCGAGATAGACGTGCGCCCCGTAGATATCCCGGCAGCACGTTTCGGACAGCAAGTTGGGGAGGTCGGCGTCGCGCACAAGCTTTTCGACCTCAATCTCACCCATGCCCTGCAGGTGCGTCTCGACCCGGTTCAGACTTGTATTGTAATTCCAGCTCATGCCGATCTCCTTAGTGCGGTAGGTTTGATTGCGGACCCTCGTTGCCCATCGTGTACAAACAAACATCTCCAATACCCTTCAGCGAAACGCCGTGATGAACGGCTAACTCTGCGGCCTCCGTGGACTCCAATTGGGCGTAAGCGTCTTCCGAAATGACGATGGACGCTTTCAACTCTTTGCACGCACTTTCGCAACGCGCCGCCAGGTTGACAGCTGGGCCGAGGACGGTGAACTGCCGCTTCAGGTCGCTGCCGACGTTTCCGCAGAATATGGAGCCTGCGCTTAAACCGACCCCGATGTGGATGGGCTTGCCGCCGATGGTCTTTGCTCCGGCGCGAACAACCATCTGCTTGGCGCAGGCAAAGGCTTCGGACATCTGCCGCGTTGACTCAAATGGGAACCCCCACACTCCCATGACAGCATCACCGATGAACTTGTCCACGTACGCGTGATGCGCGTGAAGAACCTTGACCATCTCCTCGAGATAGTCGCCAAGCTGGTGTGCCAACTCCGTCGGCGACAACCCAAGACTTGTTTCTGTGAACCCGCGAACGTCAGCAAAGAGAACGACGCCGTCGATAAGGCGCGGGCGGCCGTAATCGTCGCCCCGCGCCAGCAGCCGGGAGGTAATATCTGGCGCCAGATGAGAGTTGAATGCGGCCATCAGACGGTGCTCGTTTCGATACCGAAACGCCCTCTCCGACGTGGCCTCGGCCAGCTTGGCAGAAACAATTTTGAGCAGATTCATGGTGAATCGAGGGCTTGCGTCCAGGAGCCTAGTGACTTCGGCCTCCGGAATACGGAGGACCTTTACCGTGCCCCGAGCCACCGCGTTAGCCGTTCTGCAGGAATCTGAGTTCAGGAAGCCCTGCTCGCCCAGAACATCCGGTGCCCGTCGCGTCACTAGAAAGGAGTCCTCAGAGAGGATCGCAACTTCCCCGTGCAGGATTACGATCATGCAGTCTGCACGCGCACCCTGGACGCAGATGCTCTCTCCGTCGCGATAAAAGTACAGCCATTCTTCCGCCCCTGTTGCGATCGCACTATCCTCGACTCCCGTGAAGAGGGGGGACGATGCGAGATCGATTTGTGCCTGCTGACGGGAGGACATTGGTTACTCCATGTTGCGCATAATCCAAATCATAAGATCCATTCCCTGGCTTCCGATCTTGGGATCAGGACCTCGACAGACCCCGTGCGTGACGTCGTTCGTTTTTGTGAGAAGCGCGTCACGCGTTTTTTGAAGGATTTTCCAGACTGCAAGACCCTCTCTCAGCTACTGGATATCAGCGCGTCCAAGCTGGGTACAAAGTTCGAGGAAATACATTCTGACCATCAATTGAACGACGTACGGACCCGCTATCTCAACAGCGGGGAAAAATCCTTCGCTAGTCTGCATGAGGAACTTACGGTCGAAGTGTTCGGTGTCACGTTCAAACGGCTCAGTCGAAAACCCTGGGAGTTGCCGTATGTTTCTGTCATCGATTGCCGCCTGGATAAGAAATATCGGTCTTACTACACCAAGTGGCATGAACTCGGGCACCTCCTAATTTTGACCGATCAGATGCGCCTGGCATTTCGACGGACACATTTCGGGCTGGACGATAAAGATCCTGAAGAAGCGTTGGTTGATGTGATCGCCGGAGCTTTCGGTTTTTTTCCCGATCTCATCAAACCGGTTGCTACGGGTAGACCTTCCTTTGAAGTAATCGAAATGATCCGGCAGCAACTCTGTCCCGAAGCCAGCCAGCAAGCTTCGATTATTGGCATAGCGCGGGCATGGCCTACTGCATGCATTTTGCTTCAGGCTCAAATGGGGCTGAAGCGAGGAGAGCGGAGAGATATCGCACAGGGCGACCTTGGCTTTCAGGGAATGCCCAAAGAGGTCTTGCGGGCGATCCAGGTCAGTCCAAATGATGCGGCTCGCGCTTCCAATCTGGTGATTTTTCCCAATATGCGGGTTCCGGACCGATCGATAATCAGCAAAATCTTCATCGGTGGCGCACCAGATGGAGCGGCGGTAGAAGATCTTGCGTGGTGGGAATCGAGTGATGGCAGCCGGTTGCCGAGCGCCAAGGTGCTGGTTCAAGCGTGTAGCGGCCGAGATGGCGTTCGCGCCATTATCACACCCAAATAGCATTAATCTGCGACGAATCGGTGGCTTTGCCATGGTGGGCTATTTCGAAGGGATCGATTCGGAGCGCGGAATCGCACGGCGCGCCAGCGACAATCTTTCGATTCGATCGTTCGTGCGGATCGCGCTGGACGAAAACGTGCCTGATCATTCGACCATCTCGTAAACCCGGGGGCTGATGGATGTGGAAACGCATCAGTCGGTGTTTTCAGTGGGTGCTGCAAGTGCTGGCCGAAAAGAAGCTGCTCAAAGGGACAACCATCGGTGTAGACGCGACGACCTTGGAAGCCAACGCGGCACTGCGGTCGATTGTGCGGCGCGATACCGGAGAGCGCTACGAAGAGTTTCTGATGCGGCTGGCGAAGGAAAGCGGCACCGAAATGCCCACGCGTGAGCAGTTGGCGAAGCTGGATCGCAGGCGTCCCAAGAAAGGCTCCAACCACGACTGGACGCATCCGCACGATCCGGATGCGCGCATCACCAATAAAGGACGGACGCACGCATCTGGCTCACAAGGCCGAGCACGAGTGGATATGGAGACCGGTGCGATTGGTGCCGTCACGCTGCACGGAGCAGACGTGGGAGACACGGCAACGATTCCCGAAACGGTAGCTGAAGCAGGCGAGCGGATTACGAGCGTGGTGGCCGATACCCACGGCGATGAAGTTGTGAAGCAGGTAACCACGGACGGGCCGCGCGAAGTAGTCACCGACAAGGGCTATCACGGCCGCGCTCTGGTGAGCGAACCCACCGAGTGGGGCTTGCGCACGTACGGCTCGGAACCCAATCGCGGACGGCAACGGTGGCAAGGGCAACAGCGGGAACAACAAGCGGTGTATACGAATCGGCGGCGCATTCGCGGAGAGCGAGCCTCACGTTGTTGCGCCAGCGCGGCGAAAAGCTGGAGCGATGGAATCAACACCTATATGACCGGGGCGGGATGCGTCGCCTACATCTACGCGGCCGGGAAAACATTCTCAAGCGGTTAGTGGTGCACTCCGGTGCGGCCAATCTCGGATTGTTGATGCGCAAACTGTTCGGAAAGGGCACGCTACGCGGCCTGGCAGGAACACCATCAGGCATTATCTCGGCTGTGAAGACTTCTATTCGTCTCTGGTTTGCTCCAGCAACGCTGCTCCGAAGGTTCAGCGACTCGATGCTTCGCGCAAACCCGGCTCAGATGATTATCGTCGCCGCATGAAAACAGCCTGTTTCACCTCGCGCTGCTAGGCATGCGAAGGGGTTCACCCCACTTCGCTGTGTCAAAACTGTGTCCGAACTCCAGATGTTCGAACCAACTGGGTTGCTATTTGAGCGAAAGCAGATTCCCCAGTCTGTTGTAAATATTAGGACTTCGCGGAAAACAATGGAGCCGTTGGAAGCGACGAGGCGCCCTTGGGTGCACCGGAGTCGCGTCTAGCATTCCGGGCCGGTCGGTGCTTGGCTCTCGCACGCTTACTGCACACAAACCCCAACCGAACTCATTGCAGGTACAAGGCCGGCAGCGTCGCTTTGCGCCGATCCAAGCGAATCAGTGGCACGCTCGCCCATTTTCATTTTTGGACTACGTTGGGCGGTGACCCACAAGGTGTTCGCTCTAGGTCGTATTTCCGCCCCACGTCTCCTTCGCTAGCGCCCGCGGTCCCGGTTCTTGTCGCGTTCAGGTCGATTGGTTACGCTTGGAGTTTCGAGAGTGGTAACGGCCTCCCGGAGGGCCTTTTGATAGCGACCGAGCCATCCACTCCAGTCGTCATCCTCAGGCATGATTCCACGCCGGATAAGACGTTGGCCTAACTCACGAAGCTTACCGTTGTTGCGCAACATCGCTTCTGAATCACCCAAGTCATCTATTTCCAGCGCCGGGCGCCTCTCTGCGAAGGACTTTCGGAGCTGAATGAAAGAATTCGTTCGCAAGCCACCGCGATTTCGGGCTGCTTCGATTTCGGAAGTATAGTAGACATAGTGCAGCCGCGCGTCCGTTCCTTCGAGTATGAGGTAGCTGCGTCCGGAGGACTCTTCCTCTCCGTGGACGAGGATTCTGCCTTCCAGGGGCGTGAGGCTTCGAACGTCGAGCACGGTCATCTGAAGGCGCTGATCGGAGATGAGGGCTCCATGTGCTGCCAGAGTCTTTTGACGGTCAGCGCTGCGCTGCATGGCTCGGAGTACGTTCACGAAATCCCGCCGCACACGCCAGGTTTTCGGACCGGCGGACTCTGCCAATCCGATGGATTCGAGCACCATCAGCCGCTCAGCGGTGCGCCGTTCGATCAGCAATGTGCTTGGACCGAGTCCGGCGCGGCTTGGGTCCTTGCTGACCGTGAAGAAGGGTGACTGAGCGGCTTCGGCTCTGTCAGCATCCCGCTGGATGATCCGGTCCAGTGACGTATAGCGATATTGGTGTACCTCGAGACGTTGCGCAGCGGCGGCATCCAATTCTGTCCGATACCCAAGCTGGCGGGTGCACAAGTCCTCCGCGATGTGGCGGATACCCTCCCTCACGAAGTCCCGGCTGAGACGAAGCGGCCGACTTTCCGCTCCCATGCCTCGCAGCGCTATGTGAACATGCGGGTGCTCGGTATTGAAATGGGCCGCCGCCACCCATTCGAGACGCGTACCGAGATCGGTCTCCATCTGCGCGATCAGATCGCGAGTCAACCGTTTCAGATCCACCCGGTCGCCGAACTCAGGAGACACTATCAACTTCCAAAGCCGCTCATCGTTGGTCTTTTGCCAACCTTCGAGCCGTGCTGCGATGTCGATCGATTCTTCAATGGCATTGAATCCGACTGCCCTCTGATCAACCTCGTGCGTAGCGCTTTCGCGGGCGACGTAACGTCCATGGGCTCGCCACTGACCTGTGGTTGAATTTTTTGTGTAAGTAACACGTACAGCGCATCGCTGGAAGTGCGGGCGAGTGCGGGGCGAGCCCTGTCCACCCGATCGCCGACCTCGACTGGTCATCCGGGAGTAATGCATTATGATTTTATAGGCCGACGCCAATGCTATGCGCTCGGTCCGCGCAGCAGGCTTCCGGGGCCGCAGTCGAAAGCGCCGCTCCTCATCGTTCGCCACGGTTCACTAGCTCCCGCAACGCCGACTGCGACTCGCCGACTATCGCCTGGCCCGCGCTCTTCAGCAATCGGGCATGACGCGCTTTCGCCCTTGTCACGGCGGCTTCCATTGCCTCTGCATCCGGCTCGGGAATGCAGGTTAGCAAAATCTTGGCTAGACTGTCCACCAATGCGAACAAGGCTTGCTGTGCTCGCCCGAGCCGGGAGATCTCTCGGCTGATCTGGTCCATGCTGGTGGCAAGTCGTTCCTCAGCCCCAAGCATCGTTTCTTCACGCCCTTTCAATTCGTGGTCCATCGCCGCTCTAAGGAAAGCGCTCGGATTAGCGTAGCCTCGGAGTTTCACCGCCGATTGAAGTCTTTCATCGGCATCCACACTCAACCGTATCGTTCGTCTTGGCATGATTGCCTCCGCACCTTATAAAGGAAATGGCGGAGGCCCTGCGGGACGCGATTTCGCACAACAATTTTGACCGGTGAACAAATGGCAGACGATCTGGGCGTGCGTCTGACGCGTGGTCGGAACCTGGAATGAGTCAATTAGTAAAAACAATCAACCAACGCGTCAGCCAACCCTTTATGTTCCACTACGCATTTTTTGTTGCCTAAGAAGCCGTTTGAAGGGCACCCATTGTCACAATCTGATGCACTTCGTTCACAAACTGATGCACACGCTGATGCGAAGCCAAGACTGATGCACTTTGTTCACAAACTGTTTGCAGACCGTTGCACATCGAAGAAAAACGAAATTTGCCGTCCCGCACCCCCTCCGCCATTTCCTTTATAAGGTGACAGAGCGATGCAGGCAAATTCGATGGACTCTACCCCGAAACCGCGGCGAAGAAAATCAAGATCGGACCTGGTCCACTTGCACTCCCTCCCATCAACCCAGCCTGCCAGCAAGATCGGGCAAGTGACCTGGGTTTGGGCTGAGATTGAAACTGGTTTGGCGGCCGGCATGAAACTCAAGGAGGTCTGGGCGGCTGCCAGCCGCGATGGAATAGAGATGTCGTACGCCCAATTCCGCGTCTGTGTCTCACGGCTAAGACGAAGGCGTCACGGAGCTCTCCCATCAGTGCCGGAACAACCGCCGCAGCAGACGAACGCAGATAACGGGTCACCAGATCCGTCAGGCTCCGATCCGTTCAGAAATCTGCGGGAGCAACGGGAGAAAAAGCAGCAGTCGGGATTCGAATACGATCCGTTTTCGATTAACAAAGACCTCATTTGATCGATTGAGAGGTGAATTCTGATGACAAAACCGCAGACTGATGTCAAGGGAGGACCTGGCATGGGAAGGGAGCCGGAGGCACGAGTTTCGCCTCCGCGAGGCTCGACCAGTACTTTCGAACGGAGCCAGGCCCGGCCTACAGGAAGGATTGTCGGAACGCAGGCGGCTCCCGTGCAGGAAACCAATCTCATCGACATCAACGAACTTGCCAAGCGTCTGTGCATACCGAAAGGCACGCTATATAACTGGGTTTACCTCCGCCGGATTCCTTTCGTGAAGCTTGGCCGGGCGCTTCGCTTTAACCCGGAGGAGATCGAGCGAATCGTGCGCTCGTCTTCTACACTGGAAGTGGCTGGCAGGAGGTAGAAGGAGCAAGATTATGGCCCTCTATCAACGAGGCCGGATTTGGTATGCAGACTATTACGCCCACGGTGAGCGATTCCAGGAAAGCACCGGAGCGGCGAACAAGCGTGAGGCGGAGAAGTTTTTGGCCTTGCGCATCTCGGAAGTGCAGCGGGGCGTTTTCGTCAAACCGGTCAATACGACGTTACCGGAGGTTGGCGAACGCTACATCGAATACGCCAAGCTGCACAAGCGATCATGGAAGCGCGACGTGCAGATGTTAGACAATCTGCACGCATTCTTCGGTTCAGCGAAACTGCGGGATATCACACCGCTACGGGTCGAGGAATATCAGCGCGAGCGGGTCAGGGAGGTATCCCCGGCGACGTCAAACCGGGAAATGGCCTTGCTCAAGCACATGTTCAACATGGCGGAGCGATGGGGACAACATCAGGGCACGAATCCCGTGCGGCTGGTAAAGTTCCTGCCGGAGGACAATCTCCGTGTCGAGACGGTAAGTGAGGCTGAAGAGCAAAGGCTTCTTCTGGCCTCGCCGCCTTATCTGCGCGACATGATTCTGTTTGCGATCAATACCGGTCTTAGAACGAGTGATATTTTCAACCTGGAGTGGACGGAGGTGGACATCGAGCAAAGACGCCTAAAGAAGATAGTGAAGAAGAACCAGCGGCCGCTGAGTTTGCCGCTCAATGACACAGCTTTCGGAATCGTTGAAGCACGGCGAGGGATTCACCATGGTCCTTACGTGTTCTACAATCCGATGACCGGCGACAAGTTCAAGGATGTGAAGGGAGCCATCGCCGCGGCTGTGAAACGGGCAGGTCTGGGGAAGATCACCTGGCACATGTTCCGGCATACTTTTGCTTCGCGGCTCACCCGGGAGGGAGTGGACATCGTGACAGTCAAGGAGCTACTCGGGCATTCCAACATCAGCACCACGATGCGCTATGCTCACTCCAACGATGAGGCGAAGCGCCGGGCCGTGCAGCGCTTGAAGAGTAGTGACAAAACAGTGGCAATCGTTCCACGGAAGCCGAAGATCGCAGTATAATGTAGTGACATTGACCAGAACCTGCTGAAATCAGGTGAGTTAAAAATGGAGAGGTGGCTGAGTGGTCGAAAGCAGCGGTTTGCTAAACCGTCGTAGGCCTTTAAAGTCTACCGGGGGTTCGAATCCCCCCCTCTCCGCCATTATTTCTCATTCAGAATCAACAACTTACAGGAAGCTGAAACTCACGTGTGTGAGGCGTGTGTGACAATAAGGTATGGTCACCCCATACCGAAGACATCTTGGCAAATGCAAGTACGCCAATAAAAAGAAGTATCCCAAGCCTCGCCAACAAAAGGACTGTACCTGTCCCGTTCACATGGATGGGTACGTCACGACACCTGCGGGCGAGAAGATCGTCATGCGCGGGTCGCTCGACACTCGCAATTGGGAGCATGGCCAGATCAAATTAAATGCGATGATCGCGCCCCACTTGGAGGGTAAGGACGTCCCGAAAGACATGACCGTAGAAGAGGGCGTTGAACTATTTCTCAAGGTCAAGAAGACAACCCTTCCGCCGCGAATGGACAACGGCGCTGAATCAAATTCGGTCGTGGCCTTCCGGGAGCGGGCTGGGAAGAATGCTGACGAGGAACAAGAGCAGGTCAGAAAATATCGAGACGTGCTGTACCCCTTTAAAACATTCTGTGCTGAAAATGGCATCGTTCTGTTGAAGCAATTGACCGTGGATCATCTCGATGCTTTTCGGGAGACCTGGAAGGGACGACCGATCTTCAAGGATGGAAAGATCGTCGGCCACGAGCCGAAGACGCAAGCAGGAAAGCAACGGAATCAACAGAACCTATCGATATTCCTCAATTACGCCGTGAATCATGCGTGGATGGATAGGAACCCGGTCAAAGCGCAGTCAAAGATCACCGTCCCCGAGCCGGTCATTACGCCATTCACAGCCGAGGAGTGGCAAGCCATCTTCGGTGCGATTGAACCGACGTTCCCTAAAATTCACTTCATGGTGCGAGCGTTCGTGCTTGTGCTCAGGGAGTCAGCATTGCGAATATCCGACGTCGTGAAACTGCGACCAGAAGACATAACCCCTGAAGGCGTGATCGAAGGTGTGATCGAAATCAACACCCAGAAGACAAATGAATACGTCTGGGTGACCTTGCCGTCTGAAGTTCTTGATTCGCTGAAGTCATTCGAGCACAAGAGTGCGAAGTATTTCTTTTGGACTGGAAACGGCAGCCTAGAGACGGCCAAGAAGGATTGGTCTGCCACAATGCTCACGCTTTTCCGCGCCGCGAAAATCGAAGGCGGGCCAGAGAGACGCAGTCACAACTTTAGGAAGACGTTGGGTGTGAAGGTTGCGGAGAAGGGCGGCCTTGAAGCGACCATGAACCTCTTAGGACATCGGTCAATGAGGACGACTCAAAAATTCTATTCAAAGTACACTCCGGGACGGAAAGATAAGGTGCGAGATGCACTACTGGATGTTCGGGCTGACGAGAAGGCGAGCCTAATTGCGGGTAAACTTTTGAATCACACGATCTAGCACGTCTGGTGGCACAGTGATTGTCTCGTATTTCCTAGTGCCTCTCTTACCGGAGCCGGGCATAATTAGCACACCGCTGACCCTGTTCTTGAAATAGTTTCTCGTCCACTTTGGGGTGCGCCCTAGCTTTTGGGCGCATTGCTTGATGCTGAAGGGAGTGCCCGCTACAACATCCGGCTCAATCGTTGGCTGCCCTGTAAGTCGTTCCCGCATCTTAACGGCGCGAATCTCGAATAGTTTCTTCTTCATTGTCCCAGTCTGGGAGGGTTGAAACCCTCGCCTTTTAGGCGACGGCTTCAGCACGCGCGCCGCAGTTTAAGCTTGAGGGATGCCGGACTACCGACACGGCGCGCATACCGTATTGGAGATCC
>Ga0302325_10006585_pt1 | contig 26046 bp, 23 predicted proteins | sample Palsa_T0_2_FD_201948 | JGI IMG/M metagenome (GOLD analysis project Ga0302325, IMG submission 201948) | Peat permafrost microbial communities from Stordalen Mire near Abisko, Sweden - Palsa_T0_2 | ecosystem: Environmental > Terrestrial > Soil > Palsa > Peat permafrost | place: Sweden: Abisko... | reverse complement strand
CACCTCATCCGAAAACTTTTACGCAATCGTCCTTAGCAGAGTCGAGTAGATTTATGCGGATGCGATTTGAGAAGTGTCTCTCTTCTTTTGTCAAGTTGTCAAGTTTGTTCTCATGATTCTCGTGCTTGGTACCCGGTCGCGTTGCTCCGTTTCCAAAATTCAAATGGAAGGGAGCAAGTCGTACTCGCGCTCAGTGAGGGCTGTAATTTGTCCTCGCAAGGAGACGTGGTTGCCGGTCATATCTGTCGATCGAGTTTTTCATTATGCAAAGGGTGCAGTGGCACTGAACAATGATTTGAGGTTGAAAAGAAGTTTTCTAGGTGACAGGATAGCCCGGAGCAGAAATTTCTGGTTTGCAATTTGCAGGCGGACAGCCATCGTCATCAATGGGCGTATGCATGACCCCCGCTGCCATCCTTTGTTGAGACCTCCCTGACAACTCATCCGTTGGGGGTTAGCGTTTCAGCCAAGCGCTCAGTTCTTGCTTTGAAGCTGGCGGTTAGGAGGAAACAATTCAACCGATGCGTCGTAGCAGCGAGCAAATATGCAGCCTTTTTCGCATTTGGATTTTTCAATTATTATTGTGCTGCACAGGACACTTTTTAGGGTATGGAAACGGAGATTGCAGAAATTTCCAAGGATTGATTGGAATGGTTGGCGAGAGTGGCCATTCATATGGTCGCACGAGCAACCATCATTGAATTTTGTGATATTCGAGCCCTAAATTATCCCACACATCCCACCGAGATCCACATGAAGGGCCCTCTAAGAACTGGGAAATTATCGCCAGTGAGGACGTCTTAATTCGAATCCTCATTTGGACTATTTGCTCCCCTTTTGGACGCTCTCCGTGCTCGAGACTCTCGGGACTATGGACCCTCGGCCTGATTCACCAACTCGACGCTAAAGACAGCCAGGGAAAGCCCACCCAAGCTTGATTAGGAAGCTAAGTACTTGAGTTGGCCTCCGGCTTCCAGTGACAGATCATTATTCGAGGCGGGCAAGGGTCAGCGAAGATACACCTTCGAATCGTCGGCTGTTCAGCGGCCTCGCAATAGTCTGGACACTTTGTTGAGGAGCTATTGCTAGGCAGAATTTGTTTTGTGCATCACAAGTCACTCCTAATAAGCGCCTTCATGTACGGGATGTCTTCTTCCGTGGGTCGCATCTTGGACAAGACGTCAGTTAATTAGTTACGAGGACTCGATTGCCTAACGGTGCGCGCGGTGACAAACCACCGGATGGAAACATCCTTTCTAGAAATGGCCCAATCATGAAACTCATTTGTGCATTAATATCTGGCATTTTTTGAATATCAACATACTTCTCGGGCGTAGAAACTTGTTTTAGTGTTAATTATTAGCCGAAAAGGGGGGGGTGCCTCGCTTAAGTGCTAAAGAACCATCCGGTCCTTGCTGTTTCGAGATTCATAGGATAAGAATATTCTATTCGCTTTCTAGGTTCCGAACAAGGTTCAATGACCATATGCCCTCTTCCAGGCTGTCAGCATACTTTCGGTGCTACCGGGATCTTCGTCTCTTCCTTCCACAGCCCTACCTTCAATCAGAGGCTGCTCACCGAAAAGCTCTCGGCTTCGCAGTCCACGCCAACACATCCGTCTCTCGTATTACCCCTGCCTTGATCTTCATTATGGTCACGTTCTTACCCCTCAGGAAGTCAAGCCTCAGAGGGCCGGCGTTGCAGGTAGCTCACCGCTTCGCAAGTGTGTCCGGAACACGCTATCCGACTCACCTTCAGCTCTACCTGCCTGCAAAGCGTGAAAAATCCTGTCAGATCAAGAGTGGGGTATTCTCCACTTTGGGTTGAAGCTTTCCGCTACTGCTGCTGCCGCTCGCTTTAAGGCTCGATTCGAATCAGCTTGGATTTCCTCTGCAATTACTACCATCATGTTTGTGAACTCGCATTAGTAATTTGACGGACATCGAACCATTCAAACTTGTTATCGACCTGGTAGATGCTGCTTACTATGGAAGCATAGTTTCTCAGTGATTTGCATCTATTTACAAAATACTCGACTGTCATTACGAAGGTGTGGTCAGGAGCGGAATTTATCATATGGAAATGGGACAAATTTGTAATTTACTCAGAGCGAATCACCTATCTTGACATTTAATCAATGATTACTATGAACCGAAAAACTTTTTTCATGAATGTCAAAGCAGAATATACAATTTCTTCCAGCCAAAACATCAATGTTCGCAGAACGAGCCAAGTACCCATAACACAAAACCGTACAGCGCAAAATCTCGCCATTCTTAGCAAGAATCAGGCTATTGACCAAGTGTCCTTGAGAAAACGTAATATCAATTGCCATTTATATCCTCTCAAACACTATCTCGACCAAGTTCCTCCAAGCTAAGTCCCGTCATATCATCAAAGCTTCTAGGACGACTCCCTTCGGGTAGAGGTTCAAATTTATAGATTCGAGGCCGTGCTTCAAATTGTTTACCTGGCCGTTCGGTATCGCGCGTGGAGCCTAACTGCATTGCAGGTGTTTGTATAGTCGACTCCGTTTCGAGGTTGTTGTTCGACTCTGCGAAGGAGGTAGAGTTATGCCCAAGCTCTGATGCATTTACGGTCAGCGTAAGAGACTTGGTAAAGGAATTAGAAGTCTAGTATAGCTATGGCATGACGAGGGGTCGCGTTCTCTGGTTTTAAAGAACACCAATGTTTTCCAAACAGGTAATCCGAGTTAATGGGATGCTTGGAGGTTCTCATAAGGACTTGCCTTGACTGTCGACCACTATGCCTTGATGATCTTGCGATGACGAAGTAGATTGCCCTTTAGAGTTCGCGTTTGCTTTTGACAGGAGGGCTTCCACTAAGTTAGCAGGAAGGCAAGTTGAGGAGTGAGAGCCGGACCCTTCTCTGAATGTTCCTTCACCTTGTGTGTCTCGAGCGCAGCTGGGGAAGCAGCGCCAGTCTCTAGACATCGCCTTAATTCAACGTGCTGGTTTTGTTCGTGGATCTTAAGTTCCCTTTGACTGCCGAAACTCGAACTGCAATTCTCGGTGGAGCAAGAGAAGCGCGCCGTTGCGGTATTCGTAGAGCCCATCATGTTTCGTGATTCTGAAAATGGCAAGATGACAGAGCTTGCGGATGTTCAGAATCACTTCGTTATAAGTACCTCTACTGCAAGCAGTCCTTATGTCTGCCTGTTATGAGGCTGACCCCATATTCGTCCAAGGCGGTGCCCCAGAGTCAAATTGAACCTTGGCAGAGCAGGCCACGTAAGGATGCACAGCCTATTGTTCCCATGCTGACAAGATTGATGTCCGCCTCATAATCCTTTAATTTTGTCATCATGAAAGGTGTTTCATAAGTTGGTGTGAGAGTAAGAATTAATGGAGGTTCCAGCATCAGCGCGGCGTTGTTCATTCCATAGTGCCACACAAGCACTCCGGATAATAGGGAAACATTTAGCTCATTGACAGAAACTAATACAGGGCTGGCAGTCATTTGAAGATAGCAATCAAACCACCTTCGGTATCAAATTAGGCCTGTTCCGTAATCTGGGAGGGAGAGGACCACTAATCGATAAGGTGATGGCCCCTTTCGGTGACCCTTCCTGGCCGGCGGTGAAGGGTGGTTGCGGCCTGTCTCGGGCTTAGTTTTTCAAAATGAAGCTATCATTCGGCTCCGTCAGAAACTCAATGAGCACGACATAGGTTTAAAAGACTTATTGTCAACCTAACTGCCCAGAATACATGGAGTGATTGTAAGATTACTTCTGTGGGCATGAGCTATCGCGAGATCTTGCAAGTCCCAGGAAACAGGGCCTTGGCTTGAGAAAGCAGGTCCGGTCAGATCTTGCATGTAACGCCGCAATGCAGGACAAGTGGGAAATGTTCTGCGTCGAGTTTCCAGAACATCGTAAAGTTACGAAAGACGATATCTAATTGGCAATCTTGGGGCAGTTCCGCTCCTGGGAGGCATCCTGCCAACCTTGGCAGCCCGGTGATGGGGTCCGGCTTTCTTCTGGAATTCAGAGCATCTTCTTCGGTAAGTGCGTGCGCAATCAGTGGGCAAAGGGCTTCCCAACGCTCGGGATAACAGAGACTGCAGCTTTCACCAACAAAAAAAATTGACGAATGATAGCGAGCCACGACTCGAATCAATATTCAGTCTGCAGGACATCTGCACGTTAATGCAAACATAGGGGAATTGGGAATGTGGCTTCAGTAGTTAAACAAGTTACAAGTGAGCCTCATTTTCCCTTCGCATGGTTTGCGATAGCTTTTCCCGGGAGCTGGGGGCTATTGAGGATACACGCGACAGTATTTAGATATTTTGATACTTACAACCTGATTCCAGAGCTAAGTCCTTGATAAATATTGTACGAAACATCAGAGAACATTGCCACTGGATTGCAGTAATTTCGCAACATCTCCTTAATACTACCCCTATTTTGTTTTACCGAGAATAACTTAATTCGCCAAAGCGTCCTAACAGGGACAGGCCTGGCATCTGACTTCACGTGCTAAAATCCCACCATCCATGATGAGACGCTAGTTTGTGCAAGAACAATATCCCAGGAGTATTTCAAAAAATATTTCACCATTCGCGAAAAAGAATAGTAAAGTAGCACACAGAATACGATGCAGTTGGAAAGGTCACGTGCTATGTGTAGAGACACGTGACCAACGAGCGAATTCATGAATGAATCCCTAGCAAGCAACACCAAAAGGTTTCCTTGAGAAACGAAACTGTCATAGAGAAGAAACTATATTCGGAGCCAGAGCTAGGTAATCTTGGAAAACCACCTGGTGCAAGATAAGGTTTAATGAAGTGACAATCTATAACTGAAATACAAACACGGCAATACTACCGAAGTCGACTTAACCAAAGCTGAAAATAATGCGCCGTAAAGATTTAGAGTCTCAACAAGAATATTAACAGAGCCATTATATTATTTGTCTCTATTGAGCCCACAGAAGAAGAGTAAGTGGACTGCAAAGTTGACTCGCCTATTCTTCTTGCCACCCCCCTTTTTTCGGGAACACGTCCGCAGGCTCGCGTAGACAGAAAAAGCAGCACTCATATTCCAAAGTTCAGTGTCCAACTTGGCATGGGACAATGAAAATTTGTACCACTTCTCCCATCCACGACAAAGCAGGCTAATTGTCAATTCAAGATAATCACTTAGATTCGACCCTCTGGCATAATTTACAAATAAAGGCAGATGTCTCAGATTACCATAAAACACTAGCAATAACTAAGTATGATTGATGAGCTCGACGCTGCTTCTCCGAACAGACGAGAAAGTAGTCTTATTCAACTCACTAAATTCAACAAGGAGATTCACAAATCATTGCACCGACTTCGGGGGACCTTTCCTCAAATCTTCAAAAATTCACGCCCTTGGTGGAGCAGCAAACAGGTTATAAACTTCCCCAGTATTGGGCAAAAGTCCACAATAAAGTGCAGGATCTTCAGTCAAGCTGCTCCCTCCTTCCAGCCGAGAATCCTTAGATCCCGAAGGGCCCAATTGCCAGCGGAAATATCGCTCACGGAGGACCGGTGTTTCATTCCGGTTGGAAACAATGCACGATACCATGTTCCCGGGTGCTTCTCCTTCAACAGTTGAGGTGCGGCCGTGACTTTCTTGGTTGTACGCCGCATACCCTATCATAGGCATAATCGGGAAGTCCAAATCTGCGTCTTGAAGACGATGACCACTCAATCCATTCCAACTCCCTGAAAGATCATCATGGCTCAATTCCATATTTTTTTCGAGGTTTTGTTCGGCTTCGTCTGTCTTATTGGTAGAAGGGATTTTTGGAAGACCAGCATTCCAGCTAGAGAAGGAGTCGACTTTATGGAAGGGAGAGGAAGGTTCGAATGGAGCCTTGGTTTCGGGCAAACTGCGTCCGTAGAAATCGTTGTGTATTTGGAAAGTGCTCTCAACTTGAGGATTGTCAGCTGTCAAAGATCTGGAAGACGGCATGCTCTTAAATTACAATGGCTTACCATCGAAGGGATGCTTGGACTTCAAGTGTTTTCTCATGATTTCAGCGCGTACTGTGCCCCTGAATTTGCAACCTGCGAACTTGCAAAAGATCTTAGCCAGCTGATGAATCTGTCGCTCATGTCTGCGTGCGTCTGTTTTTCGACTAAATGAAGCTTTGCACTTTTGGTATCGGCACTCAATTCGAAGTGGTGGTTGGTGTCCCTGATTGAAATCCATCGTGAGCTCGATAAAATTGTTGTAGAGTCTATGATGGTGTGTCTTTGATTTGTGATGGGTCGTGGGAGGGGGCAATGTTGTGGGTGTACGAGATCAATGCCCAATCAAGAGTATAGCATTCCCAGGCGTTTGTTACTCGTACCAATATCGATAGAACGGATGTCCGATGCCAGGTAATGATAGCGAAATGATTCGGAAGTGATTGGAGACACGCGTCAGAGATAGTTTAGGATCATTGTGGGCGTGTCGTGATGACTTAGGGATGTTGTTTGCTCTTCATCCTTCTTCTGCAGGCTGAGAACTAAACAAAGTGGGGTATGCAGCTATCTCACACCTGCAGATCTGCGAGTAGCCAGATCCTGCCTCAGATAGGCCGGGAGGAGCACCTCGAGAGGCTGGTCGATAGCATTCGTGTAGGGAAATATATGGAGAAGCACATCATTTGTGCAGGTGAAGAGGGAGGCAAGCCGAGGCCCACAAATACTGGCAGATACTAGAAACTCATCAGTAGTGAGGACAAGAGCCTCAAAGTGCTTTCAATGCCGGTCCTGATAAGGTACTCCCAAGTTATCGAGAGGAGCCTCTTGGGAAGTTGCGACGAACTCAGGGGTTCTTAGCTGCGAAGGCCTTTGAAAGTGGTGAGTTGTGCAAGGAATGGCACTGATGATAGATAATGATGAATAAAAAGGGTCTACTTCCTCTTGGTTGTCTTTTCTTTGTTTGCCTCGATACTGGTGGCGCTTTGCAATGGCGGATAGGGACAACAAGAGAGAAGGTGCGCGACGTGGCACGCCTGGAGCGCAACAAGACCTCGAATGCTCAATCATGGCTCCCTTCGGCTCAATTTTCGACCATGGGCCTAGTTTTATGATGTATCAACTTTCGAAATGGTGGCTTTGCGTTGAAATATGATGGGAAGAAGGCTCTCTGATGGAAAGATGCAGGATTTTTGGTCCAGACTACTACCTGTTAGTCCTCCTCGTCCCGCTTTTGGGAACATTTAGGCCTTCGCTAGCGAAACACCAATAACAGGCACCCAGGTGCACCACGATCCCTCCTCAAGGGTTAATTTCGATCTGATGTCTCAAAACTGACGAATGATACTCCACATTTCCTGGCGGCCAAGGGCATGGCCTAGATAATGGCGCAAATTCAATGCAGCACAGACTCAAAGATTCGACGAGTTCCACATCTCCCACAGTCCCACTCTTGCCGACACCGTGTGTGCCTCGATTCGGTATGCAACCTCACTTCATCTTGGGATCACCCCTGGGGGAAGTCAAGTCTGCCATCCGCCGACGGAACAATGTGGGAGTATGAGGGTAGAAAAAACAGGTATACATGACTACGGACTCCCTTATCTTTCTCTGGGACGTCTGCAACTTCCAATTACAGGGTAGAATCACCTTGTAGTTGCTAACATTTATTTTTGGGAAGATGAATGTACATCCTGGTAGAGCGACCATTGGCAGAGTCACATTTTGTCACCCCTGAAGGTTCACCCGCCTACCACGAGCATGAAATATTGAAGAACTTACAAAACCATATTAATCTTCGGCAATGTTAAATTCTGCCTGCGGCAAACGAAGATTGGACCATGAAGTGATCAAACACATATTCAGATATTCTAGTATAGCGTTCATATTATGTCAGTTGGAAATCACGTGTTTCGCCCCCTGGGGATTGACACTCTCTTCTTAATCATGCTTCACTGTTCTCACACCATTATGGCGAGAGATCTTTTATGTACCTTATAGCTGCGTCACTCGCTGTAGCTTCAGCTCTGCAATCAACCACTCCTTACCAACCGACACATTAGTTTCAAGTCGGGCGAAAATACGACGACGAGTACAATCTGAAGCTTCTATCTCAACTGGCTCTTCTTTCTTCTGTCACCTACACCGCCCTTGTCTATGAAACAGCCACAGAGAACTTGTGTAACGATTGCGACCTGCAACAGTTCAGGAACCACCCGCCGAAGTAACGGTCCATGAACTGAATATACCTCGTTTCTCAAAAAGGCAGAGAATAGGGCCACTCAGCCATTCCCTGATGTATCTTCCTTTCGCCAATTGAACCTGCCAGGAGCGGACTCTCCTTCGTCCAAGAATCGCCTTGCGGAGAAAAACCCCTTCTGTACAAAACTAAACAATGGCTACCGCGTGTTCAGTATTTGGCTAATTTACTGCAATGAGCGAATTCCAAAGTGAAGGAGCATAAACTTTCACGCGACGAAAGTCGCCGCTCATCAGGTCAAATTCTTATCCTACCAATGCAATTTTAAAGAGAGTCACGTGACCACACACCCTTCACTAATAATTTCCCCCGCACCCCGCGAGATTGAATGACCAGTAAAGACTTGACAAAAGCGAACAAGGGTTTGTAGTTAAGCTTCCACTTCGCTTGGATTGCCAATCGCAACGAAACTGTGCCGAACGAGAAAAGGGGCTTCTCACGTGATGGAACGTTTACCGTGTGAGAAGCGAGTACCTGTTGACCAATGAGGGGCCCTCTGTCGTACACGTACGAGCTCGGCTACCAATAGCAGGGCAAGCGAAACCCCTGTCTCGGATCTGGACGAACGATGATGATTGTCAGCACCTCAAGAGCTTTCGTTTTCCAAAGATTCCCAGCCGTCCGGAACCATCAGCGTTTCTGCTCTTAAATCAGCGCCAGCTCTCCTGTATGCATTTATATAAATGGAGATGCGGGTTGTTTAAATCCGGTTCGCATCGATTCTACTCACAAGCAGTCTCTCCAAGCATATCTTCGCGGACTCGGTTGTCGGCTATCACTTGGGAAAGAGGTCGTCAAAATTGCCTAACATGCAGCCGGTTTTATGTTGTCACCCTCCTGGTTGCCTTGACCCTGTTATCCTCTTTTAGCATAAAACTCTATCATGCCAGAATGCTTTTCGTCCGGATGCCGAAGCAGGACGTGGAAGTTCATGTCCAATCAAACCTCTCCTCTCATCTGGCATCCTGCAGCCTGTGGAACCTAAGCACAACTTTCTCTTTGGGCACTTGTTTTATCTCAAGACTGTGCTTGACAAACTGCCAAGAAGCTCCCCCACTACAACTACTCTTTTGCTGAGATCTATCGAGAGCAATTCCAAAACGGCGGTGTATTCTCTGGCCAATGAGCGGTGTAATCATACCAGTCTTCTCACCAACCACTGCTATAGCTGTATTACAAACGCCCTACGATATGCAACTTCAATACCGGATCTCCTTCCTCGATGGTTTAAATCTAGCACTGGTGGACCCAGAATGTTTTGATATGGCTGAACCAGAATAGCGACCTTGTCGAAACATGTTTTAGCAAAATGTCGGTTGGAAATCACGTGTTTCTCATCCCTGGGGATCGACACTCGCTTATTATTCACACTTCACTGTTCTTACGTCACTATGACGAGAGCTCTTTTAGGTCACCTTATAACTGCGTGACTCGCTGTGCTGTAGTTTCAGCTCTGCAATCAATCACTCTTTTATCAATTGACACAAAGGTTTTAACAACGAGCACGCCGTTTCTCGTCTTCCTGGAAGGATCGAAGAGACCAATATTTACGTGGAAGCATTGAGAAGTCTTGCTCGGAAAGGAGAAATGTTCTATCTGGATCTAGTTACACTCTGATTTAAGGTAGATATGGTCGGGAAAACTCTTCTCAACACTGAATTGGGCGCTCAGAAGGGGTACAACACCCTCATTAACTACCAATATAGTAATATCCCAAATCCAATATTACCAAGCTGGTGCTGAAATGAGCCCATATGGATTTCTTAACGTCACTCGATGGTAGATCGAATGGTCGAATGGCCGTCAAATAGACCAATACGTTAGAAAACAGCTTGATAAGCGTTACAGCGAATACAAAAATAACCCTGACAACACCAGAAGTAAGGCCGTCATAGATCTGGTGTTGCAAGCCTACCTCCCCAAAGACACAAAAATCGAACCAGACAAACTTGATCCGGAGTTCAGGGCCTTCGCAATCAGACAGATCCGATTATTTGTTTTCGTAGGCCACGACTCCATAAGCAGTAAAATATGCTACTGTTTTCACCTTTTGTCGAAGAACCTGGATGCGCTTGCTCGAATTCGTGCTGAACACGATTCTGTCTTCAGAACTAACATCTCTACTTATTCCACGGCCACACTTCATGGATTCCCTTCGATACACTACTGCCGTAGTCAAAGATGTTCTGCGATTATTTTCCCTAGCCAGCGCCAGCCGTCAAGAAAAGAAGAATATGAACCTCACTGACGATCAGGGAAATATGTCCGCAACAGATGGCGCGTAGTGTTGATACTCCACAACGGAATGCAACGTGCCCCAAAATACTGGGTACAACCAGACGCGTTTCTTCCCGAGCGCTGGCTGGTTGAACCTGGGCATGAACTCTACTCTATGACGGGGATCATAGCAGCCTTCCGAACATAGACCCAGGAATTGCATTGCCAAAGGGATGGTGGTGACAGAATTGAAATTGGTGCTGGCACATCTTGCGGGAGAATTCGAGTTCAGAGATGCGTATGATGGATGGGACGCCCTGAATCTGAGGACAGACCGAAGACTTATAGAGGGGAGAGGGTATATCAGATTAAACAGGGGGCCGCACATCCGGCGCAGAACTACCCTTGGAGTGTCTCGATTCGGCCCCTATAAGTTGTTGAATGACCAGAGATGTGCCGGAACATTTACAGGGAAGTTCAAACTATTGAAAAAAAAATTGTACGATACCTCCCACTTAGAAAGTATAGAAATTTCTAAGAGATCGTAGTTGACGGACTAAGTCCTCCAAGACAAGTTTATAGTAGTAGGAAGAAAGAATAATTTTGTTTTGACAATCCCTAAAAGCGAAAGCGGAACGCCTAAATGCGCAGTGTCGAACGTGCCCGTCTATAGTGTATTTTGATTCCCAACTTAACTGAAAATAGAAGACGCCAAAGCCCCTTGTAAAACGAATCGGCGGATTTCGATACTGCTAACAAAGCAAATTCATTCCAATCAAGGCCAAGGATACTGTCTGCCTTTATTCCTAGCATTTCCATCCATGGCGCCCTGACGTCCCTCGATGACATCTTCATCCTGATCTCCTGGTTCGGGGAAGATGAGGGGAGGGTGAGGATTTGAAGGAAACACAACTCCGGGTATCGCCGAATGGCTTGGATATTGTGGGAGAGTTTCCTGAAAGGTTGGTCGATCTTGTGCCAGTGGCAGATCCCATCTAGGTAATCTGGAGTCAGCGTTACTTGATGAGGACATTTAGATTTGCTAGAGCTCGTGGGACATTTGGAAGACAAAGGGGTTAAATCCATTGCAACTCGCAAGATATTTGGAAGCGGAAGGAACTTTAAGTGTGCAAAAGTTTATAAGCGATTCAAATAAGGAAAAATAAACTCAGGGGTGTCATACTGAGCAGCGCCTCGTTCATTGTTTTCATCCAAAGCCACTGGGCTGTTTAATGCCACAGGAATACGGGAATTTGGTTCAGGAAGAGTGTCGTTGGCATGTTGTCCCATGGGAACCGGTCCCTCGGCGAAGCTGAAGTAATCGTTCATGGCTGCACCTATGTCTTGGTCAGAAAATATTCTCGACTATGCGGATGAGGGTGAAGACGACACTAACCTCCCATCGAGCCTTCCGGTTGTGGAGCTTGTCCCAAAATCCTCGGGGAAGGAGTCCCAAAACCTTCCGGAACATTGAGAACAACTTCTAGCATCAAGTCAATATATTGCCGAACAGTATTGTGAAAGCTAGTACCGTTGTATATCTCCGGGTGTGCTTTCATCTTGTGGTCTTCAAGCCTCTCGCCACGCTTCGCTCCACCCCAGTTACAATTAGGTTCGGGACAGCGCTTTGGACTGCCATGAACCTCGACAACATGGCGACGCATGTCTGCCATGCGTGCAAAGTTCTTCTCACAGTCCTCTATTTCGCACGGAATTCGGTTTTCGGTAATGTGTGGGCGAGCCATGGTGCTGCGTAGAGAATGAAGGGAGACTTCTGTAGTTCCAAATAGCCGGGTATGATAGAACATGGTAGTACATATAGATTTCCATCGCAGGCTCCACGTATTCTTTCCCCGCACAGACCGTTAAATATGCCATTCGAATCAATGCCAGCTCTCATTAACCGGTGAGCAATATTGGTGCCCAAGGTCATTCTCTTCCCATATCGATGGTCGAATAGTGCAAGCCATATCCTGCCTTAGACCTAGTTTCGTGTGCCCCGAGGTTAGAAGCGCGGATCCAAGGGCTCGGGATTTCATGCATGGCGTCTGTTCATTGGCTTTGAGGGATTTCTTCTAATAAATCGTTGTTGGTGAGCGGCAAATCGTTGGTTCGTCAATGACGCCCTGCCGAACCATACCACCACCTACCCTAGGATATGGTAGTACGTTTTGGAGTCCAAATTCGGAGCAAAAATAGTGAGGCGTACAGGCTTCGCGTTTCGCCCCGGATAAAGCCAGCGCTGAGCCACAGTTCTTCAAGGCGGGCGTGAGCAAAGAGAGTAGCGGTGAAGGTCGCTCTTGTTTGCCTCACCTTGTGAGTGTAGTTGCCTCGCTGTAAGAATGTTCTTCTTGCTATTTCTGGGTCGAGCACCGTGGGGTGCCCCAACAACTGTCAGGCGGTGACGGTGGCCGTCGCTCATCCGTAAAGGGGCTGGTGCTGGCACTGACAACTTTACCTGCGACGAGGCGACTGCCCTAGCATAGGATTTTGGTACGTGGTGGAAATTTAGAGCATTCCCAACACGACACCGAAACCAATCCCTTTCCGGAGTTTAATCATGCAATGATCTGGCATCAGTGGTCTGACTTCAAGCCTCCTGTGGTATCGTTTTGTTCCCAACCAAACCTATCGCGGTTCACAGCTGCACATATAGAACCCCTTCAAGGATAATGAAGAGCTGCAGGGGCTCCACGCGCCTAGCCATGCTTGTAACCGTCTAAGCTCTTCTCTGAAAGAAAAAGAGGACCAAATTCTCCGCATTGCCTGCGGTTGATCTCTCAACCCATACCCTGAATGATCGACGACCCCGACATGGGCTTATTGTGCGTGATCGCGAAGGTTTTTGGTCCTGCAACAAATGATCTAGCAGCTTCTGGTGTTCCTGCGGACCCCTGGGATGAAAAGCATTTTGCCCTCCACATCTGCCGCCCTAGGGCAATCTGAATGGTCCGCGAACGAATTCGGAACACGGGTTGCAATCTATTGCGATAACGCATGGTAGCAGGGAGTAAATCATTTCTGGAAATCAAACGAGTGGATGACGTTTCAATTGGTTCCACAACTGTGGATTGTAGCATGGAAAAATAATAATGGAGCAATTATGGTTGAACACTGTTGAAGAAATGAAAGAGAACGGAGGTGACACAAACCTTTAAGTACCTCATCTTAAGGCTCTTAGGGTACTGCTTGACTCAGAACAACTGCGACCTGTTTCAAACTTGAAATGCAACCTTGAATCCTTTTACAGCGCAGGTCTATGACTCAAGCAGCCGAGAATTAGCCATTCGGAAAGTTTGCTTTGCCCAAACTGAACGCCCCCAACGCCCTGCTTAGCGGGGTTGAGTATATGTACTCCGCATTTTCCTTCTAAGTGTACCAAATGATTGCCCGCCACGAATTAAAACCGAAGGATGACAAATACGTAAACAGGATACTGCAGGATTTGTAATTGATTTTAGAGGAACCTTGTTTAAGAAAGTAACGGCCGCAAGACATGCAACAAGCTGAAAATGTAAAAAATCCTGCGGAACAGTGGAGAATACACAAGTAAAACGGGGGATTATTTAGAAGCGACAACAGGAGGTTACAAGGGAAACTTCCGGTGCATGATCGACAAGAATTTCCACAATTTCATCCAGACCTTCTTCCGCACCCTCAAGCCTTCTTCCGACGTAACTAACGTCCAGGCCTATATAAGCCAATCAGTTATCGTCTCCATTAACTCCAGGAAAAGGGCTCGTGGCAAACCTAGTAATCTTCTGATGATCAAGATACTGTCCATGGACCCCGCGCGGCGGCGTCCACGACCGTTTTGCTCCCTTCCCGCAAGGTCCTACCTGTAAATGCTAGAATTCAGCACCCAGAGATCACCCAGCTCCCTCGGTTAAAGTTCCGATTTGCAGAATCCAGGTGCCACGACATCAATGATTGCTGCAGATTCTCCTCCAACCACAGGTGTGACGGGCGCAAGCTCTCAGATAAGTCAGCTCTCTCCAGGATTTTATCCCATTTCGTTCCTTGAATCTGGCATCTAAATGAATGTTACTTCCCAATAGCACCAGATGTAGCCGTGTATTGACAGTCTTCTTTGTTCGCGCGAGTTGAGGTAACAGCGACAAGCACAATCAAGTGGTCGAGAGGACGTTGACCTGTATCTGACGTTCCCATCCCTCGGGGCTTAGATCCCACTGCAGGCTCACCATGCCGGCATTCATAATGGCTGTGTCTACCCTGTCGGGGCTTTCGGCCCGAGTGGCGAAGTCGTTAACACTAGCGAAGCTCTCTAGATTCAGCTCCCGTACTCCGACCACTCTTATTCGTCCCGTTGATGTCCCAATATCGGCTTTTGCTGAAAGGCCTTTGGAAATGGTGCGGATGCCAAGGATGGCTTTTGAGGCCCCCGGGGTAACAATGTGCCGTACGGTTTCCAGACCTAGCCCATTAGTAGCATGGTGCACCCCACGAAATTATCTGACTGTGTAAGACATGCCTATTCAATTATTTGAGCCAGTGATAATCACAGCCCGTGATTTGAAAGATTCTGGTGGAGAAAGGCGAAGAATCCTGAACGGCTGAATGAAAAGGGGCAGAATAGGCATGGTTGTATGTGATAATGTGTTAGTAATTTTTGGATTTGGGTTTCTTGTGATTAATGTAAGTTTTAGAGTTTATTAGACTGTGGTTGAAGGAATTGAGAGTTATTTGAACCGAAATTCGAACTGAAATGCTCGACTTTAGTCCTAGGATGAAGAAAACGTTTGATTTTATATAAGATGGCCCTCTTAAAGGGAAAGAAGGTCCATTAATTCTTGAATCTAAACATTAGGACAACAATTGCCCAAGTTGGTAACATCAACAAGGGTCATTACCAAACAATCGTAAAACTATTACCAAATTTGGACTTAGAGTAACTCTTAGGGAGCAAGAGAAGCTCATTAGCCGGAGTTTGCCTTATCCCCGAAACACGTGATGAATACACCCCTGTTTTCTCGGGCTTTTATTCCACGTCCCGACTTTCATAATGAAGAGCACTTCGCCCCACCGGAAGAGCTTCGAGACTCAAGAAACGACATGAGACTTCGTCATACGCATTCTAGCCTCAATTTTGCCCATCCGCAGTCCCCTCACTAGAGAGGATGGGGGCCTTGAATGCTTGGAAGTTAGAGCCCAACGAGGCCGACAGGATGCCTCCGAGTATTCAACCGTTGACGTGGCAAACCGCAGCACACTCAGCCACGACATCACTTGAGGACGTGATGCAAAGAGAGAAGTCTCGACTTGAGGGTGAGGCGAGAAGGTGATCGCGGGATGAGCATCCTTAAAATTTCGTTCGTGCCTGAAAAAGCATGTTAATTGCATGATTTCCGCCTGACGAGTTCAGGGGTCCACCCCAGTCGTCGTTCCCCCTTTCGTTGCTTCCCCTTTAGGAAGGCTAGTGCTAAGCTAAGACCAATCAAAACAAGAGACAAATTTAGGAATTAATTCCAACCTCATTAATGTATAGCTGCAAAGAATATATCTTGCGTGCTCTCTTTTTCCTCAGATTCGTTACCATTGCGCATTTCTTCAAATCCGAGATAAAGAGTAAGTGTATTTATCCCAAAAACTATTTTTCGAAGACAAAGAATTATCGCCGGAAATCAAGAATGCGATTGCCATTGTCAGGGCGACTGAACAAAGAAGTCACCGCATTATGGATGCACAATCGATCCCGTCTTTCAACACTTCTATCTCCCGCCTTCCTTCAAATCAGTTCTCGATCATTTTGACCCTCAACCGAACCTCTGCAGTTGTTTCATGAACCGCACTCTCGAAAACAATCAACAATCACCATTCGAAATGGCTCAACCCCCACGACCCATCTCAATCCCGCTTCCTCCCATTCCTGGAGCCTTTCCCAACCCCCCATCTCTCAACCGCCTCCCAGCCGTCCCTATAACGGCTCCAGGTGCAGACTGGGTTGTTGATTTCGAAGACAACAAAGCATACGAAAAAGCCAAAGTCGCGGGTAAGTACACGCAGAAACTAACAAATGATTGGTTAAAGTCGGAGAAGTACTGGAAGTATAGAATTGGCAAGGGCTGGACGGGGAAGAAGATTATGGGCAAGGGTGGACAAGGCATTGTTGGCCATTGGTCTTATGAGGGAGCCGATAGGGATCAGAAGACTGTGAAGGATATTGCTGTCAAACAGGCTTTGAGATCCGGTATGTACTCGTTCATCTCTTCACTTCTAGTCGACTGTTTGGGAGCAGAGCTAAGTGCGTGGGATTTCAGGTCCAGCATATATATGGGGTGACGGACTTGAGAGTGAAGCAGTGTGGTTAGCAAAGTTTGCAAATTCGAAATCACCTCACATAGTCAGAATGTACAAGCACATTTACGAGGAGAAAGGACAGAAAACAATCGACCTAGACTGGGGTGTAGTTCAACGGATATATCTGGAGTTCTGTCCCGGTGGGGACTTGGCCAATTGGTTGGCCAAGTATATATTGAAGTATATTCCTCATATTTCACGATGACAGTACTAACTTGCTTGCAGCCCGAGGTATATTCCTGAAAACGAGTTCTGGTGTATCTTTCAGTGCTTGGCGAGAGGTGCTCTTGTTATGCATCATGGAAGCGAGGACACGAGTAGCCCAAGATATATGACAGATGGAGAACTTGTTCACTTTGATATCAAACACGGGAACAGTATGGCTAAAATCTGCTCTTGGTAGAATCCACTAGCTAAGTCCTTTAGTTTTGATTGGCGAGGACACCCTAGATTTGGAGCATAGGAATAGACCTCCAATTAAGGTAAGCCTCCCTGATGTGACATCTTGATTTGAGACTTACATCCTTACAGTTTACCGACTTCGGGCTCGCAAGGAAAGTCCCAATGGGTTCACAAGACGCAAGTTACCGAAAACAGTATGAATATTTTGGAACACCCCCATTTTATACGCCAGTAAGACATCCTGCCAATCTATCGATCCATATGAAAACACCGTCTCTAACCCCTTAAACTATAGGAGCAAATAAACAGCAAACTCTTCCACAACTATGGCAACCACCGACCCTGGGTCGCTGTAAGTCATATTTCTTATTGCTCTACTGGATGAGCTCCAAGCCCAAATCTCAACTAATAACCCCCCAGTTTATGACAAACCACGTCCCCAATGCACGCTACGGAACATGTACCAACATCTGGCAAATCGGCCTGGTAATGCAATGTCTCATGCGCCGGAAGTATGAGCCCGACTGGCCCGATTACGAAATGTATCAGTCCAACGGCACTCCCCGTCTCACCAGAGGTGGAAATACTGTAGGCTCCCGCCAGGACTCCAAAGAAGACTCCACCGGAAGTTCAACCTACAGCCAAGCACTCCGCCACCTGGTCGCCGAGTGCCTCCTCCTCGCCCCCGCCAACCGGATTCCGGTCAGGGAACTCGTGAAAAGAACAGGAGATGCCGTAGGCGCAGCGCAGATGGCACAGGGAACGATACTGACGAACCCGCCGCTGGCACAGTGGGCGGAACCCGTCGTGTCTGCCCAAGTAAGTTTGTTGCTTTCCCCTACGGATTGGGAAATCAAAATTGTCGGGTTCAGAAAGAAGGCAGCTAACTTGTAATTGCAGTGGTACTCTGGACAAGATCCGCCGAATGCGAATGTTGCTGCGTTCCAGGTAGGTCTTATTTTGTCCTTTATATCACAATTTCAAGGGAGCCTACTAAGAGCGGAGCTTTCGAAACATGCCTCGGGAGCTCAGCAGCTCCCCGGCTTATAAAACTTGCATTAAAAGCCTGTACTAATATTCGTACAGGCGGCCAAGGCGAAGGCGATAGCTGATCAGGCGAAAGCAGAAGCAGATAGGAAACAAAAGCTGAAAGACATTGCTGCGGCAACAGCAAAGATAAATTCGACGCGAGTTGCCACCGGCCAACAAGCTGCTCCTGCTCAGCCTGCTGCCCGGGTGATAGCTGCCAGACCGATCACACGACTGAGAGTTATTGTGCAGACGAAGCCGAATCGGTGGGGGGTTGGTGGTGGGCACAAGCCGTACACTTTGGATAAGGTGACAAACGATACGACGGTTGTGGAGGTGAAGGATATTTTGGAGAAGAATGGGTGCGGGATTAAGGCTACGGGGATGAATCTGATGTTTGGGAGGACGCTGATGTTGAATCATCAGACACTGGGTGAGTTCCCGGGTTTGGATGTTGCGAGGGCTATGGATGCTTAACGAGAAATGTGATATAGGAGGGCTGTGGTAATTTAAGGTTTCGATTTTGATACTTTTGTTGTAGACCTGTCATAGAAATTTCAAGATGTCGTTTGAAACTACACATCTTTTTGTTGCCCATTATCCAAAACCAGATCCATTCTGATGGACTTTTGAAAGATATTTCTCCTTGTTCCATCATTTTTCACTTCCCTCCTCGTCCTCTTCCTCATCCCCCTCACCCCTCAACTCCACCTCCCAAGCCGCCTCCGCAACCAACACGCTCTCATCCCCCCTATACACCTCCAGCCTCTCCTTCTTCTCTCTTGTCCACGCCCCACTCACCCCAACACTCCCAACCAACAAGCTAACCGCCAGCCTCCTCCCCCTCTCATCCTTACTCCCCGCAAACTCCAACTCCCCTTCCGTAAAATCATCCGTGGTTCTCTTCCACGCGCCCCAGGCTCCCTCAATCTCCTCTTTCGCAACACAGAGCGCGTCTGCCGTCAATTCTGGCACGATTTCAAGGAGGTGTGGCTTAATTTCTTCCCATGGGAGACCATTGAACATAAGTCTCACTCTCCGAGTCACTGAAAATCGATCCTTTTTCAGGATTGAGAGGATGCGGTGTGTGACGGGACGTAAGTGTTTCATATCGTCGCACGGGCTGATATAGCGAAAGAAAGGCTTGTCGTGGACACGAATCAACAATTTCCTATCCTTAATCAGCCCCTCGTATAAGTCCTCGATGAGATCAACCTGGTTCTTAGCGTAAGTAGCAAAGATTGCTTTCGTAGCGGCGCTGCATTCATCGTCGTAGGGGGAGTGGATGAGTTCGAAGAGGCGGGAGGAGAGGATGTTAGCGGGGTCTTGGAGGGGCATGCTGTTGCAGCGTTGGAGGGCTGCGAGGCGAACTTCAGGGAGGGGATGGTTGAGGAGCTGGAGGAGGAGGTGCAGGTGTTTTTGACGGGTTGGGAAGGCCATGCCGTTGCTGGGGATGGAGATGACACCTTTGGCGGTGTCGGGTTCGGGATCTGCTGCTGCGCGGTGGAAGATCTCCCAGGTTTCGAAGTGGGTTAGGTAGGGCCAGAGAGCTCTGAGGAGAGCTTTGCGGACGCTGGCGTGGAGCTTTGTCTTTTCTGCCTGAAGGAGCCATTGCAGGGCTTCGTCGGTTTCTAAGTCTCCGATCAGACGCACTTTCTCTTTGGCGACTGTTACCTTGGTCTCTGGTACTGCTTTCAGAAGTGTGAATGTCTCGGATTTAGACATCATTTTCAAGACGCTCCGGAGAGCGTAGATTGCAATCCTACCACGATCATCTCCTAGAGTATCGATGAGGGCGGGAACTCCTTGAGCTCCGTCCATACGTCCTAAGGCTTTTAATGCGGCTTCTTGAATGATGGGTCTTTCATCGCTTGCAAGCTGGATAAGATATTTTGGATCAACTGATGGTAAAAGACCGAGCTGTTTGACATAGGACACCTTTTTCTTTGATGTTACATCTTGGTCCGCAATATCCTTGAGGATAATTTGTACGAGGGCATCTTGCTGACTGGGAGTCCAGCGCCAGAAACCACCTTTCAAGGTGTTCAATGCATTTCGTTTGCGAGTATAAGATGGCGGTGCTGGTATAGGATGGAGATACGGGTCCAGAAGATTCTGTAGCTGTAAATGGATGCGTTTTATTATGCGCCGCGATCCAGCAATGGGCCTGTTCTCCTTGGTCAAAAGAGGAATAATTCGGGCCCAAAAACCAGATGGCTGCTTGAACTTATACACCATCTCCATCATAATCTCGTGGTATTCCCCCATCTCCTGAATCTCCAAGGTCTTGGTGCACGTCTTCCGCAACTCAGGCCAGTATTCGATGTAAGTGACAAAAGCTGCAGCCAAAGTGCATAGAGATGCTCCATCTTGCTTCCGAAGAAGACTTTCCAAAACAGGAGACATCTCTTTCTCAACAATCGCCATCACTTCTTTGACTGGGACAACGCCTGAGAGCTGCACGCGGCTTGGGATTGTCCCTTGCTCTCTGATAATTAGTGCCATCCGCTGTGCAGCCCATCGAGGATTGACGGAAAGCATATCCGCAACGACACTAATCATTCCCTGCATGGCGTATACAGCATCTGCAGAGTCCAAACCATTTCGAACAATTTGAGTCAAAAGAGCAAGATGGTGTTCCTTGAATCTTGCAACTGGAACTTCTCCCAGAGACCTGAACATCTCTCTTTGAACAGTGCCCGGCTCATTCTTATGAGCTAGGATCAGATCCAGCGCATCTTCGATATGTGCGCTGTCGTATTTTGCCGCCTTGATCTGCCACTGAAGCGCAGAGCTCCGAACTTCAGATTCGCTGGAACGAAGGAACGGTGTTTGCAGAGCCATCGCTTCCTCCCATGGCAGCCAGGAAATGTGTCGAATGAGATCTGAAGGCTTTGTCTCGAATACCTTCAATTTCAGAGTTCGGCGTGCTTCTTGTACTCGTTCTTTGGTAGGAAGGTATTTGGGCACATCCCATTCAAGCACTCCGTCCTCGTCTCGCCATGCCTCTCGAATGATCTCATACACAGGAAGACGTTGTTCTGGGGTGAGCTTATCGAAAGCTCCTTCGATGAGCTTTGGGTAACGTTTGATCAAACCGAGGAATTGGCTCAAAGGAAGTTTCTTGAAGAGTTTTCTCTCCTGGAAGCCGAAAACTACAAGATCAATATCGTCGTTGGAGCTAATAATAATATCGATAGTTTGTCTTGGGCATCGTTTCAACATTCGTGGATCTGGGAACCCAATAGGAAATTTTGAGAGCGGCATCTTCTCCAAGGACTTTCTGACAAGCTCCAACGCAAAGTCGACGGTCGAATCATGTGATATCCACCGAGTAAAAACGTGCTGTACTGTGCTGACAAGGACGGCATCTCTATCTTCGGATTTCTCTATCAGTCGATATAATTTTTGCTGAGCTATATCTGGGTGATATTTGGCCAGAAAAGACCAATCGACGAGGGCGAAACCGTCGATGACTGTCGGCAAGTATTTTTCCAGGGTAGCCTTTGATCCAAAAGGCAACAAGCGTTGGAAAAGGGATCGTTCTCCTTCCTTTGCCAAAAGCTCCAAGAACTCATCAATGACTTTGGGCCTCTTACGGCGATGAGAGGAGCTCCTGATGCGAGAGATCGTCTGGCGCTGGAGATACGTCGGTGCAGACTTCAAAGCCTCGAGAAGCTCAGCATCAGAGCCTAGAGATGCAATTAGGTTGATTGCCTGCTTCTTCATGTATCTTGAGTTAGCTGAAAGCAATTGTATGGCGACGCCCACATCCCGACTTCCATGGCAGGTTTTGAGACTCAGGAGCTGCGCGTATGGCGACCCACGTAACAAGCTGGAAACCAATGCTTCTGCTGCGGGGTCTTTCTTCGATTTCTCGCCCAGCTCGACCATCTGCTTCACCCTCTCAGAGTGAGTGAGCGGCTCACATCGTTGAAGCAGAGCTGAGATATCCATTCTGAATGGACGATTCAATGATGAGGGGTAGTGAGGTTGAGATTCAGTGACGGCGAGATCTCGATGATCGACGTGATGTGGATGTGATTGTGATGAAAGGCCCGAACGAAAGCAGGCAGCCTCGTTCGTTACCACACCCCTTTAACTTGATTCAGCGTGAAGACCTTTCATGCGCTGCATCCTTCGGATGAATGATCCTTCGCATGACATAAATACACGTAAAGGATGCTGCGCCGCAAGCTGCGAGAAAGCAAGATCCAGTCCCGCACGGACTCATCAGGCACGTGACGTATAGCTCGTTAGTCTACCTACCTACCTATTTTGAAAGAGCTGCTTATAACACATAATTCTCATTGGAAATTCAGTTTAGAGGTTATCTCAAGTCTCATTTCTTCAATTGGATGACTCTATATAATATGCACAGTACAGACCCTCCAGCACCAATTCATCTAATGCATGAGTCCCGCACATCAATGCTCCGAGACGAACACGCCGGCCATTCCCATTCCCTGGATCTATGTTAGCGGATTTTTTCTGACTAGACCAAGCTTCTGGATGCTTACAGTTCCCACGCACATGGAAGTAACTGCAACTCTCTTGTTCTGTCTTCGAAGCTCCGAAAGAGCTGTGACTACTTGACGGGCTCCTGTGCAGCCCAAGGGATGTCCCAGAGCACTGAAAAAAGAGTTAGCAAGGGATAAAAAGAGTCTTGGATCATCACTAACATAGCACCACCTCTCGGGTTGACCTTCGCAGGATCAAGACCAAGCTTTTGAACGCAATATACACCCTAGAACCCATCAGCAATGTCTTCTCCCAGACACTCTCAGAACTCACCATCGAAGCAAAAGCCTCATTAATCTCAAAAACATCTACATCCCCCAAACTCAACCCCGTCTTCCCCAAAACCTTCGGAATAGCGTAACTGGGTCCAATCCCCATGATCCTCGGCTCCAGCCCCACAACCGTAGCCGCACAAAACTTGCCCAGCACCTTCTGTCCCAACGCCTCAGCCTTACTCCTCTTCATCAATAGCACCGCCGCCGCCCCATCCGTGATTTGACTCGCGTTCCCTCCCGTGGTAGCACTCGGTTTCCACTGCGGGAACGCCGCGCGAATCTTACCTAGCGACTCTACCGTCGTCCCATACCTCACTCCATCATCCCTATCAGCAAACACCTGCTTCACCTCCCCCGTCTTCGGGTCTTTCACAGATACCAAAATCGGCACAATCTCATCCTTCACCCACCCGTCCTTCTGCGCCCGCTCCGCCTTCTGGAAACTCCCCGCCGCAAAGCGATCTTGCATCTCTCTCGTGACACCAAACTGCGCCGCAACGTTCTCGCTCGTCTGCCCCATTGGCTGCAGATTCTGGCTCGCGAGTTCATGCCCCGTGATCCTCGTGCTCATAACGGGGGCCCCGTCGTCAGGACACGTAGACATGCTTTCAGCTCCGATAGCGATCCCCACTTCAATGGAGCCGGCGATTATCTGGTTCGCGATCTGCTGAATCGCGAGGAGTCCGGAGGAACAGAAGCGGTTGGCGACGCTGGCGGCGGTTGTTACGGGGAAGCCGGCGGCAAGCACGGAGGAGCGTGCCATGTAACCTTGGCCTGGGGCGAGGACGTTGCCGAGACAGACATCTTCGACGAGGGAGGGGTCTAGGTTAGATTGTTCGCGGACGATCTGGGGGCGTTAGCTTGCGATTTGGGGATTGGGGTGTAGGTGGGGTACTGTGAGGAGAGAGATGAGCAGGTCGTCGATGGGTGTGTCTTTCAGTGCCCCTTTTTTGGCTTTTGTGAGCGGCGTTCGTGCTGCGTAGGTAATGACCTAGATTATGTTAATTGAAGTAGTTTGATTCTGTGGTGTTGACTGACAATATCATCAGGGTTCTTCTTCAAGAGATTTGCTCGCCCACTCGACTCTGGCGAGAGTGGATTCAGGTGCGCAAGCACAGAAGAGAGCCTTTGACCTGCAGAAGCCATTTTCACTACTTTCAATCAGAGAAACTGAATTTAATAAGAAATAAAAAAACAATAAAAAAATAGATGAAATTATTTTCAGAGAACACAAACGAAGAAGAGAAGACGTCGTCTGTGTCGCATAATAACTCACCCCAACCTTTCTCGGCTTTCGGGGAGGGACTCCACCGTGTGGGGCCAGCCAGGGTTTCCCGTCAAACCTCTCCAACCAGAATTTGCCATCATCACGGTTGATTTTCACGGCAGTCAAAACCACCACTGAAACTGGAACATACTTTCCAAACATAACCGTCGTCGCCGAGGCATGATTACGAAATTACCGAGCTGGAGAGATAAATGATATCTCATCATTCTCAGCTTCCTCCTCTTCGAGCCATTGAAATTTGATCTTGTGATAAAACTGGTCTGCTCGGACATGGATCCTGCTTCTGGCGCTGTGATTGCTGGTGCCGCATTGGCGGCTGGGGCGTACTTGAATGCTAAGTGGTCGGTGGGCATTGACTTGAGGCAATTGCAACATGACCGCGCTTGGGGGCAACGACTTGGTGCTTTTATTGAGGGATTGGGAGATACGTGTACGCTTTATCATATGTTTGATAGAGTGAGTCCTGAGACTGAAGCGTTGTGGTTTGAGGGCAAGGCGTGGACCTATGGGGAGCTCAAGAAAGGTAGGTCATCCTACAAATTCTGCTGAGAATGAGTCGTGTTAATGAATTCTAGATGTCATTCGACTTGCTGCTTTCTTGGAAGCCAATGGCATCAAGAAAGATGAGTGCGTTGCTGTCTTCGCGACAAACTCACCAGAAATGGTTGTCACCATCTTGGCCTTGTCGAAACTGAGCGCTGTAGCAGGTTTGGTCAATATCAACCTCAGAGGTCTGTTCGAACCCACTTAAACAATAACAAAAACTGATTCTGAACAGACGACACCTTGAAATACTGCCTGGAAGTCTCAACAGCTCAAACCATCATCTCCACCTCAGACCTTGCTAGTTTCGTCCTCGGAAGCAGACGACACTTCACCCTTAACCTTGGCTCCTTCAACCCGCCAGTCCTCTCTCCAACCATCACCCTCCTCGACTCCTCCACCCTCCCCATTCCCACCACAATTTCCCCTCCAGTCAAAGCAACACCCCGTGACCTCTCGGCCCTAATCTTCACCTCCGGCACCACAGGCAAGCCCAAAGCCTGCGCAATCCGCAACCACCAAATGTGCATAACCGCAACTCCCACCTCGCGGGACATTTCGAACCCCAAAAAGTACTTCCCTTTGCGCACCTACTCCCCTCTCCCACTCTTCCACGGCACCGCGCTCTTCACCGGGCTCTGCTACTCCCTAGGAGCCCACGGGACTCTCTGCCTAGCACGCAAGTTCTCGTCCTCGAGATTCTGGAAAGACGTGACGGACTCCCGCGCCACGCGGATCCTGTACGTCGGTGAACTCTGCCGTTACCTGGTCACCTCGCCGCCTTCCCCTTACGATCAGGCACACGGCTGTATCGTAGCAGCGGGGAACGGCCTGCGTGGGGAGATCTGGGAGAAATTCAAGACGCGCTTCAACGTGCCCGAGATCCGCGAATTCTATCGGTCGACGGAAGGGCTGGCGAAGTTCGATAATGTGGCGAGTGGGGCTTGGGGCGCTGGTAAGGTTGGCTTTGCGGGGCCGATTCGGAGATGGTTGGAGAAGGATACGTTGATTGTGAGGGTGGATGAGGGGACTGGATCGCCGTGGCGGGACCCGGTTACGGGGTTTTGTGAGAAGGTTGGACTTGGGGAGGTGGGGGAGGCGATTGGGAGGGTGAAGAGTAGGGCGTTGTTGACTGAGTATCTGAATAATGAGAAAGCGACGGAGGAGAAGTTGATGACGGATGTGTTTGTGAAAGGGGATATGTGGCAGAAGATGGGGGATTTGGTGGT
>Ga0302325_10006584_pt1 | contig 26046 bp, 22 predicted proteins | sample Palsa_T0_2_FD_201948 | JGI IMG/M metagenome (GOLD analysis project Ga0302325, IMG submission 201948) | Peat permafrost microbial communities from Stordalen Mire near Abisko, Sweden - Palsa_T0_2 | ecosystem: Environmental > Terrestrial > Soil > Palsa > Peat permafrost | place: Sweden: Abisko... | reverse complement strand
CGGCACCAGGCGGACCAGCCGGTCGACGTCGCCGGAGTAGACGGCGGCGATCAACGCTTCCCTGGTCGGGAAGTGACGGTAGAGCGTTCCCGGGCCGACGCCCGCGCGCCGGGCGATGCCGATCATTGAGGAGTCCCCGGACTCCCTCAGGGCGTCGCGGGCTACCGCGAGGATCTGCTCGCGGTTCTTCGCGGCGTCTGCGCGCATCCAGGCTCCCCTTTGCTAAGCGGACACCTTTCCGGTACCGTGATCAGTAAGCGGAAAGGTGTCCGGATAACCAGTCTAGGAGGAGCCATGGAGTACATCAAGGCCGGGACGGCGCGATGACGATCCCCACCCGAGTTCTAGGCCGCACCGGCGCCCAAGTGTCGATCCTGGGTTACGGCGCGATGGAGCTGCGCGGCCAGCTCACGGGCCCGGCGAGCGACCTGAGCGGCCCGGCGATCACCGACGAGGACGCCGGACGGCTGCTCAACGAGCTGCTCGACGCCGGGGTCAGCCTGATCGACACCTCGGTTGACTACGGGCGCAGCGAAGAGCTGATCGGCCGCCACCTCAGCTCGCGCCGCAGCGAGTTCTTCCTCGCCTCCAAGTGCGGCTGCCCGCTGTCCATGGCGCCCGATGCGGTCACGATAGGCCAGCACGACTACAGCGCCGCGAACGTCCGCGCCGACGTTGAGCAGAGCCTTCGCCGCCTGCAGACGGACCACCTGGACCTGGTCCAGGTGCACCTGTCGCCGCCGCGCAGCGAGATGGAGGCCGGTGGGACGATCGAGGAACTCCAGAGCCTGCGGGCCGAGGGCAAGGTGCGCTTCATCGGGATGTCGGGCACGCTGCCCAACCTGCCCGATCAGATCGCCATGGGCGTCTTCGACGTGTTCCAGATCCCCTACTCCGCGCTCCAGCCCGAGCACGGCGAGCTGATCTCGCGCGCAGCGGACGCCGGAGCCGGCGTCCTCATCCGCGGCGCCGTGGCCCGCGGGACGGCATCGGAGAACAAGAACTGGACGGTGCAGCCGCTCAGCTCCTCCGGCCCTGCGGCCCAGGACCGCTGGGAGGCCGCCAAACTCGACGAGCTGCTAGACGACGGCATGAACCGCCACGAGTTCATCCTGCGCTTCACGCTCAGCCACCCGGGAGTATCGAGCGCGATCGTCGGCACCAGCAACCCCGGGCACCTGCGCAGCAACGTGGAGATGGCGTCGCGCGGGCCGCTGCCGAACGACGTCTACGCCGAGGCAAGGCGCAGGCTCGCCGCAGCGTAACCGGCCTCGTGCCCCATCGTGGGCGCTGCGATAGCGCCGGCGCCGCCGGCGGTGTATGCCTGTTCAGGATTGCGTACGCTGCCCGGGCGTAGGTCGCCGCGCGCTCCTGGTGTCTGATAGAAGTCTGGTCATGTACTCCTTTAGTGCAGTAATGCGCGGCTACGATCGGCGGCAGGTTGATGAACTCCTCGCGCGGATTGAGGGGACACTCGGCCGCGCGCCCGCGGCATCTCCGCCGGCAACCGCCGCCGAGGTCCGCGCCGCGCAGTTCGACAAGAGGATGCGCGGCTACGCACCGCGGGAAGTGGACCAGGCTCTGCAGACCGCCGCGGCGGAGCTTGAGCAGCAGTCCCCTTGACACCCGCCGCGGCTGACGGACTCATGTCCGGCCCGTGCAGCGGCTAACCTGCGGGCTGATACGTGCCGCGATACAACTGGACCGCCTTGGTCAGGTGCGTGAGCGATTCGGCGGTCTGCGGCTCGCACTGGAACATGATGTGCTGGACGCCGAGCGAGGCGTAACCGCGCATCGCCGTCGCGATCTCCTCTGGCGTACCGATGAGCGGGTTGTCGAGGAACACGGGCTTGTCCGGCCGCAGGTCGGGGAACCACAGGCCGATCAGCGCCGTGACGCCTAGCGTCCGCGGGTCCCGGCCGACCTCGCGGCACGCGGCCTCGATCCTGGACATTGGCTCGCCGATCGTCTCGGGCTGGCCCGTGTAGCCGGTGTTCCACAGGTCGGCGTACCGCGCGGCCAGCCTGAGCATGCGTGGCCCTTCTCCGCCCAGGAGCAGTGGCGGTCCCGCGGCGCGCGGACCACGCGGCACGTCGTCGCAGTCCAGCGCCTGATAGTACTGGCCGGCGAAATCGACGTGCCCGTCGCGCAGCAACGGCCTGAGGATCTGCATGGCCTCGTCGAAACGGCTCGCCAGGTGATCGAACGGTAGCCCGAACGCCCGGTGCTCCGGTTCGTTCCAGCCGGCGCCGATGCCCAGGATCAGCCGGCCCTGGCTGACTTCGTCGAGGGCCGTCGCCATCTTCGCCAGGATCGCCGGATTGCGGAAGGTATTGCAGAGCACCAGGGTGCCGAGCTCCACGCGCTGCGTCGCCTCTGCGAGCGCGGCCAGCACGGTCCAGCATTCCCAGATTCCCTGGGTCGGCTCATCGGCCCTGCGGTACAGCATGTGGTCGCAGATCCAGATGCTGTCGAAGCCGTCCGCTTCCGCCCGTTGCGCGACGTCGCGGATCACCTGGTACGGACGGGCGCTATTGGTCGCGCGATCGTTGGCGGTCTTGACCATCAGCCCGATCTTCATGGCGTTTCCTCAGTCCGCGTCATCTCCATGACCCAGTTGGTCTCCCAGGTCGCCCCGTCGTCCCCCTCGATGGGCGGCTGGCTGGTTAGCTGCTTCTCTGTGAGAGTCATGTCACGCACGCTATGACCTCTTCACTGACACCCCCTGTCAGTGGAAAATGTTCAGATGCGCGCGAGCCGTCTCGTCTCGATCATCTTGCTCCTACAGGCCAGGGGCCGGCTGACGGCCGCGCAGCTCGCCAGGGAACTCGAGGTCTCGGTCCGGACCGTCTACCGGGACGTGGAGTCGCTGCACACGGCCGGCATCCCGCTCTACGGAGACGCCGGCCACCGTGGCGGCTACCAGCTGCTGGACGGCTACCAGACCCGGCTGACCGGGCTCAGCGCGGAGGAGGCGAAGGCGCTGTCCCTCTCCGGCCTGCCCGGGCCGGCCGCCGAACTGGGCCTGGGCTCGGTGCTCGCGGCCGCCCAGCTCAAGGTCCAGGCCGCGCTGCCGCCCGCCTTCGCCGAACAGCTCGGCGCCACCGCGCAGAGATTCCACCTGGACGCCACCGGCTGGTACGCGCAGGCCGAGGACGCCCCATTCCTGCCTGCCGCCGCCGACGCCGTCTGGCGCGGCGCTGCGGTGCGGGTCCGTTATCGGCGGTGGAAGGCCCCGACCGACGTGGACCGCCGCCTCGAGCCGTACGGCCTGGTGCTCAAGGCCGGCCGCTGGTACCTGGTGGCCGCGCCCGGTCCGCGTACCTACCGGGTCGACCAGATCCTGGACCTGGCTGTGCTCAAGGAGAGCTTCACTATCCCCGAGAATTTCTCGCTGGCCGGCTACTGGCAGTCGCACACCGCGGAGTTCCTCGCCGGGCTGCACCGAACCACCCGAGCTCCGAGCCCAGGTGGCCGCCAGGGCCCGCGCGATCGCCGCACTCTACTAACCCCGGGCTTTTGTCCGGGACGGGCATCGGCCACCCGCCTGGTTACGAAGGTTTGGTAGCAGCGTGCGGAACCGCCGCCCCTTTAGGCCGTACGAACATCGTGCCCTAGCCGCGCTGAGCCTTCGTAGCCCCGAGAGAATATTGGACGACTGAGAAAGCTGGGCACGCTAATGTGGGGCTCTTATGCGTGGTCGCGTGGCGCGCTGACTTCAATGGGCCACCCGACCAAGATCACGGGCTCTGGTTCGTCCCGTCCCGCTGACCTCTGGCTTTGTCACTTGTCGTGAGCGGATCTGCGCACTGATTCGGACCAGGCCAACCGGCCTCAGGGCGGCGGCGGTTGTGGGCCCCGGGCCGATCGGGGACAATGGCGCGGTGGCAGCTGACGACGACGGCACCGGCGCGTTTCGCGGTGCCAGCTTCACGGGCGCTGACTTCACCGGCGCGATCTTCCGGGACTGTGACCTGCGCCAGGTCAAGATCGCTGACTCGTGGCTCGTTGACGTCAGCCTGTCCGGGCTGGTCGGCAACCTCGTCGTCAACGACGTCGACGTCACGGCATTTGTGGAGGGCGAGCTCGACCGGCGCCACCCCGAGCGTGTCCAGCTGAGAGAGATGCGGACAGCCGACGACTACCGTGCGATGTGGGACATGATCGAGCGTCTTTGGGCCGAGACCGTGGCCCGCGCCCGGCGGCTACCCGAGCCTGCCCTGCACCAGCGGGTCGACGACGAATGGTCCTTCGCGGAGACGCTGCGCCATCTCGTCATGGCCACCGACAGGTGGGCCGGTCACATGATTCTCAGCAGGCCGAGGCCCTACCACCCGCTCGGCCTCCCGCAGCCCGGGTTCACGCCCGCGGACGCCGCGGCGCTCGGCATCGACCTCGGCGCGCGCCCGCCGCTGGCGGAGGTGCTGGAGGCACGCGGCACCCGCGTGGCGCTGGTTCGCGGCATCGTCGACGGGCTCAGCGACGACGACCTGGAACGGGTATGCCCGCGGCTGCCCGCGCCCGGGTACCCGGAGGAAGCACGCTCGGTCGGCCTTTGCCTGGGCGTGGTCATGCGGGAGGAGTGCGAGCACCGCCGCTACGCGGTCCGCGACCTCGCGACGCTGGAAGCGGACCCAGGCGCCGGGGCAGCGCATCGTGACGCGCCAACCTGATAACTCCCGGTCGGCGGCGAGCATCGCCCACGCCTGACCCGGATCACCCTGCGACGGGCAACGGCGGGCCGGGCACGAGGTCACCGGGTTGACATGCGAGCCCAGTGGGCTTCGGCGTTGTCCAGTGCCCGCCGAATTTGCTGGTGTTCCCGGCTGCCGGTGGTCGGCAGTCGCAGCAATGGCATCTGGTGAGCATCCAGGATCGCGTCCTTGCGCGCGTCTCGTGCCCTCTGGTCCGGGTTGTTCTCATGGAAGGCGAAGCCGTCTACCTCGATGGCCAGCAGGGGCTGGTTGGTCACCCGGTTATACACGAGGAAGTCAACCGACGCCCGATGTTGCACATAGGAACGCTGAGTTAGGGTCAGCCTGCTCAGGTCGGGGAGGAGGTTCCGCAGCAGCACTTGGGAACTCGCGGCCAGGTGCGCGTATCGCTGCTCAGCGATAATGTCTTGCAACACAGTCCAGACGATGTCTTCGGATGGGTACTGGAGTTCCTTCCTTAGCCGGATGGCGAGCGGTTGCAGACGCTGCGAATACGCGCGGTAAAGCAGGTCGAATACGGAGACCACCGAGCTGTCCACGACGGCTTCACCGGGGTTGTGGTAACGGATGTAACCAACCAGGTCCCGGATGTGGCGGCTAGTGGGCAGCGTGTCGTAGTTCGTTACCAAGATGAACCGCTGAACCGCCCGCGAGACCGCAACGTTGATCAATTGCGGATCGTCCACGAAGGCGAGCCCCGTCCGGCCACGCCAGGTTTCGTCCAAGACTGTGGTCAGGATGACTACCTGCTTTTGCCGGCCCTGGAATTTGTGAACGGTATCGGCCTCTGTCTGATCGAGCACGTCGGAGGCTTTGGTGGCCTGGTGCCGGTACGGCGTGGTGATACCGATATCGGTGCTCGCAAAGCCCCGGCAGTGCTCCGGTATCACTTCCTCCGCGATTACATCGATCTCGCGCTGGTTCGAACGGCCTCCTTGGCGGTGCTGGCGCATGTGGTTGCCCTCGACCGTACGCACCACGATCATTGGCCGCTCGGCGCCACCGCTGGTGTACGGAATGAGTTCGCCCCCGTAGAACTTCTTGTTGCAGAACCCGATGATGACCGGGTTGCATCGGTAGTGCTCGCATAGCAGCGTTCGTGGGAGGTTGGCGCCGTACAACTCGGACAGCGAAGCCAGGAGATTGTGCTGGCAGTCGTAGGCGGGCACTGGCGGCATTAGCCCGTTCGCGGCATCGATCGGGATCGGTGGCAGCTGTCGCTGGTCGCCGACCACGACTACGTGCCGGGCACACGACATCGCAAGGCCTGCCAGTAGGAGGTTGACCTGCGAAGCCTCATCGATGATGAGGTAGTCGAGCAGGTATCCGTCAGCGATGCTGTCCCGGAGCGAATGACAGGTGCTCAGCAATGCCGGGTAGTCCTTGATGAATTCGTTGAACGTCGAGCCTCGTCGGTAGAAGTCCGAGCTATAGCGGGTACGCCGCGATTCCTGGTACCGGGCGGCGAGTTCGGAATGCAGAAACTGAATCGACAGCTGCCGGTGCTGCTGGGAAAGCTGTTCGAAGTCCGCTCGCCGCAGCTCACCCTCGACCCGGCCGATTTCCCGCTCCAGCTCGGCGATCCGCTTGTGGTAGTACGCCAGCTGCAGCCGGAGCGCGACACTGGTGTCAGCAGGGTTAAGCCCCCGCACGGACCCGTACCTGAAGTAGTTCCGTATTCGCCGCAGCGGCCCCGGGCGGATACCGGCTAGCTCCATTTCGCTCTCGGCGAGATAGTCGAGAACGCGGTCGGCCGAGCGGCGCAGGAGCGGAAGTCCCGCCAAGTCGGGCAACTCGTCCCGGTGCAGGTGGTCTTCAAAGTGTCGCAACTCCAACCGGTGGGCGTCGAGCAGCTGCCGCCGGTCGGCGCGGCTACGCTCGGCGCTCTGCAACCGGCGGAGGCGCCTGTCCAGATCCGCCAGATGCTCGAGGTCTGGCCGATCCGGCGCGCGGACCAAGAACTGCTCGACCTGAGCGTTGCGGAGTGCCTGCCCAGCAAAGAATTCCTCGCGCTTTTCCTTACGGCCGAGGTTGCCGATCACATGTCCGAATCCTAGTTCGTCGAGTTTGTCACGAACATTGTCGACGGCGGCGTTGCTGAACGAGACGATGCCAACAGTCATGTGCTGGACTGCGATAATGTTTGCGATCAAGTTCAAGATGGTCTCGGTCTTCCCGGTACCCGGAGGCCCCTCGATGACCGAAACCGAGCGGGTCAGTGCTCTCTCTACCGCCGCGCGCTGACTGAGATTGTAGCGGAACGGAAAAATGGGGGCGATATCCTCGAGGTGCGGCTTGATCGGAGAGCAGCTTAGGAAAGAATTGAGTGCGCTCTCCGGGTGAACGAAAGAAAGTTTGTCGTATCCAGTTCGCAGGGGGTCGTCACGGGGAAGGCGGGACACGACTGTGCGCCAGTAGCGCAACGTGGTCGCCACCACAGGAGTCTCAGTCGCTGAGGTAACGACGCGCACCTGGGAAGCGGGGTAGGTGCGATGATCTTCCCCTGCCTGTGTTCTGTAGAACACTCGAGCCCACTGATCGCCGCTACCAGCGAAGGTCCAGAGTTCGGTGGCGCTCTCCCATGCGCTCCCGTTGACTTCGACCCGTTCGCCTTCCCTGAGTGCATATTGCTGCGGGTTGCGGAGTATCCTTACGCGGTCCCGCCCGTAGCTGAAGGTCTTATTACTACGAATGAATATGATTTCGATTCTCTGACCTTCGGTCCGAATCTCCGACACGTCTCGCGTCTTATCTTCAAAATGACTTGCCGTGCGATCGAGGATCAGGACTGCCATACTCCGAGGATTGATCACATCATCACCTCAGCTGTGACACACTGCCATTGTACGAAACCACGCCAGGGGCCGCAATAATTGATCGGGCGAGGTCGCCGACGACGATCGCGGTAGACCGGGTGGGTCACTGTCTCGCCCAGTGTGCCGGGTGCATCAGGGCCCTCTTGGCATGTTACGCCGGTCCGCATAAGCCGTAATCCGGACACTACGGCCCCCGCGAAGCAGGGGGGTAAGCGCAAAACTTCGGCCTCTATGGCTCGGGATCAACAACCGGTGAGCGATCGGGTTTGGGCCAGGTCTACTTGACCCTGCAGGCGATATTGCATGCGGTGCCGGCGGCGACGCCATCGGCTGATCGGGAAAGCGCGCGGCCCGTCTAGTCCCGCTGAGGATGGGCGGCTATCGCGCGCCGGTAGCGAACCTCGGTGATCGGGAAGCCGCGGCCGCCATGAGCAGCCGTCCCTGCCCGGTACTCCAGGCCCCGGGCAGCACGTAGATCGCGAACACCTCGCCGGTCCGCTTCGGGTCCGCGTCGGGGTCCCGGGACGGGCCGAAGGACACGAAGCCGGACACGCCGGCCTCGCCCGCTGCCACCAGGACGCTGGCCTGGTCGTCTCCGGCGCGCAGGACCGACCGCCAGCCCTGGGCGCGGCTGGCGGGGTCGAGTTGATCCAGGAAGTCCTGCGGCATCAGCCCTTGGTAGGCGCCCTGCCAGGAACGGACGTGAATCAGTCCGAGTTGTTCCGCGTCGCCGTCGCCGGCGGGGCGTACCTGTGCGCCTGTCACGATTCCATCATGGCCCACGCCGGGCGGTCGTGCCGCCGCCGTGCCCCGGAGCCCACCCGGTCAGGGCCCCTGAAATCCTCGGCGGCGACCTGGGAGCGTGGCGGATTGCTCGGATTGGACATGCGTTGCTTGTCCAACGCGACCAGCAGGTCATGAAGCAGGCTGCGATTGCTGGAGTTCGAGCGTTCTTGTGATGGCAGCCACCGTGTCGCCGACGCTCATGCTGCTCGTGTCGATTACAGGAACGCCCGCCCCTGTCCACTCGGCGCTCCTGGCATGGAATCGCCTGATCAGGTCTTCGTCCAGGCGCTTGAGGCCGCTGCGTTCCGCATTGCGCTCCAGGCAGGTGGCCAGGCTCGGGAGCAGGATCACCAGGTGATGCCTGATGCCGCCGAGCAGCTGCGCCCACAGCTCGTAACGAGCCAGGACACGCCCGGCGAACATGCCGTCGTCGATGACGCAGTTGAAGCCGTTCGCGGTTGGCTCATCCTGCACCGATGCCCATGCATGCGCGGCCGTCGTCTTCCCGGCGCCCGCAGGGCCGCCCACCAGCAGCACATAACCCGCCATGACAGCAAGCATCCCCGCGATCCGGGCCAGCACCCACGGGCCGGCCGGTCCGGCGAGGGCGGCGAAGGTATTGCGCCGCCGCTGGAATCAGGGCAGATCGGGGTCTGGGTGGTCGGCCAGGAAACGGCTGGCCGCATCGTCGTCGATGAGCGAATTATCGTCCAGCCACTGGACGGCCCGGCGCATGGCGCGGACGTCGCGGAATGCGTACCACGTTTGCAGGAGGTCCGGGAACTCGTAGCGGAGCTCGTCCCTGAAGCGGCGGAAGGCGCCTTTGCCCTGGATGGCCCGCGCCAGCCTGCGCCCCGCGCGTTCATCGCTGATGACTTCGGCGAAGTCGGCCATGTCCTGGTACCAGACCCAGGATGGCAGTGGGTCGATGCAGATGAGATCTAGTTCGTCGAGGTCGACTGGTGTCTGGCCGTCGATGCCGGTGTCGGCTGTCCAGAATACGATCTCTCCGGTCTGCGGATTGATCAGCCACCGGTGTTCGTAGTCGGTCTGGTCGGCCAGCGCGTTGCCGATCTCCTCCAGGTCGAGGACGCTCAATTCCAGCACCAGGCCAGAGTAGAACTCTCCGTGGCATGTGCAGACGTCCATTGCACATACCACCTTCGGATATCGAGTTAGTAGATGTGAGCCAGCGCTGCGGAAGGGGACGGCCGCCCGGCGGCCGTCCCCTTCCTTTCTTACTTGTGACCCCGGCGAATCGCCCCACACCCGTAAGGGCGCTCGCTTGGGACCGCTGATGCGCCTGCGGTGGCGACAGGGCATCGGCTGCTAAGCCGCGTACGCGGCGAAGTACTGGTTGGCGCCGCCATTCCAGTACCACGTGATGATGTCCGTGCCTTCCCAGGGGCTGTCGCCGTTCACGTCCATGTACAGGCCGGTGCCCGCGTTCTCGATGGGGTATGCCTCCAAGTTGTTGGGGACCAGGTCGGTCGCCCACTGCTGGGTTGCCGAGCCGTCGCAGTACTGCTGGGTGATCGGCTGGCCGGCGCCTCCGCTGCCGTCAAGGCACAGCCCGCTGTACTGGTTGACGATCTCGTAGTAGTTGCCGTCGGGTTCGAAGGTGAACACCTGGTTTTCGCCGCCGTTGTATACCCAGTCGATCAGGTCGGCGCCGGGGCTGCCCGATGCGCCGTCGATGTCGAGCATGAGGGCGCTGGTGTTGTTGGGGCTGAGGTGGACGGTGAAGCCGGTGGCGGCACTGGCCGACGCCGAGGTCGCGGCCAGGGGGACGACGATGGCGGCGGCTGCCACCGCGGCGACTGCGGTGCCGCGGCGGATGAGGCCTGGGCGGCCAGTGGCGCGGGCGCGGTGCCTGAGGTTGTAGTTCATTTCCTTCTCCGTTTTCTGCGTTTTGTGTCCGGTATCGACCGGCTATGTCGCCTAGCATCGCCGGACCAGGGGTCGACGGTCAGTCGGCGAGCGGACAGCCTCCCTGTCACCTTGCCGACACTCCCGCGATGAGCGGCAGGTACCACCGGACGGAGAAGAATTCGGTGCCTGCAAAGGGAGAACCACAAGAAGAGTAGGAACGGACCGGTGATGACTCTGGCACCGCCGCCTGGGCCTGTTCCCCGGGCTGGCGATGCTAGCTGGCCAGGGGCGTTCCCGCGGGATTGAGGCTGGCGGCGCGGTCGAGCAGTGGTCGGCAGCCGAGCTTGGTCGCGATGGCGGTGGCTTCGGCGACGGCGGCGGTGGCGGCCTCGGTGTCGCCGTCGGCGGTGAGCCAGACGGCGTGGTCGAGCAGGCCGTGGGCGAGGTGGTAGGGGGTGGACAACTGGCGCAGCCGGGCGACGGCATTGGTGAGCGCGGTGCCCGCGGTGTCGCGGTCGGCGTCGAGGGTGACGAGGCGGGCGCGGGCCAGGTCGCGCTCGGCCCGGAGCATCGGGGACAATTCCCCCGGCCGGTAGCGGTCGAGCAGTTCGAGCAGTTCGGCGGTGGCCTGGGTGTCGGCCAGGTCCCAGGCGGTGCGGGCGGCCAGCGGCCACGCCCACCGCGGGCACTCGTGGCTGATCCCGAGCGCGGCGGCGTGGCCCAGGACGGCGCGGGCGTGCTTGAGGGCGGCGGCGGGCTCCTGGCGGGCCGCGGCGGTGACCGCCTGCAAGAGCGGGATGAATGCCTGGTCCTGGGAATCTTCGCTGGCCCGCATGTCGCCCAGGGCGGCCAGGGCCGACTGGGCGCCGGGAACATCGCCGTGCAGCCCCGTTACCCAGCCCCGGTAACAGATGATGATTTCCATGTCAGCGAGGCCGTCGGCCTCGGCCGCCTGGTCAATTTCGGTCATGGCGGCGTTCCAGTCGCCGAGCATGAGCAGCGCTGCGGAAAGGTTTATGACCGCAAATGCGAGGTAATCCCGCGCGCCGGTCTGGCGCAGCCGAGCGACGGCGTCGCGGGCCGCGGCCGCGCCGGCCGCGGGATCGATGGGAGTGACCGCGTCGGCCAGGTTGAGCAGAGCCTGACCGAGGAGCAGGCTGTCGTTGGCCTGCCCCGCCAGCCGGGCCGCCTCCCGGAAGTAGGCCGCCGCTTGTGGCCTGCGGCCAGCGAAGCCGACGCATATTCCGCGGGTCGTGAACAGGCCTGCCAGCGTGGCGTCGTCGACGGCGAGGGCCTGACCGAGGGCGAGGACCTCGGCGGTTAGCGCGTCCCCGGCCAGCACGTCGGCGACCATCTCCACTCGCGCGAGCTGCTCGAGGGCTCTGACGGTGTCGGCGTCGGGCGCGTCCCGCAGCACCGCCAGGGCAGCGGTGAGCTGGTCACGGGCCTCGCCAACCCGCCCCCACTGGCGCAGTGCCCGGCCCGCGACCGCCTGCGCTCGGGCCGCATCCCGCTCCCGGCCGTGCCGCAGGTGCTCCTCGCGGGCGCGCCCGGCATGCTCTACTGCCAGGGTCCAGTCGCCGCTGGTGTGAGCGGCCTCTGCTGCCATCTCCCACAGGGATCCGGCCGATCGCGGGCCGCCTTTTGCGCCCTCCGCGTCGGCGGCGCCCGGCCCGGCCGGCAGCCCGGCATCCCCGGCCGACAGACCGGCGGCGGTGGCGTAGCTGGCGGCGGCGGAGGCGGGGGCGCCGGTGCGTTCGGCGCGCTGCCCGGCGCGGACCAGCATGCCGATTGCCTTGGCGCGGATGGCAGCGGTATCGGGATCGCCGGGAACCGCGTGCAGTGCGTCCAGGTAGTGGCGGGCGATGATGTCGGTGGCTTCCTCCCCGTCGTCCGGGAACGCGGTGCGCAGCCAGTCGGCGGCAGCGAGGTGGCGGGCCTTGCGGTCACGGCGGGAGAGGGTCTCGTAGGCGACCTGGCGCAGCATGTGCTGGGCGAAGCGGTAGGAGCCGCGTTCCGGTGACAGGGGGTCGGCCGAGATGGCCAGGACCTCTCGCCGCACCAGGTCGCCAAGCGCGGCGCGGACGGCCTGCTCGTCCTGGCCGGAGATGGCGGTCAGGGCCTCGGCCGTGAACGTGGTGCCGAGCACCGCGGCGTCGCACGCGAGTCGGCGGACGTCGGGGTCCAGGGCGTCAAGCCGGGCGGCGAGCAGCGCGTGCAGGCTGTGCGGCACCCGCAGTTCCCCGATGTCGCCGGTCAGCCGGTAGGTCCCGTCCACCGGCTGGACCACGTCCCGGTCGATGAGCGACCTGATGACCTCGACCGCGAACAGCGGCAGGCCCTGCGCCTGACCGGCCACCGCGGCTCGGGCGGCGGTGGGCATGTCCGGCACCAGCGAGTCAACCAGGGCGGCCATGGAGGCGGCATCGAGCGGGTCCAGGGTGAGGGTGACCCGGTTACGGCCAGAACCGAACCCCGGCCGGGCCGGGCCGAGCTCCGGGCGGGCAAGCACGAGGATGAATACCGGAAGGTTCCTGACCCAGTCGGTCAGGTAGTCAAGGAAGTCGAGCAGTCCCGCGTCGGCATCCTGGGCGTCCTCCACCACCAGCGCCACCGGGCTGTCCGCGGCGAGGCGTTCAAGGAACAGCCGCCACCCGGCGAACAGTTCCTCCCGCGCCAACGGCCCCCCGCCGTCCCCTGCGAACGCCACCCCGAGGAGACGCCCCAGCCGCACTCCCATGTACGCACGCTCGGGCGGGTCGGGCACGTACTGTTCCAGCCCCTCGGTGAGCTTGCGCGCCGCCGTCTCGGCGGTCTCTTCCTCCGCGATCCCGAGCCGCTGTCGGATGATCTGCGCCAGCGCCCAGAACGCGACCCCGTCTCCGTAGGCGAGGCAGCGGCCCCGGTGCCACCAGACCTGCTCGGCCAGCCCGTCGACGTATTTCTCGAACTCCCAGCCAAGCCGCGACTTGCCCACCCCGGCCGGCCCAGAAACGACCACCATGCGCGGTGCCCGCCGGTCGGCCGAGGCGTGGAACGCCTCTTTCACCGTCCGCAGCTCGAAGTCCCGGCCGACCAGCGGCCCCTCCAGCCCGTCGATCCGCTGGGACCCGCCGACCGCGGACACCACCCGGACGGCCCGCCATAGCCGCTGCGGTTCCGCTTTTCCTTTCAGCACGTGCTCCCCGGCATCGGCGAACGCAACCGCCAAAGCCGCCAGCCGGTAGGTCGCCTCATCCGTCAGCACCGACCCGGGCTGGGCCGCCGCCTGCACTCGGGAGGCGGTGTTGACCGCGTCTCCTGCCACCATCCCCTCACCCACCGCGCCGAGGGTAACCGCCACTTCACCGGTGACGACCCCCGCCCGCACCGCCAGCCTCGGCACGCCGACCTCCACGCCGAGCGCCGGTACCGCCGTCACCAGGTCAAGCGCGGCGCGGACGGCCCGCTCGGCGTCCCCCTCCCCGGCGACCGGCGCGCCCCAGACGGCCATCACGGCGTCGCCGATGAACTTCTCGACCACCCCGCCGTACCGGCCGATCACTGTCCGGGCCACCCCGAAATAGCGCGAAAGCAGCTCGCGCACCGCCTCGGGATCACGCGCCTCCGACAACGGGGTGAAGCCGACCACGTCGCAGAAAAGCACCGAGCACACCCGCCGCTCCGCCACCGGGCCGCTAGCCATCCCGCCCACAGCCGTAACCGCGCCAGACGCCGCCGGGGCGGTCGTCGGTCCCGCCGCAGTCAGCGGCTGCCCGCAGGAATAGCAAAACCGCTTGCCGGGAATCAGCGGCTCACCGCACGACGGGCAGCCGCCGACCGGAGACCCGCACTCCCCGCAAAACCGGTGCCCGGACCCCACGGAAGCCCCGCACCGCTGGCATCGCTCCATGAAGCCCCCTCAGCTCACCCCGAGTCCAGGGAATTGCACATTAGGGAATGACATCCACCATTATCGTAAACGCCGCACCCGTGACCGAGAAGCGCAAATCGTCCCACCCAGACTGCAGGCCTCAAGCGATACCTATTGGCCGGCGAAATGGGCCAGCATCTCCGGTTGCCGCACCGTCAGGTCCCGCCCGTTCGCGGAGATCCAGCCCCGCTTTTCGAAGCCCCGCAGGGTGGCGTTGACGCTCTGCCTGGTACCCGCGGCAAGGTGGGCGAACTGCTCCTGGGTTAGCCGCGGTGTGATGAGGCCGTCGGCGTCGCGGGGTTGGCCGAGCAGCACTTTGGCCACTCGCCTGGGCAGGTCGAGGAAGACCAGGTCCGCCGTCGCGTCGGTGAGCCGTCGCACGGTGGCCGCGACCGACGCGGCCACGGCTAGCGCCGCCGTCGGTACTCGGGAGCAGACGTTCTGGACCCGTTCGCGCGGAATGAAGAGGAGCTGGCTGTCGGCCAGGGTCTCCACGTCGGCCGACCGGGGGCCGCCGTCGGCGATGCTCACGTCGCCGAGCGTCGCGCTTGGTCCGAGTAGCGTCAGCGTGAGCTCCGCCCCATCGGCGGAGCGGGTCACGACCTTCAGCCGACCGGAAACAACGACGATCAACGTGTCGCCAGGATCCCCGGCAGTGAACACGACCTGGCCGCGGCGCAGCGTCCGCGTCCGCGCCGCCCCGGCGAGGACCGCGAGGTCGGCGTCGGGGACCGAGGCGAGCAGCGACGTCCGCCGCAGGACATCGACCAGATCAGCCGCCATTACAGCCACCACCCTTGCGTTCGGCGTTGCTGGCCACGGCCCGCGGCACGGTCTTGACTTTATAAGGGGTCAGGTGCGGTTGCGAGAGAGGAGACTCGACTGTTCTTGGTGGGTCGGCCGCGTTTACGATAATCGCGGTCGTCATTGCCTAATGCGCGATTTCCCCTGCCCTGAAGCGCTATCCGTCGTTCGTGGGTGTGCAGGCTCAAGGCTGAGGGCCAACCCACGTGACGCGCCTGGGCACGCCTCCAGTCGGAGGCAGGATGGCTCTGCGGGCAACACCGCGACCCGGTGGAGACGTTCGGGTGGAGCTGCGCTGGGCGATCGCCGAAATCTTCGCTCACAGTGGTTACCTCCGCAAGCTGTTTCCATTTGCTTAGCATATGTGTTCTAATACATACGGAACTGACCTGCGGCGGCAGCCGATCCGTCGCCGCAGGCGGACGGCGGGGTCCGCGCCGCCGATCGGGCCGGGATCGGAGCCGCAAGAAGCAGGCGAGGGGTGATCTGGGTGTCTGAATTCGAAAATAGAATCTACATCGATGCCGACCGGCTGGCCATCCTGGAAAACCGGGCCGCTGAGCTGGAGCGGCTGCTGCTGCTGGTCGCGCGCCCGGAGGGCGACGCCCACCCTAATGTGGCTGTGCCCTACGGCGCGCCCGAGGGCGAGCGCCACGCCGGTGCTTTCAGGGGCGGCGGGGGCGGCGCTCCTGCGGCCGACGGACGGACGGAGGCACTCATTAACCGGGGGCGGCCGGGGTCTCGCCGGCCGCGGCGCCGGCGGCTGCTGGCACACTGGCGGCTGATCGCGGCAGGGATGGTCGCGCTGTTCACCGGGGTCGCGGTGGCCCTAGTGGCAACGCGCGGTTCGGGCGCGGCCTGGCCGGCCAGCGTGGCGACGGTCCAGGCCGAGATCGAGCAGGCCTGCGCGAACCCGGATGTGGTGGCCGAGCCCAGCGGTTTGAACTTCGCCTGCGCCAAGGACACCAACCAGGTGCTGTGGGTGTTCGCCTTGCTTACCAGCGGGGACAACCCGAACTTCGTCGACCAGTCCACCGGCCGCGAGGGACTGGAGCCGGTACAACCGGCGCAGGGCGGCGACATCGCCTGGTCCCTCAACCTGCACCACCCGTACGACCCCGCCAACCCCATCGACAGCCTCGCCGTCGCCGCGCGGGCGATCAACAACATCGTCAGCGGTGCCGCCCTGACGTCCTCCACCGGGAGCGCGCTGATCGAGCCGGGCCTGGAGAGCAAGGCGGCGAACTGCCAGCGGTACACCGGCTCGGCCAAGCTGGCCACCAGGCCGGGCTACCCGGCCGCCTGCGCGTCGCCCGTTACCAGCGCGTCCGGGCAGGCGGCGCTGGTGAGCGACGTGTTCCAGCAGTGGATGGACGGCACCCCGTCCCCGATCGCGAGCGAGGCCGGTGTGCTGTTCACGAACGCCGACAATCCCGGCAACCCCCAGGCCCGGGCCATCCTCGCCAGCCTGCCGGCCTCCGGCGGGTAACGGCGAAGCGCCGGCCACCGGTAGGCCGGGGGCCTAGGAAGGGAGCGCGGGACCGAGCGGAGCAAACGGCGGCTTCCTGCGCCGGGGGCGAGCGCGGGACCGAGCGCGAGCCAAAGGGCGCGCCGCCGTTTTCGGACTGAGGAGCGAAGGAGCGAGGAACGAGCGACCGAGCGACGAGGGAGAAAACGGCGGGTTCGAGCGCCCGGCGGCGAGCGCGGGAAACAGGAGAGGAGGGTACCCATGAGCACCGCTAGGAAGGCATGGTGGCAGCAGGCGACGGCGCTTGTCACCGTGAGCGCCGGCGGTGTGATCACCGGGTTCAACTTCGTTCCGAACGCCGCGACGCTGACCACGCCGGCCAGCGTGCCGCTGCACCAGCTCGCGCTCGAGCAGGCGGCACAGCCCGACACGGCCGGGAAGGCGACCGCCAGCGACGCGCAACTGCGGGCCGCGGTCGTCAACGTGGCCCGCTACTACCTCAAGCTCGCGCAGACCAAGACGCCCGCCCAGATGGAGGCGCTGATCTGGGGCGAGGTCAGCAGCGACGGCACCGACCACGGGCCTTCCTGCGCCGCGTTCGCCAGTCTCACCCTCGAACTCGCCGCCCAGACGACCGGGCTGCGCAGCTGGGTCACTGGGGGGACCACCTATCCCTGGCCGCTGCCGCCCTGGGCGGACGTCCGAGTGGACACCAACCCGGCCTCTCCGCAGATCACCGCCATGGTGGCCGACGCGCAGGCGCACGGACGCTGGCACCCGCTCGGCGACGGCTACCTACCGCAGCCCGGCGACTGGGCCGTTTACGACGGCCACGTCGCGGTCGTCACCAGCTACTCCGGCGGCGTCCTCGACACCATCGCGGCCGACTCCCTGCCCGGCCTCACCGTTAACGCCCACTCCTCTGCCGCACCGCTCGCGGACCAGGGCATCGCCGGCTTCGCCGACAATGGCAACCTCGAGCCCGCAACGGGCGACACGTCCAGCCAGGCCGTCAAGACCGCGCGGCAGTCAGACAGCACGGCCCCAGCTAACGCCAAGGCTGCTCCGGCGAAGGCCGCTCCCGCGAAGGCTGCTCCCGCGAAGGTGAAGGCGGAGGCAGCGCCTGTGGCCGCCGCCGCTGTCCCCGGCCTGCCTGATGCGGTCGCGCTCGCGGGGACGGGCGGCATTCCCGGCGCCGGCCCCGCCGCGGGGAAGGACGGCACGGGCCAGCCAGCGAAGGCGGCGGTGCCGGGCGTCCTCGCCACCGGTCAGCTCCTCGGTCAGCCCGCCGCCGGTACCGCGCCGCCGCCCAAGTCGCCCACGTCCGCTCCGGCGAACGTAAAGCCCGCGCCCGCCAACTCATCCCAGCCGGTCACGCCCGCTCGGGCGAACGCGAAGGCCGCGCCCGCCGACCCACCCCAGGCGGTCACACCGGCACCGGCCGCGTCCCCGTCGGCCGCCAGTTCATCCCCGAGGCAGTACGCCACGCCGGGTACGCGGAACCAGCAGGCGTTCATCAGCCTGGTCGCGCCCGGCGCCGTCGCCGCCCAGCAGCGCTACGGCGTACCCGCGGCGGTGACGATCGCCCAGGCGATCGAGGAGTCCGCCTGGGGCCAGAGCAGCCTCGCGGCCCGGTACCACAACCTGTTCGGCATCAAGGGCACCGGATCTGCCGGAAGCGTCACCCTGCCGACCCAGGAGTACGAGAACGGCAGCTGGGTCACCATCGACGCACAGTTCGCCGTCTACAGCAACGACGCCGAGTCCATCACCGGCCACGCCGAGCTCCTCGCCACCAGCGGCTACTACGCCCGCGCGATGGCCGACCGCGCGTACCCGGACGCGTTCGCCAACGACCTTACCGGCGTCTACGCGACCGACCCCGACTACGGCGCCAACCTCATCGCCCTGATGAAGCTCTACAACCTCTACCAGTACGACACGGCCCCGGCGGCCGCGCCCGCCGCCACCCCGGCCCCCGCGCCTTCGCGAACCAGCGCCAGCATTCCCGGGGTCATTTCCCCTGGAAACGTCGCCTCCGGTGACGCTCGCGGGACGGGAAACGCGAAGCAACCGTTCGTTCGAGACAATCAAAAGAGTCACAATCCAAATACAGATGCCGAACGGATCGGTGTTTCACCAGGGCCTGCCGCCCGGTACCAGGCGCAGCTGCCGCAGGCGGTGACGACCGCCCTGTTCGCCACGGCCAAGGGACCAGTGGACCGGGGCGAGCACCTGTACCGCGACGTGGCCGCGACCACGGGCGGCAGCTGGAAGCTGCTGGCGGCCGTCGACTGGATGCAGTGCAAGGCCGACCCGCGCTACTCACCCGTGCAGGGCGAGAAACTCGGAACGGTCAACGCGGACGGTACCTCCTACCGCACCAAGACCGCCGCCCTCGCCCAGTGCGCCGCCGACCTCATCGAACTGTCCGCCGCGGTCTACGGAGTCGACCTCACCGCCCGCCGCCCGCTGTCGGTCCGGGAGCTCGCGGCCGCGTTCGCCGCGTTCCGCTGGGGCGCGCTCCTCAAGCGGCACGGCGTGTCACCGATGGAATTCCCCTACTCGGTGGCCGGCCTTACCGCCGCGCACCAGAAGATGCGCTGGCCGCCCGTCAACGACCCAGGCGCGCCCGACCGGCCCGGCACCCGCTTCCGCCAGCCGTTCGGCGCGGTCCCCGTGGTCCTCAGCCTCGGCTACCCGGCCACCGTCTAAGAGTGAAGCTGTGCTTGCGGGCTCTGCCGGTGGGGTCGCTTCTCCTTGGTGGACAGGGCATATCGGCCCCCGGTAGCGTGCGTCGTACACCTTCGACCCCGCCCCTGCATTGGAAACGCTATGCGCTTCATCTCCAAGACGTCGTCGGGCGGCGTTGCCGAACAGCTCTTCACCCTCGGCGAGATCCCCGGCGTGCTGTGGACGCCGGAGGACAGCTGCGAGCGCGTCGCCAGGGCTATGGCCAAGCCAGTCAGAGCCCGTGCCCATGAAGCCGTGCAGCAGGATCAGCGGCCGGCCCGACCCGGTCTCGCGGTACGCGAGCTGCACGCCGTCATGGCCGGGGAACTGGGAAACGTCCATAGTGTGCCCGATCCTAGACGAGGTGCCCTCCGCGCGCAGCGCCCCGCCGCCGAACAAAGGTGCCTCACTGGCCAGTGACGGTCACCCGGTCCGGGAACACTTCGCTGAGCCGCCCGGTGCTGACGTCGTAGACGAACCCCCTGACCGGGACGTCCTGCGAGATCCATGGATGTGACCTGGCCTTCTGGATCTGCTCCTTGGTGTTCGCGCCGGCGGCTTCCCCCGGCTGGGATCGTAGCCGTTGGCGATGGTTGCATTGGCGCTCAGTGCCTCGTCGGTGATACTCACGACTTTCTCCTTCACCTTGGGCGTGCCGGTTCTCCCGGTCGCGTGATGACCAGCCCGGTGAGCTCCCCGTGGGCTGGCGCTGACTTCAGGGTCACGCTCGGGGCCAGGCCGTCGCACCCGTGAACACCACTGGCCGATACCCCTGGCCTGGGCCAGGCGACGGCCGCGACGCGGCGCGGAGCTGGGCCAAACTCGAACGTCGCTATAAATTGCGATTGTCCGGGCAGTCAAGAGGCGGTTCGGCCTGTCGCCTGCGTGGTCGCGGGCGCCGATACGAGGGCTGGAGGGTGGACTCGGATGCTCCCGGTCTCCTTGATCTTCACCAGTGGCGTTGCCAGTGGTGTCAACTGCTACGCAGCGGTGCTCGTACTCGGCCTGCTGGGCAGGTTCGGGCACGTTGCCGCGGTGCCGGCGGTGCTGGAGCGCCCGTCGGTTCTGGCGGCGGCCGCCGTGCTGTACATCGGCCAGTTCGTGGTGGGCAAGATCCCGGTGCTCGACTCGGTCTGGGACGTGGTCCACACGGCCGTGCGCCCGGTGGTCGGCGGGGCGATCGGCGTCGTCATGGCCCAGCAGGGGCACGCCAGCCCGGCCGCGACAATCGGGGCGGCCGCGCTCGGCGGCGGGTCGGCGCTGGCCTCGCACGTCGTCAAGACCGGCATGCGGATAGGCGTCAACGCGAGCCCCGAGCCGTTCAGCAACATCGTCGCCAGCCTGCTCGAGGACCTGGGCGTGGCCGGCCTGGTGTCGTTCGCCGTGTTCCACCCGGTCACGGCGGCAATCATCGCGGCCGTGGTCCTGGCCGTCGGCATCGCTCTGTTCGCCCTGCTGGCCTCGCGGATCCGCCGGGGCTGGCAGCGCCGCCGCGATGCTCGCCTGCGGCGGCGGTCGTCCGGCGACGGCAAGACCATTCCGTTGCCGCAGCGCTAGGACGTCACGCTTTCACCCGGCTTTTCCGGCCGGCTTTGGATGCCCTTGTGTCTCGGGCGGGTTATGTGGGTTGCTTGCGCTGCGATGATGCATGTGAGCAACGGGATGCATGGCTACAATTACGACAGATCTCCCTATAGACATGATTGTGTGTAGTTAGGGTCGTATAGAGCCCAAAAGTACACACAATGATGGCAACAGGGCCTGCAGCGACCCCTCAAGAACCTTCCTGGCGGCCGGCGTGAACGGGACATGGCGCGCGGGGGCGTCCTGGCCGCGGCCGGCGATCTCCCTGACCCGGCTCCGCGCTTCCTCCAGCGAGATGCCCAGCGACTTCAGCACCAGGGCGGCAACGCTCGCTCCCTCCTGGAGCACGCCGAGCAGGAGATGCTCGGTCCCGATGTAGGTGTGGTGGAGCATCCGGGCTTCTTCCTGCGCCAGGACGACGGCCCGCTTGGCGGGGTCGGTGAACCGCCGGAACGGGCCCTGGGAACGCGTGGGGCGCGTCCGCATCGTTGCCTTCCTGATCCTCTCCGGAAGTGGCAGCGCTGGCCTTGGCCGTAGCGGTTTCTCCTGCACGCCGGCCGCGGGACGGCCGCCGGACCGCAGCCGGGGCGCCAGCCAGCGGGCGGCGCTCTCGGCGTCGAGAGCGCCGGCCGCGAGCTGGGCGACCATGGCCGCGACGGGCCCGGGCGGGTCCGGGTCCATGTCCCAGCCGTTGACGGCCAGGAACTGCAGCATGGCCGCCAGCGCGACCTGCTGGTTGCCCCGCGCCAGGGGCCGCTGCCGCACCAGCGCGTGCAGCAGCGCGGCGGCGCCGGTGGCCGGGTCGCCGCGCTCGCTGCCTGGCCGTGCCTGGGCGAGTGCGCGCTCGGCGGCGGCGACATCGAGCAGGTCGAGCACCTGCTCCGTGTCCAGGCCGAGCGTGCGCCCGGCGATGAGGACCAGGTCGGCCAGCTTAAGCGCGATCACGGCTGGTCCTCCCGCAGCAGCTCGAGCGACTGCCGGTGGCGGGCGAGGTTGTCCTCAAGCAGCCGCAGGAACCGCTTGTCGCTGCGGCGCTGCTCGACCAGCGCGGCGATGGCCTCGCGCACAACATCGGAGACGGGGCGGCCCTCGACGTCGGCTATGGTCTGCAGGCGACCGGCCAGCTCAGGGTCGAGGCGCAGCAGCAGGTTCTTGGTACTTCCGGGTTTCATCGGCATGGTGATATCACGATATCACCAATGCGGCGCCGGACATAGGAACACGCGAGGGAACCGGGCAATCAGGCCCGCGGGCACCGGTGGGTCACGCCATGGCCTGGTCGATCGCGCTCTGCAGCGACTGGATGTAGCCCTGGCTGGTAGCGGTGGCGCCGCTGACCGTGTCGATGCGGGCGCTCTGCACGGTCAGGGTCTCGCTCGTCAGCTTGGGGATGGAGAAGGAGTCGATCTGGCTGCTCTCCTGGCCGCTATCGGTCTGCTGAAGGACGTTGACCTTGGTGATCCGCTGGCCGGTGAGGACGATCTGGACCTGCATGGGTCCGTACGACGTGTCGGCCACCGTGCCGGTGACTGTCCGCGTCGTCTCGGACGCGGCCGACGACGCCGACGCCGACGCCGACGCCGACGGAGATTTGGTGTGCCCCGCGCCGCCGGCGCTGCCGTGGCCGTCTGCCTGGCCGGAGCCGGCCGTGCTGCTGGGGCCGCTGGCCAGCGTGGGCGACGGCGTGGTGGTGCCGGCCGTGGCGGAGGCCTCAGCGATCGGATGGGATTTGAACGCCAGCAGCGCGGCGAGTCCGGCGGCGGTGCTGCCGATGGTGATGATTGCGCGGCGCATGAAGCCTCCAGCGGGTTCAGCGGATGGTCGGGCTGGCCTTGGTCAGAAGTCGAAGGACTCGTGGTGGATGCGCCGGCGGGGTACCCCCGCATCACGCAGCGAGGCGATGGTCGCCTCGGTCATGCCGGCCGGCCCGCAGACGTAAGCCTCGTATCGGTGCAGTCCGGGGACCAGGCGCTGCAGTTCCCTGACCGCGAGCGGGTCGTAACCGAGCCGCGCGCGAGATCCGAGTAGGTAGTGCACGCGCGCGCCCTGATCGGCCGCGATGGCGTCGAGTTCGCGCCGGAACACGACGTCACGCGGGTGGCTGGCCCGGTAGACGAGCGTGATCGCGTCGGGCATCCGCGTGGACAGCGCGGCGAACATCGCCCGGATCGGCGTGATGCCGACTCCTCCCGCGATCAGCAGCACGCGCCTGCCGCTCAGCGACGGGGTGAACGCGCCGTAGGGGCCCTCGGCGATGACGCGGGTGCCGGGGCGCAGTCCGGCCATCGAATTGCTGTGGTCGCCGCGGGCCTTGACGGTGATCCGCATCAGGTCGGTGCGGGCCATGGCCGACAGCGAGTAGGGGTGAGACTGCCACGCGAGCTGCCTGGTCAGGAACCGCCAGCGGAAGAACTGCCCGGGCTCCGCCCCCAGCCGGTGCAGATCACGGCCACCAATGTACACCGACACGATGCCGGGCGCCTCCGGCTGCACCTTCACGACCGTGAAGCGATGCCTGGCCGCCATCCAGAGGGGGGCGAGCACCCGGTACCACACGATCAGCGCGGCGACCGTCCCGTACAGGGCGGACCACACGACCCTCGCGTCCAGGCTAGTCATGAACGAGGGGCCGTCGGCGAACTGGTGGCTGAACGCCAGCGCTATCGCCAGGTAGGTGTAAAGATGCGCGTAGTACCACGTCTCGTAGCTGAGGCGGCGACGGGCGGCGCGGGCGGAGAACGCGGCGACGCCAAGCAGCAGAAACCAGGCCACCGTCGCCATCAGCACGTCCGGGTAGCTGGTCAGCAGCGTGACGGTCTCGCCGGTGACCGACTCGTGCGCAGTGACCGCGTAGCCCCAGACGATGAACACCACGTGGCCGCTGATCAGCGTGATGACGTAGCGGCCGCCCATGGCGTGCCAGCGGGCCAGCCGGTCGGCGCCGATGCCGTGCTCCAGCGGCGGCAGCCGGGCCATCAGCGCCACTAGGACGACGAACCCATAGCTTCCAAGCAGGCCGAGGATGTCGCCCGCGGCGGTCAGCAAGTCTCCCATGTTCGTGGTGGGAGGAGTGTCCCTCCACCACAGGACCACGATGGCGACGGTACCCAGGCCGATCAGGAAGAGCACCACGGTCGGCAGGACCGGCCGTTCGAAGCGGCGAACCCGGACGTCGGGTGCGGCGGGCCGGGCCGAGGCGGGCGGCCGAGATGGTCCGGCCGGCCGGGATGGGCCCGTCGGCCGGGCCGGGGGCGGCGGCGCCGACGGCGGACCGTAAGGACGACTCGACCGAGGTGGCGGCGGGAACGGGCGTTGCGGCGCGGCCGGCCAGGCCGACGGCTGCGGGCCGGACCGATTTCCCTGCCACGCGGCAGGCTGGCGTCGGCCAACCGGCGCGCCCGGCCGGCTCGGGTACTCGGCTGGCGGCCAGGGCGCCCGGCCTGAGGCTGGCAGCGGCCCCGACGGGTGGCCCGGCCATGTCCCCTGCTGCGGCGGCATCCCCGGCCGGGGCGGCGCTGACCGGGCGGAAGCCTCCGCTGTCGAGGGCCGTCGGCCACCATCGCCTGGATACCCGCCGTCCGGATAGCGTGAGCGGATGGCCACAGCGCTCCTCTCAGGGGGCAGGCCGGAACGCGCCTGCACCGGGTGTCGCGGGACCTGGCAGGTCCGACTATCCGTTGATACGCGTGCCGACCGGAAACGGTTCGGCATACCGCGAGCACGTAAGCCCCCGTTAAGGACTTCCAGCAGGGACGCCGCCCGGCGGTCGCCCGTCAGCCTCCCAGCTCAACCCGCAGCTCGGCCGCCGCCGCCGCCAGCGCCGCCATCTTGCCGTCGGCGGACTCGCGCGGCAGGTACTTCATGCCGCAGTCCGGCGCGAGCACCAGCCGGTCGGCGGGCACGTAGGGCAGCGCCCGCCGCACCCGCTTGGCCACGACCGCGGCCGTCTCCACCGTCGGGTCGGACAGGTCGAGCACGCCGAGGATGATCGTCTTGCCGGCCAGCGAGGCGAGCACGGACGTGTCGAGGTTCGACTGCGCCGTCTCGATCGAGATCTGCTCGACGTCGCACGCGGCGAGCTCGGGCAGGAACGAGTAGCCGGCCGGCCGCTCGTGGATGACCGCGGCGTAGCCGAAGCAGAGGTGCAGCGCGGTCGTCCCCAGCCCGGTCACGCCCTCAAGCGCCCGGTTGACCACCTTGACGCCGTACAGCGCGGCCTCGGCCGCCCGCGCCTGCAGGTACGGCTCGTCGAGCTGGACGATGTCGGCCCCGGCCGCGAACAGGTCGCGGATCTCCTCGTTCACCGCCTCGGCGTAACCGAAGGCGAGCGCCTCACGGGAACCGTAGTAGTCGTCCTGCGCCTGCTGCGCCATCGTGAACGGCCCCGGGACCGTGATCTTGATCGTCCGCGTCGTGTGCGCGCGCAGGAACTCCAGGTCGGAGACCTCGACCGGATGACGCCGCCTGATCGGCCCGACCACCCGCGGCACCGGGTTCGGGTGCCCGCTGCGGTCGAGCGCGCTGCCGGGGTTGTCGATGTCCACCCCGTCGAGCGCGGTCGCGAACCGGTTGGAGTAGCTCTCCCGGCGGATCTCGCCGTCGGTGATGATGTCCAGCCCGGCGTCCTCCTGCGCGCGGATGGCGAGCAGCGTGGCATCCGCTTGGGCCTGGTCGAGGAACTCGGGATCGACCCGCCACAGCTCGCGCGCGCGCACCCGAGGCGGGAACCGGCCGGCCAGCCGGGCCCGGTCGATAAGCCAGTCAGGCTGTGGATAACTGCCAACCAGTGACGTCGGGAGGAACATGTCCTGCACGTTACGCGGAACGTCTGGTGTGCACAAACACCGCCAGAAAAGGGGATAACTGCAGGATGTTGACCGCGCGGGAGACGACCAGGGCGACGGTCACGATCGAGACCAGCGACTGCGCGGCCATCGCGACCTTGGCCCACCGGGACAGCGGCATCACGTCGGTCGGGCTGAACGCGGCCGCGTTCGTGAGCGCCAGGTACAGATAGTCGACGAAGTTCGGCTCCCAGTCCGGCGGGACCATGTCCGGCGGGCTCACCATCTGCACGAACTGGAAGTCCGGGTACCGCTTGACGTTAAGCGCCCGCGCCACCGGGCCGCCGCGGTCGAACTCCCAGTACCACAGGGCGAACACGACCACGTTGGTCAGCCAGATCATGGCCCCGCCGAGCAGCAGGCGGGCTGGCGTGATGCCGGTGTTTCCCTCGGTGATGCCGATGGCGAGCCTCGCCACCGACCACCCGTTGGCCAGGCTCAGCAGGGCGGCGAACGTGAGCGCGAGCAGGCGGAGCGCCTTGGACTCGCGGTCGATCCGGCGCGGGTTGGC
>Ga0302325_10006583_pt1 | contig 26047 bp, 38 predicted proteins | sample Palsa_T0_2_FD_201948 | JGI IMG/M metagenome (GOLD analysis project Ga0302325, IMG submission 201948) | Peat permafrost microbial communities from Stordalen Mire near Abisko, Sweden - Palsa_T0_2 | ecosystem: Environmental > Terrestrial > Soil > Palsa > Peat permafrost | place: Sweden: Abisko... | reverse complement strand
ATATCTTTTGCTTCCCGTGTTTGGAATCTAGAAGTGACACTGCCCTGAAAATAGTCGAGAACACCGGCAAGGAGAAGGATTACGAATTCGGTTTGTACTGGTTGCTCTGGAGAAGTTGGGAAGAATAGAGGCAATTAATGGAATTAGTTCTAGCAGCCGTGTTGCCATAGTGAGACATATGTACATCTTGAAAGGAATAAATACACCAGGTATCTGCATCGCTGCGCTTCCTGCAACCCCCGTCCCTTCCACCCGCTTATTTCACCAGTAATCCGCCATTAACCTTCCTTTGCAAAAGCTTCATATACCCCAACGCAATCTCCACCTTATCAGCCTTGCTCAACGGTCTCGTCGAATCGTAAGCCCTCATACTTCCCACTCTGGTATTCTCTGGAATCTGGTCCCACAATTTCTCGAGGGAAGCTGAGAAGCGGGCCCGCGATTTGGACGCACTGACGTTGTGCAGACGTTTGCGAACGACTCTTTCGGGGGGGTGCGTTAGGCGGGCCGAGGCAGGTGGACGACCTGGCCCGCGACGCTTGACTTCGATGGTGTCGTGCACCAGTGTATCTGTCGCGGTGGAGGAACTCGGAGAGAGGGATTTGTCTGAAAGGGGAGAAGCATACGGTTGCCAGTTCAGAAGTGTGAAGGGAGCACTGGGCGAGGTGCTGGGCGAGTTGACGGGCGATGCTTGTTGTAGCGGCGCGCACGTGGAACAAATGTTGAATTGAGTGTCTTGGAGGAAGGCTGGCTGTGGAGAGGTATACAATTCATCGATTGAGGGAAATTCGTCAGACATGACGGTCCCCGTGGACGGCGATGGGAAGGTATATAACTCGTCTATCGAGAGAGGACTCAATGGACCGTTGTACGACTCCTGCTTCTCGTCGCAGTCAGTGATAACTGTGTTGTCGGCCGCCAGCTCAAGTGACGAATCGAGCATTTCCTTCTCATTGAAGGGCTAGCAATTAGATCCAAAAACTCTCGAGAAATACGTTCATCATCGTGGCCCAGAGGTCGTCAAAGTCGGTCTGGAAGAAATCATTTTCGTTCGAGTAGTCTTGAAACATCGTCATTGACAGCGAGGCTAGTCTTGTTCTCTTGTGGGCGTAGTCTGGTGAGGAATTGGAGGAGTGCCTTCATGATTCGGGCAGCAGGGCCTTGATTTATAGACCCCCGAGGAACTGCGTGTCATACTAGATCCACATTTTTCCGTTTCGGGACTTCGAGTCTGTCAAAGCCCATGGTAGAACGCAAAACCTTCCTAATGGGGTGGTTAGCCCCGTCCGACCCTCACCTACGTCGTGCCGTGTATTCCAGATTGGCTGCTCAGTCTGTTTTGCCAACAGATCAGCAGATTTGCTCGCCTCGTTGGTTACCGAAAGGGGAAATAGGCGCGGGCAAAACCCTGCAACCACGTGCACGCGTCAGACTCCAAATTTGGAATACACAGAGATAAATATGGGCAATAAGGTTTGCGCGTTTTACGACCTAATTCAGAACGCTTGGTTCGCCATTTATTGGCGATGTTTCCAGGAGGTTAAGGCCAGGTAACATGAGAGCATTGGAAGATCACAGCAGTAAGGAGAGACATGAGTGCCAGGTGAATTACTCCCTATAATCCAGAATACCGAATAGTTACCTCTGTCCGGCTACAAATCGTTCCCTCTTCTCCCTATAACTGTGGCCCGCCCGCCTACTCCTGCATGTACTCGGCTTGCTCCCGCAATCTCTTCAAAAATCCAATAGCCCTTTCAATCTTCTCCACCCTCGAAAGCAGCTGCCCGTCCCGTACATCGAGTCTCTGTTCCTGCGGAACAAGCTCCCACAACTCGTCGATTAGACCATGTAATCTCTGTCGTGACTGTATCGCACTCGCGCTGCGTCGTTTACTTTGTCTGTCGTGTTCAGTCTGCGGGGGGGACTCGGTTCGACGACGACTCGTTTGAGAGGCCGGGTCACTCGAAAGGAAGTCCTCGGTCGACTCTGTTGGCGTTGCGGACGAGCCTGGTTGAGCAGTGCTGTGACTTGCGTTGAGCAGTGCTATAACGGGGTTGTCCGATGGGTTTTCCGTTGACGATTCCTCGTTTTTTCTCTTCGTAGTACTCTTGGTCATTTCTTCCAAATCTACCTGCTTCAGGAACTCTGCTAGAGCCATCTTCTCAAAGTGTCCAACAAGAAGGACAAGAAGGGAGACGATAGTTGTTGTCGCAGTGGCCGTAAGGTGTTTGAAGGACGGCTACTTAGTTTTCAAGAAGATATTATCAATGATCATCCGATCAATGGACGGGGACGAAAAAGGTCTAGCATGCGTAAGCAAGGGAAGTCCTTAGCTAAGTTGTGTATAGCGCTAAGGTGGCGAGATAAGAGAGGGTTATTGTCCAGCGAGAGAGAGAGAGGAGGGATCGTGACCTTTGCGTGCGCGTCCGTTGCCACTTTCGGGTGGGTAAAGCAACGGAACTACCCGCCAAATTTAAAGGAGATTATATGATTGGACCAAACGTCCCGTTAATAAAGTGTCTTATCTCCCTAATAAATTCAGTTTGCCTCTACTGCATAGATAGGCCAGTGTAGTTAGAACGAATGAATCATCGTTTCAACTCGTCTTTACTCTTTCTACTACGAGAGCGGCTTCTCCGCTCCGCTTTGTTGCCGCTACAGCCTTCAAGACCACAACATCCCCCGGCTCTCTTTGCACGGTCAATACACTCTGCAATATCCTCGATTGATCTCACCCGAGAAATGCCTTCTCCGCTGCCATGATCGCTCCCGTCTGTCCCATCCAAAGAAACCCGCTTCTCAATCACATTGAGGGAAGCACCACCACTGCTCGTCTCGCGATGCGTCCCCTTCGCCGCCGGCTGTAAAGAATACAGCTCCACCGAATGTGGTCGAGGCCTAATCGCAGAACTCCGGCTCGGACCATTGCCAGTCGACACCGCAGGGATCGTCGTCACTTCCGTTTCCGTATACGTACCAGGCTCCCTATCCCTATCCCTCTCCGCAGTCTTCCCACTCAACGGCATTTGTATATCAATCCCTGGGAATCCGAGGACGTTATTTTAGGGATATTGACGACTTTGGGAAGGAGTTTCCGTGATTTTGTCGGTGATTTTATTCCGCCAGGGTGTTGTTGCATGACCGGCGTTCGCGGACTCGGTTCCTGTCATTAAAGTTAATTTGCGGTGGTGGCGCAGGGGCACCGGGGTGGGCAATTCGGAGATATTTCCCCATTTGGGGGAAGAACGAGTTTTACATGTGCACACGAGTTCCGCACTGCAGATCCATTCGCACGCGGGGATGATCGATCTGGTCATGCCACGGGTCCCTTATCCGGGGTAATAATACCACTGACGTAGTACAAACATACATATAACGGGTCCGATATGTCCAGTGCACGCGCCCATCGAGCGATACAAAAAACATGATCCGAAAGACAAAGACTACGGTATCGTCGGCCGCAGAATTCCATTTACTACCCGACGAAATATGTCTCGCGGAAGCACCATACTCGCTCTTCGAGGTGCACTGCGTGCGCGAGGGGTTTCATTTCTTCGATTGGGGGAGTATTGACATTAACATCAAATGTCATATATATCTCACAGACATGCGAGTACGTCCCCTGAAATCCCCCCTGCCCCCCAATCCTCCCTTTGAGTTTAGATGCAGATGCTGACAACTGGTTATTAGATAGTCTTTCAACCGCTCAAGAGCGAGAAAATGGCGCCGTTCTCAATTTGCATTGAAGCTATTCGAAATCCCCGTGTTGAGCAATTCGATTACCATTTCTCGGGAGGGGGTGTGCTTCTTATTTTTGAAGTTTGTCTGGACCATGGTCGGAAAGTATCGGATCGACCCGCCGGGACTTTACCCTCCTTAATATCGTCCAAGGGACGTTTGGAAGAGGTCAAAAAGTGCGAGGTAGTTACCTCCGCCGGCCTAAGCTGAGTACTGTAGGTGGCGTGTATATTCTCAACGTTGAGGACGGCGGATTTATTTCTGAGAGGGATTCAACTTGATCTACTACGGGGAACTTCGTGTCCGTCAAGACAATGCAAATTCATCGATTACGAGGACTTGCCTGTATATTCGATTGCCTGTGAAACAGGTATCACGATTGGGGGAAGTTTAATAAAGTTAGCGGACATATTACCGGACAAACTGCCGGTGTATTCGGACGCAGAGAAGCCCGAAGTGATCAAGTAGTTCAAGGAGTCAAACATCTGTCAGCATGTAAAGTTTAATGGACTTGGTTGAATAAAATTTAATTCGTGAAGGTATGTAATGTCTTGGTTTCTCCAAACTCGTGTATTCGATTATCCCCTTACTACCAACCGCCTGCGGACTAAAAACCCGATTGTCTCTCACGGGATAGGACTTCCCCACTAATCCAAACCAATTTCGTGAACTGCTTTTTTCTCAAGCGACCTCTTCCTCGTCATCTTAACCTACTTGTTAATCCGGCAACCTCCGGGATTCTATACCGCTTCCCTTCCCTCTTCACACATATCAATCATAATAAGCGCCGTGATCACAACTAAGTCCAAACGCTCCTTCCCCTCCCAAGCAATCACCAATCTCCCCAGTTTATGCTCATCCAGATCCACGAGATGCCACGTCGGAAAAAACCTTGCAATAACTCGTCCCTCACTAACCATCTCATGTCGTCCATACCAATCGAATTTCTTACCATCGACAGTAAACTCCGTCTTCCACGGCGTAAGATGGTGCGGATGACGTGCCATGTGGATTTGAGTACTCACTTCCTCGCCGTTGAGTAAATGCAAGTCGGTGTCCCCTGGCGATGCAGGACAGGGATGTGTTTTAGCGATAGCCGGGCCCTGTCGTCCGCGATGAACAACGAGCGTCGAATCCTTTCGTTCGCACCGATATAGCACTTCCTTCAATTAGCCCACGTGTGCCGCGGCGGCGCTTTACTTGGTTCTCGACATTCAGACAGTTTTGATTGAGGCTGCCTCGCTCGCGAATAATGTCAATGAGGATGGTGTCCTCTGTCGGGTCCTGATGGAAGAATTGTTCGGGTACGACCATCGTGGTTTAGGTTGGTTGTCCAACAGCAAAAGACAATGTATATAAGGTTCGTGTTTAATGTCGTGACTGGACTGGATGACGCTCATATGACTCGACGTGATTGGTGAACCTTATTTGTCAAGTGCCGTGGACTCCTGATTGGGGCGTCGCGGTGACAATGAGGCTCGTTGATTGCCGAAAGGGGAAAGATCATCGTTGCTACTTTGCTATTACCAGACCGACGTACACAAGGACGGTCCAATAATCAAGAGAATCGAAGACACGTTCATGTTCAAGATGAGTGGAAGCGAAGTTGAAACCAAATGATGGGCCCCGTGAACAAACGATAGCTTCACATTCATCCCCCTGAGAATCCGGTCATGCAAGTGCTTTGGGGTACTTAAAAGAGCAGGTTTCTAGCATTTCTGACCATACCACGACTGCCATGCCTCAAAAACCGATCTCGACTGTTCGTATTCCCGAAGATGGGAAACCAGATATCACTCTAGAAATTCTCCGCGAACCAGAAGATTTCCACAACCGCTACGCCCAAAACTCTGCCACTAAAGTAACCCTCCATTGACCTTTGCTGAACTGCTAACCCCCGCTGTAGGAACTGCGCATGTACTGCGAGGTGGAACCCGATCTCCCTGCCATGACGACGAAACTGATTTTCCATCGCGGAAGCAAAGATGGACCCGTCTTGGGTACTGCAGACTCTTGTTTCGAAGAGCCGCATCAAACGGACATCCATGTGCTTTCTCCAAACTTGGTTATTCCGTTCAAACATAAACACCATCCGCGTTTTGAGCATAACAACAAGAAATACCGATGGCGTGGGTTCTCGTGCAAGCAGCCAAGTGAGTTAGTCGAAGAGGACACTAGCGAGAATGTCGCGGCGACCTTCGAGCCCAGCCCATTCGAGGGGAATAGAGAAAAGATTCATGCGAAGGAGGGAACGGTAATTACTAAGCAGGATATACAAGATATTGTTGTGATGACGGTGATTGTTATGCAGGTCAGGGAGGAGGAGATGATGGGCCCTGTATGACCCCCGAGAAACAGATTCTAATAACACATAGCATCAGCGACATTGGATGTACGCGAATGAATTGGGTGTCGCCCAGGATTAGGAATTCGCTGAATGCAAAACGGAGTTTACACTATGTCAATCATTATCACTTATTAGCCAATGTAGTCACAGTTCAGTAATGTAGTCAGTAATGTATACGATAGTTTTGGATTGGTCTCGGAGCTGTCCTACCAAGTGATCCTACGAACTCAGTTTCGTCTGTACAAACAGGCAACTCAAACAATCCTTGCATGGTTTCCCGCACAGTAGTCACATCGGACGGAACACTCTCACGCCTCGCCCATGGGCTATTCCCTCGCGAATGAAGTACATCCCCTCCCATCGGCTTACTTGGCATGTCATTGACTTGGGGACATGGATTCGATGCCCTTTTGGTGCGTTAAAAATCTGATGCCGCGACGTTTGTCAAAGAGAAATGAAAACGGGTATCTGATGAACGGGTTGAACCGCAACCGTGGCTAGACCGACAAGGACGACTTTCGATACTAGTAGATGGCGATGACGACGGATGAGGTACAATCCAGTGACAATGGCGAAAGGAAGGGGATAAGATACTCGAGTAGAAGGGACGAATAAGGAAATCGACCTGTTTATCATTTCTAAACATGTGGTATTAATCGCTGGCTTGGGATTGGTACCAATGGAAACCAAGAAGCCACAGGTTGATCGTACGCATCGGCTCTTGGCTGGATCTCCGGAGGCAAGTGTCCCATTTGGGGACTCAAATCATCGATAATCCGAAAAATCTCTGGCATAGACATATTGTTTTACCGCCGTTTCGGCCTCTGCGATTTTGTATGAGAGATTTTTCCCGCGTGCCCAAAGGTATATGGAGCCATGACAACCCGAAACTAGCCATCTGTTATTGTATAACTTTTGGTTCATTGTGTAATATAAGTGGCACAAAGTGCGCAACAAAGCTTTGAAATGCCAATTGGCGTCGGTTTGACTCGTTCCGTAGTCAGGTTAGTGAGATGCTTTACTAGTAGTACAACCTCTGCGTGTGGAATAAATGTCTTTGTAAAGTTGCTGTAGTTTTTGATTGTGAGGTTGTAGGAGCCAAGAATTCGAGACCGAGTAACGCCAGGCAAACGACCTGTGTGTTTGTAATAAATGCACTCAATGGCCTGATACCAGTTGAAGTCCAGATTGACACTGCTGGGAGCAGCTAAGAGGTACAGGAAGAAGTTGAATGTTACTGAATATATACACAAGACGGTGATCCGTCATATGTATGGTTAAACAACCGCTTTGTCCCCCGAAAATACTCTCCCATTTTCGCTAAATCCAATATCAATTTCTGGCAATGAGACCCTGCTTTGCCCAGGATTCGAGCATTTTACTTTTACCAAGAATCCAGCAATGGGCAGATAGTGACATAAATGTTTCGTCGGTAGGAGTGGTTGCAACTTTGACAGATTGCAATACTCGACGCAATGCTTCATAAAGTGCCTGAAGCTTCGTTGTCGGCGCCTCCGCTGACGGCAGGCAAATCAGCGTCGTTGTTTTGCAACACAGTTTCCAGCTCGTCGAGTGCACTAACCCGACTCATTGCTTCGAGCTTGTATGTCATTGACTTGCTGAGTTCTGAATAGCGTTCGACAATTTTCTTGGAGCAGTTCTTAAACATTAGTCGACAATATTCGATCTGAAACTGCGGAAGACATAGTTGGGATTTGATTGCGTGCCAAACGAGCGCTGCGAATTCGTTCGCATGAGCAATATCACTCTCGGACAATTTTTTTTTGTGTAGAATATTCTTACTTGGGCAGTCGATTGATAAACTACCATGGCGGCAACGTCACCCCCTCCTTCACGTACGACTCGGAGCGAGAGGGCAATCCAATTGTAGAGAAGCAGATGCTTGACTTCCGCATCTGCATAATCTGCTGTCGCAAAAACTAAGTTTCGTAACGGTGCTCGTCGCACCCTCACGGGGACCGAAGACAATCAATGAATAGGAACTTGAAAGGTATAGATCTAGGATTATAGCTATATCGGCAACTTTCTACTCAGGCCCTTCCATAATCTCTGTCGCTACCTCTCGCGGCACAACCTCTTCAGCGCCGTGCTCAAACACACGATACAAAAACTCAACAAGGTTTCCTACTTGTTCCACAAACTGGGAGCCGAAGTATGGTTTCTCAAGTATCCTTCCCAATCCTCCATTTCTGGAGCAATAAATCGCGGACAACTTGGCTTGTGGTTCAAGCACTTTCTCGTGCGTCATGAAGGAGCGGTATGCATAATCCTCAACCCACTCTAATCCCTTCCATTCCTGCCACCACAGTTTGAATATTCGCATCAACTGTATGTCGTAGGTTTCGAATGGAGAGGTCATAGCATTTTCCCAATCCACTATTCCCCGGACATTGCAGTGTTCATCGACAATTATGTTTTGTTGATTTAAGTCGACATGCTGAAGAGGAAATGGCCCGGATGAAAAGCTAGATCCGAGGAACTGAACAGCTCGTTGGTAGATCAATATCGCAATCTTCACCTTCTCGCTGAACTCGGCTTTCGTCCAGACTGTTGGCACAAGGAGGGTGGCTGCTTCATTCGCATCGCGAGGCGGGAGCCGTTGAGCGAGTTGGTCTGCGAAATAATGAGCCGCGGTCTCGTATGGCTCACTGTGATCTGACTTATCTATTGGAACCAAACGTGGCGAAGACGGAGATGCGCCAAATCGTAAACGACCTATACCCTTGAACCGGAGGTTGGAAAGTTGTGCGACATAATCAGACATCTGATCGAGGACTCGTTGGACTTCGACATGTGAAATACCTCCACGACTTTCGATGTGCTCCTGTAAGGACTTTCCGTGCACCATTTCCATTAACATGTATGGGCCGCCGACTCCATTATCATGATGTAAATTGTAGCCGAATACTCTCGGTGCAGGAATATCTGTCATCTCTGCCACGTATTGTAAAGTTGCAATTTCGCTCTCCATGTGCAGCATCTCCCTTTGGTAATTACAGAATCCACCCACACATGACGTATGGGGGGTGTCTTTGGGACATGCTGGGAAACTTATCCTCACAACCCAAATGACGCCGTCCTCAAACGGTAGCTTTACAACCATATGTTGACCACCAGCAATGACTTCGTCGAGCACGACATGGCACTCTTGTCCATGTCTCAGCTTGGATGCATGTTCTTCAATAACGGTGAACCTTCGCTCGATTATGAATGTGTTCATGAAATGAGAGGCTGCCCAATTGAGTGGAAGGTCACGAGGAGGCTGCCAGCGACCTAGGACGGGATGATCACGGACGAACTCGGGTAGCTCCGGTTCTTGATAGAAGACATTATCAAGACGTGTGTCGCCGATATCTGGTTAAGAAGGCGTTGATTTGCTATCCATAATTTGGGTATGGAGGGAGAGCCGTGCACGTGGAATGGATCCGTACGCGTTTCTCCGATAGAACGTTTTCGTGGTGCGTTTCGCGCCAGGCTGACACATTTCCCGCGTTGATTTTTTGCTGAGCTAAATTTTCTGCCGACAAACTCTCGAGACTCGCGATCGACCACACACAAAACACAGCCTCCTCTCGCTTAAACCTTTCAGATCATCATTCAGCCGTTTCGCTTCAAATTGCAACCATTCGCCGAGCGCATCCCTTTAGAATGGCACCAGCTCGTTATAATTAGTGCACCTCAACTCCGGTCCGAACACCTTCGTTAACGTTCCTTGATCAACGATAAGCTTGCTTGAAACGCACAAGCTGGCAGTCGTCTATCCGACATTGGGCGGTCCCACATTCAACAGCGCCTGCCAGTGGGGGTCCAAACATGCAGTAACACGTCTCGTCGAACATTAGCCCTGACAAAGCAACCTCCGGCGGTCCTCCAATCGAAACGTTCCCTTCGTTGACCATTCAACCATTACCCCATCAGCTCCTTTCAATTCGCCGATTCCACCTCCGACGCACAATCGGCAGTCAATTGCAACACGCCACGCGCCCCGTCGCCACTACTTAGATAGGGGCGAAGATAAGGCTATGCCAGCAGATTCAGCCGGGGATATCGGCCGGTGGGAGAGATTGCCCGAAAAGACCATCTAGTTTGTGTGCGTCGTGTAGAACTTCCTGTGTGCGTCGGGTAATTCGACGGATGATGCCGGGCATCATTCAGGGGGCAGTTGCTTATCGGCGAAGTCTGTTCCAGACGCTGATGGATCATCGGGCCTCGGTTTCCGGCCAGCGGGCGCTGCATGTCAGGCACATTCACTGACACGGCTACAAAAAACTACCTTGTTCAACGGTAGTCAATCACCATAGGCAAGAGGCAAGATGTCCAATACCGACTTGAACACAGAAAGTCGATTGGAGAAGGGCGAAGAGAAGCTTGATGTCCATGAACAACTCGCCGCAGAAGTCTATGGAGTAGGCGATGTGGACAAGTTTTCTTCGTGGGGATTGCGTCTTCGAGCCTTTGTGCGTCGCTTCGGCGCTGAGGAAAATGGAATTGAAAGAATAGTCCCTTCGGCAAGGATTGAACAAAAGCCCATCGGTACCTCTGACCTCTCCAACATTTCTAATCCGAAGACTTATTCTATTTCTTTACCAGTGGCAATTGTGGTGTTACGGCATTTGCATTGGGTGCTCTTGGACCAAGTACTTTCTTCCTCGGATGGTAATCAATCATTCTCTTTTCGGATGATGAGTTGATTGAAGGTGGGACTCATTCCTGACGATTCTGTTTTTCGTCCCAATTGGTGCGTTTGGGCCTGCTTTACTCGTTCAACTTGGACCGAAAACAGGATTGCGAACAATGACCATTTCCAGATATGCATTCGGCCTAATCCCGGGTGGATTTATCGCATTCATTAATGTCTTGACTTGCATCGGTTGGGCAATGGTCACTACGATGGCCGGCGCCGAAGTCTTTTACAGTTTGAGTAACACTAAAGTTCCACTGGCAGTCTGCATTCTCATTCTCGCAATCGTGTATGCTTTTCTTCAGACATGAAATCGCTTACGCTAGATCATATATTATCAGCTTCCTCGGATACCGATGGATCCATCTTTACGAGAAATGGTCTTGGATTGTGATGTTCTCCTTCTTTATTATCCTTGCTGGGTTTTCTGGACGATATATGGACAACGCACCCATGCTATCTGGAAAAACAGAGATGGCGGATGTTATGTCATTTGGTGCAGTTGTCTTGGGATCGTCCATCACTTGGGGACCATTCTCGGCCGATTATGCAACATACATGAAAGAAGACACGTCCAGAATCAAGCTCTTCACATATACTTACCTTGGTACCTTTCCGCAGGTCCATTGAGCTAATCGGGAAAGGGGTTGTTATAGGCCAGGTGTTCGTGATGTGGTTGGGAGCAGGACTAATGACGACCACACTCGTCAACACGGATTTCGCAAATGCTTATGCCGTGGCTGGAATCGGTGGTTTAATGGACCAGTCGTTTAAGGGCTATGGTTCCGCAGCCTATGGGTTTGGCAAATTTGTGCAGCTGGTTCTTGTCTTTTCGACAGTCGCTTTGATTATCCCGAGTATTTACTCGACTGCATTGAGTATGCAAAATGTCGGTATGTGGGCCGTTAAAATCCCTCGCTTTGTATGGGCTACCGTTGCTTTCGTGGTCTTCACTGTTGCTGCGATCGCCGGAAGGGAACATTTTGCTTCCGTCCTGTCAAACTTCCTCAACTGTCTCGGATACTGGTATGCATCTATAGACCTGGGGCTTATTATTCAGGGTCTCGCCATGGGGAACAATCGTTCTACTGGAGCATTGGCTTTATCGACGTACCCGTGGGTACGACCTAGATCTCTGGTACTCGCAGAAAGGTCTTCCCTACGGAATTGCAGCTTCGATTTCGTTTGCGTGTTCGTTGGTTATCGCCATTATGTGTATGAGTCAGGTATGGTATGTCGGCCCTATTTCGCTCTTGGCGGGCGGGGCGCCCTATGGGGTCGACTTGGGATGGGCAGTGGTAACGTCCTGGAAGAAACGCTCATTAATTCTAGGCTGCTGCGATGGCGATGGTGACTTATCCGCCTTTAAGGTATTTAGAGCTAAAGTATGTTGGGAAATAGTTTACGTCAATGAACAATTAGAAACCATACTACACAATGCCATACGTTAACCGGCTGCTGTGCTACGAGTATTCGGGAAATCCGTTTCAATTTCCTGGCCAGGGGAGATTTGCGCTGATTAATTGTGGCTTGCATTATCAGTTACGCCTTATCGCGGCAGATACCCGTAGCGAAGCCATCGGATACCAATCTCGTGGGATTTGAAAGATAAGCCCGGTGACCAACGAGCATTCTCCAATTGCGGAGAGCATTATCCGGGCACGCGTGCCCCACCGGAACATCGGGGCAGAGTCACAATCTTAAGCGTAACAAAGTTCCAGCTCAGCTTCAAGATCGGTAGGCATCCACGGACGATCATGTATTCGAGCGAAATTTTCCCCATTCTTCAAGCGAATTGGCCAGTTATCTTGGGACTGACACTTCTTGTGTACGCGATCAATGAGTTCATTATTGATCCGTTCTATACTTCGCCGTTGGCACGTATCCCCGGTCCCAAGATGTACGCGGCAACAAAATGGTGGGTCACATGGCTCAATTTCACGGAGAAACGGACCAAGACAATCCATGAAATGCACAAGAAATATGGAAACATCATACGTATTGCGCCGAATGAGTTACACTTCTCCGGAGAAGAGGCTATGAAAGTCATCTATGGTGCAGGGACCGTCTTTTCTAAACCAGCCTTTTACGACCTCTTCGTCGCGTACGTCATGTAAAGTAGACCCTGGTAACCGTAGGTACGACGTGCGCCCCATGTTTGCTATGCTCGGGAATCGAGAACATGGAGAACGAAGGAAAACAGTCTCCAATTCCTATTCGAAGGCATATGTCCTCTCGCCTCCCGTGGAACAACTCCTCCAAAACAAAGTACACGATTTCCTGCGCCAAATTGCCTCCCAATCGACATGTGACGTCTTCTCGGAATACCACTTTCTCGGCTTGGATGTTATATCCACACACGTCTACGGTCCCGACGTTGGCACCAAAGCACTGCTCCGAAAAGGCCAGGACCATACGTTATTGGATGACTTCATTCGGTATCCAAAGAGTGCGTGGTTATGGTGCCTTGTGCACTTTCCTGGGATTACTGAACGAGCTTCGACTCCAGGAGATATCTTAAACACGATTTCTCGGGCTTTGGGAATCGTGAGGAAGAATCTGTTTCCTTATACGAGTATGAGACACTATGCGTATGACAGTACGATTCAGTATCTCAACCGGGCAGTGGGAACGGAGCAAACGAGTGTTATGTCAAAGATGATTAAGTTTCATATTTCCCAAGGAGGAGCTTGGTCCGACAAAGATCTGGCGGCCGAGGCCGGTGATCATACTATTGCCGGTTTTCTCAGATCTGAGAAGAAATTCCTGACTCTTAGGCGCAGATACGACGGCCGAGACATTAACTTATCTGACATGGCAGATTTCTCGCCCTGGATACCAACACATCCAAGAAAAACTCCGTCAAGAAATGAAAAATGCAAACATCCAGTTCAACTCGGACGGTTTGCCACCACTTCGCGCAATCGATAAGCTACCGTACCTAAACGCAGTGATCAATGAGGCACTAAGAGTATATCCCGCAATCCCCATGTCAGAACCTCGAGTTCTGCTTGATCCCTCCAAGCAAGTCCGTATTTACGGACACAACATCCCCGCGGGGACAATCTGCTCTATGCAACCGTACACAGAAAACAGAATCCCTGAATATTTCCCCGATCCCGATAGATTTTATCCTGAGCGATGGATGATTCCACGGGACTCAGAGCAATATAAGGCTATGAATCGGAGGATGTGGTCTTTTAGTTCAGGCGGAAGAATGTGTTTAGGAGTGCAGTACTTTCCTTGGTGGAATATTGAGACTGATATAGTGTCGCGATTGCGCAGATGCAGATGGTTATTGCCGCGATTTATGCGAAATATAACACGAGGATTTCGCCAGAGACAACGGATGAGAGTATGGAAGTTGTTGATCAGATTACGAGTGCCGGACCGGCAGTATGTGACCTCTGGAACGAGAACTAATCTTAGAGCCATCATTGCTTTATCGAGTTTCAAAAAGCCTAAGTAGTAGTATACTTGAGTACCAAACTATAAGCGATACGAATGGTCTATATTCCATTAAACGCCGACCGAGTCAATTTTTCCCGTATGCAGGCTCCCCACCATATGTGAACCATTCGTCTCCAAAACTTCCGAATTTGAATCATCTGAGATCTTGTGTCTACTAGCAGTCTTTAAGACCTGCACCACAACGATACGAAACCTCGAACTCCGAAGATTACAGAGATTGCTTCGAGTGACTCTGGAATTCAAACGAGGGAGAAGTATTTCTGGACAGGCCCGCCGGGTCCATCGGCTTAAAAGCAGAACCACCCGGCAGTAGTTTAGGTCTGGCTGTTTACATAAATACTTCTAGTACTGCGATCCTGAACCGCCGACAAGCCGAGTGTCTAAGTTTCGCATTAGACTCCGTCACGGGCGGGAAGTATTGCGATGCACGGTCATACTCGTTTTCGCAATTAAAGTTCGATTGGCTAGAAATTAACGATATAACTAGCCATGGGAGGAAGTAGCTAACTTGCATGAGATACCTTAAAAGGAGGCGCCTTTGAATGGAGCGCAGACCTGTACTTAAGCTCTCGCAACGCCCATTCCGAGTCTCCGCTACTACTGTCGGCGCCTCAAGATGTCCTCTTTCTTTTCGTCGACCGGCTTCAAAGGCGACTTTACCTTCGAAGCCACTTCACCTTCTCTGCCCGACAGTGGGGCCGACGTATCATCCGCAGCGGCTGCCGCAATGGGTTTCACAGCAATGCTGGGGTCAAGTGGGGATCAACAACCTGATCGAAACTTTTCCCCAGCCAAAGTTGAAGAAACGAACTACGATTACCTAGATTACTTCGCAGGTGATACATTCAAAGATGAAACGGCGCTTGACTGGGATCCGAGAAATAAGGCTTCGAACTTAGATGTTCTTTGTGGCTCCTATTCGTCTCCAGAGTTGACACAGATCATATTCGATGACGATCCAGTTTTATCCGACCTTGATATCCGGTTGGATGATGATTTCTTCATTGAAGCAAATAAAGAATCCGCGTTGCATGTTTTCGGGGTATTTCTCTTTCACTTCTCAGTAACCTGTGTAGCAAACGGATATGGTGCTTCTTGAACAAGAGCTCCCTCCCTCCAACGGACAAACTTCGACCGACTTTCCTATCCCAACTTGGATTCCCTTCCGCGGAATTGGAATATGACCATACTCGATTACCCCCCTATTAAAGAACACTCTCAACTCTTATTGTGCAGCCCGTGCCCAGAAGAAATGTCTATTTTGGCCCACAGGTCTGCAGAGACCGAGCGCCAAGAGACTCGAAAGGGAAATAATATCCGTTCTATTCTTCCGGTAACAGGGTTGGCTACAGAGATAGTACAACTGCCCCCCAAAAAGAAAAGGTATAATATATACATCATCTCAACTTTGACAGTACTAATCTCGCAGAAAAAGAATCGATCTGAAAAAACGGACCGTTGGAAATAATCGCTATGGAAGAAATGGTACCCTGCGCTGTATGGAGTGTCGCAAGCGCCGGATCAAGGTCCTAACCCATCTCGTAATTCACTGAATGAATTTAGTGTGTTTACAAATCCTTGAATGCGATTTGCAAGTTTTGCTCTGAGCGCGATAAAAAGCACTGCATAAAACTGTCCACTAAAGGGGTTAACGCACTGGGCCCCTCCGTGATTGAGATGTCTGAGCAAGAGCAGGAGCGCTTGCAGCACCTCTGGAAAATCAACACTGTTCGTTTTCCTGCGGAATCATTGCTTTCCAACTTCTGTCACCTTCAACGGGATGAAAACAATGATCGCAAACCTTATAAGTATTTAACTACTTCTCTTGAACAAGTGCTTCTTTTGCGGCTGTCTCGGCAACTGCCGCCACAAGTTTATGAAGCTCGGTCTTCCTTCATTACGAACGTTGTGATACGCCGGTTAGCTCATAATACATATGAGCACAGGAATCTTGGCGAAGACGATGTCTTTGCAGCCCACTTTCTCGGATGGATTGCATATACATCCAAATCTCACGATAGTAAGGCTCATGTACATTTCGGTGGCAGCTTGGGGGTCTTATTGTACCTTCTGGAGAATGAGCAAAACGTCACGGCCAAACTAATGAGATATGGCCCTTTTATCATTGACTGTGCCAACGCTTGGGCCACCCGAAATGGTGGAACTCCTAGCCGGAGCACCACATTTGCTCAACGGGTAGATTACTTCGATGACCTTTTCCAAGGCAATCCAGAAGGAGGAATTTGGTATTCCGGAATCTTAGAAGCAATAAATGCGACACTGGGGAATCTCATGGAAATATCCCTCCGAACGGTCTATAATCTAGCACGCAGTGAAGAAGACGAAGAATATTCCCGAGCCGGTCTAGCGGCAGCTGAATACTACATCAGAGCAGAACTCGGCGATTCCGATCTCCCAATGGCTCTCCAGGCCATCTTTCGCTCCTTCCAAGGCCTTGGTACAAACCACTCAACCGTCGAAGGTCAGATGATAACCCGGGTTTTCCATCGTTTACGCTGCGTTCTTCTACTGCTCTCAGTCTTCGAGGCACCAAGTATTCAACTCGGCGTACTGACTCAAAAATCCCAATATCTCGGCAAAATCGTTCTCTCTTTTTGTCGAAAACAAGCCATACGACGGGGTGGTCCGATCGAAGATTATTATCTCGTCTCATGGCATAATTTCACGCATCTTTTGCTCGGAGGAATGGCTCTTGATGTTGAAGAGTACCCGGAATGCAAACCCCCCTTTGTAGAGGATTTTGATTGATGATTAGTGAGGGATTGGGTTATTAATGAATTGATGTTTATTGGGCAACAGAGGTGGGCGGGGTCGTTGGTGGCGTATTGGCGAGATAGAGATATTTCGGATTTGGTGGATATTTTGGAGGCGGCGCAATTTCCTGATCCAGTGCCCGAAGGTGGGTTTGAACTATCTAGCGCCTAGGGGAGTGCATGAAAACGGTCGTATGAGATTAGTTAACGTCAGTTCAAGTATGCATAATTCTATCCTGTAGCACCAAATGGTGGGGAAACGAATTGAAGGCTCGCCTTCAATAACTCTACATCGCATATTTGAATCGAAAATGACGCAGAAACTGGAAACAGTCACAATGGATACTCCAAAGCTGCGGTATACCAGCTTTTAGAACCAGCCACTAGGCAAGGAACATCAAGGTCTTCACGACCGCATCTCATATCTTTTATTTTTTTTTGTTTTTCGAGTTTTCTACGATCGACTGACAAAACCGTCCTTCTTCCAACGAACCCATTCCTTCAATAACCAAAACATTCCAACAATAACATACTTATCCTTTTGAGATTTACCCTCACTGAGTATGCCAATAGTTCGCGGGAGCCGGAGGGAAAGGAACAGGGTGATATGGAACCGGCGGAGTCTCCGGCAACGGCAAAGGATCGTTCCGAAATTCGACCGGCGGCAACCATGTCCGGGGTTCCGGGTACTGGCCTTGTTGAGGACCCTGCGCAACAGGCATTTGCTGTGTGGGATGTCCAATTTGCGGGTGGTAAGGATAGTATTGCGGTTGTCCTTGATAGGCGGGAGTTAGATGGGAGCTGCCATAACCCTGCACTGGAACCCCCGGACTTTGGCCCAGTGGGTATATAGGCGCAACTGAGAGAATACCGTATGGATTGGGGCCGTAGTACTGTGGAGTGCCCAAAACTGTAGGGGACACTGTAAACTGAGCTGGAAGAGGTGAACCAGGAAGCCCAGTCGGGATTTTCGGGACAGGAAAGGGCACCGAAGGAGCCTGATGATCGGGAAATGGCTCTGCGGGGTATGGACCCTGTGGACCCCAAGGGATCGGAGGCGCCCTGCCAATCGGCGCAATAACTGGGGGGACACGGCGTTCCGTCGAGTCATCGTCGTCTTCCGATTCGGAGGTTGACTTGGGAAGGGAATCGGAGCGACCTGCGTTACCCCACTTCGCCAAGCCCTCGGGTGGAGGAACGAAAGCTGGGATACCGCGTTCTGGCTCAGGCTCGTTGACTTCGAGAGGGTTTCTGCATTGGCCCATATTGGATGATCGGATGTTGACTGCTGCTTTGGTTTGATTTGTTGAAACTGAACGGAGATTCCATGAGAATATATACAAATCTCTGTCTAAGCCTCCGGCGCCTTGCGAGCATATAAAAGCGCCGCCGCAGGTTGTTGGGTCCTTAGTGAGCGAGAATTAGTGTTGCTCTCCTTTGACATCTGGGGAGGCAATCCTCTTTTTAGCTGAAGTGGCGCGTGGCTCGGTTCTGAGAAACGAGATAACAGTACCAAGTTCGGGCAGAGGGCGTGAATATCAGCCATCCATGTACCAGATTAACGAGCTAGTCTGGACTTGACTTTGTCCCCATTCAACGCCGCCTCGGACGAGGCGAGGCCTCTCTTTGTGGGGTCGTCTTCAAAGCGCGCCCCCAACTGAATTAACGACGCCATTTGCCTCGTAGACTAGTCTGTTTGTGTGGCGCGTTTATAGCCGTCCGCAACAATGTGTTCAGAAAATCCACTAAGAGGATGCGCAACAAAGGCATCCATCCTTGCAGCCAACGTTAAAATTAATTTTGCGGGGTATGGGTTAGGTTCGGGAGGGGGAGCAGGGGTCATTTTTAGCGCGGATTAATTCACTCGATGGCGAGGAAAGATGAAATACTGTCAGATGCTGTCTTTTCTGTTGAAATGTCATGTTTTAAACTTCTCGATTGGCCTCTATGGACGCATGCCGGCTCCTTCTATCATCTATGCCTCCGGATGCGGTCCTGCGGACCTTCCGCATTCAGCAGTCAGCCATATTGATTTCGACGTTTGTGGTTTGCAAATCGCGTGACCTTTGAACCAATGAGCGGGCGGGCAACTTAAAACCTAACCCTGGGCCGTGATGAGCGTATCCTTGCACTTTCATTCCCACGACGCTGATTCAAGCGAGCCGTACGGGCCTCCGCGAGTTGAATACACACATGTAAGCCCCTCGACGGCCACTTCTGAGACAGATTTCGTCGTTCGACAGGTTCTGGGTCCAGAGACTCTCCATTTCAACCTCAGCATGTCCATTCGGGATGAGGATTACCGGCGGCTGTTCTCCCTGCCAGAGGTCGAAAACGAGCCGAGTCGTTGGATCTTTGAGTATGAACACCCTAACCGCAATTTACAGTACCTTAAAACACCATGGTCCTATAAAAGTATCAATACAATGCTGGTCGTGTTTGTCGATGGCGCTTGCGTGAATAATGGAAGACAAAACGCTAGGGGGGGTTACGGCGTATATTTCGGCTCCAATTCCGAATACAACGTCAGCAGTCTGCTAAAGCCAGATACTCCACAGACATCGCAACGAGCCGAGCTAATAGCGTGTCTCGTGGCCTTGAACCAAATCGAACGAGTCGCCCAAGACGTCACCTTCACTCCGCCGTTAAACGGAGTTCTCATTACCACGGATTCAGCGTACCTGGTCAACTCCATGACGAAGTACATATACAAGTGGAGGGAGAATGGGTATACGGCTGCTACGGAGAGTCCGGTTGTGAACAGGGACTTGTTTCACAAGATCGATCGTAAGCTGGATGCAATGGAGTTTGGGAGACAGCAGATTCCGGTACTTTTTTGGAAGGTGGATCGAAGTGACAACGAAGACGCGGATGAATTGGCTAAGGATGCTGTCTATTCTTAATGAATGATTCAGCGGTGGCTGCGGAGAACTTTTACTTGGAGGGTTCTCGTCCAGAACAAAGTTCTTCGGCCGTTGTGTATGTAAACAGGAAATATCGACTACAGGAGAGATCACCAATTGAGCCATACCATAATCACTAGCTCATGTCTTTTGTCAAACCGAACCGACATCTTTTACCTCCATGCCATATGGAAACCGGCAGAAGTAGTCCTGGTCGTGAGACAATTTGCCGCCCAAGAGCGGTTCCACGACGATCCATTCCACTCACTACACCAGTCCGTCGAAAATGTCCAAACGATCAAGTTTCGGACTCCGACAGATCCCAAACCAACTTTCGGCTGTACTGCATCGACAAAATACAGTTCGTGATGTTTCTCAGTAATGGATAAGGAGGTAGGGGACGCGGGTGCGAATATTTGTCGGCTAGCAGACAAATAACCTGAGCGAGCCAAGCTTTTAGGCGAGGCGCTAGTCAACCCGCTGCTCCCGATGTCGGCATGTCCGTTCGGAATTCCTTCCAATTTCGTCCGTTGCTTACTAGTGGATCCGCGTCTGCGCATATTCTGCGGGGGGTCGGCTAAACGCGGCAGACGGGTGGTGCATGTGGTTCCGGTATAGGTTTGAGAGTGATTATCTATCGTGGCAATATTCCCTAATCGGGAAACCACGGCGTTGACAAATAAACTTCCCACTGCCGGGCCGTCTGCGACTTTTTAAGTTTGAAGCTTCAACGGCTTGTGGATGCAACACCCCACGCTTCATCCGTCTCTTATCAGTCTTCGCTTTCATCCGGTCCTCGTTCTTAGGATGTTGCTCGCTCCTAGTTTCAAGTTTATGGCAGCCTGCAGAGTAATTCTGCTGATCCTCTTGGCACGCACCATGTATGTCACTGGTGGATTTACAGAAGAAATTTGCACTCCCACGCAAACCGATCCTTCGCAATTCCCTGAACCAGAATCTCTTGAAGTCAATTATACCCTTACAGATTGGTTTTTGTATCAACATGCAGAGCTTGCGGATGGATTTAAGGAACACCCCCCTGGACTGCTCTTCTCTTCATTCCAAAAACACGGGAAAGGCTCTCCCTCAACGTTGGATATTGCCGCTGACGACTTCGCATTTCCTACGCTTGGAATTCCAATCGGCGAAGTCTTCTGGTTTGGCGGTCCACATGATCCCGGTCAAGTACACTGGAATGCAACTGAAGAGGGTCATCTTTCCGGTGAGATTCAACCGACTCAGTTCAACTTCATTACGCTTCCGGGGTCCATAGGCACCAATATCTTACATACCACTGCGGCGCTAGCAGAACCAACAAAAATCAGAAGGTTCCTTAAAATAGTCAAACGCGCCTGCCTGACGTAACTCTCCAAATATCATCCTTACTTATTGCAGTCCAACGGATCAAAGCTGTAGTGGACAAAACTTCTGCTGTGTACCGACGGCAACATGCGCTCTCGGAAGCTGTACTTTACCTCCGACATGTATAACGTAAGTTGTTTAACTACTCCCCTTGTTAACGCAGTAGGGAGGGTGACATTCTTTGTCCGGGAAGTTCCTTTTGTTGTGCGCCGACAGCGACCTGTTACGCTGAGGGATGCACAATTTCGACCTCAGTGGCACCTACCTGCATAACGTAATATCTCTCTTAGTCATGATTGACGATTCTAGGCCTGGGCAGCAGCTTTGTCCCGGAAGTAGCTTCTGTTGTCCCCCTACCGCAACCTGTGTTTCTGATGGCTGCTCAACATCCCAGGCCCCGACCTGTATCGAGTAAACCGGTGCCTTGATTTTTTGTCTCATTTGTAGCTCAGGATATTCGATTTGCCCCGGTAGCAGTTTTTGTTGTGCACCCACAGCCACCTGCATCTCAAATGGGTGTACAACGTCCCAAGTTGGGTGTCTCACGTACGATATACCTATTTTTACTCCGCTTACCCCTAGGCCGACGGATGTTCTTTGCCCTGGAACCAGTTTCTGCTGTCCACCAACCGCAACCTGTGATGCAAGTGGATGCGGCACGACTGCGCAGGCTTGTGCCACGTGAATTTGTTCCAAGAATCAACTAATTTCAAGTGCCGGTCAAACAAGTTGTGTTGGCCTGGACTTCTGCTGTCCGTCCGGCGTAACGTGCGAGCCCGGTGGCTGCTCCCAAACGCCAACTTGTACGGGGTATGTATTTTTGTTGACCAAGAGCTGATTGTGTTAAGTGAGGGTTATACACTTTGTGAAATCAATACGAGTTGGTGTTGTCCTTCGGGAACCCCGTGTGTCGCAACGGGCACGAGCATAATCTGTGGGAGCCCTGTAGCGCCGACTCCGACTTGTACGGGGTATGTATTTTTGTTGACAAAGCGCTGATTGTGTTAAGTGAGGGTTATACAATTTGTGAAATCAATACGAGTTGGTGTTGTCCTTCGGGAACCCCGTGTGTCGCAACGGGCACGAGCATAATCTGTGCCACCAGTACACCTCCCCATACGACATCTATTCCGCCGCCGCCGCCCATTCCGCCATCATCCGAAACGACGTTAACTACACAGCCTCCTCCAACTTCGACAGTTGTTCCACCGTCGCCTGAGACTAGCACAACCGCGCCTCCAACAACACCAAACACTAGTACCCCAGGGACAACTCCCCTCACAACCACAGGCTCAGCAAACCCGAGTGCAGCCAGTGCCTTCAGTTCCATCGCAAATAACCTCTTCCCATCTGGCGACGGCGCTATCGCCACCTCGGTTGCAAAAGCACTTTGTTCCCAATTTGCTGTTCCCGCAATAAACTCTGTCATTGCAAACCAGGAATCTCGGGCCCGCGGCGTTGCTGGCTTGGTCGAGAATTGCATCCAGCTTATCAATTCCGCGGAGCCTGCGCCAGGAGGCTCCAATGCACAGGACGTATTTAATTTGGCTTTGGGAAATATTGCATTGTGTGACAAGCTTTCAAATACTATTCTCGAGGGGACACTGGTGGAGGGACAGAGTGATTTTTGCAACGGTGTTCTTTCATCTTGAATGGATGAATTATGTATACTAGTATGTGTAGCCAAAATGCTGGGAGTACGTTCGTTAATAGCAAGATAGTTATTAAGTGCAATGACCGTAACGTTACTCTGGTTCGTTTCTTAAACTATACAAAACCGAGACCAATCCATGGGCCTTTCGTCCCTCTAGTAGTACCCTGAAACGAGACGATAATGAAGAATATTTGGGATTCTGAGCGCTTTTACTCTGCAACCGGCATTCAGGACTAACTATCTGCATACAGAAGTTGTAGATTCCGACAGCCCTGAGAAATCTTGTCAATAGTGGTTACCACATATAATTACACAGTTGCGGCGTGATTGTTGGAACCATAACTTTAATTCATCAAACATATGGTTCGATTAATCTAAGAAGTGGTCAGCATACACGTTGGGTAATTAACGGTCAGAAGACTGTCATGCGACTGTCCAAAGCGTGTGACATCGAAATCTATACTCAGATTATCGGAGATAATGGATAAGGTTATCTTATTCGCCGCATGTGCGACACCTACAATGCCCATATCAACCTATCCGCAATTCAACCACATAGCTGGCGTTCTCTCAAGTATTCTCAACATTCATCATTTTCGGAGACGAGCCTTAGGCGTCACGTTAAGGACGCCGGGACGAGGACTTGTCTCTTCTCGGGCGTCGACATTTTTTTCTTTCTTGCGCTGTTCGTCTTCCTCTTTCAATACGTCTGCAATAGATTAGCGAAACCCGAGTTCGGGAGCCCACCGTAGTACTGTTCAATTGCGGCCAGGACAGGGAGGAATAAAAGAAGGAGAGGATATAATTGACCAAATCCCGAGATGTTCTTTTCAGGATTATCGGGGCCGATCAGTCCTTGTCCAGCGTTCATATCCAAGTTCAAGCCCCACAAGCTGTATCCGAACCAGGACCAATTTTCCACCAACCGAAAAATGTTTGACGATAAAAAAATATACACAAGCCGGACAATGAAGCACAACGATGCAAACAAGGCGAAAAAGAGACGAGAAACGACGGTCAACGCTAGATATTCAGAGCCTACAGCTAAGGTAAGGCAAATGTTCTGAGCAGTATGAACAACGCCATCTACGATTCGCTCGACGATTCGCTCGACCCTTTGTTTGGTAGACTCAAACATCATGATGAGGAGACCGCCGTAGCCCAATGTTAAAAGGACGATGTTGATAATCATCCACATCATGTTGTCTCCACCAAGCCACGAGTATGACTGAGACCAGACACATTCCGCAGGACAATTGAAGTTATTCGCCCAGAGTTCGTAGCCTTCCAGGTACGAAACGTACACCAACAGGATATACATTAAACCAATGCAACTAGCACGAATGTTTCGCAAAGCGTTTCGCTCGTAGTACTCCTTGCCGATGACGATTATGGTTGCTAGGTATGTGTTTGATGAGAACCATGCTAAATCGGTGGCAATTTCGAAATGGTACTGGCTCATCTGGCCCCAGTTCGCGGACGATCGAAGCAAGGCAACACCGAGAATGACAATGCCGCTCACGAGTTGCTGATCGCTGAACGCTAGGATCCATGCTCTGACTACTTTCATCCAGAAGTTGATTCCGTGTTGACTGATGCCATTTCTAAAACACCGTGCTACTCGACAGGGAATAATCGGCCGCAGGAAGGAGAACACAGGTTGCAATACCCTGGAATAAACGGCCTTCCCAAGATAGCGGATGAGCCTATCGAGAAGGTTGTTCCAATCCCGGCTATCAAGGTAGTCAAGGACATTCCAGAAAGTCGCAAGACAGACTGTCATTCCGGCGGTGATCTCGAAGGCCAAAACAACCTGCCAACAGATGTTAGAAGCGAAAGCAAATGTTGGGTTTACTCCTTTACCCGCGACGTCAGGATCTGGCTGAAGGGCTGGGCAAAAGTTGGGAAACTGCGAACAATCGAACGGCCCACTTTCCGAACTCGAGTTGGACATTGAGCGCGAGATTGCTAAGTTTTGAGGGGACAAGTACTGAGACGTCGGTAGCGGAGAGGGTAATTCCAAAAGAGTTCGGCGTATCCGTATCTACGACTGGTAAGACAACATTCGACAGGACACAAATCCCCTTGACGTCAGCATTTTCAATGTCAGACTTTCGAGTTCAAGGAAAGGGACTAAGGGATGGAATTTTCGATTTGAAAAAGCCTCCGTCTGGACGACTGCTATTGGCAAATATATATGTGATGTTGTCGAGAGTCAGTAATTGGGAAGACCTAACGATATTGAGGCCGTTCGAGGATGGTGTATTACAATCAAAGGCGGACGATGAACTGACGGCATATGACGAAATTTTGAAATTTTGGGATATGGAAACAGAGCGACGAGTAGTAAATAATGGAAGATACTAGAAAGTAGCTTGAATATTACATATTCATCATAAAGAATTGGAAAACTGAAGTCAACGAAACGTATATGACACCTTTGATGTTAGAACGGCTTAGCAATATTTTAATTTCAAAACATATCAAGGTTGCACAGGAATTAACCAATGCTATGCAAATCGGTACAGTAGAACGTACGGCTGCTCTCACTCAGACTCTAGAGCGGTTTCCATAGCATATGACGTATTGCGCGAACAGAGATGGCTCCCGATACATCAAAATAGAAGTGAAATGGATGTACCATACCTCAGCATACCGAACAATTGGCGTACTGTATGGGGGACAATGTATGGAAGCCTTCGTACAGAATTGGGATCCGAATGGTACTGTATGGTACGGTACAGTGCGGTACAGTACGGGGAGCCATCTCTGATTATGAATGGAAAAAAAATTCGATCGAAGACGGTAAGTATCTAGGGGGCGATCCCGTACAGGTGGCCCAAAACCGTTAACTATGGGGATCCCCACACAAATTGGTGATTTTTCAAAAAGTGACCTTCATAAATTCCGCCTTACCAGGCCCACCACAACACCAAAAAATCTACTTCTGAGGTATTATATAGGAAACTATGTCCAGAATCACTAGGACTCCTCGGATTGCCTCAATAGGAGGTCCTGCTTCCATGGGTGTCTTTCAAGTGCCAAAAAAGGGCCCAAATTTCGACATTATTTTAATTGAGACCGGAGATTTTGTGT
>Ga0302325_10006582_pt1 | contig 26048 bp, 13 predicted proteins | sample Palsa_T0_2_FD_201948 | JGI IMG/M metagenome (GOLD analysis project Ga0302325, IMG submission 201948) | Peat permafrost microbial communities from Stordalen Mire near Abisko, Sweden - Palsa_T0_2 | ecosystem: Environmental > Terrestrial > Soil > Palsa > Peat permafrost | place: Sweden: Abisko... | reverse complement strand
AATCTTTCCTACATTGGATTTGACGGCAGCGGCCGGCAGGTGCGCGACTTTCTGCACATCGACGATTTCTGCAATTGTTGCTGGCGCAGATCGGCAATTTCGAAACCTATCGGGGGCGCCTGTTCAATGTGGGCGGCGGGCCGCCTTTCAGCCTGTCGCTGCTGGAGACGACGCGGCTGTGCGAAGAGATTACGGGCAACCGCATATCGATTGCGCCCGTGGCTGAAACGCGTCCCGCGGACGTGCGCATCTATCTGACCGACCACCGGCGCCTGACTTCGGTGAACGGATGGCGGCCGCGGCGCGACGCCCGCGCCACGCTGAGCGATATCTTCGACTGGATTCGCGGGGCCGAAGAGCAAGTGCGGTATGCGCTCGGATAGCCGACCGCGCGCCTAATCAGGCCTTCGCGTCCGAGCGCAACTCGCGGTAAAACCGAACCACCGCCTCCAGATTCTCCTCTTCATGCTCTTCTCTGGCGGCAGCCGGGCGCGGGTGCGGGCCGCCTTCGGCCAAGGCAGCCTCAATGGCTTCCAATAGCTTCCCCGGCTCTCGCGCCGGAATTAGGCGAACGCCAACTGGCCGCATTCCGTTGTCGGTAGCGATTACCGGTGTGCCGAAAGCCAGCGCTTCGCGCACGCTGATGGAATCGCCATCGTACAACGTGGTGCGCAGGACAAGATCGCTCCGTCCGATCGCGCGCAACGTGCCTTCGTGAGCCACGTCGCCACACAGCAGAATCCGATCGCCGTAGGGCTTGGACGCAATGCGCTCCCGCAGCATGCGTTCCAGGCTGCCGGAGCCCAAAATCGCGAGGCCCGCGTTCGGATGGCGCTGCAGCACCTTCGCCATCGCATCGATTTGCAGGGGCAGATCGTATTCCGGCTCGAGCTGGCCCACGGCGATCAGACGCGGCTGGCGCTGCTCGAAAAAGCGCGCCAGATCGTCCGGCAGCGCGGCTTCTTTTCCCGGCGCCGAAACCGAGTGCGGAGCAATCAGCCGCACGCGCGCTGCCGAGACTCCGAACTTTCCGAATAGGTCCGCGATTTCCCGGTTCACGGCGATCACGCCGTCGAATCGGCGCATGATCCAGCCCCGCAGCGTGCGCGGCCCAGCGGTTTTTCCCGCCGGAGAAGAAGGGTAGCCGCCGGAGTGGAAACTCAGCACGGCCTTCCTGCCCGGCATCAGACAACACACCAAGCTCAGCGCCAGCAGGCGTTTGCTGAAGTCTCCGCCGACTTGCAGGTGCACCAAGTCATAGCGCAAGCGGAGCAAAAGCCGCACTACCTCGAGTGCATTCCCGGGATAATAGACTCCATCCGCGTCTGCGCGGCGGTGGCGCGTGATGTTGATCACCTCGCAGGAGCAGCCGTGCTTCCGCAAGTAGTTGCGAATGTCCACCAAGTTGGTCTGGACGCCGCCATTTGGAGGAGGATATGGCCCGATCTGGAGGACCCTCATGCCGTTGGATTCTGCTCCGGCGCGGCTTCCGGATGGATGGCTGTCGGCGCCAGCATGTGTGCCGATTCCAGTATAGCCGGGCAGCCGATGCTGGCGCACGCGGGCGCGGGCTGGGAACCGTCGCGTCACTTCGGCGGTCGGCCATCCCGCATCGCGGAAGGAAAGGACCGCCAGTTCCGTTGGGCTGGGCAGTAGCCGGATCACGAAACGGGGGCTTCTGAGCCCGTCACCCTCGTTTGACCAGGCGGCAGCGCACGACCGCCGTTGTAAATTCGCGGGTAAAGCGGTTGTGGAAGCCTCGAAGCCTCCTGATGGGTATCAGGTCTAGGCTCGCGAACTTGAGGGGACTCACCGCGACCAGCTCCTCAAACCTCGCTATGGTCATCTGGTTCAGCCCGCCAGCCACCTCTGCGAACCGCGTCGCCCCGTCTGTCTTAAAGGAAGACCGCCAGCGGATAAGCGCCTTCTCGCTGAACATTAGGTGCGCCCATGGAAAAACGGAGAACAGGTGGCCACCCAATGGGTGATACCAGGTGGGCCCGAAGCTGACGAACACCTCGCCCGCCGGCTGCAACAACGCGCTCATGGCGCGCAGGACTTCCGCGGGATCCGCGAAGTGCTCAAAGGCATCCACGGAGACGACCATGTCCGCGAGTTCCTTCGCCCAAGATAGGAACTGGCAGGTGTTTTGCACGCCCGCGCTCAGCGCCTTCTGTCTTGCTGCTTGTAGGAGGTCCTCGCGGATATCGATACCAATCACACGCCGCGCTCCTCTTGCGGCCATCTCTACGGCATCGGCCCCTTCGCCACAGCCGAAGTCGACGACAACTTTCCCCGCAATCCTGGCGAGGAATTCCTCTCCCATTAGTACCGCGAGCTTCGACTTGCCCTCGTAAAAAGACCCGCTACAGCAATTCGGGGCTCCGGGGGAGATCCTCTTCAGGATTCGATATTGAATGTAGGTGAGCACTTTCACTACCGATTTTCGGGACCGGCCTCACGCTGTAAAAACCGGCTCCTGGCCAGGCCCGTGCAGCTATTTTAGCCTTGAATACGCGTGCCTGGGGGTTGGCAGCACCGCGCCCACGATTCACCATGCGCCCCCGGTCGCGCCAAATCTCGATCGGGCACGTCACCGACTGCGGTGTCTTTCAATCATTCCGCGATCCGCGTCTGACAGCCCGGCAGGAAGGTGCGGTTAGAAGCTGTACTTCAGCCCAAACTGCACCGTGCGCGGACGGTGCGCGTCTACCGGATGCAGGAACGCACTGCCCGTCAAGCAGTCTATCCCATCGCCGCCCGCGGCCGAATACCCTGAAGCCGCTCCGCCGTAGCAATTCACGGTATTATTCGCCTGGTTCCCCAAGTTCGAATCGTAAATACGAAACTGGGTGTGATTGAACGTGTTAAACGTTTCCAGACGCAATTCCAGTTCGGATTTCTCCCGAATCTTGATGTGTTTCAGCAGTGCCATGTCGAAGTTCAGCCGGCTGGGATTGTTCAAGGTGTTGCGCCCGGCGTCACCAAATGTCAGCCCGGTCGGCGCGGCGAAGGCGCCCGGATTCAGGAGCAGGGGTCCGAAGCTCAATCCGTTGTTGCCGCCTCCTGGGGTCGGTCCCTTCGGATTACCTACCAGATCCGGATAGGATCCTAGTCCAAGGGTATTCGCCACGCCGGCATTGTCCGGCACCGAAATCCCGTCGACCCCGCCCGCATTGACCACACTGAATGGCGTGCCGGATTGGAAGACCGTGATGCCCGACAATTCCCAGCCCTTCAAGAACTTCTGCATGGATTCGGAGACTTGGCCCGTGCCATCGCTCGAGAACATCTGTCCGATCGGGCTGGCTATGAACTGCAAGAACGGAATCCGATAAATATAGTTGATATTCAACAAGTTGCGCTGATCGAAATTGGAACTGGCCTTGTTCGACGCCAGATCGTAGGAATTGACGAACGTGGCGTCGGAGCGGTCCGACGAATTGTCGAGCGAGTGGCTGTAAGAATAGGACACGCCCAGCGTCAGCGGACCGGCGGTACGGCGCAAAGTAGTCTGAAACCCATTGTATGTGGAGTTCGCCGAGTTTTCGAGTGAAATGATCTCCCCCAAGCCCATATACGGGCGGTACGTGTTCGGATCCGGAAAGCCGCCCGACGACGTGGTATATCCGTAGCAAGCCGACAGCATGTTGTTGAAAGCGGGACTGCCCGGACCGATCACGGCGCCGTTGGGCAGACTGAAGGTTCCAGTTCCGGAATACGACTGGCAATCGCCGACGGGCGGATAAAAGCTGGTCACCGGAATAAATGGCTCGCCTGGACTGTAAGGATTCCCGGAGGCCGGTACGGGCGGCAGTTGGTTCAAATTTCGCTCCACCGTCAGATGGGTTCCTTTGCTGCCCACATAGCCGAAGGTCGCTACCATGCTATCTGGCAGCTCCCGCTGCACGGTGAAGCTCCATTGCTGCACATACGGCCACACGGCCGTGGTGGGGATGCTGGTCACGTTGGGCGGAAACGCCCCCACTTGGTTGCAGTTGGCGCCTACTCCGCCGATGCATGCATAACTGTACGGCAGATTCTGTGTCATGTTCAAAACCAGCGGTGAGCTTGCCTCCAGCGAGCCGGTGTTAGCCTCGTTGCCTGTGCCATGTTCGTAGAAGATGCCATAGCCGGCCCGGATGGAGGTCTTGCCGTCGCCCTTGGGATCCCAGGCGAAGCCAATGCGTGGCGCCCAATTGAACAGGTGCCCTTGTATGCAACTGGCGGGCAGCGTCATCGTGGAACTGGGGCTCGCCAGCGCCCCGGCGCCGGCGCCGCAATGCACCAAGCCGTTGGTGAGGGCCGGATCCAGGTTGCCGAGGTTGATTGGCACGGGGTCGTTGATGCCGGTGTTGGGGTCGACCGCGCTATATTGCAGGGAGCCGTTAAACGGGTTTACCATAACGTTGCTCGCGATAGCCTGGCTAAATGCCCCCGGCACCCAGTTGTACTCGTTCTGGTCGGGAGTGTGATATGTTCCGAATAAACTCAGCCGGACACCCAGGTTCACGGTTAACCGGGAGTTTACGCGCCAGTCGTCCTGGAGATAGGGCTCCGCGATCTGGTACCGCTGGTGATACAAGCCTTGCGAGCTGTCCTGTGTGAAGCTCCTGATCTTATTGCCGTCGCCAGGGCCGTGGTACAGAAAATCGGCGAATGCATTCCCCGTGGTGTTCTGGTCCCCCTCGTTACTGAAGGTCAGGATGCCCTGCATATCGCCGGTGGCCGCGCCGATCGCGGAGTTGGTCTGGTTCCTTTGGTAAAGGACAAATTGCGCTCCGAACTGGAGATTGTGCCTTCCGATCACCTTGCTCAGGTGGTCCGCGAAGTCATAGATAGGATTGTTGTGGCTCCACGGCATGTACCCGGCGTCCACCCCGAAGCCGGTCCCGCCGTATTCCTGGTTGGTGCCGCCGATCACGATACCCGGCATCTTCCCGTCGAACCCGTTGTTGAACAGGTATCCGATGGGGCATTGGTTCGCCACCGCCACCGAGTTAGGAAACGGCACCGCCTGGCACGCAGCATCCAATGCCGAAGGCCGTTGCCAGCTTGCGCCGGGACCGTCGGTATCCTGCAACGTGATTGTAGAGTTGGTATAGCTGAACGAAACCTCATTGAGCAGCGTGGGCGACAGGGTTTGGGTGAGGCGCGCCACCAAGCTGATGCCGGGTCCGGCGAATTGGTTTTCAATCGTCGGGAAGTTGTTCTGAATCAGGCCCCACTGTGGCGTGGGCACCACGGTGTCCCACGAATCGTGGATGTAGCGGAACGTCAACCGCGTCTTCTCGGTGAAGTTATGGTCGAAGCGGAACAGTTCTTCCCGCCAGTGCGTGGGCGGCGAGACGGTTTCGTCGTAGCACGATGCGATGGTGGAGTTGCACCCCGACGTGGCGTTGGGCGCTGGAATAACACCCGTATTCAAGATGGCCACTGCGTTCCGATCCAACTGCGAAAACGGGCCGTTGATCTGGTTGTTGAAGAGCGGCTGCAGATTGTTAACACCCGAAGTGCTGGGAAACGCCGGACAGTCGGGATACTGGGCCCGAACGAAGGTCTTATTATTGGCCGGACACACGTCACTGAAGTCCCCGCTACGCTCCGCCACGGAAGGAACCGCCTGATTGTATTGATAGGGCGATTTCTCCGCCCGGTATTCCTCCGACCAGAAGAAGAACGTCTTGTCCTTCTGGGTGTTGTAGTGGTTCGGGATGTACAGCGGGCCGCCGATCGTCCCACCCACGTCCGAACGGCGATAGAGCGGGGCGCCCTGCGTCTCATCGAAGAAATTCCGAGCGTTGAGCACTTCGTTGCGGCCGAAGTAGTAACCGTCGCCATGAAAATCCTGCCCGCCCGACTTGGTGGCGACCAACACCGTGCCCGAGGCCGTCCGGCCGTACATCGCACCATAGTTCGAGGTCAGGACTTTCACCTCCTGAATGGCGTCCAAGCTCGGATAAACGATCAGCGTGCTGTTGGAGCCATTGATGCCGACATTCAGCAGGTCGGAACCGTCTACGTCGAATGTATTGTATTCGACGCGGCCGCCATTGACGCTGTACTTCGTGCTGCCGACCACGCCGACTTTGGCTTCGTCCTGGCCGGTCTGATTGCTGACTCCCGGCGCCAGCGCGATCAATTGGGTAAAATTGCGGCCGTTCAGCCCGGTCTCGACGACTTCCTTCTGCGTAATGGTGCCGGAAACTTGGGCGGTGTCCGTTTCCACCCCGGCGGCCTTCTGCCCTACCACCTCCACCGAGCTGTTGGCCTCGGCCGGCTCCATGGTGATATCCACGCGAGCCATCGCGCCAGCGGCGGCCTCGACTTTCTGCGAAAACGTCTTGAATCCCTGCGCCGCAACTGAAACCGCATAAGTCCCCGGCGGAAGATAGGCGAAAGAGTATTCCCCACGCTCATTGCTGGCCGCGCTTTGAGGCTTTCCCGCTGCACCGGTAATGGTTACCGTGGCGCCCGGGAAGACCGCGCCGCTCTTATCGGCGACCGTGCCTACAATCCCGGCACTGGGTGGCGTCTGCGCGATTATAGGTCGGAGCAGTCCAGCGATGAAACCTAAGACGCACAAGAGACGAATTATATGTTTCAACTGTGTTTTCCCGCCTTTCTGAGGACCTGTGTTCGTAACAATTTGGGTTACTGCGCCGGCAGGCGCCGGAGTTGATCCTTGATCCAGTCGAAATACTTCAGCTTATCCGCCTGGAATTGCGCCAGCGCATCTTTCTTCGGCACAATCTTGGCCTGTGGCGGCGCCGCCGCGGTGATGCGTTCTCTCGCCGTTAACGGTGTTTCTCCGGGCTGGTAGAGATATTGCAGGCGCACCGGCGCTTTCACTTTGCCAAACCACTCCACCGGGTCGAGCGGCGCAACGCGTTTCAGAAATTCGGGCTTCACGTAGGCCGCACGTTCTTCTTCCGGCACAAGGGTCGATTTCGCCAGCCAATCCGGCCAGTCGCCCCACGGGTCGGTCACATCCAACGCTCTAATCCGCGGCTCCACGGCGGCCGCCAGGATGCCGATGGCCGCGCCCGAGCCTTCCCCAAACATCCCGGCCCGGCTCACATCCACATCGTTGCGTGTCGCCAAATAGTTCAAAACCATTTGGACGTCGTGCACCGACGTGCCGAGGACCTCCTGCAGTTCACTGATGAACCATTCTTTCATCGGACGGTCATGGTAGCGATGTCCGGTCAGCGCCGAGAGAAACCCCGCCGCGGCAACGCCGTCCTTTGCCAGCAGCGCACAATAGTCTTCGTTCATGAAGCGGTCCGTGTCCGAGGGGTAACCATAGAGGTATAGGATCACCGGCGGCTTCGGGTGGTTTTTCGGCAGGATCAGAAACAGGTAGATCGGATCGCCCGCGCGCCAAGTCACCTGAATCATCTCGCGCGTAAACGTGGGGTACTCGTCGCGCTGACCGATCATGACGTCGTCTATTTTCAAGCCGCTGCCGGAGACTGGAAGCGCAGTCCAATCCTCTCTAGCCGCCGCAGGGGGTACACCGGGTATGGCAAACTGCGCGTACCCGGCGCTGATACTTAGACATCCGAAAAGTAATCCATGACGCGCAATTGTTTTCAATGAATAAGCCTCCAGCACATTCCGCCAGCCCAAGGACTCGCTCGCGCACACACAAACGCGGCAGACCGGCCTTTTGACAACCGGTCCGCCGCTTTCGAATACAGCCCCTACAGGAACCCCTTACTGATGGCAGTTCGTCGAATTCGAAGCGCTCGGGGCCGGGCAAGCCGTGGTCACGGCGGGAGCGGGGCAAGCGGAAACCTTCACGATGTAACCGCCCACATCGCCGCCGATTTCCTTCTTGCCGCAGAGACCATTGCTCGTGGCGCCCAACTGTTGGGTCTGCTTGAAGTGCGACCGGTAGTACGTCATGCCGGGGTCGGAACCGACCTGTTTGAAAGGAACGAAGTCCGGTACGGTCGTGTTGACGTTGTTCTGAATCGCGGCCACCAGGTCCACCGTATTGTCGTATTGAGTTTTGTTGACGCTTGCGGCATCGGTTACCACGCGCAGCATGGACCAGGCGCGGTACGAGCCGTCGCGGACGTGCGGGAAGGTGGTGCCGGGCATAGCGGGACAGATTCCAACTCCCTCGCCGCTGGTGCAATAGGGCAACACGCCATTGGTGTAAGTTCCCTGGATCGGATCGACAGCGTTCAGCGTCAGGTAACCGTACGGGGCGTTGAGGCCGGCGTTGGTCAGCTTCGAAACATTGCCGTAGCTGAAGAATGTGTAGCCGACAGAGTCGATTACGTTATGAACGCCAGTGCCGACCTCTTCGCCGGTGCCGATACCGCGATAGCGCCACCCAGCAAGTGTGGTGCCCGCATTCATACTGGCTTGCAAACCTAAAGGATTGTCACAATTTGTCGTTCCCAAAACCGGCGTGGGTGTGCTGGCCGGGAGACCCGCACAGTTTTGGCCCAAGGCCGCGGGATTTACGCCCGTCTCCTGGGAAAGGCCTACCACCGTTCCATCCACGCACGGGCCCGGCGTGGGGCCGCCGCAACGGATGTCCGTAAACTCTTGCGTGTTCATGGTGCCGGACATCGGCTCGCGCTGTACCACGTTGACGGGGCCGTTGGGCAAATCCGGCACGCCGAAGAGGTTGAGGTCGCCCTCGGTGCCGCTAAATAGCGACTGCACGGACGCGAGCTCGATGCCGGTGATGTTCGGGGTCCCTCCGGTTACTACTCCTCCGCTTTCCGTAAGACCGGACCCCAAGCCGTTGACGTTCGACCGGTTCACGATGTAGACGATCGGCGACGCCCCCACGTCGACAGTGACATACGCCGGTACCGGCTGGTTCGTGATGGGATCGGAGCCCGTAATGTTGAAGTTCACCGGTTGCGCGAAAGAACTGGAGAACGAGCTCAGGATGCTGGTACCGACCTGCGTCGTGCAGGTGGTGCCCGTGCCATAACCCAAGCCGGTATACTTGACGGAGTCCAACTGGTTCAAAACGCGGCAGTTCGCAAAATGCGCGTCTTCCGGGCGAATATCCGTGAACGCCACGGTGACGCTGGCGCCGTTCAGCGCGTCGTACACAGCCGTCGGAACCAGGCTGGCCTGCACTTGGCCTTGAAACAGCCCGGGGATGATTAGTCCTTCGTTGGCGGTGTTCAGAGGGCCCGTAGTCAGCAGAGGATCCAACTGCAGCGTGGTTCTCGGTACTGCAAAAAAGGAACGGTTGCCCACCACCGAATCAACCGAAATGTACGCCCAAACTTCCGTTTGGGCTCTGTTCCAAACGATCCAGATGTTCCCGGTCTGCGGGGCGATGGCCGGAATGGTCGACCGCGAATCCGCGATCTGCGCGCAGTTGTTCGAGCCCGTGCAGGTCCCCTTAATCGTAAAATACTGGGCGCCGCCGGCCGGCCCACCCGCCAGTTGGTTCCATGCCCCGATGGCCGCCGTCTGCCACATGGCGGAAGAACCGGCGCCAAGCACTTTGACTACCGTCTTCGCGTTGGCGACAGGCGCCGTAATTACCGCCGCGGCCAACGCAGCCGCGGATAGAAGCGTCGAGACTTTCATTCGTGATCTCCTTTGATCTCAAGCGTAAAGAGTTAGTCTTGCCTAGTCTTACCGACGAAGGCTGCCGCACGCCCTGCATGCGGGCTCTGGCCGCGCACCACTATTGCGCAGCCACCCAGAAGTATAGTTCGCTGGAGATAACAAATTGATGAATGTTGAGTCGATATTTGGTTTTTTATTTCCGGTAACGAGGTCCCGGTATCACGGAAGTCGCAGCGCCCGCCAGAGTGACGATTGTAACCGAACATTCATATTATTCTTATTGTCACCCCGAGGGAGTCATAGTAACATAAGCGGTACCGCGACAAGCGGATAAGTTCCAACGGGTCGCGCGCTGTTTCCGCGACTGACTGCGGGGCAAAGACCCAAGAGGATCGATGAAGACTTTTGTTCTCATTATCATCGTTATAGCTACAAGCCTGTGCCCCAGCATCGTATCGGCGCAGCCTGTCGTCACACAGATCAGCAATGCCGCCAGCGAAAGCCTGGCGCTGTCGGGAACCCAAGGCGAGTGGGAGACGCTGCCGAACGCTTCCATCTCGCAAGGCTCTTTTTTTGCGATCTACGGCACGGGCTTCGGCGTGTCCGCGTCAACCTGCGCTGCCGACTATTACAACTGCTACTGGAAGCCGTATCCGTTGCCCACCTCGCTCCAGGGGACTTCCGTCAGCGTCACCGTGAACGGAACCACGGTCGCCGCCTATATCGAATACGCCGCGGAGAGCAGTTCGGCGGCTCAGATCAACGCCGTGCTGCCTTCGAACACACCCATCGGCACGGGCACACTGACTGTCAAATACAACGGCGCAGCCAGCGCTCCGGTACCTATCACGGTGGTGGCGGGGTCGTTTGGAACCTTCACTTGGACCGGGGCCGGTACCGGACCGGGAATATTTATCAATGCCGTCACATATGCCTTCTTTACGCCTTTCGCTTCCGCCAAGCCCAGCACCTCCGGGGCCGCCGGCGATTATGTGACCATTTGGGGTACCGGCTTAGGTCCCGTGCCGAGCGCCACCGATGAGCAGAATGCGGCGCCGTTAAGTACGGACCAGTGCCCGGCGGCGTTCCCATGCCCTACGGTATATGTGGGGGGCCAGAAAGCTACGGTTACGTATGCCGGCCGCTCGGGCTACACCGCGGTAGACCAGATCGATTTCATTGTGCCGCCAAATGTGCAGGGATGCAACGAGCCGGTGGCTGTGGTGACGGGCTCCGTCACCAGCAACGTAAACAGCATATCCGTGGATCCGAGCGGCGCTTCGTGTACCGACGCCGACGGCGTGGACATGGGTTATCTAAGCGCCCTGGTTTCGAGCAAAGGATCCGTCGATATAGGCGTCATTGGCCTGTCCTCGCAACTTTGGAATATCAACCTTGGCCAAGACGACTTCCAGCAGTGGCTCGACGACTCGGTCACCGCTCAAATCGGCAAATTCCTGCCCTATACGTTGGATACAATCCAGGGCTTAACGCAAGCGCCTTCCGCGGGTACCGCCGGCAATTGCACGGCCGCTCCCTATCAGGGCTATCCGCCTCCGATCGACTATGGTTTCGGTAGTGTGACCTCGTTCGATGCGGGTCCTGCGCTAAGCATCCTGAGCCCGGTCGGCGCCGTGGGAACCCAGCCTGTCCCGCAACTTGCCACTGCGGCGGGAGTGCTAGAGGGATACGGGGGCGTGATCGGGGGTATCGCGCCGCTGCCAAACGGCAACATCCTGGACTTTCAGCAGTGGGAAACGCCGTTCTTCTGGCTTTCCACAGCTAATACCGACGGCACGTTCAACCTCAGCGGAATTTCTTCGGGTACTTATACCGTGACCGCTCCTGGCGGCAAAGACGTGCCCGCCTTCACGGCCATGCTCCACGTATTGTCCACCGACGCTACGTTTCAGTGGACCAACTCCAGCATCTTCGCCAACGCGAATGCCACCCCGCCGATATCGCGCGACACTCCGCTCACGATCACTTGGAGCGGCGGCGATCCGGAGGGTTTCATGGATATCACCTTAATCGGCTCCACCGTGACGTTCACGGTGCCCTCCGGTCTCGATCCGGGCGTGCAGGTAGAATGTATTGCGCCGGCCAGCCTCGGGTCGTTCGCTGTCCCCGCGTACATGCTGCAGACGCTGCCGGCGTCCGCCGGCGGACCTCTGGCGGCCGGCATGGTGCTGGTAGGCCCTATCAGCGCGCCGCAGAAAATCAGCCCTCCGCCGATGGGCCTGGATGCGCTATACATGTACTACCGGCTTCTTTCCGGCTACACGGTCACCTGGCAATAATTGTGGCAATAAAGGCGCTTGAAACCTAGCGGGACGTGTAGCGACAGGGTTATACTATTTAGTCTATGAAATCACTGGTCTTTTCGCTTGCCTGTTGCGCAGCGGCTTCCATGACGGTTTTGGACGCGCAATATTTGGTGACCTTCCAGGGGCCGGCTACCGTGTCCCAGGACCCCACCGTCTCGTTCTTCGACCCCACCACCCTCAACGCCGGCGCCACACTCTCGGTGCCGGGCGCCTTTCAGTTTCTGAGCCTCCCGGACGGCAGCGAACTATACTTCGTCACGAACAATACGGGCGCCGCCATCACGGTACTGCACCCCAAGGCCAGGACGGCGACGGGGGCCGTGGCCGGGGAGCACCAGATCGGCAACTTTGTCAACCCTCTGAACTGCGCCGCGTTGTCGCCAGACGGCACCCGGCTGGTGGTAGGCGAGAACGCGGTGCATATTATCGACACCGGCAGCAACATCGATTTGACGCCCAACGGCATCGGGGTGGGCGCCGGGGCGCTCATCATCGGTTTGGCCATCAGCTACGACAGCCAAACGGCCTTCGCGCTGGCCACCTATAACGGGAACAGCTATCTGGCGGCGATCAATGTCGCGGGGCTGGCCGTGACCAACTCGATAGCTTTTCCCGCGACGGCCGGCGCCTTGGCCCAGGGACCTAATGCGCTGTTATATGTCGGCCTGCCCGGCCAGATCCTGGAAATCAATCCGGCCACGCTTGCGCCCACGCCGAATGGCACGGTGGCGGTGAACGCCACGCCGGGTCCGTTCGCGTTCACTCCGGACGGCAATTTCCTGGTGGCGGCCAACCAGGCTTACGGCCCCCAGCCAGCCTTGCTGCTGCTCAATCTGAACGACCACTTGGTGGAGGGTGAGGTGCCTTTCACCGGTCTCGCGGCGTTGGCAGTCTCCCCGCTCACAGGAACGACGGCGGTCTTCGACAGCTTGTATGTGGCTTCCCCCTACACGGTCTATCCATTTTCCAGCGGCGGCCAATCCCTGTTTACTCTGCAGATTGGAAACAACGGCGGCCTGGTCCTCGACATACCTGTGATTGCCGGCATCAACGACAACTCGCAAGCCGCCATTGCGCTTTCCAACGATCTGGGTTTGCCGGGCCGCAATTACCCGCAGTTTCTCTTCACGGTGACCAACGGGGGCTTGGACCCCTCGGGGAATTATTCTCTGAACCGCATCGATCCGGCGTCCTCGCTGCTGACTTCGACTGCGCTGTTGCTCTCCACGACGCCCGGCGCAGTGGCTTACTATGCGCCCACCTTCACCGGGAATATACCGGTGACGGTTCTCCAATACGGCAATAACCAGACGCTGCTTCCCGGGGGTGTCTCCTTGCCGATGGTGATTCGCGTGCTGGATCAGAATGGACTCCCCATCGCCGGCGCGGGAGTTAATTTCTCTCCCAGCGCCGGGACTGTCAGCCCCGTAGACACGGTCACGGGCGCAGATGGCTATGCCCAGACGATCTACACAGCCGGCAGCACCCCGGCGGATATCGGCTCAATCACCGTCACCGCAACCGCGGAGGGAACGGTGGCGCAGAGTTTTGGGGTGACTGTAGGGACAGGCCAGACCATCTACCCCGCGGCGCTGACAGTGGTGTCCGGACAGGGGCAACTCATTGTTTTCGACCCCACCTCCGGCGTCGCACCGTTCGACAACGAGCAATTGGTGGTCGAGGCCATCGATGCGAACGGAAATCCGCTACCCGGAACGTTGGTGACTTTCACCGTCACCTTCGGAAACGGCCTTCTACAGGCGCCGGATGGATCGTCACAGCCGGTTGTGGTGGCGGTCGCCGATGCCTCCGGGCAGGCTTCCATCACGTATATCCCGCCGCAGGTCGTGGGGGCGTATCCCGGCTTCGAGGGAGACGTCGTGACGGCCAGCGTAACCATCCCAGGTGCGTCGTCAACCACCACCAGCACTATCAGTCAAAATTTCTATGTGACGACCATGCCCTTGGATGTAGGGTACTGCGAGGCGCCGCCGTGCAAGCCTTTCATTCCGCTGAACGTGCAAGTTCTGCAACCCGCGTCCGGCGCCGTTCTCGAGGGCCCTGCCTCCAGTACGCTTCCCAACCCCGTATTGGTCCAGGTTAGCAGTCTCAATCTGGTTCCGGTTCCCAACATCGGTGTAAAGGTGAGTACCGGCATCTTTACGACCTTGCCGAATGCAAGTTGCGCCGGCCCGAACAATGCGGGACTGGCGTTGACGAACGCCAGCGGGCTGGCCACCTGCAACGTGGTTTTGAACGGCGTGTCCGGCACCGAACCGCTGACTATCAGCGTGCCCGCGATCGGCTTTGGCAACGGTTCCGGCCTGGTCGCCAGCGGTTACACCTTGACGATCCTACCGGGCGCGCCCGCCATCGTCAACATCCTGGCCGGCAACAATCAAATCGGGTATACGGGGAGCGCGCTGCCGCTGCCGTTTATCGTGCAGGTTACCGACGCCAGCAACAATCCGATCCCCGGAGTGCCGCTGACTTGGACAGTGACCGCCGGTTCCATGATTTTGTCGGGCGCCAGTACCACTACGAGCCTGACCGGCAAGGGCAGTGCCACCGGAACAGTGCTCAGCCCGGGCGGAAGCACGATCACGCTGCAAGTCACGGCCGGATCGGCGTCGGCCACGTTTACGGTCCTGGTCGGCGTTCCGCCGGCTTCGATCCAGATCGTATCGGGCAATAACCAAAGCGCGGAGACCAACTCGCCATTAGGCGCGCCGCTGGTGGTGCAGCTCCTGGACAAGTCCAATAACCCGGCGTCGTATGCTCCAGTCGTATTTACCGCCACTGGCACCCAGACGCTCAGCCCAACCTCGGCGACCGCGGACGTAAACGGGATGGCGTCGACCACAGTTACGTCGGTGGGTCCCATTGCGGGAACCTTTACGGTCAACGCCATCAACGGCGCCGGCAAGAGCGCCTTGATTGCCAAATTCACCGTCACCGCGCAGCCACCCGGTCCCCAAGGGCCCGCTATCTTGAATTCCGCCAGCTTTTTGCCGGGCATCGCCCCGGGCGGTCTGGTGACGTTCATCGGCCTGGGTCTGGCCCCCACCATCCAAGGCGTCGTTACAGATCCTTCCCAGATGCAAGGCTACGCCGTGTCGTTCGACGGAATCCCGGCCCCGATCCTGGCCTTGGTGAACCAGAACGGAAACCAGCAGATCAACGCGCAAGTTCCTTTTGAAGAGTCGCCTGGGACGTCGGATACCATTACGATCGAAACTCCACAGGGTTCGATCACACTGAACAATATCACGGTCAATACGCTAGCCCCCGGCATCTTTACCGACGGAACACTGGTGGCTTTTGGCCAAAGCTACCCATTGGCGGAAGCGGTGCGCCCGGATGGAAGCTCGGTCAGCGCTTCAAATCCGGCCCTGCGGGGCGAAAATATCACGTTCTTCGCCACAGGCCTGGGTCAGACGGTGCCGGCCGCATCCACCGGAGTGCTTGGCCTGCCCGGCCAGATCGTCGGCGGAACATTATATGCGGGCGTGAATAATCAAGGCGACGCGGTGGTTTCGGCGATCTATGAACCAAACGCGCTGGGGCTCTACGCGGTGACCATTCAGATTCCCGCCACCACCATCCCAGGACCCGTCCAGCCGCTGGGCTTGTTGATGTTGGATGTGACGGGCGCCGGCTACAGCGCGCAGCCGGTTTACGTACCGATCCAGTAGCGCCCGCTTCGTCCTACTGCCATTGCACGGTGTATCCCGTGATGAACCGGTAGTACAAATACGCCGCATCCAGACCCGTGGGAGACGGGCTGAGCTTGGTCACCCCGCTGGCCGGGCCAACCAGGACCAGGCCGGCTAAGGGCACGTTGCTGGCACCGACCGGCAAGGCTTCGAGCACATATGTGGGCACGTTGAAAGACCCGGCGCTGGCTTGCACGATACAGTCGACGTACACAGCGGGTTCCGGATTGGTCTGGGACGGCTGGACGTTCTCTAACGTGGAGCCGATGAGCGCGATATCCACAAATCCTTGCGGGTTGCCGCCGGTCCAGGTGATATTCAGAGGCGTGTTGCGAAAGATCGTAGGCGTGGCGGTCTGGTTGTTGAAATCGCTCGAGTTCGTCCACACAAACGACGCGTCCGCAGAGACAACATCGATAGTTCCCGTGAATGCGCTGACAGCGGCGCCGCCCGGGCCGGTCACCGTGTAATTGCCGGAAGCGATACCGGTGATGTTGAAGGTACCGTCACCGTTCGCCGTGGAATCCCAATAAAACGGGGCCGTGCCGACCGTCGACAGCACATTGACGTCCGTCGCGCCGCCCACCAGGCCGTCGTACGCGCCGTTCGCATTCTTAGGGACGGAGGTGGGCTGGGTCTGGAGGGGACCCTGAATACCCAATGCCGGCCCGGCATCCAGGTATGTGACATAACCGAGGCCGTAATCCGCCGGTGGGGGGTAGCCCAAGTAAGGAATCGCGGTGCAACTATTGACCGAAGGCAGGCGGGTGAAGCCCCGGAACAAGTCCAGCGCCGCCGGCCCGAACGTTGCGATCTGGCCGTCCACCGTATCGTTGTCCCACTGGACAAACGTGCCGTCGCCCAAATTGACATTCCACAGGTTGCTGATCAAACCGATAGCTGCCACGTTAGCCGACCCCTTGCTTTGGACCACCGAGGCGATATCGTTCATGTTCAAACCGCCCGCCTGGCAACTGCTGCCGCTGGAATCCACCGGTATCGTGGTGAAGTTGCTGGTGACCTGTGGTCCGGCCGCGCCTCCAGTCTGGGTCTGGACCGCCACGCTGACATAACAGCCGGCCGTCACGTTGTCGGGTACGTAGAATATGATCTCGTCCTCCCCCGTGAATCCCGATCGTCCCGCATAGTATATATTAGCCTGCTGGTTCCCTATCCAAACCGTCACCGACAGGTTCGGGCCCCGCAGATCGCAAGTGTTGGGGCACGGCGGGGCGCTGGCTTCGGTGCTGGGATCGGGCGCTGGCCCCAAGCCCGTGCCCCAAAGGATCAACGCTTGTCCCGGCTTGGCGGTGTAGGAAGGCGTCAATTTGTTGTAGTTCACGTCCGTGACGATCCCAGGACCGTCGCCGGCCTGATTCTGGGCAAACGTCCCAAAAGAGCTGGCCACCACATTGATGGGCACCGGAGCGCTGGCCTGTCCGCCATATTTGACGGTCAGCGTGCCGGCGCCGATGGGCGTGGCGGACGGCAAAACGGCGTTGAGCTGAGAATACCCGTTGAGTTGGGCGGCAAATTCGATGTACGCCGCCACTGGGGCATTTTGGCCGACGGTTATGCTCACCGAAGTGCCGCCAGTTGCAGGCAACTCGGTCGGCAAGGGGTAGGGATTCCAGATCGCCGCCGCTCCGCCAAAGCCGTTTCCATAGACGGTAAAATAGGAGCCTTGCGCTATGGAGCCGTTGGGGAGGGTGTTCCACCCGCTTTGGGGCGCAGGCACCGACAGGCTGGCGCTAGCCGCATTGCTTATCTGCGTGACCGTGGGTTGCGCAAATCCGGCGGTCCCCAGCAAACCAAGACACACGCCAATTGTGAGAACGGTTTTCATGGTATCTCCTTAGCTAATTGAATTTGTCGAATCGTCATGCGGTTAGAAGCTGTACTTCAGACCGAACTGCATGGTGCGCGGGCGGTGCGCGTCAATCGGATGCAGGAAAGCGCTTCCGGTCAAACAGTTGACCCCGCCGCCGCCCGCCGCGGAATAACCTACGCTCGCCCCGCCGTAACAATTGACCGTATTGTTCGCCTGATTGCCCAAGTTCGAATCGTAGATGCGGAACTGCGTGTGGTTGAAAACGTTAAACGCTTCCATGCGGATCTCGATATCGCCCCGCTCCCGAACCTTGATGTGCTTGAGCAGCGCCGTGTCGAAGTTTACGCGGCTGGGATTGTTCAGCGAGTTGCGACCGGCGTCGCCGAAGGTCAGCCCGGTGGGCGCGGCGAAGGCGCCCGGATTCAGAAGCAGCGGCCCAAAGCTGCGGCCGTTGTTGCCGCCCGCCGGAACACTGGCATTGGGGTCGCCGACCACATCCGGGTAAGATCCCAATCCGAGGCTATTGGCGACGCCGGCATTGTCCGGAACCGAAATGCCGTTCACTCCGCCCGCATTGACCACGCTGAACGGCGTGCCCGACTGGAACGTCGTAATGCCGGACAATTCCCATCCCTTCATGATCGTTTGCACGGTGTCGGAGGGCGCGTGCCCGGTATGGACGGTGTACATCTGCGCCAGCGGAAGCTCCACGACATAGCTGACGTTCAACAGGTTACGCTGGTCGAAATTGGAGCTCGCCTTGTTGGACGCCAAATCGTACGAGTTGACGAACGTGGCGTCGGAGCGATCCGAGGAATTGTCGAGCGAGTGACTATAGGTGTACGAGGCGCCCAAGGTCAGGGGGCCGGCTGTCCGCCGCATGGTGGTTTGGAAGGCGTTGTACGCGGAGTTGGCGGCGTTCTCCAGCGCGATAACCTGTCCCAGCCCCAAATACGGGCGCAGGCCGTCGGGACTGGAGAACAAGCCCGCCGACGATGCATATCCGTAACAGGCCGCCTGCATGTTGATAAAGCCCGGAGCGCCCTGGTTGATTACGGCGCCGTTCGTCAGTGTGAAGGAGCTGCCCGTATAAGTCGCGCAATCGCCGGATACTCCGGCTTTGGCGGTCGGATACAGGTTCACCACCGGGATAAACGGCTCGCCTTGGGTGTAGGGATTCTCCGAAGCGGGCACCGGAGGCAGTTGATTCATGTTGGTCTCCACCGTCAAGTGCGTCCCTTTGCTGCCTACATAGCCGAAAGTCGCCACGGTGCTGCCGGGCAACTCGCGCTGCACGGTGAAGCTCCACTGCTGGGAATAGGGCCACACGGCCTTGGTGGGAATGCTGGTGACGTTCAGGGGAAAAGCCGACGCCGGCCCGCAATCGTTGGTGTCCACACCTCCGATGCAGCCGTAGCCGAGCGGAAAATTCTGGGTCATGTTCAAGACCAGGGGCGAACTGGCTTCCAAAGAGCCGGTGTTGGCTTCGTTGCCGGTGCCGTGCTCGTAGAAGATTCCATAGCCGGCGCGGATGGAAGTCTTGCCGTCGCCGAAAGGATCGAAAGCGAAACCCACACGCGGCGCCCAATTGAAGGGGTGGCCCTGCATGCAACTGGAGGGCAGCGTCATCGAGGAACTGGGACTGGCCAGCGCGCCTGCGCCGGGGCCGCAGTGCACCAGGCCATTGGTGATAGCCGGGTCCAGGTTGCCGAGGTTCAGCGGCACCGGGTCGTTCTCTCCAGTGTTGGGATCGACCTGGCTATACTGCAGACCGGCCGTGAAAGGATTGATGCTGACCGAGTTCGCGATAGATTGGCTGAAAGCCGCCGGCACCCAGTTATAGGCGTTGCCGTGGGCCTCGGAATACATTCCGAACAGGCTCAAACGAACCCCCGCATTGAGCGTCAGGCGGCGGTTCACCCGCCAGTCGTCCTGCACATACGGTTCCGCGATCTGGTAGCGCTGGTCGTAGACGCCCTGGGCACTGTCCTGGGAGAAGCTCTTGATGGCGCCCGTCACGCTGCCGCCGCTGTGGTACAGAAAATCGGCAAAGGCGTTGCCCGTGGTATTTATGTTCGCCACATTGCTGAAAGTCAGGATGCCCTGCGTGTCTCCAGTTGCCGCGCCGATCGCGGAGTTCGTCTGGTCCCGCACGTACTTGATGTACTGCGCCCCGAACTGAAGATCGTGGCCCCCCATCACTTTGCTCAAGTGATCCGCGAAGCTGTATGTGGGGTTGGTGTGGTGCCACGGCATATACCCCGCATCCACTGCGAAGCCGGTGCCGCCATACTCCTGGTTGGTCCCGCCGATCACGATGCCCGGCATCTTTCCTCCGAAGCCGTTGTTAAACAGGTAACCGATGGGGCATTGGGTCGCCGAAGTGCCCACGGCGTTGGTCTCCACCGCGCACGGAGCGTCGAGCGCGGCCGGTCGTTGCCAGGTTGCCCCGGGACCGTCGCTGTCCACCAGCGTAATGGTGGAATTGGTGTAGCTGAAAGTGAATTCCTGCAGCAGAGTGGGAGACAACGTCTGCGTGAGGCGCGCCACCAAGCTGATACCCGGCCCGGCGAATTGGTTCTGGATGGTCGGAAAGCTGTTCTGAATATCCCCCCACTCCGGGATGGGCACCACGGTGTTCCACGAATCGTGGATGAAGCGGACCGTCAGCCTGGTCTTCTCGGTGAAATTATGGTCGATCCGGAACAGATCTTCGCGCCAACTGGTCGGCGGGGAGACGCTGGAGTCGTAGCACGATCCAATGGTCGAGTTGCAGCCCGAGGTGGAGTTGGGGAGCGGAATGATACCCGTATTGAGAATGGCTACGGCGTTACGGTCCAGCACGGAGTATGGGCCGTTAATCTGATTGTTCGGAAATGCAAGCAAATACCCGAACTTGCTGGTGTCGCCACCGATCGACGGGCAATCCGGGTACTTGGTGCGCTGAAACGCCGGGTATTGGCTGGAGGGAATCGTCGGACACACGTCGCTAAAATCGCCGCTGCGCTCGGCCAATGAGGGCACCGCCTGGTTGTACTGATACGGCGATTCCTCCTTCCTATACTCTTCGGAAACAAAGAAAAAAGTTTTATTCTTTTGGGTGTTGTAGTGGTTGGGGATATACAGCGGACCCCCGATGGTGCCACCCACGTCGGACCGGCGATAGAGCGGCGCACCCTTAGTCTCATCGAAGAAATTCCGGGCGTTCAGCGCCTCGTTGCGGCCGAAGTAGTATAGGTCTCCATGAAAGTCCTGCGCCCCTGTTTTGGTGGCCACCAAAACGGTTCCCGAGGCCGTCCTGCCATACATTGCGCCGTAGTTGGAGGTCAGCACTTTCACTTCCTGGATGGCATCCAGGCTGGGGTAGACGATGAGCGTGCTGTTGGAGCCGTTGATGCCCACGTTCAGCAGATCGGATCCGTCCACATCGAATGTGTTGTACTCGACGCGGCCGCCATTGACGCTGTATTTCACGCTGCCGACCACGCCGACCTTGGCTTCGTCCTGGCCGGTCTGGTTGCTGACGCCGGGCGCCAGGGCGATCAACTGCGTGAAGTTGCGGCCGTTCAAGCCGATCTCCACCACCTCCTTTTGTGTGATGGTGCCGGAAACCTGAGCGGTATCCGTTTCCACCCCGGCGGCCTTGAGCCCCTGCACCTCCACCGAACTGGCTGCCTCGGCGGGCGACAGGGAGGCGTCTACGCGCGCCATTTCTCCGGCCGCGACAGTGACGTCGGTCTTGCGGAACTCCTTGAATCCCGGTGACGCGATGGAAACCGTATAAGAGCCGGCGGCCAGGCCGGGCAACGAATATTCACCGTGCTCGTTGGTGGCCACCGTCCGGGTCTTGCCCGCCGCATCGCCTATCGTCACCACGGCGTTGGGGAAAAGGGCGCCGCTGTTATCCGTAACGGTGCCCATGATTCCGGTGCCGCCCGCGGGCTCTTGCGCCAGAGCGGGCCGCAATAAACCGGCGATGAGCGCCAGTGAACAGATAGCAACTACTGCGTTCCTCATTATGATTGCCTTACGCCTCCAACCAAGGATGAACTGCTAGGGATCGTGAACCGCGCTGTGTGTCTACAATACTACTAAGACTATCGTATAAATCAATAAAGGGCAAGAGCGGGAGCTCTTGCCCTTCAAAATTGACCGCCAAGCTGATTTTTAGGAGCTTCCCGAAGGGATTCTCACCAGACGAATGCGTGGAACTGCCCGTCCAGGGCGGTACCAACCCCGACGATGGTTCCGTCAGCCGAGATGCCGTTGGCGGAATTCAACTCGATAAACGCCGAGCCGCTCAGCCCCGGCAGGCTGTTCAGATCCACCATGCCGCCATCTTGTGTCCAGACGAACGCGTGTACGTCGGTGTCTCCGGTGATATTCGAGGAGCCCACCACCGTGCCGCTGTCGTTGATGCTGTTGGCTTGCGCGTAGGATCCCCCCAAGTTCCCGATGTCCGTTAGCCCGCCGGAAACGGTACCGACAAAGGCGTCGAGTTGCCCATCGCCCGGCAACGTGCTGAAGCCTACGATGGTGCCGCTGTTGTTGATAGCCATGGCCTGCGCGTAGCCGCCCTCGTAGGGCGCTCCCAGATAACTCAGGTCGGTGATGGCCTTCGTCTTCAGATCCCAGAGCACCGCATGCGTGTTGCCGTCGGGCGAATCGGAACTCCCCACGGCAGCTTGCTTGCTGTTCATCGCCAGCGCAAAGCTGTTGTAACCATTCAAGCCTTGATCGTTGTCCAGCGTATTCAAGTTGACAATGCCTTTTTTCGGCGTCCAATAAAATGCGGTGTAGGCCACATCGCCGTCCACGGTGGCCGCCCCCACCACAATCCCGCCTGCGGTGGCGTTGCCCTGCCCCAGCGTGCCCCCATTGGTGCCCAAATCCACCATGCCGGTGTGCGACGATTGGAAATAGAAGCCGTGCGAGGCGGTGTCGCCGTACGAGTCTATGATCTGATCGGAGGTGCCGGTGACGGCGCCCTTGGCGCCGACACCGCTGGCGTAGGCGTTGCCGTAAACGCCGATCAGGGACTCGATGTCTTCCAGATAACCGAGCGAATTGGTGTAGAAGGCGTGCTGGTAGGCGTCGGTGAAGACATTGGCGCCGCCCACGACTATATCGCTATTGGCGCCAATTCCGTTGGCTACGCTGGCGCTGCCTCCCAGCGTGCCCATGTCGACTGGAGCCGCCGCCTTCTGGGCAACCGCGAGTGGAGCCGCTGCCAATAAGGCCGAAACGGCCAAAACTAATGTGTTGGATTTCATCGTATTCTCTTCTCCTCGTTTGGTGAAGGGTGGATAAATACTCGGTCTACCTCACCCCGTGTATGGTCCAGAGGACCGTTGCATGACCGCGCTCCCGCGAAAAAGCGGTTCCGATGCTCATTTTGCATCACTACAGTGCTTACTCTATAGACATACTAGATTGTACATAAACGCCCGCTCGTGTCAAGCTGTTTCGGTACGAAAACTTCTTTGTTCCTAACTGGGTGTGACAAGTATAGGTTCTATATTATCAGTACTTTCAGTACTGGGGCAGTCCGTGGCTGAGAACCACCAAACTATTTCTACTGGAATACTTGACACAACGGGCTAGTCTTAGATAATGTCTATAGAGCAAGTGGATATTGTGCTTTAGCGTAGCAATCTGCTGCGTTTGCCGAGCACTACTTGTCAACGGGCCAAAGGGGAGGCCGGATGGGGCTCAGCTCTTAATTGTCGGTTGGGCGACGGCTTCATCGGCTCCGGCCAAGGTCACTCATGCATTTCAAGTTTAAAGGAGAATCGCGAATGACGAGAGCAAATTCCGCGATGGCCGGCCTGCTGTTGGCCGCCACCGCTATCGTTCCGGCCGCCAAGGCCATAACAATTGAAGTAAACGCCGTGGGCGCCTCCGCGCCATGGACGACGGCAGCCGTCGGAGGTTTCGACCAACTGGCCGTGGGTGGTGGGCACTACACCGTCAAGGGGACTTGCCCCTCGGGTAACTGCGCCCAGGTGCACGATGTCCGGTCCACCGCCATTCCGCCGGATGGAGGTAGCCTCTGGGTGTTTTGGAACGCAGCCCAGACCGAAGTCTGGGCGTATCTTTCGGTGGACGCGGTGGTCGGCGTCCGAGCGTTCATGGCGAACCCCATTGCCCAATTGCAGATCGATCCCGCGACGCAGTCGACTGTACCAGGCCAGAACTTGATCGCCACCACACTCTGGGGAGCCGACGCTACATATTTGCCGGCGGCCATCTACACGGCCCTCAACAATGCACCGTTTACGGCCGCGTTTAGCGGTCTCCGTCCGGAGGATGCCAAATTCGTTTCCGCCCGCGTGCTTAGCCCCCTGAACACGGCCAATTACAACGGGCTCGGCTATGGCACCGGCCCGAGTACCCTGATCGGTACTGAGATCGTAAGCTCCTTTTCCTCTTCCACGGCCAATCCTGAAGCTTTCAACATCAAAGGCACGGATCCGTTCAGCGGGCTGGCGGTCAAAAAGTGGACGACGGTAAATATTGGAGCTCAAGCCACAATCTTTGTGACGAATAGGACCAACGCAAACGGGCTGGGTTCCGGCGCAAGCGGCGGTACCCCCGTATTCACCGACATCAGCAACAGCGTGGCGCAGACAATTTTCGAGGGCACGGAATGCGACACTTATGCTTTTGGAGTCCCCGGCGCTCCACTCGTGCCTATCACGGCCATATTGACCGAGCCGCTGGGCGCCAACGCCAATGTGCCTGAGTTCACGATCTTCCGCTGCGGAAAGTCGACCGGGGGGTGCCCGATCACCGGTAGCACCGAACAGGATTCGCAGGAAATGGGCGTAAATCCCGCAAACGCGGGCAATAACCCGCTGAATCTCCCTTGCGCCACGGTGAACGGCGTCACGGGTACGCGGAGGCGCGCCATCGGCGTCAGCGAGGACGTATCGAGCGGAGTCGCCAAGGTGGCAGACTCGATCGCCTATGTATCCTTCAGCTACAGCAACGTCTCGAAAATCGCCGGCAGCACGAGCTACGGCTACTTGACTCGCAACGGAGTGGACCCGATTCAGGCCACCTACACGACTGGCGAGCTGCCGACGTGCGCATCCCCGTGCCCGCAAACCCCCGGCACGTCCTTCCCCAACCTGCGCAACGGAACGTACAAAGATTGGACGGTCGTCATGGCGATTGCCCCCGCCTCGGGCGTCGAACTGACAAGAGCCAAGGTGCTGGTAACAGCGATCCAAGACAATCTCAACAGCACGGTGCCGGACTTCGTGCCCTTCATCAAAGTGGGCGGCCCTGGGGGCACCGATCCCGGCTTGACCATCTACCGCTCACACTACCTGCAGTCCGGATACGCGCCCGACAACGGCCTGAGTGGCCAGAAGGAATCCGGCGGCGACGTGGGCGGCTGCGTCGAGAAAACCGGGCCTGCTCCCGGCATCCTGAGCTGCAACCAGTAGGACTGTCCAGGTTCGCGGTCACGGAGCGGTAGGCCAGTTCCCGAAGCTGGCCTGCCGCCTCTTGCGAATGTCTTACCCGCCGGGACGTGCCATCTTCCATGAAAGTACTTCCAGCTATTCCCATCTTGTTCCTACTTCTGTGCGGGCCGCGCGGCAGAGCGCAAAACGCACCATTAGCCGACGAGGATTGGAGTTCCATTTCGATCCCGCACAATCTCCGGAAAGGCGCACCGCCGCTGGTGGCCGAGCGGGACGATTACCCAACTTTCGTGCGGGAAATGATTGAGTTGGAATGGCGCCCGGGGGATGCTATTCACCTCATTCTGATCCTGCCCAAGGGCCAGCCCAAACCGCCCGTCATTCTTTATCTCTACAGCTATCCATCCGAGACGGATCGCTTTCTGGACGACGATTTCTGCAAGTTCCTGGCTCAGAACGGATTTGCCGCGGCCGGATTCGTGTCGGCGCTTACCGGGCAGCGCTACCACAGCCGCGGGATGAAGGAGTGGTTTATCAGCGAGTTGCAGGAGTCGATCGGCAGTTCCGTGCATGACGTGCAGATGATTTTGAATTACCTAGCCGGGCGCGGCGATGTGGACACCACACGGGCGGGAATGTTCGGGGAGGGATCGGGCGCGGCCATCGCCATTCTGGCGGCCGCCGCGGACCCGCGTATCAAGGCGCTCGATCTGGTCGATCCATGGGGCGACTGGCCCGACTGGCTGGCGAAGTCCCCCCTGGTGCCCGATAACGAGCGCGCGGATTACCTGAAACCGGAATTTCTCAAGAAGGTCGCGCCGCTCGATCCCGTCAAGTGGTTCGGGCAAGTAAAAGTCCCGGTCCGGCTCCAATACCTGGGTGAGCATTTTGTAACGCCCCAGATAGCCCGGGATCGCATCGTGGCTGCGGCGCCACCGCAAACGAAAGTAATTTCTCACCAAGACGCCGTGGCCCAATACAAGGCCGCAAAACTGCAGTTCTTCGATTGGATCAAGGGCCAACTCCGGCCGGCGGGCGAACATTAGGTTGCGGTGTTCTTCGGCGCGCGCCAGAACTTACCCACCCGTACTTTCCAAAATTGACCCAGGCGGGCGGTAGCCAGCGGCAGGAATAGTGGCAGCCGCGGAGATTCCAACGGCAGATTCAGTTACCTTGTTGATTC
>Ga0302325_10006581_pt1 | contig 26052 bp, 20 predicted proteins | sample Palsa_T0_2_FD_201948 | JGI IMG/M metagenome (GOLD analysis project Ga0302325, IMG submission 201948) | Peat permafrost microbial communities from Stordalen Mire near Abisko, Sweden - Palsa_T0_2 | ecosystem: Environmental > Terrestrial > Soil > Palsa > Peat permafrost | place: Sweden: Abisko... | reverse complement strand
CTAAGCCTACCGCTCATTCGGTTCTCAAGAAGCAAAGCGGACGCTTCGCCTATGCCGACAAGCTCTCCTCCAACGGAAGAGTTGCCGTTTCCTCCCGGATAATTTGCTTGTAGAGCTCTGCGCTCGACGTCGGCACACGTTTGAGTTCCGGATCATGGTCGAGATCAATATGGAAAAGGCCAAAATCGCTGGCCGGACCGAACGGTAATCCCCACTCCCGATTGGAAGTGATGCTCCAATAGATGTAGCCGTGCACCGGGATTCCCAACCGTCTAGCCCTGGTCACTCCGCGGATGTGTTCACGGAGATATTCCACCCTGGTGAAACCGTCGGCGTGATCGATGCATCCGTTTTCAATGATCATCAGTTCCAGATCGGGGAACCACCGATGAAACCTTGCCAGCACCCGCACCAGACCGGGCGGATCGACCGGCGCATCATCAAAATGGCTCATCGACGCGTCGATCAACTGGTGGAGTCTATCCAACTCAAACGAGTCGATGCCCCAGTAGTAGTCGAGACCCACGTAGTCCTGCTGGCCGACACACTCTTTCGGGCATAAAAACTCCGGCAACCTTCCAGCCATTCCAAGATGCCACCAATTGCTGTTCAGAACGGCACCAACAACGCTCGCGGTTTTCAGCAGAGGCTCCAGAAATTTGCTCCAGGAAGTCAGCAAAGGAACCCGTTGATCCAAAGTAACCGTCTGAAACTGGACACAACCGTCACGGCCGAAAATCTTTTTCCCGACTGCGTAAGCCAAGCTGATTTCTTTTTGGGTCGTTTCGTGGGACATGACGTCTCCAGGGTCACAGACAATCCCAACCCGCAGATACCCGCGGCGGCGGATTCGTTTGAAGGCTTTCTGGTGCGGCTCAGGGACCATGCCTGGATCGGAAAAACTCGCGATCGTCGCGTTGACCGTGCTTAATAGATCCGGATTCCCTTTCGCGACACCAACGGCGTATCTCGATTCCGCCAACACCTCTTGCAAAACGATCAGATCGGACGGAATGGCCGCGTGAGCGAGAGCGACATCGTCTGCGACGAATCCGTCGATTTTGCCCTGCTGGAGCGCACGCAGGCCATCGCGATGCGTACGAAAGGCTTGTTGCCGGGCCGTCGGCACAAGCCGTGCAATCGTGTAGGTCGCGATCGACCCGCGGGCGAAACCGACCAATTTTCCGGCTAACATGGACATCTCACGTGTCTGGCTCACTTTCCTGACGACAAGGCGCTCGACTCCCTCCGCGTAGGTATGCGAAAACGCGACTTTAGCCGCCCGCTCCCGCGTTGGTGTAAATCGGGAGATGATCAGGTCAACCGGCGTTTGTGACAGAAGCGTTTGCTCGGCCAATCGACGGTTGCGGCGGCGAAATGATTTTGCCGAACTCGTTCGGGTAGCGACAAGATCGATGACAAACTGCAGAAGACCTGGGAGCCCGAGCACGAACGGGTTTGCGCCGACTTTCGCCTGCGGATTCTTTCCCCGAATCACCGCCCGACTCAACGTATGGGCAATGAACATGTTCCTGATCAGAATCGCTGCTTGATCCAATTGGTCGGACAACGCCATTTCAGGTGCCGTCCCGGGCGGAACGAGGTAGGAAGGCTGCCACCAAGGCTTGACGTAACCATATGCTAACAAGTTTGGTTCGTTAAAAGTTACCCAGTACGGGATTAACTCACCCATCGCATCCACTACCCTCTGGACGTAGGCACGGTACCATTGCGGAAACTTCTCGGCCGTCATTCCACCTCGATCCTGCACATGAACGGGCCAGGTAAAGTGGTGCAGTGTAACCAGTGGGACCATGTCGGCAGCAAGGACCGCTTCGGCTACTTTGCGATAATGATTCAGGACATCCGCGGCGAACTCGCCGCAACGCGGTTCCACTCGAGACCAGGAAATCGAAAAACGAAAAATCTTGCAGCCGAGATCGCGCGCTAGCCCGATATCTTCCGGGTACCGCTCCCAGAAATCGGTTGCTCGACCACGTGGGGTCTGACCCTGATGCTTCTCCCATTGGTCTCGGAAATCTGCGTACTCGGGCTCAAACGCTTCCGCTTGATGATCCGAAGTTGCAACGCCAAACAAAAGGTCAGGTAACTTCACGAGTAGTCGCAAAAAACGTTCACTTGACTAGTGTCCTGTCCGCCGCGTTGGAAGTGCTGAAGGAGCACCAGAGTCTCGCATCATCCTTTCAGATTGAAATTACCATTGAGCGTCGGTTCATTGTAGTGTCCTGTCCCCGAAATAGCATGTGTTTTGTCGGGTCTAAATTTTCCAATTAAAACCTTTGTCAGCGTCATTGCGTTGCTGAGTTGTTTCCTTTCCCTTCCCGATCGCGACTGCTAAAGTTCGCGCATCGTGTGTCACCGGTACCCGCACGAGGAAAGTCTGCTCCAATGCATTCCCCGCACACCAGGGCCGAACGGAAAGCCCAGAGAGCGACGCGACGCCAGTTGGATGGATTGGTGGTCAACATTGAATTGACGTTAGTCAGCATCATTCAGGGGGTCGCGTTGTCTTTTTTGACGGAGAGCTCCCGCGCACCACTTGGTGATTTTCGTTTCGATCAGTGGCCCTATGTCGCCAACGGTTTGCTGCTGATCTTATTGTTCTGGTCCCGATCCATGACACACACACTGACGTTGATTCGTTGGCCACTGGAGTTCAGGCATAATTTTCTTTACATCACGTGCACCTTGGTCGAAGCAACGCAGTTCACTGATCTTACGGATCCGATGCGATGGTATGCGTTCAGCGGGGTCTTCGCCGTGGCAGCATGGTCATTGTTCCTTGCCGATTTGCGTTTGATACGCCAGCGCCAAGCCGAAGAGGCAGGACCTGCAGAGGAAGAGTTGTACGGCATTGTCCTGCGCGACCAGCATATGAATATCTGGTTCCTCGTGCCGGGCATGGCTCTGTACAATTTCTCCGCGGCATTTTCTATCTATTTCTGGCCGGAAGCCATGATCCGACATGGCGCGCATATCGTGCTTGCGGCGATTCAAACAGTCACGCTGTTGGGTTATCTTATCTATGTTGTCCGGTTCTACGCAAAAATCGCGCCAATCGTTCTAAGAGCGAATGAGGAAGAGTCCACGGAGTGAAAATCGTTCAAAAAAGAGGATCCCCCGGAGTATCCAGATGGAGCATCTGAGCGTAAAGTCTCGGAACACTCTAATTTTTTGACTTCGATTCCCAATGATTAGCGAATTCCTTCAAGAACGAGCGGCGCTCTACGTGTCGGGCGCCATGACGCCGCAAGAACGGGAGGAGTTTGAACTGGTGCTTGAATTTCACGATGAACTCAGGAAATTCGCAGTCGGATTGGCCGAAGTCGGCGTTTCGGTCACACTCGCCAAGCTCCCTCCAGCCGAGTTTAGGCCTTCGCCGAGACTCAAATCCCGCGTTTTGGGCATGGTCTTGGCTCGCCCGCAACAAATCTCCGAAGATGGCTTGGTGATGTCCGGCCCGGACGGTCTGGTCCAATGGATCAACCCGGCCTTTAGCGCCATCTGCGGATACACACTTGAAGAACTGCGTGGGAAAAAGCTCGGCCCGATTTTGCAGGGGGAGAAGACCGATCGCGAAACCGCGAAGCGCCTACGCCACGCGGTGCATGGATGCCACCCGTGCCGCGAGGTTATCCTCAATTATCGTAAGAATGGTGAGCCGTATATGGCCGAGATTGCGATCACCCCGATTTTCGACGACGCGGGCCAACCGCTCTGGCTCGCCGCCCGCGAACGCGAGCTTCGCGCCCGCAACCCGGCGTAAGCCGGGCAGAGCAATCATGGACACGGTCTCTTCTCTGCCGGCGCCGCTACAATTCCGGACCAATCATATCCCGCAGCTTCAACATTCCGCGGCGGATGCGCGCCTTGATCGTCCCGAGCGGCAGGTTGAGACGCTCAGCGATTTCGGTCTGGGTCATCGAGGAGAAGAACGCGAGTTCGATCACTTGGCGCTGGTCTTTCGAGAGCTTCTCAATTGCCTCACGCACCAGCTTGCTCGTCTCGGCCGAGGCGAAGACTTCGAAAGAACTACGGTCATCGAATTGCTCGAAAATCTCCGACTCGCGCTGGACGTTGTCTTGCAGCCGATTGCGGCGCTGGATCGAGCGCAGGCGATCGATGGCCTTGTTGCGCGTGAGAGTCAACGCCCAAGTCAACGGTTTGCCTAGAGCCGGATTATAAAGGGGGGCTTTTTCCCAGATCTGGATGAAGACATCCTGCAGCACGTCCTCGGCGGCCACCTGACTGTTCAGCACCCGGTACGCCGCGGAAAACAAGACACCCGAAAGTCGATCGTAAAGCTCCTCGAAACTTCCGCGGTCGCCTTGACCGACCCGTCGCAAAAGTTCGATCTCGGCTTCGAGTTCTTTTGCTTGTTCCGGATCCATACTTTTCACCGAAAGAATAGTCGCGACCGGTGCATGATGAGAAGCGGTTTCTCGGCTGAGGGCGTTCGGCGTTCAGCGTTCGGCGGCGAAGCATCCCGCTTTGCTTCCTCGAAAGCCGCGCAAACCGGGATGGTTCGCATACTACCTTGCCGCCGAACGCCGGTGCAGGTTCAGGACATAGGTAACACATTAAGGGCGGAACCGGCGTAAAAGGGTCGGTAATGCGGTGGAAAAAGAGTGAACCTATGGACCAATGAAGAGAGTTTACACTGAAGGCGCTGGGAACGCTGAATTTTCGAGCGTTCGGGTTGGCGACACGCCTGGCGGACAAAAACGGCAAGCTGAGCTGGAAGAACCAAAGTCTGGGCGCCATTTTGTTGCCTGATACCAGTTAGAAGATGACAGAATCAAATCATGAACTAAAACAGTTACAAGTGCTACCGATGTCCTGACTGCGCCGCCGAACGGCGAACGCTAAACGCCGACTGCCCACATTCCATGAATTCTCCCACGGCACAATCAAACGAGCGACCCGTACTGGTCACCGGCGTCACCGGGTACATCGGGGGACGGCTTGTCCCAAGGCTGCTCGAGACGGGCGCCCGGGTGCGATGCCTGGTCCGTGACGCCTCTCGATTGCAGGGGAGGGTGTGGCGCCCCGACATCGAACTCGTCGTAGGCGATGTCCTGCGCCCGGAGTCGCTCCACGATGCCATGCAAGGGGTTGCCGTCGCCTATTACCTTGTGCACAGCCTCGGAGCGGGTTCTGACTTTCCCGAACGCGACGTGGCAGGGGCCCGTCATTTCGGGGCCGCGGCGAAAAGCGCGGGAGTCGAGCGCATCATCTATCTGGGTGGCCTGGGCGATCCCGGAAAGGCGCTTTCGGCGCATCTTCGTTCTCGGCATGATACAGGCGATGCACTGCGGGAAAGCGGGGTACCCGTCACCGAATTTCGTGCTGGGGTCATTGTCGGTTCGGGGAGTCTTTCCTTCGAAATTATTCGATACCTCACCGAGCGGGTGCCTGTAATGATTTGTCCGCGCTGGGTTTACACCCGCATACAACCCATCGCCATCCGCACTGTGCTCGACTATCTCGTCGAGGCGCTGCGTGTCCCCGCCAGCGCAGGGCGGACGATCGAGATCGGCGGCGCGGACATCATCACTTATGGTGAGATGCTTACGTTCTACGCCGAAGTCCGCGGGCTTCGGCGTTGGCTCGTGCCGGTACCAGTCCTCACGCCGAAGCTCTCCTCGTATTGGGTTCACTTCGTGACGCCGATTCCCGCGACCATTGCCAGGCCGCTCATCGCCGGTTTGCGCAATGAGATCATCGTACGCGACGATGTCGCTCGCCGTCTTTTCCCTGAGATCCAGCCATTGGACTATCGGACCGCGGTGAAACTCGCGCTGGAAAAACTCCACGCAGACAAGGTCGAAACGGCCTGGAGCGATGCACTGTCCACAAGCCAGCCGGACACGACGCCCGTCTTGCTTACGACCCAGGAAGGGATGATTATTGAACGCCGGCAGATCGCCGTCGATGCACCGGCCGAGGCGATTTTCAGGGCATTCACCGGTCTTGGCGGAAAGCGCGGCTGGCTCTACATGAATTGGGCCTGGCGCATCCGCGGCGCCGCTGACCGGTTGTGCGGTGGAGTCGGCCTCCGCCGCGGACGACGCGACGCCGACTTGGTGCGCGTGGGAGAGGCGCTCGATTTCTGGCGAGTCGAAGCCGTGGAACCAGGCCATTTGATGCGGCTCCGCGCAGAGATGAAAGTGCCAGGAAAAGCTTGGCTGGAGTTCGAAGTGAAAGTTCAGGATCACGATACCCGTCCGTTTCTAACCCAGACCGCGTTTTTCGCTCCCAAGGGACTCCTGGGAGTCGCCTACTGGTACGCCCTCTACCCAATCCACAGCATGATCTTCGGAGGCATGATCCAAAAAATCGCGAAGCGGGCAGCAGAAATAGCCAACCAGCCAGATCGGCATGAACGCTATTCCTGAACATAAACGCGCCGGACTGGTGTGGGGTTCGTTCGCGGACATCCTTCACGACCAGCCGCTATCCGCCGACCATCAAGCGAACGATTTCGTCCGGGTTGGTTTCCGAGGTCCGCACCTCGCCAACTTTTGTGCCTCTCCGGAGCACCATGATGCGATCGCTCACCTGAAAGATGTCGATCAGATTGTGAGAGATAAAGACAATGCCGACGCCGTTTGCTTTCAGGTTGGTGATGAGCTCCATCACTTTCCGCTGCTCCGGTACTCCAAGGGCGGCGGTGGGTTCATCCATGATTAGCACGCGCGCTTTCCAATGAATCGCACGACCTATTGCGACCGATTGGCGTTGGCCACCGGAAAGCGACCGGATCGGATTGGAGAGCCGATGGATATGGATGTCGAGCGCACGCAGCGTTTTCTCCGCCTCCTCCCGCATCAGCCGCCGATCGATGAACGGTAGTCCGAAAATCCTTCGCACCGGCTCGCGTCCCAGAAACACGTTGGCTCCAACGTCCAGATTATCGGCCAGCGCCAAATCCTGGTAAATCGTTTCGATTCCGCAATCGCGTGCTTGCTGGGGATTGTCGAATTTTATCTCCTTTCCCAAGTATCGCAAACTGCCGCCGTCCGCGTGGTGGACTCCGGAGATAATCTTGATCAGCGTGGATTTACCCGCTCCATTGTCTCCGGCAAGGGCCAAAACTTCGCCCGCGTGCAGCAATAGAGAGACTTCTCTCAGTGCATGGACGCCGCCGAATCGTTTTGACACCCTCTCGGCCTCAAGCAGCGGTGAGGGCGAAGGCCCGCTATCCGTTTCACCCATCCTTTCCAACCCCTTTCTGAATTTGATCGACGAGAACGGAAATAATGATCACCACCCCGACAGCCACAAACTGCCAAAATGGTTCGACATTCACAAAAACGAGGCCGTACTGAATCACCGCGATGATCAACGCGCCGATGACTGTGCCGATGACTGTCCCGGAACCACCGAAGAGGCTGGCGCCCCCGATCACGACGGCTGCGATGCTGTCCAGCAAAACCGGTTCGCCCGCCTGAGCTGCACCGGCGGAAAATTTGGCGGTATAAAGAATCCCGGCGCATCCCGCAGTGACCGAAGAAAGAATGTACAGGGCAATGGTATTGTTCCGAACATTGATCCCGGCCCGCAGAGCAGCATTCACGTTGCCGCCAATCGCGTAGATATGTTGTCCATAACGCGTTTGAGACAACAGATAGTGCATCACCAGAAGGATGGCGATCGTCAACAGGACCAGATTAGGAAACCCTGCGATTTCGCCGTTGCCGATCGCACCCAAAAGGCCATTCTGCACAGGAACAGTTGTTCCCCGGGCTAGCAGGAATGCCACGCCTCTGGCGACGCCGTACATTCCGAGCGTCCCGATGAAAGGCGGCACTCGGAGATCGGCAATAAGCAACCCATTGATCAGCCCCGGCACAACTGCGATCCCCAAACCGGCGAGAACGGCAAGCGCGAGGCTCAATACCGGACTGCCGAACTGTGTGCCCCAGTTGAAAACGTGCGCAGTGACGACCGCAGAAAGACCCATCGTAAATCCGACGGACAAATCAATCCCGCCCGAGATAATGACGAAAGTCTGGCCGAGACCCAGCAACAGCGGAGTGACTGTGAAAATGGCGATGGATTTGACGTTAAACGGATTCAGGAAGAACGTGCTGTCGTACTCGACATGTGCCCAGATCTCGAATGTGATCAAAAGGATTGCAAGGAAAAGCCATGCTCGAAACGCCGCAAGTAAATCCAGCCAGCGAATTTGCTTTCTCACGTTGGGGCTGCTTCCGTAGTCGTCACTGAAAAACGTCAGAACAGAGAACGTCCGGGACGAAATGGAATCTGGCATGTGATTGAAAGCCGCCGCCAGATTCCGTCCATCACGTTTGAGACTAATCCGAATAGATGAAGCGTTTCACTTTTGGATCATCGACGTTGTCTTTGTCAATGACGGTGAATCCGGTTCCGATCAATGTCGGAATCGATTGACCGGTCAGATGCGCATAGGCTGCAACTAGCCCAAAATACCCGATCTCGGCCGGATGCTGAGCGATGGCAATATCCACGTTCCCGGACTTGATCTCGCCCACGATTGAAGTGGGCGCGTCAAATGCCACTACTTTCACCTTCCCGGTCACCCCACCCTGCTTCACGCCGTTCGCCGAACCCATTGCAGAAAAAAGATTTGCACCAAAAACACCGGTTAAATCCGAATTGCGAGCGTAAACCGATTGAAACTGGGCGGCAGCCTTGTTGGCGTCATCGCTGTTGAATTGCGTTTCCAACACAGTGATGTTCGGGTGTTTTTTCATTTCCTCTTTGAAGCCTTCCTCTCGCTGGTCCGTTGTCGATACGCCTGGCGTCACGTTCGACACATAGACCTTCCCTTTATCGCCAATGGCTTTTGCCAACGCCCGTGCGGCGATTTCGCCACCCAGAATGTTGTCAGACGCAATGTAAGAGAGTGGAAAATCCGCGTCGCCGCTTCCGGTCTGGTAATGGCCGTCACCGATGAACGTGTCGACCGTTAGAACCGGAATACCAGCATCTGCGGCTTTCTTGAGAGACTCGACTAACTGAACTTTATCGGTCGGAGCGATTAAAATGGCGTCCGGTTTCCGGCCAATGATGGCGTTCAACACCGGGACCTGCGTGACCGGGTTGAAATCGGGCGCGCCTTGAAAGATGAGGTTAACGCCCAAGGCTTTCGCGGCCGCTTCCGCACCCTTGTGCATCGTGATATAAAATGCATCCGTTGTTAGCCCGGGGATCAAGGCGACGGTAAATTTTTTGTCGGCTGCCGAAGCCACATCGATGATCGACGGGACGACTAGACCGAACGCGGCGAGTGCAGCAAACGCAGATATCCAACGTTTCATGTTTGGGGGGTCTTTGGTTAGTTTAATTCGTTCTGTTCAGGGATAGAGAGGTAACTGAGAAGAGACGAACTTACGGTGCTTTGAATTCGGCAGTCAAGACTCCCTCACGACATTCTGACGGCTTGACCCGTACATTCCAGGACGGCGTGCCACAAATCCCCGGATGGATCGACTCTGCGCCGCCCTTTGGTGACAAGTTCGAATGGAATATGGACGAAGGTGCTGTGCCACTGGCCGATCAACATGCCGGTTTTGCCGGCCATACCCGCGTGAACTGCATTCTGGGCCAGGCGAAGGCAATAGACGTTGTCCTGCGCCGACGCCGGGACGCTCCTGATCGTGTAACTGGGATCAATGTATTTCAAGTTCACCTCGATCCGCCGTTTCTTGAAAAATGTCGAAATCGTGTCCTTCATGTATTCACCAATATTTCCAAGCCTGGTGTTGCCGGAGGCGTCCGTTTCCGACGAGTGAGCATTCATCAAATCCTGACCGGCGCCCTCGGCAACGACGATCACCGCATGCCGTCGCTTCGCCAATCTGTACCGGAGCGTCTCAAGTAAACCAGAGGGACCTTCGAGAGCAAACGGCACCTCGGGGATCAGGCAATAGTTAACATGCTGCCCAGCAAGAGCAGCGTAAGCAGAAATGAATCCCGAGTGACGACCCATCAGTTTTACCAAACCGATCCCGTTCATCGCGCCGACCGCTTCGACGTGAGCGCACGCCACCGTTTTCACCGCTTCGGCAAACGCCGTGTCAAATCCAAAGCTCTTGTCGAGGTACATGATGTCGTTATCAATGGTCTTTGGAATCCCAATCACGGACCTTCTGCCCCCTCGCCGACGAATTTCAGCGGTGATGTTTTCGCCGCCCCGCAGCGTTCCATCCCCTCCAACGATAAACAACAAATCAACGCCGAGCTCCTCCAGGTGATCCACCATCTCACCGGCGTCCTGCGGGCCGCGGGAACTCCCAAGGATTGTTCCGCCAAAGGTGTGAATCGTCGAAACCGATTCGGGTCGCAGCGCCAGAGGGACATGCCCGAGCCGCGGTACCAATCCTTCATAACCGTACCGGAGCCCGAATATTCGCGTGACGCCGTACCTGTGATAGAGCTCCATTACGACGCCCCGGATGATGTCGTTTAGTCCGGGACACAGGCCGCCGCAGGTGACGATCGCTGCGGATGTTTTTGCAGGATCAAAGTAGATCTTCTCACGAGGCCCAGCCATTTCGAAATTGAGAGGACTCAGTCCCCGTTCGAACATGTCGCGCACGCCCAACATCGAATCGTCGTAGATTACGCGGTGTTCATCCGTTCGAAACCCGTCTATACCAGCATGCCGGTGCCGCAAAGGCGATAAAAAATGGCATTCCCCCAGTGATTCAATGATCGCTTCCATACCCACCCAAATCGAAATCCACCGGAGCGAAAGCTGCAAGCCTGAATTGGAAGTTTCGCACGTTCGATTTGCGGGTCTAAGTCAGAATTTGAAACCACAGATTTCACAGATGACACAGATTTTTTGATCTATCGAGTTTTCTGCCCGGATGAATCCTTGGACCGCTCAAGGCCAAACTTCCCGGGCACGGTCATCTACAGAAAACTGGGTGCAGATGTTCGAACTACGCTTCGAGCCGACGGTTCCAAAGCGTCCAAAAAATCTGCGAAATCTGTGGTTTATGTTAGCGAAAACCTTCCTCAGGCGGCCCGTTCCGCTGTCCTGGAAAAGCTCTCAATACGTTTAACGTTTCGTTGTCAAGCCGGCCGCTCAACGACAATCCCGCGTCCTGTTGCAATCGTACAATGGCTTCCAAGGTGGCAGGACCCGGCCGCCCGTCGATTAAACCTCTGAAAAATCCGCATCTCATTAATTCACCTTGAACCGCGTAGAGCACATTTTTCTGGACCTGAGCTGGCGATCGTTCGTAAATCGTACCGGCGAAAAGCTGCGGTAAGGAGGTCACGACTTGGGGCGCTGCAAACGGGGTTGCCTGCATCTCATTGTAATCCTCCAGACCCTCGGGTTGCCGAAGCGGCGGGCCTTGGTACTGCCGCGGCCACTGTCGGTGATCTTGATCGTTTGGATGCTCGCTGGATGAACCTTCGTTTTCCTGGTCTCCGCGCGCCGGCCGTGCCGTGCGATTACGCGAGACGTCGAGCGAGCGCAGCGTCTCGTTATTCAATTGACCCGTTATTTTCAGCCCGTAACGAATCTGAAAACGCCGGATCGCGGCAGAAGTCTCGTCGCCTCCCCTGCCATCCACCTCACCGTAGTAGAAGCCCTGATCTTTTAATCGCTGTTGAACGTCGCGGGTGAGATCATCCGCCCAAAGTGAGTTGGCCACCCACACCACCAAAAAAAAGAGTAGAGAATTTTTCACCATGACGATTTCGTAGTTGCGCGAAGATTAGGCGCCGTACATAGCGTTCCTTCAGAACGGGTTTCACCTTTTTGGCCCCGTAAACAATATCTCCCCGGTGACAAACACCCCCGGCAGTTGGGCTATAAACCAGCCCGAAACGGCCTTTGTCTTAGAGCCATTCGGGACAGGACCCTAGCGGAACTTTGCCAGTGCAGCTTCCAGATCGGTTTCCGGCACGTCGACGAATGCGACACGCGAAGCAGCGCCTCCACGCTCCAGTAAGGCAGCTTCGACACCGTATTGTTCCAAACGTGATTTGACAAATTCGTTCAGCGCGGATTCTTCGGGTGGATCAACATGATCGTCAGCGGCGGCATAGAGCCCGGCGCCCCAAGCGCGGATAGCGGCTTCCAGCGCACTTCGGAGATCCGAAATCTTCGCTCGCCTCAAAACCGCTTCCACCTGCTCAAGCCCGCGGCGAGTCCCTGCGATCGCACCAAAATTCTCGCGACTCCGCCCGGCACTCATTGAGTTTGCGTGCATCGCACCGTCATAATCGAGACGGATAAAAAGATCGGCCTCTTGCGATTCCCCGACTTCGGCAAACAGAATTCGCGCGAGGTAGGGTGCGCCATATATCTGCTCAAACGCTTGCTTCAGCGCGGGACTAAAAGAATAAGTCGCCATACGACGGACCGAAACGTCCCCAGCAGACCGGGTAAATCCTTCGGTACTCGCCAACTCAATCGCCATCATCCGCAAGCGTTCAATGTCGCCGGGATGCCCGATGGCGCCCAGCGCAATCCGGTCGTAAATCTCAAAGATCTTGCGACGGTCACGACCGAATGTCAGTAGCAGAATCCCGCTGGAAAAGCTAATCCCGACCGTTGGACTCCCGGTGGCAAGCTCATTCTCGATATACTCACGGCGATTGGAAATCGCTTCGACCCAACGATACGGTTCGTCAATCATGCCACATGAGTTTGGAATAACTCGGAAAGCTTGTCGTCTGCAACAGTCTCAATCCCGGTTTCGTTCACGATTTTGATGATTGGGAAAATTTTCCCGTGACGATCGATTCCACCGGTTGCGGTGTCTGCTTCTGCGGCGGTGTCCAGCGCTTTGAGCGCCAGCAAGATCGCGTCTTCCTTCGCGCGTTCCCGCAACGGTTTTGAGCCCCAGTTTTTCTCGTAGTACAGCACGCTCCTGACCGCCGCCGCGCCCGACCCGCTGGAAGCGAAATCAGTTGCTTCAAACTGTGCACCCATCGCGTCGTAGAAGAAGAGTTTGGCTGGGTCAGAACTTTTCTTGTCGTATGTTGCGAATAGCGGCACAACGACTCCGACTCCCTGCATCACCATTCCAAGATTGTCCCGCAACAGCTTCGATAACGCGCGGACTTTGCCTTCCACGCTCATCTCCTGGAGTTGGCTACGCCGATAAAATTGAAAAGAATGTTCCAGAATTCTGGCCATTTCCCATGCAGTAGCCGGCGACCCGGCGATTGCCATGACCGAATGACGATCGATTTCCAAGACCTTATCCGCGCGATCATACATGACGATGTTTCCGGCGGTCGCCCGTCGATCACCAGCCACAAGGACCCCTTCGCCGAATTTAAAACCGAGGATTGTGGTGGCGACGGTTTCCTTGAATTCCGACCGATTGGCAACGCCAGACGGTATGTCGCTAATCAATCGCCGCTGCTTCAACACGGCCAAAAAATCGCCGGCAGCCGGGCTTGATACATTTGATCCATCCATGCTACTCGCCGGTCCGCTGTCGATACCGCTTCGACTGATTCGGATCCACCTTGCGCATCCGCTTTAACAGATCTTTTGTATCCGGCTTCGAAACATCAGGCGATCGAGGTCCGTCTCCGTCCCCCTGCTTTGGCTCCCATGGAGCCGGCGTTGGTGGTTTCTGCGTCCTTTCGGGCATGAAGGACAGTACCGATTTTCGCGATTGAAAGCAAATCATGATCGCCGAATCCGCTAAGGTGTAGGGGACGGACTCGCCGGCTGTGAAGCCGGAATCTTAATCGTCTGTCCCGCTTGCAACTTTTTTGCATCTCCGATCTTGTTGAGCTCCTCAATCTCTTCGACGGAGACACCGTACTGCTTCGAAATTTGAGTTAATGTCTCCCCTTTCGCGACTGTGTGCGTCTTTGTATTAGCGTTATCGGCAGGGGCCGGATTTTCCACTCCAGCGACCGGTGCCGCCGGGTTCGACGCGGCCGGATTGGCAGCGGATGGTGTTGCCGCCACCACCGGTTCAGCCTTAGCAACTGTCGGAGCGGATTTCTCCTTAAGCATCCCACTCAATGTGACCACCTCTTGAGTCAGGCGGTCGATCTTCTCCCCCTGAGCCTTAATCTCCGCTTTCAAACTCTCGAGCTCAACCGTTTCAGCTTTCAGCAACAGTGCGTCGGTCTTCGCTGACTCGGCGGCCCCTTGGGCCAGAACGCTTGAGAAAGGCACTAACGTCACGAGAAGCACGTGGAATATTCTCATCGCATCCATTTCCAGTTGTCTACAATCGCCTCTTGAACCATGCAACCATTTCCTCGGTGTAAACAAAGCGTCCTGCCTGTTTAGTCCCTGTGCATACCGGGACGGTTCAACTCCAATCGTCCAGATCCGGATTTTTGGCCTGCGATCCTAAAATCCTCTTGAACTGTGCATGAAACCGGTACCCTCCTTTGGCACAATGAAAACGGTTTCGGAATTCATCTCGCATCATTTCCGGCATTTCAACGCGGCGACGCTGAAAGATGCCGCACAAGGGTATTCGGACCACTTGGAGAAGGGCGGCAAAATGCTGGTTACAATCGCCGGCGCGATGAGTACGGCCGAACTCGGACTCTCCCTCGCCGAGATGATTCGTCAAGACAAGGTCCACGCGATCTGTTGCACCGGTGCGAACCTCGAAGAGGACGTGTTCAACCTGGTCGCGCACGATCACTACAAGCGCATCCCGAACTGGCGCGAATTAAAAGGTGAAGACGAACAAGCTCTCCTCGATCAGCACCTGAATCGAGTGACGGACACTTGTATCCCGGAAGGAGAAGCGATGCGGCGAATCGAGAAAGCCGTTTTGCAAGAGTGGGTACACGCCGACCACGAAGGGCGAAAGCTATTTCCGCACGAATTTTTTTATTCGATCCTCCGCGATGACCGCCTGGGCAAATCTTATCAGATCGATCCAAAAGACAGCTGGTTGTATGCGGCGACGCGAAAGGATCTGCCGATATTCGTTCCTGGTTGGGAAGATTCGACTCTCGGGAACATGTACGCCGGCCATTGCATCTCGGGCGACGTGAAGAACGTGCATACTGTTCGGACCGGGATCGAATACATGATGGCGCTTGCCGACTGGTACACGAAGACCTCGGAACACTCTTCGATTGGGTTTTTTCAGATTGCGGGCGGAATCGCAGGTGACTTCCCGATTTGCGTCGTGCCGATGCTTCACCAGGATTTGCAACGGCAAAACATCCCCCGCTGGGGTTACTTTTGTCAGATCAGCGATTCGACAACCAGCTACGGGTCGTACTCGGGAGCGGTACCAAACGAAAAAATCACTTGGGGCAAGCTCTCGCTGGACACGCCAAAATTCATCATCGAATCGGACGCCACGATCGTGGTTCCGCTAATTTTTGGCTGGGTCTTGGGTTGGTAGCAGCATCGGCTGGGGAGGCAACCGGAAAGCGTTGTGTATTTCCATAAATACCGTATGTTCCAGAGTGCTGGTCCGGGTCGACCCCATCGATCCTCCGATCAGCAACCGTAGTCTACCTTGAAGTAACAGCGCTTCCACGACCACGATCGAGAGTCGGCTGTAGATCGGTTGCTTTAAAGCTTTTGGAAGCGCACATGAACACCACCACCGCAGTCGGTTCAGTCGACCCGAGCGGTGTTGGTCGTTACGCGATCATCGCCGGCATCGCTGCTTCGATCGCCATGGCGGCAGGAGGGCTCGTGCTAGTGGGCTGGCTGTTGGGCATACGCCTGTTAACGAGCTTGATGCCTGACTATGCCACGATGAAGGTGAACACGGCGTTCTGCTTTGTCCTTGCCGGGTTATCGCTTTGGCTGCTGCAGCGTCCGTCGAGCCGAGCCGCCAAGCTCAACCCCAAGTGCGGTACGTTGGGACAAATCTGCGGGGTCTTGGTGGCTGTTGTTGGCTTGCTAACCCTGGGAGAATATTGCCTTCGTCTTAATCTCGGGATCGATGAAGCGTTGCTGCGAGACACTTGGACCGATGTTCGAATATCGCCTCCCGGCAGAATGTCCATTGCAACTGCGTTTGGATTTTTCATACTCGGTTCCTCCCTTTTCTTCCTCGGCAGGAAAAGAACGGAGGACGCCATCGCATCGCAGATCCTCGCTCTGAGCGCTTTGGTCGCTGCAGTGTTTGCGTACTTTGGCTACGTCTACGGTGTCCACGGGACGTACGCCATTTCCCTCTACACCACCATGGCGGTGCACACGGCATCCGTCTTTCTTGTTCTTTGTGTGGCCATATTGTTCGCGCGGCCTGATCGGGGGCTAATTTCCGCGTTCACCAGTGCGCAGAGCGGGGGGCAGGTGGCCCGTATGATCCTGCCGTTGGCTGTTACACTGCCATTCTTCATTGGCTGGGTGCGGCTGAAAGGTGAACAAGCGGGTCTTTACGAGCCGGCGTTTGGCATCGCGCTTTTTGCGACGTTAAACATCATCCTCTTTACTATACTGGTTTGGATCGGTGCCAAGTTGCTGAATACGCGCACCGCTGAATTGGTGCAGAGTACCCACCGCTACCGCTTTCTCGCCGATGCGGTGCCGCAGATTGTCTGGACGGCGAAACCGGACGGATACATCGATTACGCTAATAAGCGTTGGTGCGACTACAGTGGCATGACCATCGAGCAGACGAAGGATTGGGGCTGGAGCCATGTGCTGCACCCGGACGATCTCCAGAACGCGGTTGAGCGCTGGACAAACGCATTCTCGACTGCTTCCGACTATGAGGTTGAATACCGGTTCAAGCGCGCATCGGACGGTGTCTATCGCTGGCATCTTGGACGTGCCTTTCCGTTGCGAAATCAAGACGGCGACATCATCCAGTGGGTGGGCACCTGCACCGATATAGATGACCAGAAGCGAGCACACTACGAGCTGGAAAAGCGTGTGGCGGAACGGTCGGTGGAACTCACTGGGGCAAGAGAGAAATTGCAGGGGGTGCTCGATGCGGCAACGCATTTAGCGATCATCGCTACGGACACAAAGGGGATTATCACGGTTTTCAATCGCGGCGCCGAGCAGATGCTCGGGTACACTTCGGACGAAATCGTTGGCAAACAATCGCCGGCGATCTTTCATTTGGAGTCTGAAATCGTCGCCAAAGGTCGGGAATTGACGAAGGAGCTGGGCACGCCGGTACAAGGCTTCGATGTCTTCGTCGAGAAGGCCCGTCGCGGCCAACATGGCAAACTGGAATGGACCTACGTGCAGAAAGATGGCAAAACGTTCACCGTCAATTTGGTGGTGACCGCCTCGTATGATACGAATGGCTCGATCGTGGGTTTCCTCGGGGTCGCGACGGACGTCACTGCGCGTGCCAGAGCGGAGAAGGAATTAAAAAAAACCAGGGAACGTCTCGAAGCCATTCTCAGCACTTCCCTCGATGGTGTCATTTTCTATGAAGCGGTCCGAGACGAAGTCGGCGCGCTTCGGGACCTGCGCTTCGCGCTGGTCAATTCTGCGGCTGAGAAGTTGACCGGGCGGACTGCTTCGCAACTGCTCGGACGAACCGCGTTGGAAGAATACCCCCAGATCGTCACCAACGGTCTGTTTGATAAATTCACTCGAATCATCGAGGAAAACCTCGCTCTGGAGTTCGAACATCATTCTCTGCGTACCGATCCGCCTCGCTGGTACCGGATTGCGGGTGTAAAATTGGGCGACGGCATCGCGATGAGTTACTCAGACATTACGGCACGCAAACAGAGCGAAGATCAGCTAAAAAATTTGGCTGGCCGGCTTGGCCTGGCGACCCAGGCTATGCGGGCCGGCATTTGGGATTGGGATGTCCGGACCGGACTCTGTCTATGGGATGAAAAAATGCATGAGATCTACGGCTTACCCAAAAACCTGCAGATCACCTACGGGATTTGGGAGAAGGCCGTGCTACCGGAGGATTTGGCGCAGGCCGAAGCCGCCATTCAAAGCGTGATTGCCTCAAAATCGCAGGGTTCTGTGGAATTCCGTATCACGCTTCCGAATGGATCGCTTCGTTACGTCTACTCTGCCCATGGGGTCGTTCTCAACGATGCCGAGGAGGTGATACGCGTCGTTGGAGTCAATATCGATGTGACCGAGCACAAAGAAGGCCAAGAGGCGCTCCGACTCAGTGAAGAACGTTTTTCCAGCGCCTTTGAGTATGCGGCCATTGGGATGGCCCTGGTGTCGCTCGATGGCCGGTGGCTCAAGGTCAATCAAGCCTTGTGCGATTTGATCGGCTATTCCGCCGAAGAACTCAGCGGCAAAACTTTCCAGGAGATCGCGCATCCTGAGGATCTGGAGGCCGATCGCGTCAAAATGCGCCAGTTGCTCGACGGCGAAATTAACTTCTGCAAGGTAGACCAACGCTTCTTTCACAAAGAGGGGCGCATGGTGTGGGCTTTAGTGAGCGTTTCACTGCTCCGCGACAAACAAAGCAAGCCGCTCTATTTAATCTCGCAGATCGAGGATATCACCGAAATCAAGGAAGCCATGACCCGGCAAAGGGAGCTTACGAAAAAAGCTCAAGCCGCCGAGCGGGCCAAGAGTGACTTCCTCGCGGTGATGAGCCATGAAATCCGCACCCCGATGAACGGGGTGATCGGCATGACGGGATTGCTCCTCGATACCGGGTTGAATGCCGAGCAGCGCACCTTAGCCGAGACCATCCGCACCAGTGGCGAGTCGCTCCTCAGCCTGCTAAACGACATTCTTGATTTCTCAAAGATTGAGGCGGGGCATCTTTCCATTGAAGAACTGAATTTCGACCTGCGCAAAGTGGTCGAGGACACCCTGGAAATGTTGGCTGGGCAGGCTCAAGCGAAAGGCATCGAGTTGGTCGGCGGCGTGGACCCGGAAGTTCCCACCAACGTGCGCGGCGATCCAGGGCGCGTTCAGCAAGTGTTAACGAATCTGGTTGGCAATGCGATCAAGTTTACGACGTCGGGCGAAGTCGCCATTCAAGCGACAGCCAAAGCGGAAACGGAAACGGAATTGCACGTGCGCTTTGAGATCAAAGATACTGGCATCGGCATTCCGCCGGAGACTCAAGCCCGACTATTCCAGCCCTTTGTGCAGGCAGATAGCTCAACTTCGCGCGCCTTTGGCGGCACCGGACTGGGATTGGCCATTTGCAAGCGGCTGGCAGAATCCATGAAGGGCAGCATTGGAGTGCAAAGTACGCCGGGGGAAGGTTCGACATTTTGGGTCACCCTGAGACTCGAACGCCAAGTCGCAGCCGACATACAGCCTCAAGACTTACATGAATTCGTCGATACACGCGTGCTAATCGTCGACGACAATGAAACCAGTCGGCAATTTCTTCATAAGCAAATCATCGCATGGCGCCTACGGAACGGATGCGCTATGAGTGGAGAGCAGGCGTTGGCAATGTTGCATCAAGCGGTAGCCGAAAAGGCTCCGTATCCGGTCGCGATTATCGATAGCCAAATGCCGGACATGGATGGCCTCGCCCTCGTTCGAAAGATCAATGCCGATCCACTCCTTCGCGAGACACGGCTCATCCTGTTGACTCCGTTTGGAAAACCAATTCCAAGCGACGAATTGGAAACCTTAAAAATTTCTGATTGCTGTGTCAAACCGGCACGCCAATCCGCACTTTTCGATTCTATTATCCGACTATTAAGTCGTTCCGCGAATACGGGCGCATTCCGGCAACCCGAACCTTTGATGAGGCCCGCGGCGCCCCGGTCGTTCAGGAAAGAGCGTATTCTGGTGGCCGACGACAATTCGGTGAATCAACAGGTCGCTCTGGGCAATTTGCGCAAGCTTGGGTACAACGCCGATCTCGCTGCCAACGGGTTCGAGGTGCTCAAAGCACTCGAACGCAAGAGGTACAACATTATCCTCATGGATTGTCAAATGCCGGACCTGGATGGTTACGAAGCCACAAAAGAAATCCGCCGACGGGAGCGAGGCGCTAACCGGACATGGATCATCGCGATGACGGCCAACGTCATGGCCGGTGATCGCGAGAAATGTCTCGCAGCGGGCATGGACGATTACGTCAGCAAGCCTTTACACCGTGCGGAACTGAACGCCGCGCTGGAGCGCGGAGCGGTCAGAACGGAAATCTCGCTCGACGACTGTGCGCTTTGAGTGACCAAGGGCGGAACGCTTCGGCGTTCACCGACGATGTCAGCCGGGACACGGCCGCGCGGCTACAGTGTCGTTGCAGTTTTCAGCTGACCGCAAATTCTTGGAGTCGCCCGAGAATTCGCTTGGCGTCCGCGAGTTATCGACGGATATCCACTCAAAGCTGAAAGATGCCTGGACCTAATGATACGATCGGAGTCGCCTTTCTCGGCGTTGGGCGTATGGGCGAAACCCACCTGCGAAATCTGACGGGATTACGCGGAGTACGAGTTCTGGCAGTCGCCGACCCGAATGGAGAAGCGGCTGAGCGTGGCAAAGTCCTTGCCAATGCTGAAACTGCCCTGACAGATATCGAAAGTGCGATTACCTATCCAGGAGTTGATGCGGTTGTCATCGTCACGCCGACGGAGACGCATGCGCAGCTTATCGAGATCTCAGTCTTGGCCGGCAAAGCAGTGTTTAGCGAAAAGCCGATTGCGCTCGACCTTGCTGAAACTTCCCGAGTGGTCCGCATTGTTCAAGAAAAAGGGGCTTCGGTCCAGATCGGGTTTATGCGCCGGTTTGATCCCGGGTACGCCAAAGCCAAAGCCAAAATTGCTGCAGGCGAATTAGGTAAACTTGAGACCTTTCGGGCCTTGAGCCGCGACACGTATCCACCGAGTCTCAAATTCTTGCTGAGCTGTGGCGGTTTATTTCTCGACATGGCGGTACATGATCTTGATCTAGCACGATTTTTGGTCGGCGAAGTTGAGGAGGTTCAAGCTTGGGGGTCGGTTTTGATCGATGAGCGTTTCGCGCAAGCCAATGATGCAGACACGGCGGTCACTCTGCTGCGCTTCTCTAATGGTGTTCTAGGCGTGACCGAAACCTCCCGGCGATCGAATTGGGGTTATGACATTCGCACCGAAGTCGCGGGTTCAATCGGTAAAGTGGTAATCGAGGCGCCTCAAAAGACACCTCTGCGCTTTGCCCGCGACTTTTCATCTTCGTACGATCACTTTGAAAATTTTCCCGATCGCTTCGAGCAGGCGTATCGGTTCCAGCTGGCGGCGTTCTTTCAGGATTTACAAGCGGGACGAAAACCTTCGCCGGGGCCTGAAGACGCCCTTGAGACTCTGCGTTTGGCGATCGCAGTGACAAAGAGCTGGAGAGAAGGCAGGCCGATCAAAGTTTCGGAGATGTCAGCTTGAAGAAGTCGGATTCGGACGGCGACTGACAGTCTACGAGATCCAGACGCCCGGCGGTAACTTCGCACTTTTCCGTCATTTCGCGGTCATCTTGCTGAACGTTTTGGGCGACCAATTTGGCAGGGTTTACCCTGGTATGTGTTTAGCGTTAGCTTCGAATCGTTCTCGTCCTCGGCCGTTTTTCGGGTGGCCGGTACAAGCGAACCTCCCGCCGATTGCCTTCTGCATTAACCCTCATCCGTGCTGCCAAACCGCCTCCATCCCCAACCGAGGACGAAGGACGAGGAGGATTGGACAGACGCTAAACAGATACTTACCCCGGGTAATTCCCCCCACCCGATTGGCTAGCCAGCCTACGTTTTGCGAGGGGTCCGGCGTTTTCAGAGAAGTTTGAGAACGTGACTGCGCCGGCGCGAGCCACTTTGACATACTCAGAAGTTATCACAAATGCATTGACAATGTATGGGAGAAGGGAACGGAGTTGGACGATCTTCACCAAAATGCGGGGCGGTCGCTTCGCTTCGCTTACAACTCCCTTCATCAGCGGCCCATGACAAGACTCGTGTCGGGGCCAAACATCTTCAAGAATGATCATCCAAAATAGCTTTGACGCGCACCAAGTTATAGTCATCAGCCAAACTGCCCATGCGTGGGTTTCAGGGCAGCTCGCCCGGCAATGGGGCAACGAGTGTTTTCCGCGTTTTGCTCCCGCGGAGCCCCTTTGTTATGCGGCCGAGCAACACGACAGAGGCTTCCTGGACTGGGAGCGCCAACCAACGCTTAACCTCAAGAGCGGATTACCTCATACTTTTGAGAACATTCCGCTCAGCCTCGATGTACTGCTCCGGAGGAAGAGCATTCTTGAGCTTAAGGCAGTCTCTCTTTACGCGGCTCTTGTGACCTCGCTGTATTTTACCAGAGTCGTGGGAGAACAGAGCGCCGTAGAGAGTCACGAAGATCGCAGTAGAATCACTGAATTCCTTAAAGAACAACAGGCTCTTCAACGGAAACTCCTTGGTTCTCTTCGGAAAGATCCTTATTTGCGTTCGGTCTGTTCGGAACGAGCGATTGAATATAATCAAAGGCTCCTGGCTGCCTGGGACCAACTCTCCGTCCAGCTTTGCCGCAATCCCGACTCTAAATTCTCGATTAACGATGTTCCAACAGCTTCGGAGAAAAGTTGTAGACTATCCGTAACACCCGCGGATCCAAACTCAAGGGAGGTTAGACTGGAGCCCTGGCCATTTTCTACACGACGCGTGGAACTGACCTGCGAAGGCCATATTCTGGACCGACGCTTTACCTCGGAGGCGGACTTACGAAAGTATTTAAAAGACGCACGCCGGGTGTCAGTGATTTACACATTGACCCCGGCGGCCCGAATCTCGGTTGACAGTTGAATGAAAGAAGTTGTTCGGGAGAAATGCGGACCGGCCTGAAGCCTATACTACAGTGCGCCGTCGCGGCCGCTGCGCGGGCATCCCCTGGGGATGCGATTGAGAAGAATACAGGCTGAAAGTCTATGCTACAGTGCGGTAGCTAACATTGCGATGGGTGCGCGGGCATTCCGTGAGGATGCCATTGAGATATCTGTTCGACACTCTGGAGAGCAATGTAGCTTCCAGTCTGTCTCGTCACACGTAAGGGAACTGAACAGTTCGCCGGCAAGCCAAGCTCTAGGGTCGGGTCACGAAACTCCGCCTCGAAGCCCCGACCGCCGTAGAAAATGCCCTCGATAAGCACCGCATCCGCCGTGACGCGAACGCGATGGTCACGCGGCGCTCAAATCCGGTCATCCGCAATCCGGGCAAGAGATCGTCGCGCTGGGTGCCCTCAGCGGAAATGTTGAGAACCCGTTGCAGAAATCGACGATGCGGCCGACATAGCCATCTGCGCGCTCCTCACTCGCGTTCGTCGTGATGTACTCGTGCAGGCAGTCGATCTTGGGGGAGGCAAACCTTAGAATTCGGAAAGTCCGCCATCGGCGGCTAAGTCAATGCCGGTCGTGAAACTACTCTCGTCTGAGGCCAGGTAGAAAATCGCTGAGGCCATCTCCTCCGCCCGGCCGAGCCTGCCCATTGGCGTCATCTTGATGTACCCGGCCCGCATGGCGTCGGACTCCTCCTTGGTTTTGTGCTGGCTGTCGAGCATCGGCGTGTCGGCCACGCCGGGGCTGAAGTTGTTGACGCGGATGCCCTTGCCGATCAGCTCCGCCGCCCAGCCCTTGACCGAGTAGCGGACCGCGGCCTTGGCCGACGAGTAAACCGTCATGTTGGGAATGCCCTTCTTGTAGGCGACCGAACCGACGGTGACGATCGCTCCGCCGGCCGTCATCAGCGGCACGGCCTTCTGAATTGTGAAGAACGTGCCGCGGGCAAGAATGTTGAAAATCTTGTCGTAGAACTCCGGCGTGGCAGTAGAGGGCGGGGCCAGCTCAGTGATCCCCGCATTGGCCACCACAATGTGAAGGATACCCTTCTCCTTTTTGACTGTGCTGTAAAGGCGGTCGAGGTCATCCAGTTTGGAGACGTCGCTTTGAACAGTGGTCACGTTCTTGCCGATCGCCTTCTTGGCCTTGTCTAGCTCGGCCTGCCGACGGCCGGTGATGAACACGTACGCGCCCTCGGTCACGAACCGCTGCGCCGTCGCCAGGCCAATACCGCTGCTTCCGCCGGTAATTACTGCCACTTTCTCATTTAAATTGCTCATGTGCTTCTCCTTTAGGGTGTTTATTGTTTATGCGCGCTGGCACTTCGCGGGAAACTTCCCGAGAGTACCTTTCCCGCGTTAGGGCGCTCTCAACGAAGCCGGCGGACGAAGTGGAGTTCGAGGCCGGATAGGGGAGCGCCGACCTCATGCATGGCACCACCCGTTTTGAGGGATCCGAGGTCGATGGCGACAAATCCGATGCTATTAATCAACTCGATCACCAACTGTTTGGCTTCGGTGTCGTCGCCGGATGTAAAGATGACGGTACGGGGCTTGTTCGGCGAGAAGTCCTGTATCCATTCCATAGGAATGTTACTGATCGATTTAACAAGCCGGGCGCCAACCGCCTTCTCAGCAACAATCTCGCTCGACGTGCGCCCTTTCAATGCGGCGCGTGACCTAGTAACTCCCGCCAGACTGATATCGGGTTCGAGATCCATATGCGCATTCGTCGCATCGATCAGAATTCGGCCATGCCAATCGATACCTTTCAGCGCTTCAGGCACTTTCACCCAATTCGTTGCGAGAATAACTGCCTCACAATCTGCAGCCAGTTGTTTAGTTCCGGCGATTGCGCTTGAACCTAGATCAGCAACAAAATCAGCCAGCGTCTCCGGACCTCTGGAATTGGATACGACTATGGTGTGACTAGCGGTTATCAAATGGCGGCCGAACGTACCCGCTACGGTACCAGCACCTATAAATCCTATTTTCATGACGAATCTCCGTTTCGGCGGTTCTTTTTCCTGTTTGTTTTAGGCGTCAGCCTTGTCCCGCGAGCGAGAGGAAATTCGGTTGCCCGTTGGACGCATGGAGGCACCGTCGACCGACAGGATCACCCCATTAACAAAGAGTGCGACCTCACTTGCGAGAAACGCAATCACACCCGCGACCTCCTCTGGTTTAGCGGCCCTGCCGATCGCCGGCGGTCCAGAAAAGCTGCAGTAGACCGCCAGGTTCGCCGTCCACTGGATGAAGGGGTACGCCGCCCTGATCGAGTCTTCCGAGTTTGATTGGAGCGAAGCCAAGCTGAGTTGCTACGGATTTTTGTGATGAGGAAACTATGCGCGTGGTTGGCAAACTTGAGAAATACCATGATTCTTGACTCGTTATAACTATTGGTTATGCTTGCCAATGGAACTACGCCATCTCCGTTACTTCGTCGCCGTGGCTGAGGAGGAGAATGTTTCGCGCGCCGCGTCGAAACTTCGCGTGTCGCAGCCGGGCATCAGCCGCCAGATCCACAACCTCGAGGACGAAATCGGTTTTCCCCTGTTTGAACGGGGCGGCAAATCGGTGCGATTGACGGTGGCCGGAAAGATTTTTTTTGGCGAAGCCCGCGACATTCTTCAACGCACCGCCGACGCGGTGGAAAAAGCCCGCATTGGCCTCGCGTTTCAGGCGGAACTCAACGTCGGTTACGCGCCGTCCGGGACGGTGGAGATTTTGCCTCGCGCGCTCCGCGCTTTTAGGGGCAGCTTTCCCGGGGTGCGCGTAACCCTGCATGATTTGTCCGCGGAAGATATGCTCCCGCTGCTTCTCCAAAAGAAGTTGAACATCGCGCTAACGCTGCCGCCGGACAAATTGCCGCGCGAACTGGACATGAAAGAATTGGCACGCTACGAAGCGTGCGTCGTCGTCGGAACAACGCATCCCCTCGCAAAATTAAAATTCGTCAGCCTGAACCAGATGGCGTCCGAACCAGTCGCGGCATTAGCGCGCAAAGATTATCCCCAATACCACAAACATCTCGAAAAACTGTTCGCCACTATCGGCCGCAAGCCGTGCATCGGCAGCGAGCACGACAGCGGGACCAGCCTGATCGCCGCTGTCGCGGCCGGGCACGAATTTACCCTCCTGCCGAGCTGCGTGAGCGGCGCAGCTGGGACGCGCTTGAAACTCCTGAAGCTGCGCCCCGCGCTGCCGCCCTGGTCGATCGTCGCGCTCTGGCGCAAAGACGATGAGACAGAGTCGGTGAGAGCTTTCATCGCCGCCGCCTCGGCCAGACCAGTAAAAGATGGCCGGCCACTACCGCAAGTGCCTTCGGCTCTGCGGAGTTCCAGTAGCGAAACCCCGGCG
>Ga0302325_10006576_pt1 | contig 26058 bp, 22 predicted proteins | sample Palsa_T0_2_FD_201948 | JGI IMG/M metagenome (GOLD analysis project Ga0302325, IMG submission 201948) | Peat permafrost microbial communities from Stordalen Mire near Abisko, Sweden - Palsa_T0_2 | ecosystem: Environmental > Terrestrial > Soil > Palsa > Peat permafrost | place: Sweden: Abisko... | reverse complement strand
GTTTCGGCCTGCGGCCGGTTATCGAGCCCGTGGACGCTACGAATGATGGCACTCAGCTCTTGCGGCACCTTCACCGCGCCGGTGCGCACGCGATACGAGCCGCCCTTATAGTTGTAGCGCGCCAGCTGTACTTGAAAAGCCTGGGAAAATGCGGCGCACGTGCCGCTGAGAGACACGGTCTTGGCGGGCAGGTTGGCATTGGCGAGCGCCAGGCCGAATTGCGCAGCGAAGGCCAACACCTTATGGACATCAGTGGGATCGGCGCCGTAGCGCGCTTCGTACTCCTCCCGCGACACCCGCTGACCGCGCGCGACGAGGTCGGCCAGCGGTGTTGGTTTCCCGCCCGAGGTCCGCTGCCGCAGCACGAGGGACACCTGCATCACCTCGTTGGGGTCCGAATGTCCCGTCCGTGTCGCTCCTTGCAACGGCTTGCGCTCACTGCCTGCAACTTCTACGTACTTCTTGAAAGCCATATCTGCTCCTTGGGATGTGTTCTAGCCACTAGCCCCTTCTTCACGGCCCTTTCATCTTGTCTTTCACGCCCTTGGCCAACTTTTCGATCTCCTCGGCCTTCTTGATCACTTCCAGGGACAGCGTGTTCTCGTCGGTCTTGTCCACCGACTGCTTCAGCTCCGTAGCTAACTCTAGCAGCTTTTCGGTGTCCTTTTTGAGCTCATCCTGGCGCTGAAGATTACGTTTTCTCGCCATCTCCTTTTTCTGCTGCACTTCCCACGGCGTCTCCTCAGTGTGTTGCGATGGCTGGAGGATGGTCGGCGGCGGCGCGGCCTGTTGGGCCAGACAGCCGATTCCGAAGCCGAGAAAAAGCGCTGCCATTGTGTTGAAACGTATCCAACGTGGGAAAACGTGCGCTATGTACGTCATAATCACCGTGATTGTATTCCGCAACGCTGCGGTTCCAAAGCAACGCGGTCGCTAGAGTGGTCTGGCACTTATCTTACAAATCATTCGCGGTGCTGTCAGGAAAACGCCGTTACAGGGTGCGAAAAAAGTCGGCTGTGCGATGTTCTGAAGGGGGTGCAGCCTTAATCATGCGCTGGCCCCTCACCGGGCTCGTTCTCAATCCTTGCATTGCTTAGGCTGATTGGGCGAGGTATGCTCCCAGCGAAGGAACAGTCATGCGAACTTGGCGATGGGTTGTTCTCCCTGCGGTGGTTCTCCTGGTGGCATGTGGCTCGCACCATGATCTGTCCAGTGCCTCGCAACCGCTGACACCGGAGCGTGCCGCCGAGGTCGAGCGGGATGTGCGAGCCTACACCGGCATTGTCGCTCGCGATGTCACCCAGGAGGGCCCATCGGCGTGGCGTAAGCATTTCGCCGACGCTCCTGACTTCTTCATGGCGTCGGAAGGTCGCCTGGTGTTCCCCAACAGTGCAGCCGCAACCGCTGGAATTCAGCAATTCGCCGGCACCATAAAGCACATCGAGCTCCAGTGGGGCCAGGACTTGCGAGTCGATCCACTCACCTCGAAGTTCGCCGTGGTGGCTGCTCCCTGGCACGAAATCCGCATAGACAACGGCGGGAACCGTGTGGATGAGAGCGGGTACTTTACCGCGATAGCAGAATACAAGAACGGCCGCTGGCAGTTGCGGGACGCTCATTGGTCAGTCGCCGGGCCGCCTCCCGCCATCCAGTAGGTTGCCCCTGCTTCGCGTTAGTGTCCCCCAATGTCGTAACATGACTGATTCCTCTGGAATCCCCACGATGCGGAGATCCTTACCGTACTACCTGCCATTGCTTCTGGTGATTGTCTTCTTCAGCCTGATTCGCTGGCATTTCCGCTACATTCCTCTCGAGCGCGATGAAGGCGAATATGCGTACGCCGGACAGCTCATGCTGCACGGCATACCACCCTATACGCTCATCTACAGCATGAAGCTTCCCGGCACCTTCGCCGCGTACGCTGCCATCCTTCTGGTGTTCGGACAAACGGCGAAGGGCGTCCATCTGGGGCTGTTAGCAGTGAATGCCGTAACCACCTTCCTGATCTTCCTGCTCGGCAAGCGGCTCTTTGGACCGCTGGCGGGACTGGTGGCCGGATCCAGCTACGCCCTGCTTTCCACAAGTCCGTCAGTCATTGGATTCGCGGGGCACGCAACCCACTTTGTGGTGCTGTGCGCGGTAAGCGGTGTCCTGCTCCTGTTAAACGCGGCAGAGAGCCGGCGAACGTGGCTGTACTTCTTGAGCGGTCTGTTTCTCGGCTTGGCGTTCCTGATGAAGCAGCCCGGAATTATGTTCGCCGCTTTCGGCACCCTGTATCTGGTCAAGGCAGAGCGGCAGACATGGCTGCACCAGCGCCGGGAATTCGGCATAAAAATCGCCCTCTACGCCTGCGGAGTCCTGTTACCATTCGCCATCACCTGCCTGCTGTTGGCCAGCGCAGGCGCGTTCGGCAATTTCTGGTTTTGGACGTTTCTCTACGCCCGGCAATACGCCACGACTATCGGAATTCGCGAAGGGCTGCAAACTTTGCGGCTGATTCTTCCCAAGGTCGTTCTGCCCGAAGTGATGATCTGGCTGTTGGCTGGCATCGGCTTCAGCGCGATACTGTGGAACCGTGCAGCGCGGAGTCAGTGGTTCTTTTTGACGACTTTCTTTCTGTGCTCGGCTGCCGCCGTCTGTCCCGGGCTCTACTTTCGGCAGCATTATTTCGTCCTGCTATTGCCGGCCGTAGCCCTGTTGGCGGGGGTAGCGGTGTACTGCGGGACCGCCAGTCTGAAACAGCATTTGCGCTCGAGAGTCTGGGCCTTGCTACCGCTGGTCGTCTTCATCGCCGCATTTGCCGGAACCCTCTACCAGCAACGCAATTATCTGTTCAAAGCGGGACCCTTTGCTGCCGCGCGCATGATCTATGGCTCAAATCCGTTTCCGGAGGCGGACGAAGTTGCCTACTACATCAAGAACCACAGCGCTAAAGACGATCGCGTAGCCGTCTTGGGCTCGGAACCGGAAATCTATTTCTACGCCGACCGTCCTTCGGCAACCGGGTATATCTACACTTACGGGCTGATGGAAGAACAGCCGTATGCAGGCGAAATGCAGAAGCAGATGATCAGCGAGATCGAATCTGTCCAGCCGGAGTACGTCGTATTGATAGACGTGGCCTCGTCCTTCGGCAGACTGCCTAGCTCGAATAAGCACATCTTTGACTGGATCGATAGCTACTTGCCAGCGCACTATGACTTGGTGGGGATTGTCGATCTTCTGGGCTACAGCAAATACGTCTGGGGAGACGCCGCTAAAACCTACCATCCCCAGTCCAACCAGGTCGTCAAGGTTTTCAAGAAGAAGCCCGCTTGGGAATAATCCCTGACTGGTTTTCCAGCGCCTGCACTTCGCATAACCTTTGGAGGACGTGTGCTGTTAGGGTATGATGCGCCTAACAAGCAAGCATTAGCAGCGGTCGCTTGGCCTCCGCTCGCCGCCGATCTCAAGTTCAACTGAAGAGAGGAAGTATGACTAAGGAGCAGTTATTTATCGCTTCGGTCCTGGTGTGGTTTGCCGCGGGAATCCCCACCGTAGCCGTCGCTCAGGATGAGCGCACTCCAGAAGACATAGCGGCGCCGACCGTCCAGCAAACGGCGCCCAGTCAGCCGGCCCCACAGATCTTCCGGCGCCCCGGCACTGTGATCACGCCGGCAAGCAGCGTCATGCGCCCCGAGGATGCGGGCATACGCGCCCACACCAACGTTCTGATCTTCGTTCCCGATGGTCGTCCGGTGTCTACGCCGGACATAGCCGGAGCCGGTGGCGAAACCCCAGCCTCGTTGGGCTGCGTCTATAAGGTTGGTCCCATCTATACCGGATGCAATCCGGCAACGGGCGGCACCAATCATCCTTCGGGCGGTTGGGGCGCAATCGCACTGGTGGATGCCTATGACAACCCGCACGCGGCATCCGACCTGGCAGCTTTCTCGAGCAATTACGGCCTGCCCGCAGCGACCTTCACCAAGATCTATGCCAACACCAGCCAGGGCACGCAAAACGGCATGAGCGCCAGTTGCAGCGGCGTTCCCCCGGGCGATACCGGCTGGGGATTAGAGGAGGACTTGGACATCGAATGGGCACACGCCATGGCCCCCAGCGCGCAAATCGTTCTGATAGAAGCCTGTAGTAATAGCGACGCGGACTTGTTCTTTGCCGAGCAGATAGCCGGCATAGCGGTCAGTCACAGAGGTGGCGGCGACATCTCCAACAGTTGGGGCGGCGGAGAATTTCCGGGCGAAGTCGGCGCTATTGATGACGTCTTCTATCGCTACTACTGGAAAGTGACCTCCTATTTTGCCGCGGCAGGGGATGACGGATGGGGGGCTCAATATCCAAGTTCCTCGCCTTGGGTAGTCTCCGCTGGTGGCACCACCGTCAATCGCGATTCCAGTGGGAACTTCATGAACGAGAGCTGCTGGGCCCTTGATTCTAACGGTAACGGTTCTGGGGGCGGTGTTAGCCAGTATGAACTCTGGCAAAATCCGCCAAACATGGCAAATGGAATGGGACCTTGGACTGCCTTTCAGTATCCGCTCTTTGGACAAACCGCGCGACAAACTCCCGACATAGCCTTTGACGCTGACCCCAACACCGGCGTCAATGTTTACGATACGTACGGATATAGCGGATGGCTTGTCGTCGGTGGTACCAGCGTAGCTTCACCTTCCCTGGCTGGCATCGTCAACCTTGCGTACAATCGGCAAGGCCAGGCTCCGGAAATTGGTGGGCAATATACCAACGAGGAAAACAACCTGATCTATGCGCAGGAGTTCAACCACGTCAACTACAGCCAGAACTTCTACGATGTCACCACGGGATGCAACGGAAGCGGCCATTGCGCCGCGGCCTATTATGATCAGTGTACCGGCGTCGGATCGCCGCGCGGCACTTATGGTAAGTAACGCTAAACACTGCTCTGAAAGGAATCGCGGGCCTTCGGGCCCGCGAAGTCCGTCTGTCCACTTCCTAATCGATCCCGACGTTGTACCTCGGTGACGCAATTCCGTTCACTACGACTTCCAGGTAGCTCTGACCGGTCTCCATATTGGACGGGATATCGAGGTGGGTATACGTCGGCCCCGGATAACCGACTGCCATGGTGCTGTGGTCGTGAGTGCGGCAATAGAACACGTGTCCCGTGGCCACATTAGTAATGCGCACGATGGGATAGTTGGTAGCTTCCTGAGCGTCATCTCCATAGGCGTTGGCTTGCGAGGCGCCATTGAACTTAAAGCCAAACAGGACCAACGAGCTCCCCCGACTGAGCACCGCCGAGGTCAGCATAGCCGACGGCGCCAGGCCAGAATACGAATTCCCCGTGGGAGTATAGATCTCGACGTCGTTGCTGCCGTCGGTGTACAACACCTGTCCGGTGGGCAGCACCAGCATGCGTCCGTACCATGAAGAGTTGTTGGGCGAGTTCGGCGTGCGCGGCACAGAGATCAACTCGCTTCCATTCCACTCGAAGAAATAGGTGTTCAGCTCAAAGATGCCAGGACTCGCGCTCACCAGCACGTTGCCGTCGGGCAGCAGGGCCGCGGGACCGTCGGCAATATCCAAGCCGTCGGGGAAGTCGGGACCTGGCGTCCAGGTCTGCGTACTGAGACTGTATACGGAGGTATGGCCAGCACCGTCGCCATTAGCACCGGTGGCGAAAACGGTGCCGTCGGGCCGCAACATCGCAGGTCCCACCTCATAGGAGCCGTGCGAGTCCCAAAGCTGAACAATGGTGCTTCCCGCGCTTGACCATGATCCACTGGAAGGCGCGTAGAGCTCAGAGTTGGTACCCGTGGGATCGTTCACATCGGTGTAGGCATCCACCGTAAGCACGTCGCCGGTAGGCAGCAACGTCCAGCCCTCCTCGTTGTTAGAATCGAATTTGCCGGAGCCGGTTGCGGTCCATGTCAGGGCAGATTCATTGAACAGGGCCTGCTGCCGGCTGCAACAGTCGGCCAGCATGAACGTCTTGTTGAACAGGACTACGCCTGAGGCATCGCCGATGCTGCTCCACCCGGTGGGCGGATTGACGTTGGTCCAGGTATTAGCCACGGGATCGTAAATCTCCCCCAGGTTGGTCCACACGTATTGGCTGAAATTCTGTTCACCCCCCTCGACGATGACCTTCCCATCGGCCAGCACTGCGGAAGCGAAGAACAGCGGACCGTAGTTCGACGAGAGTGAGGCCAGCTGCGACCAAGTCCCATTGACGTAGCTGCCATTGATGTCGGGCGTTAGCCTGTACCAGTCGGAATATCCATCGTTCGGATCTTCATGGTGCATCATGACCGTGCCGTCGGTAAGTAATAGGGCGGTTCCGGCGGTAAACGCCGGTTGATGTGTTAGCGGCTGCCACGATTGCGCACTGGCCATGCCTGGGGCGACCAACAGCGTGACGATAGCAGAGGCGAACATTCGCAAAAGCTTCATTTCTCTCCTCGGTGATTCCGGGTGAACAGCGAACGGAGTCCAGACATTATAGACCGGCTGCGCTCCTTTCATCGCTTGCTACTGCCTGCTACTCTTGAACTCCATAACAATGCCAGCGCGTGCTACCCATCCCATTCGCTCACTCCTGAAGCAGATGCCTATCTATGCGGGCTTCAAGCAGCTGGGCCACTATCCGGATTATTGGTGGTGGAAGCTGCGCGGCGAGCCTCGCCGGATTCCCCACGTCATCAAACAGCGGACCGTCATCGAATATGCACGAGCGTTCGGGCTGACTACCCTGGTTGAAACCGGAACGTATTACGGAGAAATGATCGCCGCAGTCACTCGCCGCTTCCGCCGGATATACTCCATTGAACTCGACCCTCGCTTCGCGCGCCTCGCGCAAAACCGTTTCCGCAAGCACTCGCATGTAGAGGTTATTAGCGGCGATAGTCAAGCCGCCGTGCCAATGCTGCTGGAACGGCTGGGTCAGCCTTGCCTGTGGTGGCTGGACGCCGGCTACTATGGCTGGAGTGGAGGCTTCGGCAATCCCAACCGCCTGGGATCCGAACTCGATGCGATTCTTGCCGATCAAATTCCGGACCACGTTATCCTGATGGACGACGCCGACGGCGTCAACGGCCAGGCCGGCTCTCCAACCCTTGAAGAGCTGACCGCTTCGATTCAATCCGCCTACCCCACCCGGCTGATTGAGGTCGCGCACAACATTCTCAGAATCACGCCGCGGTAGCCGGCAATGTCGCCGCCGATCTACGGTGCCGCAATCTGGAATCGCAACACCGACTGCGCTATCCGGTACTGATACTTCGCGGCAGCAAATTGAATTTGCGCTTCTGTCTGCTGGAGTTGTGCCTGGCTCAACTCCACAATCGAGCTGAGCCCCAGGTTATAACGCGTCTGCGACAACTTTACGGCGAGGTCCGTTTCCTCCACGAACTGCTGGGTCACACTGATGCGTTGATAGGCAGTGATGGCGGTCAGCCAACTAGTGCGCACGTCATTGGCAATCCGGTCTTTCAGGTCGCGGAGTCGCTCAGCGGCGGCCTGCGCCCGAAACCCCGCTTCGCGCGACCGCGCCACAAACTCAAAACCGTTGAAGATAGGAACATTGACATTGACTCCAATGGCGCCATACCACGACGTGAACGGGCTCACCCCGGCGACCGTGCTGCTGTAAGGCGTGCGGCCGACCACCCCCAAAGCCTCGACATTCGGCAAGAGCAAGTCCCGTTCTGCCTTCTGGAAGTGCTGGGACGCCTGATACTCATAGGTCTGCGAGGCAATCTCCGGGCGGTTGCTGAAGGCCTGATCCACCAGTTGACTGACGGCATCTGGAGGAGGCGTCAGCTGGCTTTCGGTGTCGGTCAGCTCAAACTGTGGTTGCGAGGAATAGCCCAGCACCTGGGAGAGCGTGGAAAGCGCGGCCTGATAATTGTTCTGCGCGTCCAGCAGGAGCAGCTTGGCTTGCGCCAGATTGGCGTCGGCAAAACTCACGTCGAGCTGGGAGCGCAGCTTGTTTTGGAACAGCGTCGTAATCTGGCGGGACACCAGGTCTCGCTCACTCACCGTTTCTTGGGCCACCTTCAAGAGCGCGTGTTCCTGAAGTGAGTTGTAGAAGGCCTGATCGACGGCCAGCTTGATCTGGTCGGTAGTTGCGACGGCGTTCAGGTCAGCCGCCTTGGAGCGCAACGCGGCCGCGGCTACCAGATTGTTAGTGCGCCCGAAATCGGTGATGAGTTGGGAGAGCGTCAGCCCGCCGGCCGCGCGTTCGTAGACGCTGGGATTGTTAATCAGTCCTGCTGCGATCCGCGTGCCCGCCTTCGGCTCGACTGCCGTCAAGCTTCCAAACAGATTGGGATAGTAAGCAGCTTTCTGTTCACGGGTGACTTGATTCGAAGCCAGCGACAGCAGGCGGTATACAGAAATTTGCGGGTTGTTCTTCAGCGCCAGGGCCTCTGCGTCCTGGACTGTCAGGCGTTGGACGGCGCCCGTCGTGGGAAGCTGCGGCGGGGGCTGTGGCAGCGCAGCCGACGGACCGGAGGGCGCCGGCAGTGCCTGCGGCGGAGGCGGCGACGTCTCCGTTTGTGCAGGCACGGTGGTTGGGGGCCTTGCTGAGGTTGCCTGCGCCACCAGCGCAAGGCTGCTCAACGCAACTGGAATCACAAGCCAGGGAATCCTGCGTCTCAAGCTTGCACCTCCGGTCCCGGCTGTTGCTCTTCCTCTCCGCGATGCATCAGGTAGTACGCCGCGGGCACCAGGAAGAGAGTCACGATAAACGAGAACATCAAGCCTCCAATGATGGCGCGCGCCAGTGGAGCGTACTGTTCGCTGCCCGCTTCCAGGGCCAAAGCCAGGGGAATCAGTCCCAGAAAGGTTGCGAAGGTAGTCATCATGATGGGCCGCAGGCGCACATGGCAGGCATTCTTGATGGCGGTACGCAAGGGGTCTCCGCGGCGCCGCAGTTCGCGGGTGAACTCCACGATCAAAATCGAATCCGACACCACGATGCCGATCATCATCATCACCCCCATCAGCGACATGATGTTGAGGGTCGTGCCGGTCATCAACAGGAACAGGATCACGCCGGTGAATCCAGGTGGAACGGCCAGCAGGATCACGAACGGATCGCTGAAAGAGGCAAACTGCGCCATCAGGATCAGATACACGAGGATAATTGAGAGCGACAATCCGATGGCGAAGCTCTTGAACGAGGCACGCATGGTGACCACCGAGCCCCGTAGCTCGACTCGTATGTTCGGCGGCAACTGCGTACGATCGATCACCTCTTGCACTTTCTTCGCGAGTGCTCCCAGGTCCTCTCCCCTGGGCGCAACGTACAGATCGATAACCCGGAACAACTGATGGTGGTCGACCTCGGTGGGAGTGTCGATCATTTTGATGTCGGCCACGTTCTCCAGCATGGTGGGTTCGGCGTTGTTCTTGGCGTGCAACGGAATCTGCTTGAAATCCTCCATCGTCATCTGGCCAATTTGGCTGGGCGTGTACTGCACCGTGAGCAAGTAGTTGTTGCCGGTCTTGGGATCGATCCAGTAGCCGGGCGCGATCATGCCATTGGAGGTAAGCGCCGTCACCACATTGTCCACAACGTCCTGGGCATTGAGGCCGAGGCGAGCCGCCATTTCACGTCGGACGTCGAGCTGGATGCCGGGGTAGTCGAGGTCCTGGGGGATCAGGACATCGCCCACATCCGCCATTCCTCGCAGTTTCTGGGCCATTTCCTTGGCGATGTCATAAGCTTCGCGCTGGTTATTTCCGGCGACTTGAATGTCGATCGGTGCGGGCATGCCTTGATTGACCACGGAATCGACCAGCCCGCCGCTCTGGAAAAACGTAGAAAGCTCCGGCAGATCGCTGGCCAGCTTCCGTCGCACGCGATTGATGTAAACGAAGCTGCTGGTTTTGTGTTCCGTCCGCAGCTGTACCAACACAAAGGCCGTATGCATGGCCGAGTTCGTCGTATAGATGGCAGACAAATCAGCGTTGACCCCGATGTTGGACACGATCATCCGCAGCTCATCCGCGGGGACAACCTGGCGGATGTCGTCCTCCACCCGCGCCATGTAATCGTTGGTCAACTCGATGCGCGTGCCGCTGGGTGCTTTCACGTTGATGACGAACTGACCAGGATCGGTGCGGGGGAAAAAGGCGACTCCGAGAAGCGGCGCCAGAGCGAGGCTGAGCACGAATACACCCATGATCACTGCAACCGTCATCTTGGGGCGGCCCAGCGCCTTGTCAAGCAACTCGTCGTACTTGGCCAGCACGTAATCGTATCCGCGATTGAACGGTCCCAGGAGATGTTCCAACCGGCCGCCCTCGCGCTCGCCCTCGGCTTCACTGCCATGTTCTGCCTTGATGAAGCGGGAGCAGAAAAGCGGCACAACCGACATCGCCACCAGATACGACGCCGCCAAAGCCAGCACTACGCCCAGCGCCAGCGCGGTGAACAGATACTTGCTCACGCCGCTGAGGAAGACTACGGGAAAGAACACAATCGCGGTGGTAAAGGTCGCCGCCAGTACCGCCAGCTGCACTTCCTGGCCCCCATGCTCGGCAGCGGTGCGAGAATCTTCGCCGCCCTCCATATGGCGGAAGATGTTCTCCAGCACAACTACTGAGTTGTCGATCAGTCGCGACAACACCAGGGCGAGGCCGCCCAGGACCATCGTATTGATCGAACTGCCAAAAGCGTTCAGCAGAAGAAACGCCGCCAGGCAGGAGATTGGAATGGACAGCAGGACGGAGATTGTTCCGCGCAGAGAACCGAGAAACACCAGGATCATGATGGCCGTGAGCCCCAGACCCATACCGCCTTCGCGCAGCACATTGGCAACCGCGATTTTGACGTATTGCGATTGATCAAAGGCTACCGTCGCCACCAGACGCTTGGGTACATCCAGCAGGTTCTTTACCCGGTCCCGAACACCATTCACGATCAGGATGGTGTTGCTGTTTCCCCCTTGCCGCAGAATCGGCAGATACACCGACTTCTGTCCATCCACGCGAACGATGTTGTACTGAAGTGCCGAGGCATCTTCGGCATGCCCGATATCGCCGAAGCGCAGCACATTGTTGCCAATCGCCTTCAGCGGAACTTCATTCATCTCCCGCACGTTGGGCAACTGGCTGTTGCTGTAAATGTTGTAGTCGAAGGGGCCGATGCGAACGTCACCGGCAGGCAAAATCGAGTTCGCCTTGTTGATGTCCTCGACTACATCCATGGGGCTTAGTTGGGCCGCCTCCAGTTTCACCGGATCGACGTAAAACTGAATCTGCCGGTACTTTCCCCCGAAGGGCTGTGGTACGGAGGCGCCGGGTACATTCGCAATCTGGTTGCGAACATTGAACTGCCCCAGGTCATGCAGTTGCGTTTCGGTGAGTCCCTGGCCTTTTAGTGTGACCAGGCAGACGGGCATGCTGGAGGCGTCAAACTTCAGCACCACCGGTGGCAGCGTGCCTTGCGGCAATCTGCGTAAGTCGGCCATCGCCAGATTGGCGATCTCGCTCACTGCGGCATCCGGATCGGTACCTGGCTGGAAGTAAACCTTGATTAAGCTGACGCCGGTAAGCGATCGCGACTGAATGTGATCGATGTTACTGCCGAGGGTGAAAAATCGTTCGAAGGTATCGGTGATGTCCGCTTCGATCTGCTGGGGAGGCATTCCACTGTAAAAGGTGGCAACCACGACCACCGGCATATCAATCTGCGGAAACAAATCCACGGGCATGCGCAACACCGTGGTCACGCCCACCACAATGATCCCCAGACACAGCATCAGGATGAAGAACGGATACTTGATCGCAAAGCTTGACATGCCAGCTACTCCGTCCCCTTGCTGGCGGGACCTGCGTCGAACACGCCTGCCTTTGGCCGCACCAGTTCGCCAGGTTGATAGCTGCCCAGGTTCCCCACAATTACTCTTTCGCCTTCCGTAAGTCCGGCCAAAATTTCTACGTTGTCAGAGCTTTCCACTCCCAGTTGTACTTCCCGCGACTGCACCCGGTTGTCTGCGTCGAGTACCAGCACGCTGGTTTTGTTGTCGCCACGCCGGATGGCTTCCACCGGAACGGCGAGCGTATTGGGACGGCTGTCGGCGCTCAGTTGGACATCGGCATACATCCCGGGTTGCAGATGATAGTTGGGATTGGGAACATCGATCTCGACCTGCATCGTTCGCGTCGAAGGATCCAGCGCATCGGTGAAGCGCGTGACTTTGCCGGTAAAATGTTCGCCAGTTGCCTGCACGTGGACATCGGCAGAATCCCCGATACGGACCTTCGCCGCCAGCGATTCGGGCACGGGGATGCGCAAGCGCAACAGGTCGCTCTGCGCCACTGTGACCACGGGAAGACCGCTGGTGTTCGAGGTTCCGGCCTGTACCAGGGAACCAGTATCGGAGAAGCGCCAGGTCACCACGCCGTCGTAAGGAGCGACAATCTTGGCGTAATTGCTGAGGGCGGCATAGTGTTGCTGGTCAGCTTGCGCTACTGCCAGTTGCTGCTTGGCAGCCGCCAGAGAAGACTTGGCCGCGTCCTCACGAGCTTGGGAAGCGCGATCTTTGGCGGTGGCGTCGTCGAGTTCCTGCTGGGCAATCAGTCCCGGCTGGGTCTTGTCAGTGCTGACCAGCCGCACGGCGTTGGCGTGCAAGGCGACGTTATCTGCTTGGGCGCGCAATACCTCGCTTTGCGCCTGATGGATCTCTTCTTCCGCATGGTGCACTTCAGCCTTTGCCTCGTCCACCTGGGCCACCAGTTCCGGAATTTCCAGCACCGCCAGCACCTGTCCGGTGTGAACCCGATCGCCAATGTCAACGTAGATGTTCTTTATGTAGCCGGCTACTTTGGCGTGCAACTCGACATTCTGATAAGGGCTGAACTGCCCGGCGATGGACAGCGAGTTCGAGATCGTCTCCCGTTTGACCGAAGCGACCGCGGCATAGGGAATTCGTTCGGCCTGGGTTGCGTCCTCGCTTGCCGTGGACGAGCCGACACCGAACCGCTTTGCCTCTATGACCCCGACCAGGACACATGCCGCAACGGCCCCTAGCACAACCAATTGTCGACGACGACGAGCCTGCATGAGTTCCCTCTTTCGACTGGCTGGTTCGCGCTGTCAGAGCCCAATTAGCGTAGTCTACGTGCCCCGATGGGAACCTGAAACCAGAAGATCAGAATGTGAATGACACTGAGGAAAAAACTATGGCTGGACGGGCGGGGGGCGTAGAAATTGATGCAGGTACCAGACAGAAAGATCGCTTGCCGGTGGAGTTCCGAAAGCGCTGTGGACGCGGGGTTCCCGGTGGAAGCTGGGCGCGAAGAGGCAAATCACGCCCATCCAGAACAACAATCCGCCGCTCGCGTCAACGGATGGCGTTTGCATCTTCCGCCCGCTCGACCACATTTTGGAAGCGGTAGATGGAGTTACTTTTCCCGGCGAGCCGCCATCGTAAACCGCGGTCTTGGCGTGGAGGGCAAAAAAGAACACCAAGGCGCAGAACGCGATGGGCACCGCGCGCCACAGCTTCTCGTTTTGCATGATTCGACGATTCAAACCTTGTTTTGCCTGACGCGAGGATTTCGCATCAGGACAAATCCCACTCCGCTGCCTATTATACGTGCCAGGCTTGGATTGGTGAGCGGGATGCGAAGATGCGACCGCCGAATCGTACTAAGCTTGCGCCTCGGGGCAGCGGCCGGTGCGGAGAAGAACTCGCTCGCACCAATTGGCTGTTCGATCCGCAACCCAGGCTGCTCATGATTATCTCGTGTCACGAATAAGTCAGCGTGACCGCGATGGAATTTTTGTCTGCGCACCCGGGAGCGGGCCCTTTCACCTCGCTCGGCGGAGCTCCGGCGGCACAGAGCCGCGCCAGAGCCAGACCGGTGGGCGCGATGAAATACGGCGAGACATCGTTCTCGATGATCGACTTCAGCTCGGCCACGAGATTGTTCCAGGAGTCGAGGTCGCCTTCGACGGCCTTCGCCTGCGCCAGGTTTTTCAAGTCTTCGCAGAAGTTCATGAAGTCGCTGGCCGCGTGCAGGGCATAGCCAATGTTGTCAGGCGAGACTCCGGGCTCCGGGGACTGAATCTGGAGTTGAGCAACACCGTTCGCCGTGTCACCAAGCTTCGTACGATTCGGGACCGAGCCCGCCGGTGCCGGCCACTGATCGTTGCAGGCGATGTTCCAGTTGCTCCAGACTCCATACGTGAGCGCCGCGAAATTCGACGGCTGGGAAAAGGTCAGGTCCGAACACGCGCGGGCAAATGCCGCAAAGTTGGATTGATCTTTCGTCTGATCGTCCGGCCGGCCGTTAGTGATGGTTGACGATTGCAGGCGCGCATAGGTTGCCGGAGGCAGAATAACTTGCAGCACCTGCGTCGTCTTTGCCTGCGCGGCAAGCGTGTCGATCGCCTTCACCAGCGCAGTGGCATCGGGACCGCTGGTCAAGAGCTGGAGGAAGCCGGCAATGTACTTCCCGAATGCCCCGTTATCGGTTGCCGACAACATAACGTGCAGGTCGATTGTGCCGAGGGTCGTGTTGCCTGCCTCGAGATTAGCCTGGGCCGCGAAGTAGATGTCGATCTCGCGCTTGCTTTTATTGAGTTGATAGAGAGAACTCCGGCCTACGTCGGCCAGGAGATGAAAAACATTGTTGCCGGCGTAGACCAAGGTCGAGTCGCTGATGATGGCATCAGTCCAGGCAGCACTGAGTTTCCCAAACAGATTGAGAGTGACGGAGGTTTTCTTCTCGTAGAATTTCTCCAGGCCGCTGCCCACGGCAATGGCAACCCCGCCGTTCGGCGTCTGCAACGCATCGATGTACTTGCCGGCGATCGCCGATCCCCACGCGGTCGCGTAGGCCGGGGCGGTGAGATCGAAGCTGTAATCCATCAGCAAGAAGGTTTGATTGGTTTTCTCGATGGCGAAATCGAGCGTGGCCTGGATCTGCTGCGCATGTTTGAGCCACCCGGCAATTTTGGAGTTTACATCGCTCACGCAGTTGCCGATTTCGGGCGCGGCCTTAGGCCACAGCTTGCTGTCGAAGCTGTTCCCTAACCCTCCGAGGACCTTCTTGAAGCATTCGTGCAGTTGGGACGAGATAGCCGTGACACACGCTTTGGGATCGCCGGCCAGGGTCACACCGAGATTTAGCCCCAGGCTGACGTCCTGGGTTTGCGATCTGTAGAGATGCAGACGCCCGGAATTGGCGGCATCTTTCCACAGCAGGGCCTCGAAGGTACCGGCATACTCGATTTGGAATGCCAGCTTGGCGCCCGCCTGGAATTCGTCCTTCGTCGACAGGGTCAGCTTCAGTGCATCCGCCGTATCAGGAATGTCGGCTTTGTACTGGCCAGCATAGAAGATCTTGTTGTAGCCGATGCTTGCGCCCAATCCGACTTGCAGATTGCCGTTGAAGTTGTGGTGGAGATAATCACCGGCCTTGAGATTGCTAAGCGTTTCGGCATGCAGCGGCAAGACGAAGTCGGAGAAGGCAGCGGCGATTCCATCCCCGAGCTTATCCGCCGGATTACACCGCTTGTAAAAGGCCACAGTAAACGTGTCCTTGGAGTTTACGCTCCCAGAGACGCCATAGATGCCTTCGGTGAAGTTGGCGGAGATTCCACCCTGAATCTGGAAATCCATTTCAAGACCGATGAACGCCGCGCCCGGCGGCACCGGAATTGACTTCGTTTCCTTCTTCTTGTCGGGCGGCGCCGCACCAAAGATAGCTTCCGTTGGCAAGTCGTCCGTGTAAGACAGCAGATTGCCCGACGTGATCACCGATAGCTTCCCGGTTAAGCCACCCGAGAGGGTAAAGCTGAAGTCGCCAAGCTTCCAGCATTGGTTGCCGCTGGTGTACTGAATGGAGGTGCTGATGTCTTTCGGAAGTGTAGAGATGCTCTGGTCGAGATGGCCGGCAAACTCAACCCCGAGACGAAGTTCGGTAGGGACCTTGTCGACAGACTTCTCCAGATCGGTGAGTTTATCCACCGGAATGGCAGGATTGGAACCTATGCTGAGACGAACAGACATGATGGCACTCCTTTAGTCGGAGGTTACAGGTTCATGTACTCGGGATGGTAGTCCTTCCAGATGCCGGTGCCGGCTGAGATCTGGCGGATGGGCATGTCTTCGGCGTGCTTGGCGGTGCGCACCCACTCCCAGGCGCGCAAAATCTCTGACTCATGGAAGTAGCGCGTCTCCGCCTGTAGTACCGCCGCGCCGGCGGTGAGGAGGGCCACGATCTCTTCCCACTTGTCGGCGCCAACCACTGCCATGCGCGCGATGTGGTCGGTGTGCTTTTGCAGGAAGCGCATCTCGTCCCAGCGCGCTTTCCAGTCGGCGCCGTGCATCTGCGACAGGTCGGCGAGAATGCCGATCGGCTTATGCTTGCGCTCGCGGAGGAGGAATTCGATCTGGGGCTCGAAGCCCTTGAGGTCCTCGTCGGTCAGCTTGCCGGTAACCTTGAAGCCCAGTACTCCACCTGAACTCTCTCTGAGTCTTTCGATCATCCTATGTGCGCTCCTTGTTAAACAGGTTGCAGTATACCGCTCGCAAGGCGTTAAAGCCCATCGGGCCGCACTACGTAACGCGAACTGGCCCACGTCCCGCCATAACGAGTCAGCCTTTTCTGGTTCCGCTTCCCGTCTGATGTTGTTCTTCTTCCAGATCGACCGGCCGGAACTGGTCCACCACAATAATGGCGACCAGCGCTGCAACGGGGACGTACAAAGCCCGTAGCTCCCAGCGCTGCTTGCTGATGGTGCCAAGGGCCGCGCCCAGGACATAGCAAGTCCAGGTCGACGCCAACATCGTTCCCTCGCGAACATCCTTCTGCTGCGCCGCTAGCCCCGCGATGCCGGACATACCCCTCTGCGGGAGGGTATCGTATGCCCAGAACAGCACACGGGTAAACGCTTCGGTCAGTTTGATTAGCGCTCCTGTGACAAAAGTCGTGTAGATGGTCAGGGTGCCAACATGCGTCAAGGTCCCAGTCTGCACCCCCATGGAAAACGCCAGTAAAGCCACCAAAGCGAAGTAGGCCGAGGAGTGCTGACCAACGATCTGCCCCAGATGCATGGCCGGAGTTGCGCGCGCGAAGAACACCAGCAGCAGCGCTTCCACTCCCAGGGTGACGGAGGCAATGCGCCTGATGCCGCGGCGTCCAGCAATTTGAATGGTGATCCGCGTCAGCACCACGCCCACAAAGTAGGCGGCTACAGCACACAGCGGCCGCAGCAGATTGGGCCAGTCCCGCTGCCCCAGATACATGCCGATGTGGACACTGTTGCCGCTCATGTTGGCGGTGAAAATCTGGAAGAGGGCGATGTAACCGACGGCATCGACGAAACCGCCGACGGAGGTCAGCGACAGCGCGATTGCGATTTTCCCGCGCCGGTCGAGATCGGGAGCGTCTTTCACAGGTGTTTCAAGGCCAAGCAGGCTGCGTTGTAGCCGCACATGCCATGTACTCCGCCGCCCGGAGGCGTGGAGGCCGAGCAGATGTAGATGTTCTGCGCAGAGGTGGCGTAATACCTCATTGTGGGACGAAAGAGGAACTGGGACAAATTCATCAAACCGCCGCCGATATCGCCGCCAACCAGGTTGGCATCCATGGCCTCCAACCCGGCCGGCGAAAGCACCCGCCGCTCGAGAACGCAGTCGCGGAATCCTGGAGCGAAGCGTTCAATCTGTGCCTCGATGCGCGGCAGCATATCGAAGTCGGAGCCATTCGGGACATGGCAATACGCCCAGGCAATATGGCGGCCTGCCGGGGCGCGGGTGGGGTCGAAGAGCGTGGGCTGCGCCAGCAGGACGAATGGCCGTTCGGCATGGCGCCCATTGCGCATCGCGTCTTCGGATACGACGAACTCCTCCAGCGTGCCGCCGATATGCACCGTCGCCGATCGCAGGCACGCCGGTGCCTTCCACGGCACTGGGCTGGACAACGCGTAGTCCACCTTGAACACGCCCGGCCCATAGCGATAGCGCTGGAGGCGGCGCGCGTAGCTGGGGGACAGCCGGTCTCCGGCAATTTGTGACAATTGTCTTGGCGTCACGTCGCACAGCGCGACATCGTATTCTCCGAGCGCGGCCAGGCTCTCAACGCGCGTCGAGACCTGCACCGTTCCGCCCAGATTGGCCAGATAACCGCACAGCGCGTTGGTGATCGACTGCGCGCCGCCGCGTGGGATGGGCCATCCCACCGCGTGGGCGGTGGCGCCGAGCATGATGCCGAACGCTGAGCTAAGCGGCTCCTCCAGCGACAGAATGGAGTGCGCCGCCAACCCGGCAAACAGCGCCCTGGTCCTGGGATTGCGAAACCAGAAATGCGCAATCGCATTTGCCGAAGGAAATCCCAGCAATCCCAAACGCGCCAGCAGAAATGGATGTCGCGGGAACAGGGACACAGGTTTGAGGACTTCCGGAGCCAGCTGCGTCCAATGCTCCGCAAACGGCCCGAACAGCCTGCGCCACTGCTTGCCATCCTCGCCGAGCGCGGCCTCAGCCTCGCCCAAATCGCGCTCCAGTATCACCGCCGTGCCGTCATCCAAAGGGTGAGCCAGGGGCGCGGAGGGCTGAATCCATTGCAGACCGAAGTCGCTCAACGGCAGCGTTGAAAAGAATGGCGACGCCAGCGCCATGGGATGTACGGCGGAGCCAAAGTCGTGCTGAAATCCTGGCAAGGTAAGAGGAAGGGTGCGAGCGCCACCGCCGGCTTGCGGCTCGGCTTCGAAGACGTCGACCTGCAGTCCGGCTTGCGCCAGAACGATGGCCGCGGCCAGGCCATTGGGACCTGCTCCGATGACAACGGCTCGTCGCTGTGTTGCAGGCATAATGAGCTGGGCCTGATCAGGTCCGAACTATCTACAAAGAGAAATGAAAGCCGGCATACGGCCCACGCGGTGCTTTAGATATATAACTTCCCGTCGCGTGAGACAAGTCGGCCGCACCTCGAACAGGTCCGAGAGAGTGGGTAGTCTGGATCTGGATTCCGCGAAATCGAAGAGACATTTGACTCTCTCGGGTAGGTCAACTAGCCTCAAATTCACTCGCGTATTCCTATGCTTGAGCCGATACGACACGGGCGCACTTCCATCATTGCCATGAGATTACGGCGTCAACTGCTGGCCTTGGGGCTGGGAATCGTAATTTGCGCTCAGGCGTTTGCGGGCAACATGGTGAGTCCCAGCCATGCGTCCCATGCCATGGTCGCGACGATTCGACCGGAGGCTTCTAGCGCGGGCGTCTCCATCATGCAACAGGGGGGCAATGCGGTGGACGCTGCGGTCGCCGTCGGATTCGCGTTGGCTGTCGTCTATCCGGAGGCCGGAAACATCGGCGGAGGCGGGTTTCTGCTCTCCCGCCGTCCCGATGGCGAGGTGCACTTCCTCGACTTTCGTGAGAAGGCGCCCGGGAAGGCCACGGTCAACATGTATCTCGACGCGCAGGGCAATGTTGTCCCGAACATGAGCACCATCGGTTATAAGGCGATTGGCGTGCCGGGCTCGGTCGCCGGATTGGTGTATGCCGAGCAGCATTGGGGCAAGCTGACTGTGAAGCAGGTGATGGAGCCTGCGATTCGGCTGGCGCGCGATGGCTTTGTCCTCAATTATGAGGAGGCGCAGTCTTTGCGCGATTCCCAGCTTACGCAGTTTGCCGAGTCGCATCGCATTTTTCAGCGCGACGGAAACTACTACCAGGCTGGGGAGGTTTTCAAGCAACCTGATCTGGCAAAGACTCTGGAGCGGATCGCCAACAAGCCTGACGACTTCTACCACGGCTCCTTGGCGCGTGAACTGGCGGCTGCAATGCAGAAGGATGGCGGTCTGATCACGGCCGACGATCTGGCGCAATATCAAGTGAAGGAGCGTCCGCCGATTCGCGGTATGTATCGCGGATACGAGATCATCAGCGCTCCGCCGCCTTCGTCAGGAGGCGTTGCTCTGGTAGAGATCCTCAACATCCTGGAAGGCTACGATCTGACTAAAGAGGGCGACCGTTCGGCACAGAGTATCCATCTGACAGCTGAGGCCTTCCAGCGCGCCTTTTTCGATCGCGCCGAGTTTCTGGGCGATCCCGATTTCTCCAAGATCCCGGTTGCGCAACTCATTGACAAGCGTTACGCCAATGCCTGGCGCGAAACGATTGCGCCACGGCGCGCCACTCCCAGTGCCGATCTCCGGCGGCCGTCGGTGTTCTCGCAGCTCGACAGCTACGCCAGCTCGCATCCGCAGCCAGCGTCAGTTGCCGAGCCCGACCACACCACGCACTACTCAGTCGTCGATTCCGAGGGCAACGCCGTCTCGGTGACAATCACTCTGAACGATGCCTTTGGATCGCGCGTGACCGCCGAAGGCCTCGGCTTTCTGCTCAACGATGAGATGGACGACTTCAGCTCCAAGCCCGGGGTGCCCAACATGTTTGGATTGCTGCAGGGGCCGGCGAATGCCATCGGCCCGGGCAAGCGTCCGCTGTCGGCGATGTCGCCAACCATTGTGCTGAAAAACGGTAAGCTGTTTCTGGTGCTCGGCTCGCCGGGAGGACCGACGATCATCACTACTGTGGCCAACACCCTGATGGGCGTCGTCGACTACGGGCTGAACATCCAGCAGGCGACAAACGCGCCACGATTCCACGATCAGTGGATGCCCGACGAGATCATGATGGAGGCCACCGGTATTTCGCCCGACACCCTCGGCATACTGGAGCACATGGGGCACAAGATCAAAATGGCCCGAGGATATTGGGGCGACGCGGAGTGCATCGCCGTCGATGAGAAGACAGGCGAGCTCCTGGGCGCCAGCGACGGACGCAATGACGGAAAGGCGGTGGGCTACTGATGCGAAGGGCGATGTCTACTCTGGTGTATGCCAAGCGGGAGCGGTTACACCCCGGACTGCTGGACCAGTTTGTGTCCGGCGGCGCCGAGGCCATTGAGATATTCGCCGCGCGCGGGCACTTCAACTACACCGACCGCCAGCACATTCGCGAAATCGGCAACTGGTTTCGCAACACCGGCGTCACCTTTCACTCCATGCACTCTCCCCTGTACAGCGACGAGGAGTGGGGACGCAGCGGCGCGACGGCGGTGAACATCGCGGCCGTGGAGAAGCGCGACCGCATCGCCGCCACGGACGAGATCAAGCGCGCGCTCGAAGTTGCCGAACAGGCGCCGTTCCAGTTTCTGGTGCAGCACGTCGGCGTGGGCAATGAGGGCAGCAACGAACACAAGCTGGAAGCGGCCATGAGTTCCCTGGAGCACCTCCATGCCTTCGCCAAGCCGCTGGGCGTGCAGTTGCTGGTGGAGAACATGCCTAACGGTCTCTCCACGCCGGAGAGCCTACTGGAGTTGCTACAAGCTGGACGCTTCACCGATATTGGCGTCTGCTTCGACGTCGGCCACGCTCACATCATGTCAACTGCGAAGCAGGCTTTCGGCGTGCTGAAAGACCGAATTCGCTCCACGCATGTTCACGATAACAACAAGGACCATGACTCGCATCTGTGGCCGGGGACCGGCACCATCGACTGGACCGAAGCCATGTCGTTGCTGCGTACCGCGCCGCACGTACCGCCGCTGTTGCTGGAAATTGAGGGCGTAGAAGGCGAGAACATTTCCGACAGGATGGCAGAGGCGTTCGGGAGACTGGAGAAAGCGGGGTGAGCAAGCCCCATGGCCATTTTTGTGCGCCGTGCAGGATGCGGCCAACCTCGACGATTTCTCCGCGAATCCGGTAAACGACCAGGTATGGAAGGCCGGCGCAGAGAAGTTCGCGCGTCGTCGGTTTGCGGCTCGAACGGCCAAGAAGCGGGAAGCGGGCGAGCGAATTCACTTCCCGATAAGTCGCAAGCGCGACACGGCGCGCCGAAGCGGCGCTGTCGTGTTGATCGATGTAATCGCAGATCTGTGTAAGGTCACCAACGGCGGTCGGTGTCCATCGGACTTGCATCAACCGTGATACCGGCGATCAATTATCTTCCTGACTTCTTCATGCTCAATCAACTCGCCGCGGTCAGCTTCCGCCAGCCCCTTCTCCACTTCGCAGAGGAACCATTCATCGTATTCCACGAAGCGTTCCACCGCTTCCTGCACCACTGCCTGTGTAGCGCGCCCTTGCTCAGCGGCAAGACGAGTCAGTTTAGCTTGCAGCTCGGGAGTAAAATCTACTTCCATACCCTAAAAGGTAGGACTTGCGTCGTTCTAAGTCAACGTCAACGTAGCATCGTCGCTGGCGGGACTTTTGCGGCTTCAACGTGCATACTTAATACTTAATTCCATGAACTCATCTACGAAATCTGAAACCGAAGTCCCCGTCACCACCATCCGCGAGGTCGGCCAGCACGAAGGCCAGAAGGTCACCATTCGCGGCTGGCTCTACAACCTGCGCGCGAGCGGCAAGCTGCTGTTTCCCATCTTTCGCGACGGCAGTGGAATCATCCAGGGCGTCGTCGCCAAGCAGGCGGTATCGCCCGAGTTGTTCGAGTCGATCAAGGGGCTGACGCAGGAATCCAGCGTGATCGTCACCGGTAACGTTCGCGCCGACAAGCGTGCTCCCGGCGGATACGAGATGGACGTCACCGACGCGCAGGTAGTGCAGCGCGTCAATCCTGACGATCCTTATCCCATCACGCCTAAAGAGCACGGCGTCGACTTTCTGATGGAGCATCGCCATCTCTGGCTGCGCTCGCCGCGCCAGGCTGCGATCCTCCGTGTGCGCGCCGAGATCATCAAAGCTGCACGCGATTTCTTCGACGACCGCGGTTTCACGCTCACCGATCCGCCTATTCTGACTCCGGCGGCTTGCGAGGGCACAACCACCTTGTTCCCGGTCGACTACTTCGAGGAGCAGGCGTTTTTGACGCAGTCCGGACAGCTTTACATAGAAGCCACGGCCATGGCATTGGGCAAGGTCTACAGCTTCGGCCCGACCTTCCGTGCGGAAAAGTCGAAGACGCGCCGTCACCTCACCGAGTTCTGGATGGTGGAGCCGGAGGTGGCCTACGGTGATCTCGACGATCTGATGAAGCTGGCTGAGGAGTTCATCACCTTCATTGCCAAACGCTGCCTGGAGCGCCGGCGGCCTGAACTCGAAATCATCGGCCGTGATGTCGCCAAGCTGGAGAAGATCGATACGCCATTCCCGCGAATTACCTACGATGAAGCCGTGAAGATGTTGCAGGAAGCGCACGCCAAGGGGCTGGTCGAAAACAAGTTTGAGTGGGGCGGTGATCTGGGCTCGCCCGACGAGACCTATCTCTCGTCGCAATTTGATCGCCCGGTAATGATCCATCGCTATCCTGCGACGGTGAAGGCGTTCTACATGGAGCCCGATCCGGAGCGCCCGGACTTGGCGCTGTGCGTTGATGTGCTCGCGCCTGAGGGCTACGGCGAGATCATCGGTGGCTCGCAGCGTATGGCATCGTACGAACTGCTGTTGCAGCGCATTCACGAGCATGGCTTGCCGGAGGAAGCGTTCAAGTGGTATCTGGATCTGCGTAAGTTCGGCGGCGTGCCGCACGCAGGTTTCGGCATGGGCATTGAGCGTGCTGTCGCGTGGATCTGCGGTCTGGAGCACGTGCGTGAAACCATTCCCTTCCCGCGCACGTTGCACCGGCTGTATCCGTAACTCGTTTGCGTCATACCCTATTGTGGGATATACCACATTGTGAGATATCGTTCCGAAAACATTTATGGCCACTAGCCCCATTACGAAGCCGCTGCAAAACATCGAGACCAAACATATCCGCATCATCGGCGTGCCACTCGACCTCGGCCAGTCGCGCCGGGGCGTCGATATGGGGCCCTCGGCAATGCGTGTTGCCGGCCTCGAAGCCAAGCTGGAGGCGCTCGGCTACGATGTCGAGGACGGCGGCAACGTTCCTGTCGCCATGCTCGAGACCGAATCCGAAGGCGATCCCCACGCAAAGTATCTGAAGGAAATCACCGAGACCTGCGCCGCGCAAGCCGAGCTCGTCATCCAGACCCTTGAAGCCGGCAAGATTCCTCTCACCCTTGGCGGCGATCACTCCATCGCTGCCGGCACCGTCTCCGGCGTCGCCGAGTTCTATCGCCGCAAGCGTCAGCGCGTCGGGCTGCTGTGGATCGACGCCCACAGCGACATCAACACGCCCGACACCTCGCCCAGCGGCAACGTTCACGGCATGCCGCTCGGCGCCATCATGGGCCTGTTTCACTCGCCCCTCAGCGACCTCTACGATTTCAGCCCCAAGGTGCGTCCGGAGAACTGTGTCCTGGTCGGCATCCGCGATGTCGACGAGCACGAGCGCGAGAACATTCGCAGCTCCGGCGTGCACACCTTCACCATGCGCGACATCGACGAGCGCGGCATGCGCGCCGTGATGGAAGAAGCGCTGCGCCTTGCCGGACGCGGCACCGTTGGCTATCACGTCTCCCTCGACTTGGACTGGATCGATCCCGAGGACGCACCCGGCGTCGGCACGCCGGTGTGGGGCGGCGCGACTTATCGCGAGGCCCACTTGGCGATGGAGATCATCGCCGACCACGGCCGCATGCTGAGCTTCGAGCTGGTGGAAGTGAATCCCGTGCTCGACGAGCGCAACCAGACGGCGGAGCTGGCGGTGGAGCTGGCGCTATCGGTCTTCGGCAAGAAGATCCTCTGATTTCATCAGGACCCCAGGCGGCGATCAGACTCCGCAATTCCTGCAGGTCTACGCCGGCGGAGTGTGCTCAAACGGCAACTTCGTGTACCGCTCTTTGTCGACTTCGATGACGAGAGCAACGCGACCCTTGGGCTCGCGAAACGGAAATGGCTTTCCGGTGTACTTCATCGAGATGGGATCCATGATCTTCAGGTCGGGATCGGGACGGCGCTCGATGACATGTCCGCGAATCTGAACCTCGGAGTATGGATTGCGAAAATCGACGATGGACAACGCGACCCGTGGATCCCGCTCCGTGTTACGGGCCTTCAGGGAATTCTCGCCAGTGCAGATAACGATGCGATCTCCTTCACGGCCAATCCAGACAGGCACGCTCTGCGGCGAGCCGTCAGCCATCAGCGTCGCGAGGTGAGCGAAGTTCGGGCCGTCAAGCAGTTGTTTAGTTTCATTGGAGAGGGTCATACGCTCCCGTCCTGATTGTCAGCTGACTCCCAGCCATTCACCCAACTTCTGAACCGGACAGCGCAAGCCCACAAAGAATTGCCCGAACAAGGCGTACTCCGCGCTCACCTGGTCAAAGCGCATCTCGTAAATCAGTTTCTTGAAGACCAGGGGTTCGGGCGCGAACAAGTCCACTCCCCACTCCCAATCGTCGAACCCGATTGAACCCGTGATAATCTGCTGCACCTTGCCGGCGTAGCGGCGGCCGACCATACCGTGCTCCTCCATCTGCCGCTGCCGTTCTTCGATGGGCAGCATGTACCAGTTCTTGTGCTCACCGCGCTTGCGGTCCATGGGATAGAAGCACAGGTAGTGGCTGTCGGGAATCTTCGGATAGAGCCGCGGGCGCATTGCCTGCCGCTGCCGCTCCATTGTGTTTTCAATTTCCTTGTTCCATTCCTCCGAAAGCGGCGCAACCCCGCGCTCGGCAAGCTGGCGAAACAGCTTAACGCTGGAGTCATATAGCCCAAGCTCAATGACCGACAGGTACGAATGCATTGGCTCCAGAAACTCCTGCAACGAAGTGCGATTCAACTGAAGCTCGGCGGCGTTCAACTCGTCAAAGGAGTCGCGGAAGTGCACCAGCATCAAATCGCCCTTGTGTCCCAGCAGCGAGTAGACGGCGCTCTGCCCGGCTTCTTCCGGTGCGGACAGCACAGCAGCGGCCTCGTGCGCGATTTCCTGTTGCCGCGAGGGGCTCAGCTTTCGCCACTCTGGCCAGCGGAAGCGAAACATCTGATGTAACACGCTCAGACCCTCGAGCGTGAGCGGAACCGCGGGCAACTCAGCAGAGACAGTCTGTGTCGCAGGATTGCTGGTAGCCATGAAGGAAACTCCGGGAACTCAGGGATGAGGGCGCTTGTGCCATTGTAAACGGATCGACGCGCGGCCTTCGTCGCCAAGCTGATTCCGGCCCTATTCTTAAGCTCTGTCA
>Ga0302325_10006574_pt1 | contig 26059 bp, 26 predicted proteins | sample Palsa_T0_2_FD_201948 | JGI IMG/M metagenome (GOLD analysis project Ga0302325, IMG submission 201948) | Peat permafrost microbial communities from Stordalen Mire near Abisko, Sweden - Palsa_T0_2 | ecosystem: Environmental > Terrestrial > Soil > Palsa > Peat permafrost | place: Sweden: Abisko... | reverse complement strand
AGGGATGAATCTCGATCGCTCCCATCTGAATCAGTTCAATGAGACCTTTTTCATCTTCGATGTAGAGATATTCGTACGACTTGCCCTTGTGTCTCCAGCGGAACGGCTTCACATCCGGACCCAATCCCGTTCCCGGATTGCGCTGGTAGAAGCAATCTCCCGCCATTCCTTCCGGACAGCGCAGCAAAGTGATTGGATGATCGGCGATGTCCTTCAAAATCCAGGGCGCAACGGCGGCGAAATATTTTGCGAGGCCGCCTTTGGTGATCGTGGTGTTCTTGAAAATGACGCGATCCGGATGAGAAACTGAAACTCCGAGAACTTCGATGCGATCGGATTGTGGCGTCTGCGAATCGCTCTCTTTCAATGAGCCGCTGGGTTTTAATGAGGCGGTCTTTTGTTTGAGTGAATCGGTGCTTTTTATTCGCACGGGTTTTTCCTTGACGACTTCCGGCGGCGCCTTGTCTTCGCGGAGACCTTGAAAGGATGGATGGCGTATATGGCCGTCGGCGGTCCATTCGGTGAAGGACACTTCGCATAATAATGATGGCTTAACCCAATGCGCAGCTTTTACGATGCTGCGCGGAAGATTTTGAACGGGCGGCGTGTCGGTTCTTAGTTTCGTGAGGCGGCCGTAGAGGTCCAAGGCATACTTCATGCCAAAACCCGTGCCAACTTTCCCCGCGTATTTTAGTTTTCCGTGCTCGTTGTAGCCGAGATGTAAAGCGCCAATGGCGCGAGTGCCTGTGCGAGCATCGGTGAATCCGATGATTACGAATTCCTGGCGCTTGATGCATTTGGATTTGAGCCAGGTTTTCTGCCGTCCCGGGCGATAGGGAGAATCAGCTAGTTTGGAAACGACACCTTCGAGTCCCATCGCGCAGGATTTCGCAAGCATGTCCGCGCCGTGCCCGGTGACATGGTCGCTGTAATGCAAAGACTTGCTGACTTTTGATTTCTTCAGCAGGCCTTCGAGAGCTTCCTTGCGGCTGGTCAGCGGTTCACCCGTCACGTCTTTGCCATCGAGATAAAGGAGATCGAAGACGTAGGCCTGGATTGAATTCGTGTTGCCGCCGTCGCCAAGTGCGCCCTGCATCGCCTGAAAGCTGCTTTTGCCGGCGCTATCCAAAACTACCGCTTCCATGTCCAGTACCGCCGATTTTGCTTTCAGCTTCGCGACGGATGCGGAGATGGCTGGGAATTTCGGCGTCCAATCGTTACTGTTGCGCGTTAGCAGCCGCACATCGCCATTCGCGAGAAACGCCAGGAGCCGGTAGCCGTCGAATTTTATTTCGTGCACCCATTGCGAGCCTTCCGGAGGCGCGTGAACGAGCGTGGCGAGCTGCACTTCGGCGTATCGCCTCATCAGTTCGGCTAGCCCCGTGTCGGTCACAAGGCTTCCATCGGCCCGAAATCATGATGCGAGCGAGTTGAAATGCACGCGCGAAGGGGGTCTAATTTGATACGATTAGAAATGAACTCGGTTGTTTGTTTTGTTCGAGTTACGGCCATTTCTAATCGCCTGAACTGTCGATTAGAACCGGATGGCACGGCGACACTGCCCAGTGTTATGAATGTCCCGTAACTGCATCGAAAAGTCATAGCTCCGGGGGCACGTTAGCAGACGGTTTGCGAGAGCGCAAACGACAAATTTGTAAGGGTTCTAGTACCAGCGGAGGACACGAGCAGTTCGTGATTCATGTGGCCGGCACGTTTGCTACGGGTTCGTGATCCTGTTAGCCGATTTCCGGAGGCGTCGATTTGGAAATATGCGGCGATTCCTAAAGCAAGTTCAGCGCCGACCGGCTTTCTCGTTCGACCTGCTTCATGGTGCAGGCGCTTGGACTTTTCTCGGGCCGCCAACGAAGAAATGCGGTGCCATGCCGGAAACGACCTCCGGTGAAATGATCGAATTGAACTTCGACGACCAGCCGCGGATCGAGCGGCTCCCATTCCGATGAATGCTTGGTGCTCCAGCGGCTTGGGCCTCCCGGCGCTTTGCCTGTGAATCCCGGTGGCTTGATCAATTTTTCGAGTTTCTTTGTCAGGGCGGCGCGTTCGTCGTCGTGAATGCTTGAGGTGTAGCCGACGTGATTCAACAATCCCTGTTTGTCGAATAATCCGAGCAACAGGGAGCCGACCAACTTCTTTTTTTCGAGGTAGCGGAAACCTCCCACGACACAATCGGCGGTGCGCTTTTTCTTGATCTTTTGCATACCGGTGCGTTCGCCGGTTTGATATGGCAAGTCGTCGCGCTTGGCCACGACGCCATCGAGTCCGATGCCCATGTGGAACCATTTTCGAGCGATGGCGACGTCTTTCGTCAGCGGGGACAGGCGCACCGATCCCTCTTTCGGCAAAAACTTTTTCGCGAATGCTTCGAGAGCGCGGCGGCGATCGCGCAAGGAGGAATTTGTAAGTTGCTTCCCGCTCGGGTCAACTAACAGATCGAAAACGATGAAGACTGAGGGGGTCTCGTTGCTCAATTTTGCGATGCGGCTGGCGGCGGGGTGAATTCGCATTAGCAAGTGATCGAAGGAGAGATTTCCATCGATCGGAATTACAATTTCGCCGTCGAGGACGAATTTCTTTGCGCGAATGGCAAGTAAGGATTTAACGAGTTCTGGGAAATATCGTGTGAGAGGTTTGCCGGACTTGGATTCGAGGTCAACGCGATCGCCATCGCGAAAGGCGAGGCAGCGGAAGCCGTCCCATTTGGGCTCGTAGTGCCAGTTGGGACCGTGAGGGAGTTCTTCGGCGGGTAGAGCTTCCATTGGAGCGTAGGTTTTGGGAAGTGGGAGGGTCATGGTTTTTTGGAAATCGCCAGAGTATATCTTAGGGGCGCGACGGTTGCGGAAAGATACAGATATACATTTAGAAGAATGGCGTCTAGTAGGTATGGATGCGTTTGGGAATTGGAGCGAAGAGCCGGGCTTAAAAGCCCATTTTAACGGCGGAGGTTCTTTGCGCTGGACTGAAGTCCAGCTCCCCCTGCTGAAGCAGGGGGCTCCCTCCGAAAGGCAAGCACTTGCGTTCTTCCCGTCGAAAATATAGCCAATGATTTAATTGGGTCCCGGGAGGCGGGGCCCTCTCGGCTCTGAATAAAGATCGTCGTCGTTGATATAATTGGGTCGGATACAAGTGCCCATTCAGGAGCGCGTGATTACGGACCGCAAGGCTAAACGGTTTTTTCTGCTTTCGCCCGCTAATTTGTCGGGGCGGCGTGCGGAAATTCTTTTGCGGCCGAGCGCGAGCTTTGAACTGGCTACGCGCTTGCGGCTTACGGGCGCTCCGCTTGGAGATATTTTCAGTTTTATTAGCGGGCTTTATTTCCGAGGGAAACTTGCTTACGCAACGGCGTTCGCCCGGCCGACGGCAGGTCTCGAGCCGTCCATGCTTATCATTACTGCCACGCAGGGACTGTTGCCGCCGAGTGCTTGGGTGCGTACCGAGCTGCTAAATGAAATGGCGGAAGTGCCTATCAGTTGCACCAATCCGAGATACAGGGTGCCTCTTGAACGTGATGCGATGCGACTGGCATCTCAGATGGGGCCATGCGATGAAGTAGTGCTTCTTGGAAGTATCGCGACTCCAAAATATGTGGAACCGCTGTCGAGAATTTTGGGGGAACGGTTGATGTTCCCGGATGAGTTCGTTGGGCGCGGAGATATGAGCCGGGGGGCGCTGATGCTGCGGGCGGTCCGCGAAGGAATTCAGTTGAGATATGTGCCGGTTACGCGGCTGGAAGGCCGGCGCACGCCAAAGGTCTCGAAGGTAAAAGCTGCGCGCAAATCACGAAAAGCCGGTAACAAAAAAACACGAAGAGTCAGCGAGAAGTGAGGCCATTGACGCGGTGATTTAGAGAAACGCGAAGATGCCGGGCTGAAGCCCGGCGCTACAAGTGCCGCGGCATCGATCTTGCTGTTTTGATTGAATGTGGCTCTATTTTTTCCGGAGTGATTGATGCATATGTCGCGGCAGGAGCTTTTGGCTTTGTTTATTATCGCGCTGCCGATTGCGTCGATTGCCTGGACTGTCACGCATGAGGAGATTTTGCGGGAATTCCGGGAAGCGTGTCAGGCCAAGAGCGAGAATTGCCGGCGGCTTTACCAGCGCAAATTCTTCTACCTCTTTACTTGCGAATACTGTTTCAGCCATTACGTCACAATCGCTTTCCTCATCATCACGAGGTACAAGCTTCTCTTTCCGGATTGGCGCGGTTATCTGATCTCCGGGTTTTCGTTGGTCTTGATTGCGAACGTGTACGTGGCTATTTTCGCCAGACTGCGCCTCGACATCAAAAGAGAGCGGGTTGAAATCAAGAAGGAAGAAGCCGCGGTGAAAGGCAAGCAGGGCGAGTAGCCGGACGATGTTAGTCGCTGCGAACGCTACGGGACGCTGCATGGTGTGATAGGGCGTTTCATGTATTGCGGAGAGCCCAAAACGAAATATCCTCACTGAAGTAAACGAAACGCGTTCGCGCACGGTATCCGAAATTCAATGCAGCTTTTAAGGAGGCATTTTATGCCAACCAGCACTTGGAAGGGTTTCATTACTTTTGGCCTGATTTCCGTGCCGGTCCGGCTGTACGTTGCGGCGCGTTATTCGCATATCGCGTTCCATGAGATACATCGGAAATGCGGCACACGAGTTCATCAGCAGCTTTATTGCCCGCATGACGAAGAAGTGGTGTCGCGCGACGAGCTGGCGCTGGGATACGAAGTGGAGAAAGACAAATACATACTCGTTGATCCAGCCGAGCTAAAGGCGTTACAGCCGCAGTCTTCGACCTCCATGGAAATTCTTCAGTTTGTGAAGCTCGCGGAAGTAGATCCCATCTACTTCGAGACCTCGTACTTCTCCGTGCCGGAGGCAGCCGGCGAACGCGCCTATTCGCTATTACTTGATGTCATGGAGAAGATGGGTTACGCGGCAATCGCGAAAGTGACCATGCATCAAAGGGAGCGGACGGTGATTATCCGGCCGTATCAGAACGGGCTGATTCTCCACACAATTTATTATCCCAATGAGATTCACGAGGCCAAGGGCTACGGCAAGACGACCACGACGAATTTGAAGAAACAGGAGGTTGATCTTGCGGCGCAATTCGCCAAGGCGCTGGTGAAGCCATTCCGCCCGGAGCAATTTCATGACGAGTATTCGGCGCGCGTGGAACAGTTGATTGAGAGCAAGAACAAGGGGAAACCCGCGCCGAAAACGGAGAAGGCGCCGAGGCTTGCGCCGGTTGTTGATTTGATGTCCGCGCTCAAGCAGAGTTTGGCGGCGAAGAAGAAATCTGGAGGGTTTGCTGGCGCATCCAAGGCGAAGAAATTGAAGAAGACGGCGTAGCAGAAGCTCTTCGATAAACTTGTCACGGGATCAAATGCAGATCCCTCGCCCTCAAAAACCGGGGACTCGGGATGACACTCTCTATGCGCAGGGCCGGCTTTTCGGCCGACCCTCGTATGCGCGCAAGCAAATCGCGATGATGCTGCTTCGAGAGCGCTAGTCGTTTGGTAGAGCGGTCGACTGGGCTGAGGCGACGATCAGGCCGTAGACGAAATTGCCGGAAGTGAAGCCGGCGCGCATGGCCTTGAACGCCTGCAGATAATTTACGAAATGAGTTCCGTGTTTCGCGGCCAGCGTCCAGAAGTTCTTGTCCTTAACAATATCAAGGCACAGGTCCCACGTTTTGGCGCAGTTTTTATTTAGAATTTCGCGGCGCGTGATTCGCAGGCCGTTGGAAATGAGGAATTGTTCGTAGTCATCCATCGCTTGCAGTTCGACGAACATGCCCTTTTCGATAGGCTCGATGAATTTCCCGGTCTCCTCGCGGGTGAGATTTTCTTTCTTAAACCAATCGGTGATCGCGAACGAACCTCCCGGCTTCAACAGTTTGGCGGCGGACGCAAAAAACTTTCGGCGGTCCTGATAGTGAGAGATGGATTCCACGGACCAGAGAACGTCGAATTTTTTCTGGAAGTTCATCTCTTCGGCGTCCATTAATAAAAACTTCGAGTCGAGACGTTGCGCTGCAGCGGCCTGGATTGCCATTTCGACCTGCACGGAGGAAATGGTTATGCCGGTGACGCGGGCGTCATAGTGTTCGGCCAAGTAAAGACTGCTGGCGCCGAAACCGCAGCCAATATCGAGAATATCTGAGCCGGGCTTTACGTTTGCGAGCCGAGCGAGATGCTCGATCAGCTGGAGCTGAGCTTTTTCCTTGGATTCATCGCCGCGAATCCAGTATCCGTGATGAAGATGCTCACCCCAGAGCGAACGGTAGTAGGGGCTGACGAGGTCGTAGTGCTCGATGATTCTGTGCTTATCGTTTGGACGAAGAATTGCGTCTGAGTTTGCCTGCAAGCGCACGCTAGCTTGAGCCACTTTTTAGCCTCGTTTCGTAGGTGCCGTGCCATTGTACCGTTAAGGCGCGATTCGAACTGCACCTAAACTGCATCTAACCGTTTTTCGAGCGAAAAATGAAAAGGTTCGAGTCGTTCGAAATGGAATGGCTTACAGACGCGGGCTCGGCGAGTTATTCAGCCCTTTGGCGGGGAAGAGTATGGATCCATGTGAGAATTACAATTGTTGTCGCGACGGTATTGTTGGGCGTTTGCGGAATTGGGAACGCGCAGAAAAATCCGCTGAGCAGCGTGCACCGGTTGCGAATCGAGGACGTGCGGGACACGTTTTCAGCGACAGATAACGGGATCGTTTCTCGGGGCATCGAGGTGCACGCGCGTGCCGGTAAGAAGATCTGGTACACGCTGACTTGCACGCTGGAAGATGGAAAGGTCCCGCCGGATTTTTGCCCGAGTTTGGTGATCGGAAAAACGTATTCCGTATCGATACGGCAGAACGCGGAGGGAATTTTTGTCTCTTTCGACGCGACACCGAAACCGAGCAAAAAAATGATGTTCAAATCTACGGCCGCAACCAAAGAATGGTGAAGCCGGTTTCTTTGATTTTACGGAAGGTTTGTGGAGCCGAGGGGGAGACTTGAACTCCCGACCTGCCGATTACGAATCGGCTGCTCTACCAACTGAGCTACCTCGGCTTGTTGAATCACTGTAGCATCCGCTGGAAAAAAGAGTCAAACGCGCGGTACGTTGGCGTTTCGCGCGCTTGCTGGATTGCCGTCAGTGCGAGAAGGGGTACATCAGCCAGGCGATGAATATCCCGACGACCACAAAGGCGGCGAAAGATCGCGCGGCATACTTGATTCGGTCGATCGCGGTGCCTTGAATCAGGCCGGCGAGAATCACGGCGAGAACGAGCGCGAAAAACAGGACGAGTTGGAAGTGCGTGGGCATTTTCATGATCCGTGCGGGCGCTGCCGCTCGCAGGAATTCATCGCTTCCTGCCGATGGCGATCTCGCACGCGTCGATGATGCAGAGAAAATTCGCGACGCCGGCTGCTGCAAATAAGCGCGTGCCGTAATCTCCGGCGGCGCGGGAAATATCGGGGCCCGAGCGTTCGAAAACGTGCGCGAGAAAGTAGAAGATGCCGGTTCCCGCATCGGCAACCGCGCCGAGGAACGCTAGCGGGTCTACTCTGGGATCAACGGGCGGAAAGATGGAAAAAACAACGCCGCGGAGGTGATAGCTCATTAGCGCGAGTCCGCCGATGGCGGCGAAAAACGCGATGCCGCGCGCCCATCGCCGAAGAATGATATGACCGAGGCCGGGCACCAGCCAGGCGGCAACGCCGATAAAGATCGGTGAAATGTTTTGAGTGGCAGACGGATTTTCTGCGGAGGTCGCGCTCACGTTGGATTACGCAAGAATCGGAATGATCTCTTTCTGCACGGCGCCGGTTGTGCGGGCTTCGCGATCGCCGACGTACACATTCACTTCAGTGCGAATGCCGAACTCGGGCAGATAAATTCCCGGCTCGATGGAAAAGCAGGTGTGCGGAACGATGCGGCGATCGTCGCGTGTTTCGAGGCCGTCCATGTTTGCGCCGTTGCCATGGACGTCCTGGCCGATGCTGTGACCGGTCCGGTGCACGAAATACTTTCCGTAGCGGGCCTTGCGAATGACCTCCCGCGCGGCGCGATCAACTTCCCAGCCGTGAATCGTCTTGCCTGCAGCGACCGAATTCTTGACGAATTGCACGGCGCTATCGCGGGCTTCCCGCGCAATCGCAAAAATCTTCGCGTACTTCTCAGGCACGCTTTCGCCGAGGTAGCCGATCCAGGTGATGTCGTAAAAGACGCTGCCGGGGCGCTTCAATTTCGCCCAGACGTCGAGCAGAAGCAAATCGCCCGCCTCGATCTGCTTCGAGCCTTGGCGCTTCGGCTCGTAATGGGGATTGCCATTGTTCGGTTGAACGGCGGCAATCGGGCCATCCGGCGCGTAGAGCGAGTGCGCCTCGAATTGCTCCTGAAACCATTGCTGCAATTCGTATTCGGTGAGCGCCTTGCCGGCACGGACGAACGAGCCCGCGCGCGCAAACGCGTCGCGCGTGATTTGATCGACAAGTTTTCCGGCCGCGAGGTGAGACGCGAGTTGCTCGGGCGACCAGCTCGCCTCGAATTTCTGAACGAGATCGCCGGAACTGACGACTTTCTTGCCCAGCTTGCGGACGAACTCAACGGTGCCGGCATCCACGAGGCCGATGTATGGAATATTGTTCTGCGGCGAATACTGCATCACGACGGTCTTCGCGCCGCTCATCACGCGGCCGAGCAGCTTGTGCTGCTCCTCCCAGCCGGAATATTCGTATTTGCGGCCGGGTAAACTATCGAGCATGCCCGCTTCGATTCGATGCACAAGTTTTCGCGGCTCGCCGCGCGACGGAATGAAGTAATACCAGCGGCGGGTGGCGAGGCCGTCCGACGGAAGCTTCAATATTCGCGCGGCGATCGGGTCGCGATGATGATGATCGTAGAAAAGCCAGCCGTCGAAACGGCTTGCGCGCAATTCTTTCTGAATGGCTTGGATGTCGGGCATGTGTTTTCTCTGAGGGGCGAACCTGGCCTCGCGTCAAGCGTGCACTGTCAGAAGCGCGTGCACCTGGCTGGGCGTGACTCCTTGAATCTCAATTCGTTTGATGCGGCTTTTGCCGCCGCCGGCGATTCTAACAGCCGTAAACGGTATCTTCAAACGCGCCGCGAGAAAACGCCGCAGCGCCTCGTTGGCGCGATCTTCGACAGGCGGCGCCGTCAACCGAATTTTCATCGCGCCTTCCATTTCGCCGGCGATGGCATCGCGGCTGGCCCTCGGTTGAACGCGAACCGTGAAGACAACGCCGCCTGAACGCTCGGCGATTTCAATCATCATGGGACTCGTGCGCCGAATAGCGCCGTGCCGACGCGAATTTGCGTGGCACCTTCTTCGATGGCCACTTCAAAATCGTGGCTCATGCCCATGGACAATTCGCGAAACGAATCGGCGGCGGCAGCGCCGAAGCGCTGCCGCATATTTTCGCGGAGTTGCCGCAAACGCTGGAAATACGGACGAACGCGCTCCGGATTTTCCAGGAACGGCGGAATGGCCATCAGGCCTCGCAGCTCCAAACGCGGCAATTGAAGAATGGCTTCGATCAGATTTGGCAGGTCCGCTTCGGTCACGCCGAATTTCGATTCCTCTGCGGCCAGCTGCACTTCGATGAGAATCGGCAGCTTGGAGGCATCAGCTTTACGATGCTCGGCCCAGGCAGCGTCAAGCTTTCGCGCGAGCGCGATCGAATCCACGGAATCGATTATGTCGAAGATTTCCGCGGCGCGACGCGCCTTGTTGCCTTGCAGATGGCCGATCAGGTGAAACGTGGCGTCGAGATCTGCTAACGCCTGTCGCTTCGAATCAAATTCCTGGACGCGATTTTCGCCGAAGTGGCGCAGCCCGAGTTCGTGAGCGGCGCGGATAGCTTCTGCGGAAAAGGTTTTGGAGACGGCCACGAAAGCGATGCCTTCGACCGGGCGGCCGGACCGCTCGGCCGCGCGCGCGACGCGCTCTTGAATCGATGCAAGATTGGATTTGAGCGCGTCTTTATCGACTGGCACGCTGCGAATATTAGCATGGGGAGTTGGCAAGGTCGGCTTGCCGCGATGGGGAATGTAGGGCGTTTTTTCCTGCGACAGCGAAAAGTCTGCCCGGCTGAAGCCGGCCGCTACAAGTGCCGACGCACGAAATTGCTTGCGATAGTGGGGGCCGATTGGCGGCAAGCGAGACCCACCCTTGCTGTGCAAGGATGAGGCCACCCGAAACGGCAGATGCGCCCGGAATGGCGAAGGTGCCCCAGCATCAGCCACGCTTGAGTCGTGTGCTAGACTGATGCCCACGCATGCCTGCACGCGGAAAATTCATCGTATTGGAAGGAATTGACGGCTCCGGAAAACGAACCCAGCTCGATCTCCTCGTTCGGGCGCTTTCCAGCCGCGGAATTTCGACCGAGCAGATCAGCTTCCCGCGCTACGACGGATTTTTTGGCAGCTTGGTGGCGCGATATTTGAACGGCGACTTTGGGACGCTGGAAGCTGTAGACGCACGTCTTTCATCTCTTCTCTACGCCGGAGACCGCTTCGAAGCTAAGCCCAAGATCGAAGCAGCACTCGCTTCGGGCAAAACTCTGGTAGTAGATCGCTACGTCGCGTCCAATCTCGCGCATCAGGGCGCGCGCACGCCGCGCGAGAAGCGGCAAGAATTTCTAAGCTGGCTGAAGAAGCTGGAATACGAAATCTATGCACTGCCCGCCGAGGATGTGGTGATTTATTTGCGCGTTCCCGTTTCCGCGGCGCATCAGCAAATCGGCGGAAAAGGCGCCCGCGACTACACCAAACTGGCTCGCGACATTCACGAGTCGAACCTATCGCATTTGGCCGACACCTCGGAAGTGTACGATTCGCTGGCGCGCGCATCCAACTGGGTGACAATCGAATCGTTCGATGCGAAGGCGGGAGGGATGCGCCCGCCCGAAGAAATTCATCGCGACGTTCTCGCCGCGATTGACACGCGGGTCTTCGCGTCCATTTTGCCGACAGGGACAACGAGCTAACGAACATGGGATTCGATAAATTCATCGGAAACGAACGCATCGTGTCCGCGCTACGCTCGATGCTCAGGGGTGACCGCGTGCCGAACGCCTTGCTCTTCACCGGCCCGCGCGGCATCGGCAAATTCACGCTAGCGAGGATGTTCGCGCAAGCCTCCAACTGCGAGCGTCTCAAGGATGATTTTTGCGGCGAATGCGACCCATGCGTGCGAATCGCGCGGCTGGCCGATCTCACCCCGTTGGTGGAGCGAGGACTAGCGGAGCGCGGCGAGAGCGCCGACGCGGCGATGGTCGAGCGCATGCCCCTCATTATCGAAACGAGTCCTGATGTCTGGGCAATCGTGCCGGATCCGGTCAGGCTCAAGACGCCAGTCGCGCGCCCGATGATTCGCGTTGGCCAGCTCCGCGCGGTGCAGCGCGCTGCTTACTTCAAGCCACAAGGGCGGCGGCGTGTGTTCATTCTAGACGGCGCCGACACAATGCGATGGAATGACGCCGATATCTTTCTGAAGATCCTCGAAGAGCCGCCCGAATGCTCCACATTGATACTGATCGCGCCGCGGCCTGACGCGTTGCTGCCGACTATCCGTTCGCGCTGCATTCAGTTCCATTTCGCGCCAGTGCCCGCAACGCAAATCGAGGAATTTCTCGCTGAGCGCACCTCCGAGAAGGCTCCCGACCGCAAATTGGCAGCTCTCATCGCTGAGGGAAGTCCCGGAGCGGCGCTGACGATCGATCTGGCGGAATCCGCGCGGCTGCGACGGCAAGTTCTTCGACTGATCGAGCTCGGAATTCAGGGCGAGAACTATCGGGATATTTTTACGGCGACGGCGCAGCTCGCGAAGCAGGAAAAGGAATCGTTTGAAAACATCATGGCGCTGTTCTATAGTCTGTTGACAGACCTGCTTGAGATTTCTGTAAATTCGAAAAACTCCTCGCTGCGGAACCCTGACCTTCGGCGAGAGCTAGATGCACTGGGCAACAAGGTAGATCTCGAATGGGTCAACCGGGCAGTTTCCAGCCTTGACCAACTGTCGAGCCGCTTGCGACGTAACGTAGGCCGGCAACTCGGTCTTGACGCCGTTACAGTTTCGATGGGGGCCCACTGAACGGCGGTGCTGCTCGATCAGCAACTTCTGTTTCGTGTAATTCGTTTGAAACCAAAGCGAAGTTCCCGGAATCATAAGAGTCAACGCAATAAGGCAACAAGGAGTCATTATGGTGAACCGCAAACTTTTCCGGTCGACGTTGACCGAGGTGAAAGAACAGTATCCGCAGCGCCCGGCACACGGGCCGCAGCCACAGCAGCAGCTGCCGCCGCGGAAGAAACCAGCTCCGCCCGATCAGACGTTCGCGGAGAATTTTTATTACGTGAAGCAGATGCAGGCGCACACGCCCGTCGCCGTTGTGCTGACGGACGGCGAGGTCTTGCGCGGGACGATCGAGTGGTACGACCGCGATTGCATCAAGTTGACGCGACTCGGCAGCCCGAACCTGATGATTTACAAACACACGATCAAATATTTGTTCAAAGATGGCGATGATGCCGCGCTGGGCGGGAACGGCAACGGGCAGGGCTGAAAATTGATTCGCTAGCGATTGGGCAGCGCGGTGATCCGCGCAGCTAGGCCGGAAACCATTAAGAGGACGACGCTAACCACGTCGTCCTCTTTTTTGTTTCGCGCCGCGGTGGATCACGGCGAAAGTCATTAGCGCTTTGCCCACGAGGCGCTTCGCGTCGTCGGTAATATCGCAATCAACCACACCGAGATTTTTCCCCAGGCGAAGCACCTGCGCGCGAGCCAGCACTTCCCCTCTTGCCACGGTCTCCAGATAGTTTATTTTCATCTCGACAGTGGCGACGCGCGAGCCGTGCGGCAGGTGGAAATAAATGGATAGGCCTCCCGCCGTATCGGCCAGGGCTGCCAGAATGCCGCCATGAACGACGCCATGGACCTGCAGATGGCGCTTTGCGACCCGCATTCCGATGACGACGGCTTCCGAGCTGGCTTCGCGCAGGGTAAATCCGAATTGGCGGGAAGTCGTGCTTGCGGTGAGGCGCGCAGCAAGCTCGTGAGCGGTTAGAGTTTTACGCGATTTGGCCGGTTGTCCCATTTCAGCACCTGGTTTTAATTCTCGGCTCATCAGAGCCCGGAGGCCCCCGCCTCCGGGACCCCTCGCCATCACAGCCGCGCTGCACGCGTTCAGTCTCGCATTCCGTACGCCCAGGGAAGCATCGTTCTTCAATTAACAGCGTCTAATGGGAGGCGCGATGAATTCGCCAATCTAGCATCTGCAATTCGAGCCAGCAAGCAGCGATGATAGAGTGAGAGGCCCATGAGAATCGGAATCACATGTTATCCAACATACGGCGGCTCCGGCGTGGTTGCCACGGAGCTGGGAATCGAGCTCGCGGCGCGTGGGCACGACGTCCATTTCATCAGCTACGCGATGCCCATCCGGCTGCACGGAGCAAGCGAGCACATCTTTTTTCACGAGGTCGAGGTCCCCAGCTATCCTCTGTTCGATGATCAGCCATACACGTTGGCCCTCGCGGTGAAAATGTTCGAAGTCGCGGAAGAAGCCAAACTCGATTTGCTGCACGTGCATTACGCGATTCCGCATTCGGTGAGCGCTTTGCTGGCGCGCTCGATGGCGGCGCCGCGCAAGCTGCCCTTTATTACCACGCTTCACGGGACGGATATCACGCTGGTCGGAAACGATCGCAGCTATCTGCCGATTACACGATTTTCGATCGAGCAAAGCGACGGCGTTACAGCGATATCGAAATATTTGAAGGACCGCACGATCAAGGAGTTTGATACGCACCGGCCCATTGAAGTGATTCCGAACTTCGTGAACTGCGATCTTTATTGCCGCTGCGAAAACTCGCCATTGCGCGGGCAGTGGGCTCCGAACGGCGAGCCGATTCTGATGCATCTCTCGAATTTCCGTCCAGTGAAGCGGGTGACGGATGTGGTAGAGATTTTTGCGCTGGTGCGCGAGAAAATGCCTGCAAAACTTGTGCTGGTCGGCGACGGGCCGGATCGAGCTGCCGCTGAATATCTGGCGCGGAAGAAGAAACTCTCGAAGGACGTGATTTTTTTGGGCAAGCAGGACAACGTGCAGGAGAAACTTTGCGCGGCGGATCTTTTTCTTTTGCCGAGCGACCTCGAATCGTTCGGGCTGGCCGCGCTCGAGGCGATGGCGTGCGAAGTGCCGGTGATTGCGTCGGACGTGGGCGGCTTGCCCGAAGTCGTGACGCACGGCGTTGACGGATATCTTGTGCCGCCGCGCGATGTGGCTGCCGCGGCGAAGCATGCGATCGAGATTCTGTCGCTTCCGGATCGCGGGCGGGAGATGGGGAAGCTTGCCAGGATCAATGCGCGGAACAAATACTGCGCTAACGACATCATTCCGCAATACGAGGCTTACTACCGAGCGGTTCTCGAATCGCCTGTGGCCGCCCGAGCCTAGGCCGCGGGGCCTTCGAAGTGCCGCACGAAAATCGGTGCGGCGCTACATGTGCCGAGCGTCGAGGTCATGCCGTCAGATCACGCTAAATTTACTGCCCTGGAAGAGGGATCGGTTTGAGCGTGGCGATAATCTGATTGATGTTGGCCTGCGTCAACTTGGCAGCTGAGGCGGCGGTGCACATGATCAGCATTTTGAATTGCCGGTCGTGTTCGTTGAACGCACGAATCGCAATACTTTGGGAGCGTTCCGGATTTCCGAACTGCAATCCGCGGATTCTGTCGAATTCAAACTGGAAAGTCCCGCCTGGCAATTCCGTATCCAGCGATAATTTCCAGATGAGAAGAGTGTTGAGGCGCTCGGCGTCGAATCGCGGAATGAACGGCGAGGCTTGCGCGGGAGATGCATTGTAAATCGCCGCAAACAAATCAAAATTCGAATCGAACGGATGGTCGCCGAAAACGGTGGCGATGCGCTGCTGCTGTTCCGGGCTTTCGCCTTTGAAGGATTTGAGCACGTCGGCCTGGTCTTCCGGCAGTTCGATGCGAATCGTTTGCCCGGACGGGAATTTGTCTTCGATGAAGTCGGGATCCTGCGTTATTTTCGCGGGCCCTTTCCACGGCGCTTCGCACTGGTAATTGAAAAATTCGAGATGTGTGGTTTGGCCGGGCGCAGCCGACGCAGCGGCAATCGGCAGTGGCTGAGCGGTGACGTAGAGTGCCGGTTCGTGAGCGCCCCAATTTTTGGCGTCGAAGTAGATGAGCGTTTGCAGCCCGTAAAACAGGATGTAGGCGGCGACGCCGATCAGCACGATCACCAAGATTATCGCGGAATAGCCTTCGCTCGGCTTCGACTCTGAACTCATCTGCAGGAATCTCCGTGGTGCTGCGATGCGAATTCTACGCCGGCAGATGCATGGATGCGAACGGACAAGTCAGGTCGCCGTCGGAAGCGTCGTAACCAGATCGGGAATCTCGATTTGGATATGAGTGCCCGCGCCTTCCTGGCTGCGTATGTTCATGCTGAACTCGTCGCCATAGAGCAGGCGCAAACGCTCGTGGACGTTGCTGATTCCGATGCCTTGGGCGTAGACGCCCGACAGGCGATCCTGCGGAATGCCCAGTCCATTGTCCTCGACCTCGATGAAAAGCCGGCCATCGCTGCGGCGCGTGCGGAGATGAATCTGGCCGCCTTCGAGTTTGGGCGCGAGACCGTGCTTGATCGCGTTCTCGATCATGGGCTGAAGAAGCATGCTGGGCACGAACGCGTCGAGCGTTTCGTCGTCGATTTCCTTGAAGATTTGGAGCTTGTCGCGGCCGAAGCGGACGACTTCGATGTCGAGATAGTCGTCAATGAAGCTGATTTCGTCGCGGAGGGGCACGAACGTCTCGTGCTTGCGCAGAAGCCTGCGCAGGATGTTCGAGAGCTTCAATACAATTACGCGCGCCGTATCGGGATCGTAGCGAACCAGCGATGAAACTGTGTTGAGCGTATTGAATAGAAAGTGTGGATTGATCTGGCTGGTTAGCGCGTCCATGCGCGCTCGCAGCAACAACTGCTGATTCTGCTCGAGGTTCATTTCCGTCCGCGTGTTGTTCCAAATCTTGATGGGCATGGCCACCGACATCACCGCGGATAGAATGATCAGCAGAAGATAAGGCCACTCCGGCGAATCGAAGGCGAAAAGCCATTGCGACGGCACGGCCCGATGAAGCTCCACCCGGCCGAATTCGAGCAGGGCGCAACTGAAGAGCGGAAGCATCGCCCAATTGAATTTTCCGCGCCGCAGAAGATCCAGGATCGACTTCGGAATGCTCAGAAAAAGAAATGGGCCGAAATGCCAGATGTCTTCTTTGCGGGGCATCGCCTGCCGGATCATTCCGGCGAAAAGCCCCACGAGTGCGGCCATCGGGCTTGAGAGCCACTCGTGATTGCCGAAGGCCGGCAGGCTGATCAGCGAGCCGCCCAGCAAGCCGACCATTCGTCCTCCGAGCAACCCCATGATGAATGAGCCTTCCAGCGTCAGATCGAAGAATTTGTAGCCGAGGAGGCGCATCCATACGCCGATGGCCAGAGGCGGCGTCAAGAATAGAAGAAGAAGAACTTTTTGGTCGGAGTCGCGATTCTCGTTGAATAGAATTCTGCGAAATGTGGCGAAGCGCACGAGTAAGGCGGCCAGCGATGCGGCCCAGCCGACTTTCAGCACGAGCGCAAGGATGAGGTCTTTGCCGGAGGTCAGTAGGTCCATGGCTGTTGCGGATTACGCTCGATGCAACGCGACGCTAACGCATTGTCGGTCAATTCGTCGCGGGATGTAAAGCGCGGGTCCGTGGGGCGCGAGAGCGATGCGAAAACGCGGCTCCTGCTATAATGCGAAATTCCAATGGCAAAACGAAAGCAGACTGGTAAACCACGACCCGGTAAACCACGGATTGTTGCGCGGGCAAAATTGCCAACGCGTTACGGCAATTTTGAAATTCTTGGTATCGAAGGGCGAGGCCCGGCGGAGACGGCCGTCGCAGTTGTGAAAGGCAACGGACGCCGCGCCGCAAGCAAGAATGCGCCTTTAGTGAGGATTCACTCACAATGCTTGACGGGCGACATCCTGGCGTCGGAGCGCTGCGATTGCCGCGCGCAACTGGAGTATTCGCTCTCGAAGATCGGCAAATCGCCGCACGGAATTCTTCTCTATCTTCCGCAAGAAGGCCGCGGAATTGGCCTGATGAACAAGCTAAAAGCGTACGAGCTGCAGGACGCGGGAATGGACACGGTGGAAGCCAATCGAGAACTCGGATTCGCCGCTGATTCACGCGATTATCGTTTCTCTGCTGAAATCCTCAAGCTCCTCGGCGCGCGCCGCGTGCGGCTGCTTTCGAACAATCCCGATAAAGTGAAGCAGCTCGAAGACGCCGGCGTTCACATCACGGAACGTATCCCGTGCCAGCCGGAAACCAGCGACACTTCGCGCGCCTACCTGCGCACCAAAAAGCACAAACTCGGCCACATCCTAGCCGGGCTCTGATCTCTCACGCGTCTGAAATAAGGAAATATCTTGGCTCGCGTCAACCGCCAGTCGGGTTATGCTTACTTCGACTAACCGCCGCCGACTAACTGAACAATTTCGTAGGAATCGTTGGCCTCGACGCGCGTTTCGTTCCACTTCGCGCGAGGCAGCACGTCGCGATTGCGCTCGACGGCAACCCGGCCGATTGTAAGTCCGAGATGCGAGAGTAACGCCGCGACGGTCATCCCATCAGGCACATCCCGCCGCTCACCATTTACCGTGATCGTCATTGTTCGCGGGCCGGCACTTTCGATTTGGCGCGCAGACTAAATTGAATTTCATCTTTTCCTTCGGGCGCGATCGCGCGAATCACGAGAGTAGCGCCGCCTATCCCCGCGCTTGGCAATGGAAATTTGATCTGCGCGCGGCCTGATGAATCCGTCTCCGCTGAGTAAATCTGTGGTGGCTCGAGACCATCCAGCCGCGCTTCCACTCGTGCGCCGGCGGCGGGAGCGGCATGATCCCCGCGTTCCGAAACCTCTATCTGCAAATCAGCGTGACCGGCTGACATCCAAGTCTTCGCGTTCAACAACCTTACGGCAATTCCGCCTGCCAAACTCGCCGTGGCCTGTTTCTGCGCTGCCCCTTCTCCCGCCCCGTCAAAAACGATCGACCCAGCTCGAAGCGACTCTATAACTCCTCGATGCTGCTCCTCCACCTGCTCGCCCGACGGCCCATCCGGCTGCGCATAAGGCGCAGAATGCCGATGAATCACGCGCCCTTCGAGATAGACCGCGGTATCAATCTTCGCGTGCGCAGGCCCTCGATCTTCCGTCTGCACATGGAACAGGCGGCTGCCCACGCGAACGTTCGTATTAAATCCTCGGCTCAAAATCTCACTCCGCACGCACCGGAGGCTAAAAAACCGCGCCCAGAAAACTCACGTCCACACCCTCAAATTATTCTTAGATCGCCATTTGACCGCTATGCGCCCGCACCCTTATTATAACAGCGCGCGAAACATGGACAGCAATCTCCTCGACGCGTACGGCCCATTGTTGCTGATGTTTATTGCAGCAATGGGCATTTCTGGAGCGATTTTGACGCTTTCCGTCCTCGTCGGCCGGCATAAGCGGTCGCGCGCAAAGGATCAGCCTTACGAGTGCGGCATTCGCCCGACGGGAGACGCGCGCGAGCCGTTCTCCGTGCAGTTTTACCTGGTTGCTCTCGTGTTCATTCTGTTCGACATCGAGGCTATATTTCTTTACCCTTGGGCCCTCGTGTACCGTGAGCTGCGTCTCTTCGGTTTTGTCGAGATGCTGCTCTACATTATAATTTTGCTGGCCGGTTATATTTACCTCTGGAAGAAGGGCGCGCTCGACTGGAATCACTAAGCGAGCTCTCCGGAAACGAAATCACAGTGGATACGGCGGAATCGCAAAAGGATTCGTTTATCCAAAGGCTGCAGGAGTGGGACGCGCAGGCCGTCGCCGAAGTCATCGAATTTCGAGGCGAAACGACCGTCGTTGTCCCGCGCGAACACCTTCGCCGCGCCGCGGAATTCCTTGTGAACGACCGGGCCCTGCAGTTCACATTTCTTTCCGACATCACAGCCGTGGACAAGTTCCCCATCGAGCCGCGCTTCGAGCTGAATTATCACTTGCTGTCGCTCGAGTACCGCAAACGGATCCGCCTGAAAGTGCGCATCCCGGGCGACGATCCCCAAGTCCAATCAGTGACGCCGATCTGGCCGGCTGCGAATTGGCACGAACGCGAGGCGTTTGACCTGATGGGCATACGTTTCGAGGGCCATCCGGACCTCACGCGGATTCTGATGCCCGACGATTGGGAAGGCTATCCGCTGCGCAAGGATTATCCCGTCGAGGGATATCGCTGATGGCGACCATCGAAACACCGGCCGGCGCCTCGCAAACGATGGTCCTCAACATGGGACCGCAGCATCCTTCCACGCACGGAGTGCTGCGAATCGTTCTCGAGCTGGACGGCGAAATCGTCATAAGCGCGCGGCCGCACATCGGCTATCTGCACACGGGCATTGAGAAAAACTGCGAAAACAAAACATATTCTCAAGCCATCACGCTGACCGACCGCCTGGACTATCTAGCGCCGCTTTCGAACAATCTTTGTTACTGCCTGGCCGTCGAAAGACTGATCGGCCTCGAAATTCCCAAACGCGCCCAATACATTCGCGTTCTTCTTACGGAATTGACTCGCGTCGCGTCGCATCTTGTCTGGCTGGGCACCCATGCCATTGACCTCGGCGCAATGACCGTATTCCTTTACTGCTTTCGCGAGCGCGAAGAGATCATGAGGATATTTGAGCTGGTCAGCGGCCAGCGCATGATGACGAGCTATTTTCGAATCGGTGGGCTGGCGCTAGAACCGCCGCCGGGCTGGCTCGAACGCATCGCGCGGTTCATGGATACGTTTCCCAGCCACGTCGACGAGTACGAAACTCTGCTGACTCAGAACCGCATTTGGCTGGCGCGCACCAAAGGTGTCGGCGTGCTGAGCCGCGAAGACGCGATTGCGCTTGGCGTGTCGGGGCCTACTCTTCGCGGCAGTGGCGTCGCCTACGACGTTCGCAAGATGTTCCCGTATTCGAGCTACGAAGAATTCGATTTCAACGTGCCGGTCGAGACCGCTGGCGATTGCTACGCGCGCTATCTCGTGCGCGTCGCCGAAATCCGCGAGAGCATCAAAATTATCCTGCAAGCTATGAAAATTGTTCCGGCCGCGGGCCCGATTCGCACCGAGGCGCCGGGCATCGTGCCGCCATCGCGCGAGGAAATGAAAACCTCGATCGAGGGGCTCATTTACCATTTCAAGATCTTCACGGAAGGGTTCGCGCCGCCGCCGGGAGAAGTCTACCAGTGCATCGAATCGCCGCGCGGGGAGCTAGGTTTCTTCGTGGCTAGCGATGGTTCGGCGAAACCTTACCGGGTAAAAGTCCGCGCACCTTCCTTCGTCAACTTGCAGGCGGTTTCGAAGCTGGTCGAAGGACGATTGATCGCCGACGTGGTCGCTTGCATCGGCACCACTGATATTGTCCTGGGTGAGGTTGATCGATGATCGCCGGGGACAATCGGGAGAGAATGCAGCTTCCGCCGCAGCTCGAAAGCAAATTTGCGGAATTGCTGGGGCGTTATCCGGTGAAGCGCTCCGCGCTCATCCCGATGATGCTCTACGCCCAGGATTACTACGGCTATCTCGGCGACGACATCCTGGCCGAAATCGCCATACGCCTCGAACTGAACTTCATTCAAGTTACGGAAACACTTTTGTATTACTCGATGCTGCGGCGTAAGGCGGTTGGCAAATATCACATTCAGGTTTGCACCAATGTGTCGTGCATGCTGCGCGGCGGGTACCAGATTTTCGATCACCTGAAGACGCGGCTCGAAATCGGGAACAGGGAAACCACTTCGACGGGCACGTTTTCGCTTGAAGAGGTCGAGTGCATGGGCGCATGCACGGGCGCTCCGGCCATTCAGGTGAATTATGATTTCTACGAAAATTTGACTCCTGAGAGCGTGGATCTGCTTCTCGAAGAACTGCAAACCGGAATGAAACCGCAGCCGGTGGCGTGCACTTCGGGATCGGTCCATGAGCGGCACGATTTCGAAAAGCTGGTCATCAGCCGCCGTTTTGGGCTGGAGAATTCCCGCTCGATTGATGTCTACCGCCAGAATGACGGCTATAAGGCGCTCGAAAAAGCCGTCAAGGAAATGTCGCCGGAGCAGGTGATCGACGAAGTGAAGAAATCCAACCTGCGCGGACGTGGCGGCGCCGGATTCCCGACGGGCATGAAGTGGAGCTTCGTCCCGAAAGATATTCCGAAGCCGAAGTACGTAATTTGCAATGCCGATGAGAGCGAGCCCGGCACGTGCAAAGACCGCCCGCTGATGGAACACGATCCGCACCAATTGATCGAAGGCGTTACGATCGCCGGACGGGCGATTGGCTCGCAGCGCGGATACATTTACATCCGCGGTGAATATCGTTACGTCCTGGACATTGTTGATAAGGCGATCGCTGAAGCCTACGCCGCCGGTTATCTCGGCAAGAATATTCTCGGCACGGATTTTTCGTTCGATGTCTGCACGCACACGGGCGCTGGGGCGTATGAGTGCGGCGAAGAATCCGCGCTGATGGAATCGCTCGAGGGCAAGCGCGGATATCCGCGCATCAAGCCCCCCTTCCCTGCTGTCGTCGGCCTCTACGGATGCCCAACCATCATCAACAATGTCGAATCGCTCAGCGCCGTGCCTGCAATCATTCTGCGCGGCGGTGAGTGGTACGCAAATCTTGGGACACCGAAAAATGGCGGCACGCGCATGCTGTGCATCTCGGGGCACGTGAATCGTCCCGGGATTTACGAAGTGCCGCTGGGCATGAACATGCGCCTGGCTATTGACGAATTGGGCGGTGGAGTTCGCAACGGCAAAAAAGTGAAGGCCGTAATACCGGGCGGCAGCTCGTGTCCGCTCCTGAAGGGCGATGAAATTGATATCGCGATGGATTATGATTCGCTGGCCAAGGCGGGTTCGATGCTCGGCTCGGGCGCGATGATCGTGATCGACGAGGACACCTGCATGGTGGATGTCGCGCGCCGCATCATGCACTTCTACGCGCACGAATCCTGCGGCTGGTGCATCCCCTGCCGCGAAGGCACGGCGTGGCTCCAGAAGATGCTCGATCGGTTCCACGCGGGCCACGGCACGCCGGAAGATATTCCTCTCATCGGAGAACTGGCGCAGAACATGCTCGGCCGGACATTCTGTCCGCTCGGCGACGCGGCGGCGATGCCGACCATCAGCATCATCAAGAAGTGGCAGCAGGAATTTGAAGATCATCTGCACGGCAAATGCGCTTACATGTCGGCCGCGGACATTCTCGCGATGGCGCGTTAGTACAAATCGTTAGCTCTCTGGGGTCAGGGGCTCTCGCAATCAATGGCTGAACAGAAACAGATCACGTTTACGATGAACGGGAACAAAGTCACCATTCCCGCCGGCACTCTTGTGATCGAGGCCGCCAAGCAAATGGAGACTGAGGTTCCGTCGTTCTGCTATTACAAGGGCCTTACTCTGCAGGCTGCCTGCCGGATGTGCCTCGTGGAAGTCGAGAAGATGCCGAAGCTGCAGACGGCGTGCACGCTCATCGCCACTGAAGGGATGGTCGTCAAGACGGATACGGAGCAAGTCCACAAGGCGCGAAAAGACATGCTCGAATTCCTGCTGTCGAATCACCCGCTCGATTGCCCTGTGTGCGACAAGGGCGGCGAATGCGAATTGCAGGACATGACTTTTCGCTACGGCCTCGACCACAGCCGTTTCGCCGAAGAAAAGTTGCATTATCCCGAGGAGAAGTGGTCGCCGCTCGTCTATTACGATGCCCCGCGCTGCATTCTGTGCTTTCGCTGCGTGCGTGTTTGCGACGAAGGCATGGACGTGAAGGCGCTGGGAGTGGGCGCCCGCGGCGTTCAATCCGTGATTCTGCCGAATACATCGGGCGCGCTGGCTTGCGAAGAGTGCGGCGCATGCATCGATATCTGCCCCGTTGGCGCGCTCACGAGCGGCACCTACCGTTATCAGACTCGGCCGTGGGAAATGACGTACGTCTCAAATCCTTGCACGCATTGTTCGAACGGCTGCAAAACCACGCTCAGTGTGCGCAACAACGAAATCCTTCGCGCGAATAATCGCGACCAGTCTGGAATCAATGGCGAGTTCCTTTGCGCCAAAGGGCGTTTCGCTTTCGATTTCACCAAGCATCCTGAGCGGGAGCGCGGCCCGCTCATCCGCCGCAACGGCAAGCTCGAACCGGCAAGCTGGGAAGACGCTTTCGAAGAAGTGACGCGGAGGCTGAAGCAGATTCACGAAAAGCACGGGGGCGGCGCGATTGGCGTGATCGGCTCGAATCACACGACCAACGAAGAAAATTATCTTCTGAACCGCTTTGCGCGCCTGAATCTTGGCACCAACAATCTCGATCACCATCGTACGGCCGATTATGCCGGCCTAGCGACGGCGCTCGGCCCGAATGCCGGCGATTCGCTCGCAACGATGGCCGATGTGTATGAAGCCAACACCGTCGTCGTGATCGTCAACGATCCGACGCAGCAGAATCCGCTGGTCGCGTGGCAGATTCGCACGGGAATTCGCCATCACAATTCCAAGCTCTACCTCATCAATTCGCGCCCGTCAAAGCTAGAACGCAAGGCAACGCAATCCGTCCAACTCCCCGCCGTTGCCGCGCCACACTCCGATGCCGCATCAGGGGCCAACTCTGAAACCGCCGCTGTGAATTGGCTCGCCACTGGCCAGGGCAATTTCCCTCCAGAAGTCTCAGATGAACTCGTCAAGCTGAAGACCGCGCTGGAGAGTTCGAGCGATGTCGTAATCGTATTCGGCGCGGCAATCACTGGCGCGGCAATTCGAGACCTCGTGGCCTTCGGCTCGCGCTTGCCCGGCCGCACGCGCTACATGGCGCTCGGCGATTACGCAAATTCGCGAGGCGCCGCCGACTTCGGCGTCCTACCCGATCGTCTCCCCGGCTACGCCTCACTCGCCGACGCCGCCGAGCGCGCCCGCTTCAGCAAACTCTGGGGCGCGGAAATTCCATCGGCGCCAGGCCTCACTGCCCGGCAGATGATCGACGCCGCTCTCGCCGGCAAACTTCGGGCCCTCTACGTCGTCGGCGCGAACCCCGTCAAAACTTTCGCGGCAGCGACAGCAGGAGCGCCAGTAAAATCCGGCGGCGATCGTCTCGGCGGTCTCGATCTACTCGTCGTTCAAGATCTTTTCCTCACCGAAACTGCGAAGCTCGCCGACGTTGTCCTCCCCGCAGCAAGTTCCTATGAAAAAGACGGCACGATGACCGCCACGTCCGGCGAAGTGCAAATCACGCACCGTTCCATCGATCCGCAAGGACCGCGCAGCGATTTCGACCTCCTGCGGATCATCTCCCATCAACTCTCGCAACTCAGTATGGGCCCGGCGATTCGCCTGCGCACTCCCGAAGCAGCCTTCGACGAAATTCGTCAGAATGTCGCAGGCTACAACGTCTCCTTCGCAAATTTGCTGTCAGGCGGCGCACAACGCGCCACGCCCGGCGCAAAGCAAGCGCAAGCGGACGCCGCACCCGGCACAATTTTCTCTTCTCAGGATTATCTATTTTCGAGCGGCACGTTAGGCCGCTATTGTTCCAAACTCAATTCCTGTAGCGAGGCCAAAGAGATTCCGTGGAGTTCGTCGCCCAGCACCCAATCCTGGTGGTATCGATAGTCAAGATTGTCGTCCTGCTGTTCGTTTTGATGACGGCACTTGCCTATCTCACCTGGTTCGAACGCAAGGTCGTCGCGCGCATCCAATCGCGGCTGGGGCCGCTCTACGTCGGCGCGCACGGCTTGCTGCAGCCGCTCGCCGACGGCCTTAAATTCCTCTTCAAAGAAGATCTCACGCCGCCGGCGTCCGACAAATTCGTCTACATCCTCGCGCCTTTCCTGGCGCTGTCTCTCGCGCTTTCCACGCTCGCGCTCATTCCGTTCGGGCCTGCGACGCTGACGATTCTCGGCCAGCCAACGAACCTCGGCATCACGAATTCCAGCATCGGCCTTCTGTTTGTTTTTGCCATCACGTCCATCGGCGTCTACGGCGTGGCGCTCGCTGGATGGTCGTCGAATAGCAAATATCCGCTTCTCGGCGGCCTGCGCGCCTCGGCGCAAATGGTCAGCTACGAAGTCTCGCTGACACTTTCCGTGGTCGGCGTGGTGCTTCTCGCCGGTACTCTGAATCTGAACGACCTCATCTACGCGCAGTCCGGCCGTTGGTTCCATTACATTCCGCGATGGAACGTCATCCCGCAAATCGTCGGATTTATCTGCTATTTCATTTCGGCCATCGCCGAAACTAATCGCGTTCCCTTCGATCTGCCGGAGGCCGAGACGGAACTCGTCGCCGGCTTCCACACGGAGTATTCAAGTTTCAAGTTCGCGATGTTCTTCATGGCTGAATACGCGAACATGATCACGGTTTCCTGCCTGGCCACGATTCTCTTCCTCGGCGGCTGGCTCTCGCCGCTCTCGTCCGCATGGCGCTGGCCGCTCTACCTTCCGGGCGCGCTGCTTTTGATCGGCGGTGTGGCGCTGGTCTACGACACGGTAATTCTTCAGCGCGGCATCGCGCGAATCCAGCTCGCGGTGATCAGTTTGATCGCGCTTGTCCTCGGTGCGATTTGCCTTGTTCCTTCGGTAATGCCGGTCGTCCAGGGCCCATTTTGGTTTCTGCTAAAAGTTGTGTTCCTTCTTTTCTTCTACGTCTGGACGCGCGGCACGCTCCCCCGCTTCCGCTATGACCAACTAATGGACTTCGGCTGGAAGTTTCTTCTGCCCGTAGCGCTGGCTAATCTGGTCGTGACAAGCTTCGTGGTGCTGGTGCTGAACCGATGACGCTTCCCCTCATCCTGTTCTTCGCGTGCGCCACAATCGCGGTGATCGGAGCATTGCTGGTGATTTTCCTGCGCGAGCCAATCCACAGCGCCCTCGCCCTGATTCTGGT
>Ga0302325_10006573_pt1 | contig 26059 bp, 24 predicted proteins | sample Palsa_T0_2_FD_201948 | JGI IMG/M metagenome (GOLD analysis project Ga0302325, IMG submission 201948) | Peat permafrost microbial communities from Stordalen Mire near Abisko, Sweden - Palsa_T0_2 | ecosystem: Environmental > Terrestrial > Soil > Palsa > Peat permafrost | place: Sweden: Abisko... | reverse complement strand
ACCATGTCGTCCGGAAGCGGATCGTTGTTGAAGTGCATGAGATTATTGCGAACCTGAGAAATTTCCCTTGGGCGCGCAGAAAACAACCAACGATCCAGCGTCCAGCGTCCAGCGTCCAGCGTCCAGCCGAGCTTATCCCAGCAATCTGGATTCTCAAGAATTCGCTGATAGTCGCCCATCGTGAGCTGGGCCATTAACCAAGGTAAACAGGGCTCAATCGGGGCTACGGAGGGACACCGAAGCTGCGAGCTCAGGGGCCTCAACAGGCAAGATTGGTATGCCTTCCATGCTGGGGTGTCATGCGGGTTCGATTCGCACCGTGCGGGTCCCGGCCCGCGACTTGGGATCGGCGTCGATAAGGCGTCCGTCGTCTATTTCCACGGTCGGTACGGCGACGCGGACGAGGCGGCTTCGATTGTCCCGCCAGCGTCGGCGCGGACGACCGGCGCCAGCAGTCTGCTATTACAGGGCCGTGCCGCGTGTGACCAGATTTAGCCGGAGTCATCTGCCGGCGCTGGTCGGACAATCAGACCAGGGACCCTGCTCCTGGAAGCGGCGAAGTAGACGGCCACGATGGCGTCGATCGCGAACGATGCCGTGGGGCTGAGGAAGGCCACGGCGATCGCGATTAGGTAGACCAGGCCGCCTAGCAGTGCCCGGCGCGCCCCAGCGGGGAATGCGGGGCGGGCGGGCTCGGCGACCAACTCCGGGTGGGCCGCAAGATAGCGCCATCCCCAGGCAAACGTCAGGCCCATCATCAGCATCGTGGCCGCGTACAGGACCGCTGTCGCCCGTGCCTCGGACACAGACTGGTTGGCGTAGTCCGCGGCGAGCGCAGTGGGCCAGGGGATGATGGAGATGAACAGCAGAAAGGCCAGGGTCCGCTCCAGGAACCGCCGGTTGATACCGCGAACGGCGCTCATCATGCCGTGATGCTCGATCCACAAGATGCCGATCGTAATGAACGACACCAGGTAGGCCACGTACGAAGGCCAGGCGCGAAGCAGATCACGGACGAGCTGCGCGGAGTGGGCGGGCTTCGGGAGGTCCAAGACCAGCAGGGTCAGGGCGATGGCGAAGACGCCGTCGATGAGCGCGTGAAGTCTGCCTGGCCCCAAAGCTGGTCACCCACTTCGTTAGCTGGCGCGAGTTGAGCTGCGACACGCAGACAATGGCCCGGCGGCGAGAAGCATCCTGGGAACAGTCCAACCCTGCAGCCAAGAGTGCAGCCAAGAACTCAGCCAACGCGCCGGATGATGGCGGACAGCGAAACATGGTCTCGCACGGTGCCAGCAGCAAGACCGCCTCGTGGGCTGCGCGCGTCCGCAAACTTGTAAACGGGTGAATCGGCTTCCTTCGGCGCAGGCTACCGTTGCTGCTCATCTTTTCCGGGGAAGCTGGTCAGCGTGGCGCAGCACTACTTGCGCTCTGCCCCGGCGGCGGGCCGCAGCGAAGATACGGCCCCCACGTTCCTGAAATTGCTTCGTCAGAGTCCAGCACGATCACACGGCCGAGCCAGTGCTCCAGCTCATCACGTGACGAGCAGGCCCCCACTCCGCATGGTCGCCCATTGCCATAGCCCACCAATTGTCACAAAGGTCACGCACCATGTCGCGCCGGCCAGCTTGGCGGCCAATGACCCATTGAGCTGACCGTTGATGATGCGAGACGCGATATCCGTGTCAACCGATCTCCTCGTCCAGTTCGCCCGCTGCGCGACCGGCTTCGCCGAGCCTTCGCCCGGCCCTCGCGCATACGGAAGATTTGCGCCTGCGGGAACGACGGACCAGACCGGAACATCGGCCGGTTAGCTGATGAGGTCGAGCGAGACCGTCCACAGTTTCTGCGCGATTTCCGGGTCGATCGCCCACTGCTTGACGCCGTGGCTATTAGTGAACAAGTCAGCGTCGTTGGGCACGGTGTGGGCCTCGCGTCCGTCGTCAAGGTAGTGGCCGCCGGTGTGGGCGAATTCGGCGGCGACCGCCGCGACGAGGGTGGTGGCGGCGCCCTGCTGGGCAGTCTTGTAGGTGAAGGCTCCCGCTGCCTCGGCTTCGGCCAGGTAATCCTTCTGCTTCTGGGTGAAGCTCCTCTGCAGCCCCGTGGCGACGCCGCCGGGATTGACGGCGTTGGCAACGATGCCGTCGTGTGCCCAGCGGCGCGAGGCTTCGACTGCCAGTAGCGAGGTGGCGGTCTTGGACTGCGCATAGGCCGCCTGCGGATCGTAGTCGCGCCGTTCGAACTGGATGTCGTCGAACACGATCGGTGAGCGCATGTGCGCCCCGGAGGTGAGCGAGACGATGCGCGCCTCGCCCCGTTCCCCGGCGCCCGCGGCGAGGGCGCTGTGCAATCCGCGGCTCAGGGCGAAGTGGCCAAGGTAGTTGGTGGCGAACTGCAGTTCCCAGCCTTCCGCGGTTCGGGACAGGGCGGGCGTGATGACCCCCGCATTGTTGATCAGCAGGTGCAGCGGACCGTTCCAGGTCTGGACGAAGCTGGCCACCGCGGCTTGATCGGCGAGGTCGATAACAGCGACGCGAACGTCGTCACTTCCGGTCGACTTGCCGATGTCCTGGGCGGCCTTCGCCCCGGCGTCGGGGTTGCGGACCGCGAGGGTGACCTCCGCTCCGGCGCGGGCGAGCGAGCGGGCGGTCTCCAGGCCGATGCCGGACGACGCTCCGGTGACGATCGCACGGACGCTGGTGAGGTCCTCATCGGCGACGACTTCATCGGCGGTGCTTGCGGCGTCGAAGCGAGTCGTGATGAGCGGACTGTGCGCCGGCATCAAAGCCTCCTGAGACACGGGGTAGTCAATAGGGGTCAATCGGGGTTCCCGCCGGACACCGAATCTGCCAGGTCAGTGGCCTCAGCGAGAAGGTCTTCTGCTGCGGCGCGGCGCGGCGGGTGACTTCGTAGCGTTCCCGCAGTTTGGTGAAGTCAGCGCTAGCGCGCCGGAGTTGGTGGCGAGCAGGTCGAGGGTGCGGCTGGCGGTAACGGCGTTGCGCTAGTGCGCTGATCCGAGCTGTAGCGCCGCTTCGATGGCGAGACGGCGGCCAGGGAGCCCGGGCAGATCGACGCCGAGTTTGGCGACGTAGCGGGTCGGTGCCTCGGACGGGAACCATCGCGCGTATTCCTCGTTGAGGCCCGCGAAGTCGGCTGGGTGGGTAAGCAGTATTCCCACTTCGATGACGTCATCCAAGCCGGCGCCACCGGCCCGGAGAATGGCCTCGCAATTCGTCAGCGCCTGTCGTGTCTGATCCTGGATCACGTCTCTGGCCGGCCTGCCGGTGCTCGGGTCGATGCCAACGATTCAGGATCGTAGGTTCCGCTTCCCAACCTGCACAAGATCGACAACTGAGGACGAGGCCCGGCCGGTGCATGACGGTCCGAAGGATCCTCCACGGGCACCGACGGGTCTCGTGCGGCTGAGAGGACCGGAGTGTGTACCTAGGTCTACCTAAAAGACGGCGGGTATCTCCATCGCGGCGCCGGGCGGGCGGTGCCTAGCATCACAAGGTGACCACGCGGGGACCGGAAATCCGCGAGAAGCCGACTCGCCCGACTGACCCGGCGGGCAACGAGCGCATGACGGCGATGACCGGAGCAGTGCTGCTCGTGCTGTTCGTCGCCGAGTGCCTCACCCTGCTGAACCTGGGCAACCTGCTCACGCTGCACGTCTTCCTCGGGATGCTGCTGCTGGGCCCGGTCGGCCTGAAGATCGGATCCACGCTCTGGCGTTTCACCAGGTACTACACCGGCTCGGCGGCTTACGTGCGGAAGGGACCACCGGCTCCGCTACAGCGGGTGACGGGGCCATTCGTCGTCTTGACCACCGTGGCCGTCCTGGGCACCGGGATCATGCTGATCACCGAGGGCAACGGCCCGGGCGGCGGGCCCTGGATCCAGCTGCACCACATGTCATTCCTGCTCTGGGCGGTCGTCATGATCATCCACCTGGCCTCGTACGTCCCGAAGCTGCCCAGGATGCTGTCGGGCCGAGCGGATCACACCCGCCACCTGCTGGCGGCCCGGGCCACGCGCTGGCTGCTGCTGTCCGGTTCCCTGGCCGTCGGCCTAGGGCTGGCGTTCGCCACTTATCACCTCTCGGCCAAATGGGGCGGCTCGGCCAGCATTATCCCGTAAACCAGATGTCTGGTCCCGGCGCGGTTGATGAGATGCGCTCCCGGCGGCGTGTGCGGGTCTTCCTGGGATCAAAAGAACTTGATGCCGACGATGCGAAGCCGGTTCCGGTGGATGCGCACTGCCCTCTCGGTTGCGTCGGGTGAGACGAGGCCGCCCCACGCTCCTGCGGCCGCCTGCCCTAGCGCCAGGAGCGCCTCCACCTCGGCCGGGAGGCGCTCCCCGGCTTCCAGCCACCGGCCCGGCACTGGGCCTAGCCCGCGCTAGTCCGCCACGGGCTGGGTTTCCGGCACGCGGGCCGCCGAGAACACGGTGGTGCGGCGGAGCCTGAAGCCCAGTTCGGTATACAGCCGGATCGCGCCGGTGTTGGCCGCGACCGCATGCAGGAACGGCATGTCGCCGCGCGCCACAATGACCGCGGCCACCGCGCGGGTCAGCCGGGAGGCGAACCCTCGACCGCGCCAGGCCTGGTCCGTGCACACCGCGCTGATCTCCGTCCAGCCTTCGGGGTGCATCCGCTCCCCCGCCATCGCCACCAGCTTGCCGTGGCGGCGGATGCCCAGGTAGGTCCCGAGCTCGACCGTCCGCGGCCGGAACGGCCCCGGCTTCGTCCGCCCGACCAGAGCGAGCATCTCGGGGACATCGGCCGCGCCGAGCCGGACGGCCTCCGGGTCTTCGGCCGGTTCCAGGGTCTCGGCCACCATCTGGACCCCCTGGCCATCGATCACCAGCTCCCAGCCGTCCGGCGGCGCCGCCACCACGCCGGCCAGCGAGACGAGGCCGCCCGGCCCCACCAGGTCCGCGGCGTCCGCCCAGTCGGCATCCCTGGGCTCGTCGGGAAGCGCGAGGAACGGGGCCACGTCGGTCTGGTAGCGCAGCACGTTGCCACGGCGTTCCGCCAGATGGGCGTGCGCCCCGATCAGCGAGCCACGTATCGGATTGTCGAGAGGCTCCGGCATCGTCCTAATTCCAGTAATACCGATCGTAATAGTTAAAATTTTATCCTGTGGCGCGCCATGTTCCAGGCCCGACGATGGACAGGAGGTCGTGGGCAGGAGGTTCTGACGTACGGCGGACTCGCCAGACGACGAGTAGCTGGCCGGCCGATCCGCCGACCGCGAGTTTCTCCCGGTTCAGGGTGAGCTCGCCGACCTGTGGATGGTCGAGCGTGACGGAGGCACCCTCGCGGGCCTGAACGTCATGGCGTGCCCAGAGCTGGCGGAAGGGTCGCTCGCGAGCGAGAGCTCGCCCACGAGCTCGATGAACCGGGGGTCGTCGGTATCCGTGCCCACCGACTGCCGGAACCCGGCGACCAGGCCGGCGGTGGCGGCCTCCCAATCGGGGTAGAGGGCGTGACGAGCTCGCGGCGGGCGTGCGGGTACTCGCCGAGCATGTTCGTGCCGCCGGTCATGAGTAAAGCGTAGGCGGGTCCCCAGGCGCGTGCCGGGTCCTGCCACCCAGGATCACGGAGGCCCTCCCTCAGCGCCGTGTCTGCTCGAAGAATGGGCCGTAGCTGGTTCATCGACAACGAGAGGAAACACCAGACATGACTGTGACGCTCGTCACCGGGGCGAACAAGGGACTCGGGCGCGAGACCGCCCGCCGGTTGATCAAGGAGGGGCACACCGTCTACATCGGGGCGCGCAGCGTCGAGCGAGGGCAGGCGGCCGCGTCCGAGCTCGGCGGGCAGTTCGTGCAGCTCGACGTCACCGACGACGCGTCGGTGCAGGCCGCCATGCGAGTGATCGAGGAGCGTGAGGGCCACCTGGACGTCCTCGTCAACAACGCCGGCATCAGTGCTTCAGCGAACGTCAGCGGCCCGGTCGCGCTGAAGGTATTCGACACCAACGTGACCGGTGTCATCCGTGTCACCCAGGCCGCCCTGCCGCTGCTGCGCAAGTCCGACCACCCGGTCGTGGTCAACGTCTCCAGCGCCCTCGGCTCGTTCTGGGCCGTCACCAATCCCGAGCGGCGCCAATTTCACTACCCCGCGATCATCTACGGCTCGAGCAAGGCCGCCGTCTCGATGCTCACCGTCCAGTACGCCAAGGCGCTGCCAGAGATCAAGTTCAACGCGGTCGAGCCCGGCTTCACCGCTACCGACCTCACTCCCGTCAGCGGGGCTGGGCAGCCGGTGGAGAAGGGCGCCGAGGTCATCGTGCGCATGGCCACCATCGGCAAGGACGGCCCCACCAGCACCTTCCAGGAGGGTGAGAGCGAGCTCCCCTGGTAGGGCCGCACTACCGCTGGGTTCAGCCTTCAGGGGAGGCACACGAACCCGCCGGCCGTCGCACCGCGGGCCTTCATCAGCAACCTTGCCCTGCTGCTGACACACCTACTCATCGGTGACAGCTCGGGCGGGCGGCTGGCCGGGGCCGGGTTCGCCTGCAGGCTGCCTGTTCCGCCGTTTAGCGATGTACATGGCCCGGTCGGCATTCCTCAGTGCCTCGTCGGCCGGCTCACCGGCTGCGGCGTGGTGAATACCGATGCTGACCAGGATGCGGATCGTCTGGCCGTGAATGAGGTGCGGCTCGCTGAGGGCGCTATGAAGTCGGCCGGCCAGCGCATCAAGCCCCTGGGCGTCGATCCGGGGAGCGATGATGGCGAATTCATCTCCGCCCAGCCGGGCCACGAAATGGTCTGACCGGACGGCGGCGCGCAGCCGGTGGCCGATGATCAGCAGCGCCTCGTCACCCGCGCCATGGCCGTAGGTGTCATTGAGCTGCTTGAAGTTGTCCACGTCCAGGAACAGCACCCCCACCTGGCCAGCCTCGGGTCGGCCCGGCCGCTGAGCGAGCGCCGCGTTCAGCTGCTCGGTGAGCAGGCTGCGGTTGGCCAGGCCGGTGAGTGGGTCATGGGTGGCCTGGTGGGCCAGCAGATGCTCGGCCATCACCCGGCGGGTGATGTTGACGTGTGAGACCACTGCGCCGAGGGTGTGCCCGGCCAGCGGGGTGATGCGGAGCAGGAACCAGCGGTTGACCGCGGGTGACGGGCACGGGTACTCCAGCTCGCTCTGCACCGTTGACCCAGCCAGGACGGCGCGCAACCCCTCGGCCGCCAGGTACGCGTCGTGGCAGCCATTGGCTGCGGCGGTCGTGCACACGTCAAGGTAGTTCACGCCGATCCCGGTTCGCTCGGGCCGGCCGCCATTGTCGACGGCGAACATCCGCCAGGTGTGGTTCACCGAGACGATCACCCCGGAGCTGTCCAGGACTGCGGTCGCGTCCGGCAGCGCGTCCAGGATCGCCCGGAGCCTGGCTGGGGATTCCTCCAGCTGGCGTCCTGCGGATTCCCCGGCGGTGCTGTGAAGCAGAACCTCGCTGGCCAAGTCGCCGTCGTCCGCGGTGACCGGCCCGTCCGCTGCTGCGCGCTCATTCCCGGTCCGTCGGGCGGCAGCAATTTGGCTGGCTTCCCGCACGGTAGTCAGCTGCCCGACCAGCTGTGCGCGGTCAGCCTGAGCGACCAGGATCTGGTGCCCTGACCAGGAAAGGTAAGGCGAGCGCTCATAGCGCCGATAGGCTTTCGCCACCCTCCCGTAGCTGAGCAGCGCCGCGCGTTCGACGCCTACTTCGGCCGCATAGCGTGCCACCGAGTCAGCGCCATACGCCGTCTCCACCTCGCAGTCCAGGTCACCCAGCTCCCACTGGAAGGCGGTCACCGCACGCCCGCATGCGTCCACGGCGCGACTGCCGGCCTCCACCAGCTGTTCCCAGGTCCGGCTCATTGCTGATCCTCATATAAGTGGTGCCGAATTCAAAATGACGCCAGCACGTTAAGGAGGACATTATCAGCCGTATCGGCCGAGACGCGGATTCTGCCACCGCAGCACTTCCAGGTATTCCACGTTTGTGGGCTAAATTATGTTAAGGGCCTTGACTCTCGATCAGATCGCTTTGTTCCGGCTTATCCGAGGTGGTAGTACAGGACAACTCGGTTGAGGAACCAGGTGGCGAGCTGGCAGCCTGCGAGCGCGAGCGGAATCGTGGCCCAGGCCGCGATCCGTGACCTGCGTGCGAGCAGGGCCGCAATGAGTATCAAGGCGGCCGTTGACCACCAGGCAAGGTCATGGCTGTCATAGGCCTGTGCGGTGCGGCGCAGGCAGCCGGCCACCATCGCGGCGGCGGGCAGAACAGCACAGAAAGCCCGGCCGCTGCTTGTGCCAGCGGCCGCCGTAGCGTCAGCGAGCGGACCCGGGACGGTAGGCCACACCAGCCAGATAAATGCAGCGGCCGCTGCTGCCGTCAGGTGCCACCAGCTCGCTGGTTCGGCTGCCGACGAGCGCACCTGCCACCACTGCACGACAGCGAAGCCAAACGCCACCACGACCGGAAATATCAGCAGCGGCACAGCGATTGCGGCGGACATCTGGTTGGCGACGACGGCGCCTCCGGCCAGTTCGGCGAGCACGGCGCCGAAGACCACAATCCACCCCGCCATGGCCGCCTCGAAAGGCTGCGTCAGCAGCGGCGCCGACTTCGGCCGCCGCTCAGGCACGGGGAAACAGCCGCGAGACGGACGGCCATCCACGGCGCCGGGACCAGCTCATGCCGCGTCTCCCGCTCGCCTCCGGGCGCCTTCGACGCGGCGCCTTCCCTCGTCGCTCCTCCGTCGCTCCTCATTCCAGGCACCGCCGGCGCCCTTCGGCTCGCTCATGCCTTTCCGCTCCTGAGATGGCGTGCTGTGCCCCCTCCGGGGTAGAGCGTACCGCGCGGCGCCAGCCTTTCCGGTTAGCCGTTATTTAGCGATATCGGCATCCATTGTCGCTGGTGTGGTCTGGGTCAGGAGGACGACCCCGATACACATCACGGCGAATGCGACTGCTGCCACGGCCAAGATGGCGGCATCGGGTACGAAATGCTCGTCGAACAGCCACACACTCAAGGCGATACTGACAAGCGGGTCGATGATCACCAAGAACGGCTGGGAACTCCGCAACGGTCCAACGTGCAGCGCCGCCTGTTCCAGCAAGACGCCGGCCACGCCGCTCACCGCAAGGGCGTATACCGGCCAATGCAGGAACATTCCGCCCACCCCGAACTGGGTGAACGTGTCTGTCACGGTCTTTATGAACACGGCCACGAGCGCCCACATGACCGCGGCCGCAGAGGCGTAGAGAGCGCCGCGCCGGCCCGGGGATCCCCACTGCGCCAAGGCGGCCAGGGCGGCGGCAGCGACCGTGCAGCCCGCTCCGGCCACGATCCAGTGATGACTGGTCGGAGTGGGCCGGCCGCCCGTGGGTTCCCCGGCGACGAGAAACACGGCCAGGCCCACACACGTCAAAACGCCGCCGCCCCACGTGACCGGTCGGATGGACTGGTGAAGCCAGAACTGGCGCAGCAGGAGCGCGAAAATGAGCTCGGTGACCAGGAGCGGCTGCACGACCGAAACCTCGCCGTTGTGCAGAGCGAGGGCCTGGAACAAGAATGATCCCGCCAGGGCCGCCCAGCCGAACAGCCACAGTGGATTGCGGAACAGGTAGAGGACCAGGCGCCAGCCCGAGCCCCGGCGTGGATCAGCGGTGCTGGCGATGTGCTGCGTGGTGACACTGACCGCGTTGGACAAAGCGGTCAGCAAGGCGAAGAGGATTACCACAGCGAGCTGAGTGTGATCGCCAAGCCGATGAGAACAAGGTTAAGCACCACGGTCACCCGCCCTCTCCCACCCAGCGGAGGGTCCCTTGCCCCCGACTCTGCCCGGGCGGTCTTCGGGGTGTCGTCACCCTGGCGGGGTAATCGTTGGCTGCTGGCCTGATCAGCTGGGCCGGTCCCCGGGACGTCGAATTTGTAGGCCAGGCCGGCCTGCGGCCGGAGGATTTGAAGTGGGCCGTAGCCGGTCCAGTAGGCCACCTGGAAGTAAAGCCCGTCGGTAGCGACGATCCACAGGCCCGAGCCATCCGCAGCCCAGCGCGCCGAGACAACGTCGCTGGAACCTGCCGGGAATGCTCCAACGACTGCGGGCAGGTTGGCCACCGGTATCGGCCCGCCCGGGAGACGGACCAGCGTACGGGCGCTGATGTCCGCGACGTAGACGGAGGTACCGGCCACCACCCCCCGGTGACCGATGATGTCGAGCGGAAGAGCGAAACGCCGGCCGGCCGGATCGAAATCTGACGTGTCGTTCGGATCGATCACGGTGCCCGGCGGCAGGGCGATCTGCGTGCCCGGACGGCCCCGCAGATCGGTGATGTGCAGCGGGCAGCCAGCCGCGCAGGTCGCAGCCTGCCAGGCCACATCATCCGCATCGGCGCCGGCGATGATCGCGTTCCCCGGGACGCCGGTGGGCTCGGCGGCGCCGTTCGACGCGTCGATGAGCATCAGCTTCTGGTCGGGACCGCGGACGAACAGGCCGCCGACGGTGGCGGCGACCAATGCCCGGCTCCCCAGGTCGCGGGTTCCGGTCAGCCGGTGGCCATCCTCATCGACGAGCCACGCAGGGCTGCCCGCCGGCCCATTGCCCCAGGGCGGCGCGGCCTGCTCGACCCAGATATCGCTGCGGTTGGGGGCCAGAGCCATGTAGTTCGCCCGGGCGATGATGCGCGGGGCGCCGGTACCCGACGTGCTGACCGGGACGAAGATGACGTCGCCGATGTCGGGAAGGCCCGCTGAGCCATGGCTAAAAATAAGCGCGACGATGCCGCCGGCCGCCGAGGTGATCTGCTGCACCGCAGGATCGGAGCCGAGCGGATCGCCTGCGGCCGCCGCACCCAGCAGCACGGTGGTCAGCGAGGCGGGCGCCCGGCCCCCGACATTCAGCAGCTGAAGTTGGTCGCCGCCGAGGAACAGCCTGGTGCTGGGCGCGCCGCCCGGCGGCAAAGGAGTTCCGTGCAGCATCGACGGCGCCGTCAGGGCCACGGCTGACGGTGCTGCCTGGGCCCTGGGACGCGGCGGGTGGTGGGAACCAGCCAGGATCAGATGGATGGCGGCAGCACCGACGATGAGCACGGCAGCCGTCACGCCGGCGATGAGCCGCCCGGGCCGCCCACCGCGGCGATCACGATCGAGGCCGCCGCTGATCACGTCGGACACCGGCTCGTCAGGCACAAGGCCAACGTACAGTTGGCACGGGAGGGAACCAGCCGGCTTACGGCGCGGCTCACTTACCGGAGGGAGACCACGATGGCCTTCAGCCTGCCGGCGATACTTGCGGCCGCGAAAGCGGAGCGGCTGGCCAACATCGAGTTCAACGAGCAGGACCGGCCCACCGGCGAAGATCATGCCCTGCACGTGACCGGCCAGATCTGCGCGAAGTGCGGCCGCGTGATCGAGCCGGAGCAGGCTGCCCGCCGCTACGGTGAGGCGGGGTGGGTGCACGATCTCTGCCCCGCTGACGACTGACTCCTCGTTTACCGCCTGAGGCCAATGCGGCGCGATGAGTTTGGCGCAGCCAGTTCGTCTGAGCTAACGATAATCATCGCTCTGCAACTGATGGGTAGCTGACATGGATGACATCGACCTGTCACGTGCCGTCGCCACCGAGTTCGCGGCCCTCGCCGACCTGCTCGGCTCCGCCACCGAGGCACAGTGGGACACTGCCTCGCTCTGCGAGGACTGGCGAGTACGCGAAGTGGTCGCGCACATGACCATGGCCGCGCGGTACTCCGAGCCGGAGTTCATGGCCGAGCTGGGCCGCTGCGACTTCGACTTCGGGCGCCTGTCCAACAAGATCGCCAGCCAGGACGCCGAGCTGCCCACGGCTGAGCTGGTCGCCAACCTGGGCTCCGAGGTGATGCGCAACTGGACGCCGCCGGGCGGCGGATGGCACGGCGCCCTGTCCCATGTGGTCATCCATGGCCTCGACGTGACGGTACCGCTCGGGGTGCCGCGGCGGTCGCCGGGCGACACCGTCCGGGTCATCCTCGAGGACCTCACCGAGGGCGGCGGGCACAACCCATTCGGCATCGATGTCGCGGGGCTCAGCCTGCAGGCCACCGACATCGACTGGTCGTACGGATCGGGCCCGCCGCTGCGCGGGCCGGCTGAGGATCTGGTCCTGGTGCTCAGCGGCCGGAGCGATAGGGTCGCCGGGTGGGAAGACCGGATGCGGCACCGGTGAGCCGCTCTTTACTCGTGGGGAGACGACGGTGGGCCGGGTCGAGGTCGACGGGGTGGTTACCGAGTACGAGGTCACCGGGGACGGGGCGCCGGTTCTGCTGCTGCACGGGTTCCCCGACTCCGGCCGGGTCTGGCGGAATCAGGTGCCGGAGCTGGCCCGGGCCGGGTTCCAGGTCGTGGTCCCCGATCTCCGCGGTTACGGGCGGTCCGGTAAACCCGGGGACGTCCAGGCCTACTCGCTGCCGCTGCTGGCCGCAGACGTCGCGGCGGTCCTGGCCGACCTCGGCATCTCCCGGGCCCACGTGGTCGGCCACGACTGGGGCGCCGCCCTGGCCTGGGGGCTCGCCGCGCTGGCGCCCAGCCGCGTCGACCACCTGGCCGTGCTGTCCGTCGGTCATCCCGCCACCTTCCTCCGCACGATCCAGCAGCGCGAGAAGTCGTGGTACATGCTGCTGTTCCAGTTCCCCGGCATCGCCGAGCGCTGGCTGACCGAGGACGGCTGGGCCAACTTCCGGGCCTGGGCCGGGCACCCCGACGCCGAGCAGGTAATCGCCGACCTGGAAGCCAACGGCTCGCTCACTCCCGGCCTCAACTGGTACCGGGCCAACATGCCGCCCCGCGCGTGGACGGGGCCGCCGCCCGCGCTCCCGCCCGTGCAGGCTCCGGTGATGGGGGTCTGGAGCACCAACGATCCGGCCTTGACCGAAATTCAGATGACCGAGTCCGCCGGGCAGGTCGCGGGCCCGTGGCGGTACGAGCGCCTGGACGGCCCCGGTCATTGGCTGCAGCTGGACGCACCGGAGCAGGTGAACGCCCTGCTACTGGACTTCCTCACGCCCTTACGGGCAGATGGACGCGCCGGCGGCGCGCCACCTGACCGCGGGTGGCCCCCGGCGCCCGGTCAACTTAGCTTGCGGAGCCCCGCCAGGACCCGGCGAAGCAACTCGGGAGCCGGCGGCATGGAGTCGGCGTCGCTGGTTCCCGGGCCGGTCTGGCCGCCCACCGTGGAGCCGGGCTCACGCTGCGGCACCGGCTGGCCTGGCGCGGCGGGCTGGCCTGGCGCGGGCTGGCCTGGCGCGGCGGGCTGGCCTGGCGCGGACTGGGCTGGCGCGGCGGCGGGAGCGCCACCGGGACCGAACTGGGAGGGCGGGACCAGGCCGCGGGCGGGCGTTTGGCAGGTACGGACGGGGCCTGGCTATCCGGGGCCGGCTGGCCGGGATCGGGGCGCATATGCCCGCCCGGACCAGCTCGCCCACGCACTCGACGGTCTCGTACAGCGCGAGACCGCAGCGCCACGCCAGATCCTGGGCGGATCGCGTCCCATCGATCTCGCAGGCGACAGCCCACTGCCTGGGTGTCAGCACGGCCGAGGCGAGCTTCAGCCCACGCAATTGCAGAGCAGCGGTGTACGCCAGGCCCTGCCGCGCCATGCGCTCGGCCCGGTCGGCCGCCTCGGCGCGGACCAAATCCACCGGCAGCCGGAAATATGACCCGGCCCAGTGCGCACCGGGAACCTGAAATCGGATGTCCGAAACGAATGATTCGCCGACGACCGGAACTAAAAAAAACGAGAACGGCGTCCACGACGGCCGAGCGCACAATGGCTTGCAACTGGTCCGCACCGATGGCGCGATGCCGAATCAGCAGCGCCCCATATCACGATCCGGCTGATCGCTACCGTGCAGCAGATGACCCAATTCACCGCTCGGCCGCAGCAAATAGGTCAGGCGGGCAACCAGATCCGGAACCTGGGACGCGCGAGCGAACGTGATATGGCCCCGGTCAAGGTAGATGGCCCCGGCCGGGTTCCCGTGAATCTCCAGGACACCGGAAGCGCGCTGCAGGGCGAGACTCTACAGGACTCCAGTGACTTGCGGACCCGTTGGCGCATCTGATTTGGTCAACCGAAATCACTCCCCCACCGTGGCTCCTCGTGCATCAGGGACATCGCCAGGATTGCATGGAGCAAACGGCCCATAAGGCATGGCGCACGGAACCGGTCACCCATCCCTACGTCCGCTCGGTGCTGCGATCTCCGTCAGTCAAGTGTACCAATGTAGCACGCTGGCTAACCTGCGATTCAGGCGGCATTAAATCGTGATCATGATTTGCTCGAGATCTCTTATGACATCTAGAGTGCCAGTTCAAAGCGATTCTATAGCGTCTAGTAGTCAGATAACTACTCTTAGTAAATCACTTTTATCGATGTCTTCTTGAGGATCATGGTGAACCATCGCTACCGTGACTACGGCCAATCAAGCAACGCAGAAGGACGGATTTCGTGAACATTGAGGCGGCCCTCAAGGAAGCCATGACCATTGACGGCGCGGTCGGCGTCTCGCCGGTCGATTGGGACCGCGGGATGTCTCTCGGCGCCCTGTGCGGGAGAAGTATCTGGACCCGGATCTAGCGGCCGCGGGTAACACTGAGGTCGTCCGGTAAAAATGCGGACAATGGAGTCACTTCGGCTGGACAACTCGATCGAGGACATCCTCATCACGCTGCGCAAGCAGTACCACCTGATCTGGCTGCTCAGGAGCTCCCGTAATGAGCAGGGCCTTTTCCGGTAACTGGTGCTCGATCGGCAGAAGGCGAACCTCGCGCTGGCCCGCCACAATCTCAGGCAGATTGGAAACCGATCTGACCAGCTGAGCTGGGACTCCAGCTCGGCCTGTCCGGGGATACCGGCGCTTCCCGAATAATGGGCGGAAATTTGATCAGCGGCCGCCATGGGTTCCGCTATCGCGTCGCGGCAGCTAAATGCCGAATCATAGCCAGGGAGCGAATCAACCAAGCGGGACACATCCGCCCGGATGGGCGGTCGGGCCAGTCGGCCTGCTGACCGCTGGCCTCCGGCTTACCTGGCGGACATGCGCTATGCAATTGCAGAGACTAGCTGGGCGGGTCCTGCCCGGTGCGGGCCGCGACGCGGGCGGCGTTACCGTGGTGGGGCGGAAACGCTTGGCAAGCGTCAGCGAGGTGACCCCATGCCCGGGAACGCAGAAGAACCAAAACGAGTTTTCGGCATGCCCGGCGGGCAGGACCGGTATCGGGCGCCGCGCCGGGAACCCCAGCGCGCCCTCGGCTTCCCGGTGGACTGGTTCGGCGGCGTTGACGTCGAGTTCTTCCGTTCGTTCATTCATCCCATCCGGGCCTACCGGCGCTGGGACAGGCGTCGTCGGCTGGGGGCGTACGCGCTGGACGAGGACGTTGACCGGCGGCGCTAGCCGCGTCGCAGGAGCCATCCGGCCTGGACGGGGCGGACGCCGCCGGCTCGCCAGTGCAGCTGATTCGGGCAGCCACCTGGAGCAGGTGGTTAGGGCTGCTCGTCAGGGCAGGTCGTGCTCGGCCGCCGCGGTCTCCAGTTCGTTCTTTTCGGCCTGCGCCACCCGGGTCTCCGCCGCCACGTCGATCGACCGGGCAAAGACGTAGTAGAGGATCGCGGCTACCGGCAGCCCGATGAAGAACGAAATGTCCGCGCCGCCGAGCGCCTTGGCCGCGGCGCCCTCGTACAGCGTGCCCACGTTGAAGAACGGGGTCATGGCGGCGAAGCCGATGACGTACGCGCCGATGCCCCGCCAGCCCCAGCGGCCGTACAGGCCATGGGGGTTGAAAATCTCCGCGATCGCGTAGTGGCCGCGCCGCACGATGTAGTAGTCGACCAGGTTGACGGCGGTCCACGGGATGAAGAGGTAGAGGATCAGCAGCAGGAAGTTGTTGAAGTCGCCCAGGAAGTTCTTCGTCGCGGCGAGCGCGCCGATGAGCCCAAGCACAGCCGTCAGTCCCACGGTGATGACGCGGATGCTCAGCGTCGGCCGGACCCGTTTGAACGAGTCGATCGCGCTGATCAGCGTGAGCGAGCCGCCGTACATGTTCAGCGCGGTCACCGACGCCAGGCCGATCGCGGCCACGATCAGCACGACCGAGCCGAAGCCGTCGAAGACGTGGTTCCCCACCGCATTCAGCTCGGCGATGCCGGTGCCGTCAAAGTTCTTGCCGGCCCAGGCGGCCAGGACGGCGCCCACGATCATCATCCAGCCGCCGCCGATGGCCGAGCCCCAGTAGGTCCAGTTGAACGTCGCGCGCACGCCGACGCTGGGCGGCAGGTAGCGGGAGTAGTCCGACACGTAGATCGCCCAGCTGATCTGGTAACCGGCCACCACGCCGAACTGGCCGAAGAACGGGCTGGCCTTGAAGGTCCCGAGGGCAAACGTGCCCGCCGGGTAATGGATCAGGAACAGCGTGATCGTGAAGATGCCGAAGATCAGGATCATCAAGTAGGTCAGCCACCGCTCGGCCCTGTGAATGAGGTCGTAGCCGACCAGCGCGATCACGAAGGCTACCGCGGTCACGATGATGATCCACAGCTTGGTGCTGCCGTGGGCGGTCGTGCTCATCGCCTTGCCGCCGAGGATCGTGTTGAACACGTTGAAGCCCGCGTACTGGACGTAGGCGAACAGCCAGACCAGCAGCGCGCCCAGGTAACCGAACTGGGGCCGGGACTGGATCATCTGCGGCAGGCCCAGCTGCGGTCCCTGCGCGGAGTGGAACGCCATGAACAGCGTCCCGATCAGCGTGCCGAGCACGATGGCCAGCACTGACCAGAAGAGCGAGGCACCCTCGCTGATGCTGATCAGGCCGACGGCCAGCGTGGCGATCTGCGCGTTAGACATGAACCACAGCGGGCCGAGGTGCCAGACCCTGCCGTGCCGTTCATTCAGCGGTACGTAGTCGATTGAGCGGACCTCAAGGCCGCCCAGACGCGGCTGCGTGTTCGTCATGCAGACACTCTGACGTGACTTAGGCGTTAACGGAATAACTTGTGGCCAGCGAGTTCATTCCGAAACAGCAGTTTTACCTGCGGTGTCAGCTCAGCTCACGGGGGCCCAAGGTAGAGGCGCAGGCGAGGCCCGGCCCCGCGACGCTCAGCCGCACGAGGAGCTGAAGCCGGCGGATTCGGCCCCGGAACAGCCCGGGCCGTTACCGCACCGAGCTCCACGGGCCGGGGCATAGCGCGGGCGGCTGGACCGGGATGGGCGCAGCGGACAGCGGCGGCTCCCGGAAGCGGTAGAGCAGAATCGAGCCGTCGAGCACGCCGACCGGGCACCACCGCCGGAGCCAGGCCAGCGCGGAGCGGTTGGAGCTGTTGAGGGCGGTCACCGACACCGCGACCCAGCCGGAGATCCCGGCCGGGGCCGTGCCGGGCAGCGCCCGGGCACCGGGAATGGCGGCCGGAGTTATGCCACGGGGGCCGAAGTACGCGATCCAGGGATGGTGACGTTCGCTCCACGCGCTGAGCGCGTACAGGCCCTGCCCCCAGTCGATGTTGGAGTCCGTCACCGCCCGGTACGCGGGCCGGAACGGCCTGGTTGTCCAGGCCAGGGAATTAGGAAAGGACCAGATCGTGGCCAGTAGCGCCAGCGTGAGCAGGCCCGCCACGCTGGCCTGGGCCAGGTGCCGCGGCCGGGGGCGCAACGCCGTCACCGCGGGCACCAGGGCACCGGCCAGCACGGCCCACAGCGCCATGACCGGGAGCAGGTAGCGCAGGCCAATGTCGCGGGGCATGGTGAGCGTGAACGCGGTGAGCAGGGCGGCAGGCAGGACGACTGCTCCGGCCAGGCGGCTGGGCACACCGGGAGACAGCCTGCGCCAGCCGAGGGCGGCCACAGCGGTCCCGGCGACCAGCAGCAGCAGACTTGCCGCAGGCCACTTGATGACCAGGCTGACCGGCCAGAACCACCAGCGGCCGCCTTGATAGGCGATGCCCGCCACGTACCCCGTGGTCCCCACGGTGTCCTGGCTGCCGAGGTAGCTGACGCCGTCGAGGTAAGGCCTCGGGAGCACGCTGGGCGACTTCCAGATGACGGACGGGGTCAGCACCACATAGCTGGCCCAGATGGCGATCAGGGCGACCAGCCCGGTCAGCGCGGTGCGCGCGACCGCCCGCTGGATTCCGGCGCGCCACTCGACAGCGAGGATCACGGCCAGGCTTCCGGCCACGATCAGCAAGCCAGAGATCTGAGTAATCGCCACGGCTCCCAGGGCCAGCCCGACCCAGATGAGCCCGCGGGTGTGCCGCGATCGCAGCCACCGGGCCAGCGCCCACGCGCTGAGCGCAGTGGTCAGGGAAAAGGGAATGTCGACGCCGTCCAGGTGACCGATCCCGAGTACGAACGGTGCGGCCAGCCACAGCGCACCGGCGAGCGCACCTGCCCCCGGCCCGAACAGTTCCGCACCGAGCGCGAACAGCACGAACGCGACGCCGGCCGATTCGGCCAGCGGGACCAGCCGGGACGCGAACGTCACGCGGCGCAGGGTGCCGGCGGCCAGCTGGGCGGCAACGAACCGGGATGCGTAACTTTGCTCATCGTTGCCGGACCACCGGCCATTCGGCGGGATGACCGGGTGGGTAAGCAGGACGGGCAGCGCCGCGAGGACCTTAGGCAGCGGCGGGTGCTCGTCGTTGAACGTCACGTCGTGGTGCAGCACCCCGGCGATCCCGGCCGCCACGTACACCGGCTCGTCGAACGTTGGCGCGTCGGACCAGGCCTCAGCGAGCCCCAGGCCGAGGAAACCAGCCACCAGCAGGACCAGCGCCAGCAACGGCAGCCGGGCCACGGACTGGGTACGAAGACTCGACACACGGCTCACATCTGTCGGCGACGGAACAATTGACGTGCTGTTGCGGGACACGTGAGTAAACATAAGGCGCGGACAGCACCCCGGCTGCCTTATGGCCAGCCGGGTCCATTTCGCGAATTTCCGCTGAGCCGCAGGGGGGCGGCGCAGGCGCGTTCGGGCCGACGCGTCGATGTCCCGCCCGCGCCCGGCGAACCGGGCGGGACGGGACATCGACTGAGGCGTTACACGCCGATCAGGCGCTCGAAGAACGAACGGTAGTCGCGCAGCGCGTTGCGCAGGTTCTCCGTGTCGGCGTCGCCGCTGCCGTCCCAGGCGCCGCGCAGGGTACGTTCCCGTTCCTGAACGGCCGAGACGAGCGTGCTGGTGATCTGCGTGATGAGCGCCGCGGCTTCGGTCACCGATCCGCGCGGGTCATCGACGAATCCGGACTGGATCCGCACCCAGCTGGCACGGTAGCCGTCCGCGCCGGTGACGAACGCGGCGCCGGCCGCGGCGAAGGCGGCGTCAGCGCCGGCGGCGCTGCCCGGGGTCCCGGCGGGCGGTGCCGCGTGGGCGCCGGTCGCGGGCTGGCTGAGCCGCGAGGTGTCCGCGACCGTGGCGACCGCGCCGGTGGACTGGCTGGCGGCCGCATCGGGCACCGCGTCCAGGTCCGGGTCGCCCAGGTCCGGGACGGTGACCCTGGCGGGGTCGGTGCCCACGGCCGGGTCGGTGGCTGGGCTGGCGCCGGTGACTCGGCCGGCGTCCGTAACTGGGCCAGCATCGGTGACTCGGCCAGCATCGGTGACCGGGCCAGCATCGGTGACTGGGCCGGCATCGGTGACCGGGCCAGCATCGGTCGTGGTGTCGGCCGGCCAGGCGCCGGTCCTGGTTCCCACCGGAACCGGTTCGCTCGTAGTTTCCTGATCGCGCGGCATCAGCTCACCCTCTCGTTGAGCGCTGAGGCGGTACGGCGTCGCCGGTTACCGCACTGTCCGGTACGGCGGCTCCGGCCGGAGCGGAGCCGTCGGCCGGAGCCGCCGCGTCCGCTGCTACGGCACCATCGACCGGTTCGCGGCCGCTGGTGACGTTGCCGGACGTGCCGTCCGGCCTGGTGCCCGCGGTCCCGTGCCGGTCGATCCGGCCGGTCCCCAGTTCGTCGCTGTCAGGCGAACGGGCGACGAGCTCTTCGAACAGAGCCCGGTACTGAAGCATCGCGTTGCGCAGGTCATCGGTGGACGCCGAGCCCGTGCGGGCGCGTTCGCTGGTCAAACGAGCCTCCCGGTAGCGGCCGAGCGTGGGTCCGTGTTCGACCGACAGTGCTTCCATTGCTTCGTTCTGGTCGTCCGCCGGATATCCGCGGAGCTTCATCACCGCGCTAACCAGCGTCGATGCCTGCGCCACGGACTGAGCCGGCGCGTCGACGAACCTTTCCTGTATCGCATTCCATTCACCCAGGTAACGTGCGGTCTCCGCACGGGTGAGTGGGCGAATATCGAGTTTGTTGACACGGCGCTGACGTGCGGCCAGCTCGGCCTCGGCCTTGCGCCGGCTGCCGAGCTCTGTCACCAGCCGGTCGTACTCCGGACCGAATTGCCGACGCAACCTGCGTCTGCGCATCTCCATTGCTACGACTGCCACGACGGCTATCACCACGACGATGACGACGACGATGGCAATCACGGCTCCGGTTGACATGATTACCTCCCGGATTGGGTTGAGCCATTCGTCCGGATTCCCTCAGGATTGCGACCTAAACGAACTGCTGATGACCAATCAGGGCCGAAATTCCGGTTTAATCTGCCGTTACGCAGGTCAGCCGCTCCGGGGCGGCCGGGACACAGATAACCGCCGGGCTGGATGCGGCAGCTGCCCTAGCCAATCGGCGCCGGGCACCACCCGGCCCATGATCTGCTGGGCGATGTCCCGCAACTGCCCGATCTGCTCCGGGCTGATCGCGTCCACCACCAGCTGCCGGACCGCGGCGACGTGCCCCGGCGCGGTGGCGACGACCTTGGCCCAGCCACCGTCGGTGAGGACCGCGTTGGTGTACCGGCCGTCCCCGGGACAGGACTCGCGCCGGACCCAGCCGCGCCGTTCCAGCCGGGTCACCACGTGCGACAGCCGGGAGAGCGAGCCGTTGGCCAGGATGGCCAGGTCACTCATGCGGAGGGTATGTCTCGGCGCTTCCGACAGCCGGGAGAGGACCATGTACTCGAAGTGGCTGAGGCCGGCATCGCGCTGGAGCTGGGCGTCCAGGGCGGCCGGAAGCTTGATGAGCATGCCGACCAGCGGTATCCAGGCATCGCGCTCTTCCTCGGTCAGCCACTGCGGCTCGGGCTCCGGCCCGGTGGCCGGGACCTGCGCCTTGTCCTGGTCACGGCGGTCGGCGGGCTCCATCCCTTCAGCCTACGCGGCGTAGTCGACGGCCCGCCCGGGCCGGCAGCCGCCCGCGGGCGGCCTGCCTTGACTTGACGCCTCAAATTGAGGGCCGTACGCTCGGTACTACTTGAAGCTTCAAGTCAAGAGGCCAGGCCGCTATCCTGGCTTCGAACCCCGACCGAAGGAACGCCGTGACCTCAATCTTCCAACCCGCGGTGCCCGGCGGGGCGTTCGACGCCTTCGTGGACGGCGCCGTCCAGGTCAGCCGTGCGCAGCGGTCCTGGGTGCCGGACGACGGACCGCTTCCGGCGCTGTACCTCAGCCACGGCGCCCCGCCGCTGTTCGACGACGGGCCGTGGATGCGCGAGCTGGCCGCCTGGGCCCAGAGCATGCCCAAACCGCGCAGCATCCTGATCGTCAGCGCGCACTGGGAGTCGGCGCCGATCATGCTGTCCGCGTCGGCGGCCGGTACCCCGCTGGTGTATGACTTCGGCGGCTTTCATCCCCGGTACTACCAGATGACGTACGCCACACCGGACGCCGGCGACCTGGCCCGGCGGGTGGCGCGAGCGCTACCGGGCCGCGAGCCGGTGCACGAGCACCCGCACCGCGGCCTCGATCACGGCGCTTGGGTCCCGCTGAAGGTCATGTACCCGCTGGGTGACGTGCCCGTGCTGCAGCTCAGCCTGCCGACGCAGGACCCGGGCCGGCTCCTGGACCTCGGCCGCCACCTCCGCCCGCTGCGCGAGGAGGGCGTGCTGGTCATCGGGTCCGGCTTCATGACCCACGGCCTGCCGTTCCTTACGCGGGGGATGATGGCCGGCGAGGTCGTGCCCTCCTGGTCGGCTGACTTCGACGCCTGGGCCGCCGAGGCACTGAGCCATGGTGACGTCGACACGCTGGCCGCCTACCGGTCGAAGGCACCCGGGATGCCGTACGCGCACCCCACCGTCGACCACTACATCCCGCTGTTCATCACGCTCGGTGCCGCGGCCCGCGAGGATCGGCCGGTGGACACCGTGATCGAGGGCTACATGGCCGGCCTGTCCAAGCGATCGTTCCAGGTCAGCTGACGCCTCAGGCGGATCCGTGCCGCTCCGTGGGCCGGGCCGGCGACGAAAACCGCCCGAGGGCAAAATATAACCGCGCACGCAAGGGCCCCGAATGGTGGCCACGCTGCCCCACCGGGTGACCCCTGCGGCACGGTCCTCATCGACCGTAATCGGCGGTTAACCGTGATGCAACAGGCCGAAATATAACAACTTGGACTCACGGCACTGGCGTCCTGAGGCGGCCGTCCTGGTGCGCGGGCCCCATCGGCCGTGCTCAGCCCAGGACACGCTTGCGCACCTCGGCCCAGAGATCCTGGTAGCTGCGGGCGGCCTGACTGCGCGGCGCGAACGCGGGCACCGGGGCCCGCTCCACGGCCATCCGCTCGATGACGGCCAGGGCCGGGACGGCGGCGGCCGCCACGTCAGCCCGCTGGGTGGGGAGCCGTTCGGCGATCTCCCGGTGCAGCCGCTTACGCCGGTCGACCATGGAGAAGAACGCGAGCACTTCCGGGCGGGGGCCGTCGAAGCTGGCCACGAAGTCGGTGAGCTGGTCCAGGGTGCGCAGCGACAGGGTGGTCGGGATGAGCGGGACGAGGATGAGGCCCGCGGCGTGCAGCACGTTCTCCGACACCAGCGAGATGCTGGGCGGGCAGTCCAGCACGACCAGGTCGTAGTCGCCAGCCAGCGGGCTGAGCAACCGGGAAAGTCGGCGGGCCCGATGCTTGGCCCCGTCGAGCAGCAGGTCCATGTTGCGGTAGGTGAAGTCGCCGGGCAGCAGGTCGAGGCGATCGAAGTCGGTGCCCTTGATGGCCTGGTCCAGCCCGCGGGTGCCCCGGATGAGGGCCTGGCCGCCGCCCTTGACCCGAGCCCGGACCCGGAACATGTAGGTCGCAGCGGCCTGCGGGTCCAGGTCCCACAGCAGCGTGCGGAGACCGTCCTGGGCGGCCAGGTAGCTGAGGTTGACGGCCGCGGTCGTCTTGCCCACGCCGCCCTTGATGTTGTAGGTGGCGATCACCTTCATCCGCTGTCTCCCGCGGTCAGCGCCGCCATCCGGTGACGGCCAGCGCCGCCCGCGAAGTGGGCGAACCGGTCCGTGAACTCGGCCCGGGCGGCGCGCTGGCGGGTCCCGAGCTGAGCCGCCAGCTCCCCCATCGCGAGCAGGGTGGACGCGGGCGCGGCCTGCCGGGCCAGCATCGCCGCCGCCAGAGACTGAATCTCCGCGCTCTGGACCTCACTGTCCTGGAACTCGCCGAGGCAATCCTGCAGGCGCTTCAGATCGGCCAGGACCGCTGCGTACAGCAGCGGGTCATGCAGGGACCTGAAGAACTCCAGCACGTACCGCAGCTCTTTGCAGCGCTTGCGCAGCGTGTGCAGGCTCTCCGCGGGCGAGCTGGCGGTGATCGCCGAGCCGAGCCGCAGTACGCGTGCGTCGGCCCGTCTGGTCCGGTCCGTGGACAGCTCCGCCGCGCGCGGGCCGGACGCATGGCCGACGGCGCGCGGGACGAGCAGCGCCTTGCGCCAGTCGCCGACCATCGCGTCGAACCGGGCCGAGCGCAGGGCCCGGCTGAGCTTCCGCCGTTCGGCGGCGCGGCGGCGCGCCAGGTAGGCGGCCAGCGGCTGCAGGTCGTCAGGACTCGCCGCCACCAGCCGGGCGGCCATCGACGGCAGCGACAGCAACTGCACGTCAAGATCGCGCAGCGGTGTCGTCGTGTCACCGAGCCAGCGGAATTCGGAAGCGAAGCGCAGGGTGAGCTCGCCGGGCAGAACGTGGCCGAGGAGCTTCAGCGCGGTCCGGGTCCGCCGCACGGCGATGCGCAGGTCATGCAGGAACTCGGTGTCGATGTCATGGAGAACCCCGTCGACGTTCGCCTCCAGCGCATCCAATTGCTGCAGCAGGATGGCCGACACCGCCTCGGCTCCCGGCATGGCCGGGAACAACGGCACGGCGACCTTGCCGGTGTAGTCGGCGCCGCGCTGGCCGGCCGCACTGAGCGCGGCGTCCAGCGCCGTCTGCCGGCTCGGGACCACCCCGCCGGTGCCGGTGAGGATGCGCCCGGCCCGCCGCGCCGCGGCGGGATAGCCGCGCACCTCGGCCACGGCCAGCCGCGCTGCGATCGCCGCGCCCTGCGGCGCAGGCAGCGTCATGGCGTCCACCGCGATCCGGGCGACGGTCTTTTCGTCCTCGTTGAGCAGCCGTAGCTCGCTGACCTGGCTGACCACACTGACCCGGGGGAGCAGCGCGCGAAGGCCGGCCACCGCCGCGACCCGGTCCCGGAGCGGTCCAGGCGGCAGACCGCCCGGCAGGCACGGCCAGCGGGCCCGCCGCGCACGCGCGGTGAGCTGCTGGCCGCCGCCGCCGGTCAGCACCAGCTCGCCCGGGCCGGATCCGCCGACGTACTGCAGCGTGAGCCCGGCGCGGTAGAGCAGCCAGTCGAAGGTGTCGAGCCAGATACGCCGGACCCGCTTCGCGCGCCGGTCACTGGCCACGGTGAAGGCCACGGCCAGCTCATCGCGTATCCGGCCGAGCGGGGGCGGCCCGGGATCCGCGATCTCGAATTCGTGCGAACGCACCTCCACGACGCGGACGGTACCACCCGGTACCCGACATGGCCAGCAACCGAACGGCAGGCAAACTTTGGGTTACACAGGGTGGTGCATAATTTTGTGAAAAAATGCACAAATGCGGTGCCGACGGGGTTCAGCTCTTACTGAGCGGCCAGCGGACGCCGGTGAGAGCAAGTACGTCCGAGGGGTGCGGCATGGCGTCCTGGGTGCCGGGCCTGGCCGCGGCCACCGCCGCGGCGGCGCAGGCGGCCCGCACCGCCTCACCCGGGGGCACGTCGGCGCCCACCGCGATGGCGAGCGCGCCGACGAACGTGTCACCGGCCCCAACGCTGTCCACAGCGCGGACGGGGAAGGCGGGCACCGCGCCGGCGCCGTCCGGGCCGGCGAAGGCGGCGCCTTGCGCGCCGGCCGTGACGACCACGTGCCGCGCCCCCGCCTGGGCCAGTTCCACGGCCGCGGGCCGTGCGCCCGCCAGACCAGCCACCGGATGCCCCAGCACCGTGGCCGCCTCCGGCTCGTTTAGCACCAGCCAGTCCACGCCCCCGGACAGCAGGCGCGCCGCAGCGGCCGGGGCCGGGGCCAGGTTGAGTACGCAGGTGACCCGCTTGGCTGCGGCCCGGGCGAGGGCGGCGGCGATGGCAGGAACCGGGATTTCCGCCGAGATGACCAGCACGCCACCGGGGGCCGCGAGGGCGGCGGACACCTCCGCATCCCCGACAGCCTGATTGGCGCCGGCGGCCACGGTGATCATGTTCTCGCCGTCCGGGTCCACGGTGATGAGGGCCAGTCCCGAGGCCATCTCCGGTACCAGGCGGACGGCGGATGTGTCGACCGATTCGGCGCGCAGGGCACCGGTCAGCCGGACGCCGAAGTCGTCGTCGCCGACGCAGCCGACCATCCGGGCCCGGGCGCCGAGCCGGGCCGCCGCGACGGCCTGGTTACCGCCCTTACCGCCGGGAGCGAAGCGGGCGGCCGAACCGAGGACGGTCGCGCCGGGGCCGGGCAGCCGCGGCACGGTCACCGAGATGTCCATGTTCATACTGCCCAGCACGGTTACCCGTGGCGCCGCCGTCATCCGCGCTCCTGCCTTGCGCTCCTGCCCAGTGTTGCGGCCCAGTGCTGCTGCCTTGGGGGGCCGTCGGCCTGGTCAGCGGGGCTGCGCCACCGGGTCGCCCGCGCGGCTGGCCCGCCAGGCCAGCAGCATCGCGAGCACGGATGCGACCGCGCCCGTCAGCATCGCCGCACGGTCGCCCGTCA